>Ga0179591_1273774_pt1 | contig 12636 bp, 15 predicted proteins | sample CZOMad2_1_08_16f_FD_182891 | JGI IMG/M metagenome (GOLD analysis project Ga0179591, IMG submission 182891) | Vadose zone soil fungal communities from Angelo Coast Range Reserve, California, USA - CZOMad2_1_08_16fungal (PacBio error correction) | ecosystem: Environmental > Terrestrial > Soil >...
AACACGGGAAGATGGGGGAGGAATCAAGAAAGGCAGAATCTGTTGAGAATTCTTCTCGGCGCAGCATCCTTCCAGTGGGGAGAGGAGCTATAACTCTCCTGGGGAAAGAGTTTGCGCCATCATGAATGAGTAAGGGACAAAGAAAAGGAATGGTTTGTTCAGAATGGTCTCCAGAGAAAGAAAAATTTGAATCACAACGTCGAGCTGGAGAGGTCAAGCGGAGGGAAGATTACAGGAAAATTCAATCATTCAACGCTGATAAGGGTTATGAGAGAGGATGGGAGGGAAAAAGGACTTCGGCATGAGAGGAAACGGAACGAGAACGCTCAGCGCCCGTTTAATCTCGCGTCACATATCCCTTAACTGAAGCAAAAAGGAAAGTGTGGAAATTTTTGGGCCTTATAGAACATTGCGCAAAGGGAGGGGGGATTTGAGGGGGTAAAAGCCATGAAACTTTAGACGATTTGTAAGAGGGACCCCAGATACTGGGGGAGGGGAGGGGGTTGGGCTTTTCACGGCAGCAACTCTGCAACGATTGTGCGAAGAAAGAAAAATCCTTCCAAAAAGAGAAAGTCAAACAGGTGCGTTGCAATATGACGTACTCTGCACCTACCTGGCTGTGATTACCATGAGAGAGGGGGGGAAAGAAAAGAAAGATCATAGGTGTTAATGAACGCGGTCATAGATGAATCTCACTCAGAGAAAAAGGGGGCTCCTAAGGTAAGGAAACCCCTGGGGGGCAGTAGGGGGGCTCTCTTTTGGTCCAGCAATTTAGGAACCTGATCGAGGGGGAAGAAAAGAGACAGTGGCTAAGGGGAGCCCTTACAAGCTGTGAAAAAAAAAAATCAGGGAGAAATGTAGAGGGGGGGGGTACACAGAGAGAGATGGTCTATGAGCGGTCGATAACAAAAAAAGGGCCAGGGGAGAAGGGAAGAGGGGAACCCGAAGACTATGGACTTCATGGAGGGTCGTACCCAAGGACTGCATTGAACTGGGGGGAGGGTGCGATAAATAGTTGGTTCCAACTAGTTTTAGAGGGACCTGGTAAAAATCGCTTAAGCGGAGTTGAGCTTAAGAGGGGACAACACATAAAAAGCTAGTGTCAGAGCGGATTGAGGGCTGAGGACTGATACCCTAGCGCCATGGCAATGGGGGGGAGGAAATCAATTATTAAAGTATTGGAAATTAAGAAGGGGACTAAACTACGGGGGGGTTCAACCAGTGCGACCGTGACTGGTGTCGGTTAAGCTGTCAGAAACTATCTGGTAAGAAGGGGAGACTCACTCTAACGTACTGCGACTATGGTGCAAGAAAGGGTGAAAGAAACTTGGGCGGGGGGGGGCCTGACGGTAGGCGTAAGCATCGAAGCTACATATGTCAACATCCTACGTTAGAGGAGGAAGACCATCTAGTCTTTAACTCCGGATAATGGAATCCAGCCAAAAAGGAAAAAAAAACAAAAAAAAAAAAAAAAAAAAAAAAAAAAAATAACCCAACGGCTTGTCACGAGACTATCAACTTTTTTGGAACAGAGGGGGGAAAAAGGGAAGTTCGATGCCAGGGGGGTTCCAGGCAATTTGAGTAAGTGTTTGGGACGAAGGATAAGGTTATGGGCAAGGGTTACAGCGCCGAATCGGCAATACCTGAATTTGGGGTTCAGGGAGCAGACGGCCGAATCTCGACTCCTTCTACCTCATTGGAGGAAAGAGAAGAAGGGGGAGAAAGGAGAAACAAGAAAGTAACAAAGGGCTGTCAGATGGTAAACATAGTAAAAGAGGGAGAACGGACAGCCATTAGAAACAAGACTTAACGGCCTCCGCGAAGGGCAAGCAGATTTCAGTCAGCCGAAAGTTTCTGCCGCGCTGAGATCTGGTAGCCCAAGTCTTTTCGAAGAAGAGGGGAGGGGAGCGAGGTGAGTTCCGGCGCTAGATGAAGCCCATCTCAAAAAAATTAGGAGAGGAAAAGGGAGCCTGGTTGTCTGGAAAAGAACAGCGCCCCGGCAACCGCTCAGCAAATGTAAGGTATCGAGAGATACTTGGGCACACAGGGAAAGATCTCAGGCGGTCCGGAACGGAAGGGAAGACTTATTCCCTAAATCTGCCGTAAGTCTTGCGGCGGTTCCGCACCGAAAGAGACGGGAAGAGGGTCTCTCCTAAATCTTGAACAGACGATCGGCTGGTCACTCTTGGGATGAAGCGGAGGCATATCGGGTTCACAATGATTGATAAGGGGGGAGGGGAGGGGGGAAGTAAGTAGAAAACCAAAATATTGGCCGGCTGGAGCGGGGTAGGAAAAGAATTCACCAGTAAAACACCTTATCGGAACAACCGTCTATTTCAAAGGCCTGGCAAGGTATCTAATAACCCCTTCCCTTCCCAAGGGCGGACATAAAGGAAGGAAAGGAGGACATTTTAATTGTGGAGATAAGGAAAGGTAAGAGGTGTCTACACGGCCCCCGGTCTTCAGACACTAGAAGGGGAGGGAAATGTTTTACCTATTATACATCGTATCTAACCGACGAGAATGAAAAAAGGTCATCAGACTTCAAATTGAAGGCAATATGGCTAAAACTGAGTCGTCTCGGCACAATATTCGAGAGCAGGGGAATCGGCGTCACCGATCTGGGAGTAGAAAAAATAGCTGTCTTCAACTATGACCACCGCACAGGTGGACATTGAGGAAGGGGGCAGAACGGAGTAGTGGTGGACTAAAAAAAGAATGCCCCTAGCAAGGAAAGGGTTCAAAAGGGGAAAATGGGCGCTTTAAATGGGTAAACATCAATGAAAATCAGAGAGGACACGGAGAGATTTTTTTGGGCTTGCATACCACGTGAGTTCCGTTTAGCGAGGCAGGACAGTAGTTAACAACCTCGGACCAACGATGGGGGAACGCAACCATCCACCTCCGTCTGGGACCCTCGATCGACATGACAGGACCAGAGGAGGGGGGGAGGCTATAATCGCCATGACGGTTTTCTCAGGAGAAGACGGAAAAGGGGAAAAAGAAAGAGATGCATCACGCGGCACACACGGCAAGATGCAGGTGCCCAGTTTTGGAAGGCAGCGGAGACGGGACGTACTTACAAAGTAGGGGGGGGGTCGGAACCAAGAAAAAGGTCCTAAGTGAGACCAACTCGAAGAAGAAGAAAACCCATTAGAAAGGGTCGCCTGACAGCGAGAGCTCCCCCCGTCTCCAGTGACTCGTTCAGCAGCTGGCACAGGTCAGTAGAGGGGGAAAAACAAGATCATCGTTAATACAAAATAGGTTGGTAAGGAGCTGACCGAAGGAAAAAACTCAACTGGTTGAAGATAAGGTCCCTGTGTTCAAGGATTTAGGAAAGGATACCAGCGGTCATGGTATTTTTGCTGCGGGAAAAAAGCCACAAACTCAGCGAAGAAAGGAGGGTGGACCAATCTGAGTAGCAAGATCCTAAGTTCAGGAGGAAAATACAAACCCATAAAAAAGAAGGGGCTCATTACGTAATCAGGCCCACAAACGACCAAGAGGGGTCGGGATCGAGAGAATGGGGGAAGAGAAGATTCAACGCAGGATCGTTCTCGTTCAAAGATACGCCGGCCAGCCGCCTCAAAGAAAGAAGAGAGAGGGAAGGGAACCAGGAAAAGCTTTATTGGGGAAGATTTGAGAAGAGGGAGAAAACTCAAAGTCATGAGGATCAAATCTCAGCTCGAAGGGTGGGATAAACTTGTTATCTGGATAACCATTTCTAACAAAGGAGGGAAGGGAAAGGGGGGGAACCTATAAATACTTATTCCTCCGTCAACTACTGCAGGTAGTATGCAGGAGGAAGAACCCCTCTAAAAAAAATTTCAGGTGCAACGAGTTCCATAAAATAAAAAGGCGCGTGTTTCCCAAGAGGACGGAAAGAAAGAAAAGACTAGACAGTGGGGAGGTTGCTCTCATTTGACGGAAAGACAGCTGGGAAAGACTCAAAACTGGGGTTCGACTGAATACCACGAGGTTACTCGAAAAGGGGATTTGAGGGAGAGGAGCCAATGCAGCCATAAAGGCTTAGGTCACGAACCGGATGGGGAAGAGCGGGCACGGGTTTACATTTGGGAATCTCAAAAGTCTACAAGAAAAAACTAGACGCCGGGTTAGAATAGAGGGGAAGCGTCGGAAAAACGGCAATGCTTAAGCATGGTGAGAAAAGGGGGAAAGAAGGTCAAAGGGGAAAAAGAAATGCTGTGAGGGGAAAAGAAACTAAAGAATCCGCAAGTAAGGGGAAGAAAGTCAATGAGATTTGCCGGCGATAACAGCGGAGAAAAAGGAAGGGCAAAGTATACGGCATTCATAACCGCCAAACAAACACAAAGATTTGGGAGGGGGGGGGGAGAGGGCACGCTATTTTTTACCGAAGAATCTACATGAAGGAGGGACTGCTCGGTTTGCTAAGTGGATGGTACCATACAGGAGTAAGTTGCTAGTCATCCGGAGAGTTAACATACTTCAACCTTAATAAAAGATAAGGGAGGGGGAGCAAGTTTATCTCATACTGCCAGCAATGATGAACAAACACATTATCGCGACCGTCTGGGAAAAGAGGGGGGCACGAAGGGGGGAAAGGGGGGGGGTACTACCTATCGAGAATGGTCTCCGGAAAGGGGGGTCTGACCATCATCTCAGGATAGTCAGAAGTCGCGGAGTTGGAAAAAACAGGTCATTGGAAAAAGGGGGGGTGACTGGGAATTCTTTCAATCCTGGTATTGTGGGGGGAGGAAAGGAAGACAGGGGGAAAAATCCGCCAGCAGCGCAGGCGCTTGGAACTAATAACGCAACGCATGACTAAGGGTGGTCAGGGAAGAGGGACTAAAAGACTTGGGTCGAAAAATCATGACATCCGGGGAAAAGAGGGGGGAAAGTTTTTAATACCAAGGGGGTCAATTTTGAATGCGGTCGAACAGAAAAAACAACAAGGAGGAGGAGAGATCGAAAAGCAAAAAACAAAGGGGAAAAAAAAAGGGGGGGAGGGGTGCATCACAACATCTGGTAAGAATGGATGATTGGGTTTGCAAGTCGGACTCAAAAAGCCGGAAAAAGAATACCCACCTCTTCATGCGTTGTGTCGTTAGAACAAGGGGGAGAATTCTCAGAATAAATCCGTCCGGGTACCTGCACGGTCAAAAGGTACGGAAGGGGGAAAAAGAGGAGAAGGGGTCAGTCAATTCATTACCGAAGGGGGGGTGTTGGGGGGGGGGGGGGGGGGGGGGTGGGGGTGGGGGGGGGGGGGGGGGGGGGGGGGGGGGGGGGGGGGGGGGGGGGGGGGGGGGGGGGGGGGGGGGGGGGGGTGGGGGGTGTTGGGGGGGGTGGGGGGGTGTGGGGGAACAAGGTGTACCCAACGAACAGAAGGAAGATAATAGACTCTGGAGAAACAAACAAGGAGACTAGGCGGCAAGCTCGATAGGTGTGAAAAAACTGTCACTTTTGTAGTGCCCAAGCTTCACAGTAAGGAAAAGGGAGGGAAGAACACACGCAAGAAAAAACCGGGGGTGGAAATGCTGATGCAATAAAATCAAGGGGAGAGAATAGAAGGTTCTGACTGGACTTCCGATACTCAAGATAATTGCGAACACACCTTACTAATCTTAAGGGAAAGAAACTTGGGAAGAAGAATTAGGGTCCTTTAGTCAAAATGAAAAGGGCGTCTTCGGGAACTAAAAACTAGCGGCAGCGACCCTCAATTCTTTGTCCGTATGGTTGTGGCGGGAAAGGAAGGAGACAGAAACGACCTGAGCGCCGCGGGAGGAGCCGAGGAAAAGGGAAACATCAATAAATTTTAGGCCCGTCCATGCGTGCGGGAGAGGTGTCTCTAGAACATAACCGAGCAAAGGGCGGAAAGGAAAATGGCCTTGAAGGAGATACCGAAAGTCATGTCTCAAAAACAATTCCCGGGAGGGATGAGGCCCACGACGAGTTGATTCGCAGAAGGGCCCCCAAGCCTTAAGGAAACCGGGGTAAAGAGGAGGGAAAAGTAAATTGAACGAGAGAACTTCGAATCAAGTGAGGGAAGTCGAGGGAATTCGCGAGCATCAATCTTAGGCCATTTCAATTCGAGACTACCTCGGAAGGGAAGGAGGGAAAATATGCACCTTTATTAGAAAGCTGAAGTGAAGCCGGAGACCCCGTTGAGATGGCCCCCGTCCCTTGATGGATTTAGGTAGGGAAAAGAACTAGGTAAATCCATCCTAATTGATGTCGTTCCCCATTGACAGAGAGGGGTTGGAAAATCACGAGAAAGAACTCTCAGTGCCCGAGTTTGGAAACTCTCTTGTCGTAGGGCTTGCCCGGCAACGAAGAGGGGGGGGCGTAAAAAAGATAAATCACCGGGGGGCTCATCCGCCAAAAGGCCGAGAGGGGGATTTTGGGGTTCATTCAATAACGGTAGAAGATTACAAAGGAAAATAATCCGAGAGAGAATGGTGACCGTCGATGATTCAGGAGGGAGGAGGGTCCATGACGGAAAAAAAGCTCAGCGCCGGGCTGGTTACAAAAAGGATAACGGAAAACTTACATACACAATATTACTGGGCCGTTGTGGGCAATAGATCGTCATGTCGCACCTTATTGGGGGGACTTTTTATTGAGAAAAAAAAAAAGGAACTTAGGGTGCGGAAAGGAGGGGGGGTAAACCCTCTCTGAATTGATGCTGGGTGGTACGATCAATGCGTTAAGAACATCTGAACCTTTCAAGAGGGGAGAAGGGGTACAGAAACTGAACACAAAAATCAACATGTTGCGGAACAGGTAATCAGGGCAAATAAAAAAGGTGTCGTGTTTCCCGAGAGCTTGTGAAAGACCTACTAGACCTTATGTGAAATGCGCTGGGGTCAACGTGGTAGAGAGAGAGGGGGGGGAGGGAGGGGAACTCCTCTCGACGGGGGGAGTCAGGGGAGAGCTGTTGGGAAAAAAACTTTAGGAACGCTGGAGGAAGTGTGCCCCATACAGTTTGCGAAAAGTGTAAGGCAAGAGAAGAGGGGGAGGAACATTTCACAAAGGGGAAAAAAAATTCTGGGCAAGATAATAAGTCGGGGGAGGGAACGGTCTTAGCTCAGAGAAAAACAGCAGGTCAATGCCATCCTGAACGACAAAGAGGGAGGGATGCATGCTATCAGGAAAAACCATGAACAATGAGGGTTCTTAAGAGGGGGGGAAAGAGGGGTGGAAGAAATAAATGTCAGGAGCTATAAGCCTGAATCACCGGTAGGGGAGAATTCCAACACAATAACAAGAATGAGAAAAGGAGTTATGCTAAAGAAAGGAAAAAGGAAAAACACCCCAAAGGCGCCATTTCAGGGGGTGACAAAAAGAAGAAAAAAGAGAAAAGGAGGGGAAGTGACATTTCCTAACAACTACGAGGTATTACCAGTGCGACTAGGGAACAAGGGTGCTGGTCAAGGACGGAAGATAGTAAGAAGGAGAGGGTCTAACCGAGGAAAAGTTACCAGAAATTGAAGAAGGGGAAGAGATGGGGCAGAAATTGGGGGTGCCTTCGTAGGCTAAGCCTGAAAGAGAGAAGACATATGTCAACATGGCCTACTTGATAAGAAAAGGAGAAAGGCAGGGAAACAAAAAAATGCTTAGCCCCATGACAAAAACCTAGAGAATATCCGAAAGGGGAAAAAGAAGGCTTTTCAAAGAGGAAGACTAAACCTTTCAAAGGCCTGAGGGAGGAGTACGGGTGTTTCTGCCGGGGGGGGGGGGGGGGGGGGATACTGTGTATGAAAGTGAGGTGGAGAAAGAGACTACTCAAACAAGAAAGCATTTTTGTCTTAAGCAGAAACTGTGTTTTGGTTTTCTTTTGGGTTTTTTTTTTGAAAGAACCTTCTCCCTCTCATTTGTTTTTGTTGTGAAGATCCTAAAAGGGAAGAAACCCGGAGGGAAAAGAAGGAGAGGGGAGGTTCAGAGTTTCTGGTACGAAAATCGGAAGAGCCGTAGGAGGGTATAAAAGAAGGGGGAGATCATCAAATACGGGGAATGCCTCACAGGGCCATCCGATTCGGCAAGGCATAGTACTGGCGCGCTGAAGTCGACTCCCAAGTCCTTGTAGACTCGGCGACCTTAAGGGGGGGGAGAGGAGGTCCTGGGAAATAGTTGGGGGGGACTATTAATTCAATCTCTCTCAACAAAGAGAAAAGAGAATAGTTGAGAAAGAAAGACACCTTCAATGAAAGACCAAAAGTAGCAGTCGACAAGACTTGGGCTACCAAAGTCTACCAAGCTGCCGAAATATGCTTGCCGAATCGGATGGGGCACGACAGGAGGGGGAAAGGCCTGGGGCTGGAGGAGACCTTGATGGAAGCTCCATAAACTCGAGTCGGTCGGGGAGAAGACACAAAGGGGACCCTACTATGAAGGTTCCCTTACGTGGGGCCTGAAGAAGGAGGGATCTCATGCACTGATAGGGGTAGAAGTATACAACCCGAGAAAAGGGGGAATTTTCACCAAAAATTGCCCGGAGGCATAGGTGGGGGAGGAAAAAAAGGGACCCTACAAAATTCACCCACGCGTAGCATCGAAAAAAGACATTGAATCTTAATGGAGGGGGAAGAGGAAGAATCAAAAAGTCCTCCGCGTTCCAAAGTGTCTCAGAAAGTTCGGGGGGGGACAGTTTCAAGGGTTTGGAGGGGGGGAAGGAAGCCGCCGGGTCTACACACTAGCCCGGTCTGCGCCCCTAATTGGACCTGGGGAAGAGGAAAGCGAGAGGAAAGAATAACCTCGGCCAAGAGTCAAAAGGAAATTTAAAGGGGGAGGGGGACAATCAAAATCTTATGAAAGAGCGTAACAGGAATCTGACGCGAAACGCACGCGAAAAAAATCTTGGTGAAGGGAGCGGTAAAAAAAAAAAATGACCCGCACAAGTCCCGGGATCAAGGAAGAACGTAGGGAAGGGGTTTTTGAAAAAAGTGCCCCTACTCAAGCTTCTGCTTGGTCAAAACCGGGATGGCGAGGGAAAGATGGGTCTCACGAATGACAAGCAAAAGAAGGGAGAGAAATATCTCTTGGTGTAGGGTTTGGAAAAGATAAGATTTCAGAGGTATGAGAGAAGGGGGGAAAGACATAGGGCTGGAGGGGAAAAAAGGGGGGGGAACACAGGATCACACAAAAAGGGCCGCACGTAAAATGGAGGCCTCGAAGTCGACATTAGAAATCGATGTGTCGTGCCAGGATGGAATATAATTTCGGGTTTTCGTTAAAGGCATAGACATCATAGAAGAGATATCACCAAGGGGGGCAAAGCCCATGTTTTTCAATCAGTCGGAAAAGGCGTAAAAGAACGAAACTGTATTTGTCGGAAAAGATAGGGGAAAGGGAACGAATTGCGGAAAAAAGAGCCGACTCCCCCAGGGTATTATAACAGGATGAGAAGGAAGAAGAGAGAGAAAACCAAGTCCATCGTATGACTGATTCCAGTCAGCCAGTCCTAAATCTTGGAGAGTGGGGAGGGAAAAAATCAGAACTAGGGGTTTAAAATGCCACCGTGTTAAGCTTCAGAGACCAAAGAAGGGTTAACGGGTATTGCAAATTGGGGGGTCATGAGGAAGGACGAGAACAAGGCAAGGGCGCAGATGTTTCTTAGGACTCTAGAAAATCAATCTCTGGAAAAAAGGGGGACCATCTCGTGCTATCTACAGTCAGGGGGGGGGAACGAACCCGTAACAAAATAACGGTGCGCCGATACGAATCTAGTCCAAACCCAGGCAAGAAAGGTGATTTCGGAAAAGGATCAGTGGTTGAAGCTCGAAGCTTACAAAAAAAAAACTTGCGAAACGTTAGCAGTTTCGTTCCATACTGTCCGGCCATCCGAATCAGCAGTATCGACGGGCAACCCAATGAGAAGGGGGGGGAAGGATTTTAAGAGTTAATCAGAAAAGCATCTTGAAGAAAAAGCCACAAAGAGAGAAGGGGTTTTGAAACCACGGTGATTTATCTGGAGACGTCGGCAAAACAAGGGCAGGGTTCAATTCAAGAACGGCAGACATTAGAACGGAAAACGAGTGAATGGGGCACTGCGAGCTGCGCAAACGCGGCCCAAAGAGAATTGACAATTGCTACGAGAAGACAGAAAGGGAGAGGGTGGTCCCTAGTGAAAGCCATCGTCAGCATTAAGGGGAAAGAAGAAGCACGGTGCATCTGACCTAAAGAAGAGGGTATCAAAGGGGAACTGTTCGACGCAGAATTTGGAACGAGAATGAATGGAATGACATCGGGTCTTTCATCGATCGCCGTAAAACTCATCTGAGAAAGTCGCGGTGCTGCTAAAAGGGTAATGGGGGGGAAGGAGGGGAACGTGCCGAGAGCACATGGTGGGCGCGGAGTACATCAAAAAGACTAAATGGGGATAAGGGTCGATGGCAAAGGTCAATAAGACTGGAGGGAAGGGTAAGAAGGACAAGTGAAAGGAACCTACATAGGAAATGGGAGATGACAACGAAATCAAAGCACTCCATTCGGGGTTAATGGCTATCTATGTTGCAAAGGGGGAAGGGAGGCATAAAATACCTCGCTGCTAGCATCTCTGTCATAAGGTGGAGGCGCCGTAAAAAAACCCCATACTAAAAAAAACAAGCAAGGAGTTGTTTCGACGCTATGGTGGGAGAAAGAAGAAACCGATTCAAAAAGAGGGAGTTCCATTATTAAAGGTGAACGCTTTTGCGCATTTGGGTTTGGACAGGACCCTTAAGTGGAGCTTCAGAAAAATAGATAGAAGGCAAACTTAAAAAGCTAAGTAGTCCTCGGTCAAAAGGTCGGTCATAAATCAGTCAAAGAGGGACAAAATGAGATTAAAAGAAAATGAGAGCAAGAACCCGCTGGGAATACAAAAGTTTACAGACAGTTGGAAGAACTTCGAAGGGCCGAAGGGTTTATAAAAAAAGGGACAGTTGTTCGACAAAAAGATAACCTCGATCATTCCTAGTAATCTCGGGGGTGACAAATGGGTCAGTTAATGGAGACTGGTCCTGCGGCGCTCATGTGTATACGACGTCTTGGGCCGTCCAGAGGCAACGGAAGAGGAATGAGCAAAGGGGAACAGGCGCATTCTAAAAAGCAACTGAAGGAAAGAGTAGGGGGGGGGGGTCAAAATGTGAAAGACGGTAAGCGCAGGGCGTCGATTGAACAAGAAACCAAGACGGTCTCGGAGTGTGGGAGCCATATCCTTGTTTTTAAAGGTGGAAAAAGTAGTCTAGAGATCTCAACAAAACACAACGTGAGTGGAAAAGAGGGGAATCGACGTTCAACTGTGAAAACAAAGGAAGAGGGGGCAAGAAACAAGAGAGGGAGTGATGGATAAATTTTTGGTTTGGGGTCCAGAGACGACCCATTCTCTGACTAGAGAAAATTAATCCGAACAATAGCTCTGCGTCGTCAAGGAAAAAGGAAAAGTAAGGGCGGTCGGACACGTCCTTGGCCGTCAAAAATGACTTATGCCCAAAGCGCATAAGGAGGCAGAAAGAAGGAAAAAGCGTGACAAACAAACTCCAAAGAGATGACAGAGGAAGATCCGACTGGGGAGACTGTCCGAACAACCTGGAAAGGAAAGCATGAGGCTATCCGAGCTAGAGGGTCAGGAACAAAAACGGGGAAAACGTTGGTAGTGCCGTGCACTGGGACGACTAGAAGAATAGCTGTTGAGAATTCTGGCACGTATGAAGAATGAAAATTGCGAAGAGCTAGGCTGCGTTTTGTGGTGGTGTGTGTGGGGGGGGGGGGGTGGGTCTTCCTGGACGGCTGCCCGATCCGGAGAAGAAAAAAGGCTCCTCGCCTGCCATGGCCAAAAAAGAGAAAATTGAAACAGTTAACTGCGATACTCGGATCTGCGGCACCACCTAGCGGCCGAACAAAACTTCGTCAGTGAAGGGGGGGGGTGTGAGGGTAATGCCTACCAGAGACGAAAGGCGACGAAAAAGGTTGGACCGCTTCAATACATGGCAAATCGAACGAAGCCAGAAGGGGAGAGGTAAGAGATTCTCTCAGCTAACCGAAATTTAGAAAGGGGGACACTATTTAAAGGGTCACCTGCGTAACGACCCATGTCATCCCTAGGGGAGGGGAAACGTGGCGAGGTTATTGCGCCGATGATTGATCGCTTACCTAAACCGGTAAGCACGCCATGACATGTGGGCTAGAAGCACCGGAGAACCTTCGCACTTTTAAGGGAGAGGAGAAAAAGAGTTACTGAAGGTGAGACCACCTCGGGGAACAGGTCGAAAAGATGAAAATTTGGTGGGGGGGGGGGTTGGGGTGGGGTTTTGTTGTTTTTGGGGTGTTTTGGTGTGTGTGTGTGTGGTGGGTGGGTTTTGGGGGGGGTTTTGTGTTGGGTTGTTCGTGGGGGGAGGGGGGGGGGGGGCGAGGCGGGCGGGCGGGTTTGTGACAAAAAGTTCCAGGAAAAGAGAGGGGAAGAAATTAGGAAACCTTTCAGAGTGCCCCAAAGGGAGATAGTCGTTTACTAAGCCGGAACCAAGACCACCCTTGATTCAGTATGAACTCTGGCAAGGGAAAGGACTAGGGGGGGGTCTCAAAAAAAGGGCAGCTCGCCAGTAAGGGCCGGAGAAAGAAAGGAGGACCTTGGGGGCTTGAAAAAACCCTCCCCGTCCGCGTGTTTTGGTCGAATGGTCTCCA
>Ga0179591_1333761_pt1 | contig 12634 bp, 10 predicted proteins | sample CZOMad2_1_08_16f_FD_182891 | JGI IMG/M metagenome (GOLD analysis project Ga0179591, IMG submission 182891) | Vadose zone soil fungal communities from Angelo Coast Range Reserve, California, USA - CZOMad2_1_08_16fungal (PacBio error correction) | ecosystem: Environmental > Terrestrial > Soil >...
TGGGAGCCCCCGGGCAATCTCGACCCTTGGAAAAGGGACCAGGGGGAGGAACCGGATAAGATTACAATGAGAGCTAGGGGGGAGGTGGTTAGAATTTCAACCAAAGGAACTACACGAAGAAGGGGGACACACGGTGTGGGGAGGCCGTAGGCCAAGAAATCCCTTGCGTAATCAAGAGGTTGCAGGGAACCTGACACTCTTTGGGAGGACTGATACGACAGTCAAGAATCTGCCTGGTCAAGACCTCATGGAAGAGTCAGGGGAAGGAAGTCTAATGGCCAGGAACATGTCTGGTTCAGCCGGCAACTTCGCAGCCCAAGATCATTATGATGCAGTTACGGTAAAGCGCTTCAGCGACGCCATTCTGATAGGGGGCCTCCGAACTTGACCCAGGGGGATTGTAGGAAACAACCGGCAAATCTAAAACAAATGGAGCGTTCTACAGGAACGTACAAGGGGGGGAAGTTCGGGATTTTGTGAGGCTCTAAATAAACCACCCAACACGATCATGCCTTGGGCATATGAAAGGGGGAGGGTTTGCGATCAGAGAGGCCATTAAGCCAGAGCGTACTTATAATTTTAAGAGGTTTCTTACTGGTTACTTTGATGTCCACGCACTCCAGGGAAAAAAAGAAAACACTGATAGATATCGCAACAGGAGGGCTTCAGAAAGGGGGAGGCAAGATGGAGGACAGGTCCTCCGCTCAGTTCGGAGAAAGGCCGTTTGAAAAAGGATGCGAGTCTCCTTCAAGGAGGGAAAACAATGAAAGTATCTGCAGAAGATTGAGTTAATCGACTAATGATAGATCCCCGCGCGGGTAGAAACCGGCGTTCAGAACTCTTCTTCCGGTAAAACATCTTGCGAAAGAAAGTTTGTCTACAAAAAAAAGTTTGGGAATGCAAAAAGGTCGCACGGCATTCATGAACACCCCGTCTAAGTTCTCCGTCTCGCACGCAGTGGTGTGCATGCCACTTTTTGCATTAACTTGGGAAAAAAAGGAAGTCGAACCTGGTAGAAGCGGAAGTAGCATTAAGGCTGAGTCGGGGGGATTGTTTCTTCGCCTGAATTCCTCTGTCAGAAGTTGTGATAAAGGCTCCGAAAAAGCTAGGAGCCCCATTCCATCTGTGCATGACCCGATGTGAATGGGGGAAAAAATTAAATAGAAGGACTTAGGCATCGAAACAATGCAGGAAGAAAAGGGAATTGCCGAGATAGAAAATTCCGGGGGGGATTCTGGGGGGAAACAACATACGAAAATCCGAATGAATTTGGACGCGGCGTGGGGGCGAACTTCGTTCAAAGGACATAGAATGGTCTTGCTGTCCAAGAGTTGGTTGGGTCAGAAGCCCTAGACCGGTGAAATGATAGGGGGTTACGGATTCACGAACAAACTCTTTCCAGCAGAAAAATACAGAAGTTCGTAATCGAGACCTATAAGCGACCAGAAAGGGCAACTGGGGAACCAGCCGCCGAGTCTCTGCCAAAGGGAAGTGCAAGGAAAAGACGAAGGGTAGGTCGCCTGACGACTTTCGCCAAGGACGTCCATTGGGCCAAGTGCCGGAGAACGACTACGAATGGGACAAGAAAAAAAGGTCAGAACAAAGAAGAAGTTAAACCCGACAACTATTAGAAGAAGAAAAAATAAAGTGGCATAAAAAAATTAGCCCCTCCTTAACGGGAAACAGTACTTGGTGAAAAAGTTAACAAAAGTAGCTAACAGTAAAATATAACCGGATTTAACAATGCATAAAAAATAAAAAGCAAAGGGGCGGCCTTCCTCCGGGAAAAAAAAAGCAAAATGCCCGAGGAACAGATCGCTTCATTAAGCTCTCTCGGCGGTCAACGCTTGGGGCAAATGATCCTGCCAGAACAAGTTCGGCCGCAACAGGAACACAAGACAATTTGGCAATCAGCGGTGCCCTCTAACCACATGAGGACACTTTCTCGCTTCATAAAAAGAACCAGACTAAAAAAGAGACAGCTCCGTGTGCCGGGGTTTAAAATAAAATCAACAAAAAAGACTGCCCTTAAAGAAGGAATTTAGGAGGGAATGAACGCTAACATTTCGAAAAAAAGAGGAACCCATCCTAGATTCAAACACAAAGTAAGTTCCGAGGAGAAACACGAGCAATGTATCACCTGTCATCAAGAACTATTAATAGGGGTGCTACAGCAGAAGGGTAATGAGGCTAGCGAAAGCGAAAGAATATTAAAAATGCCATCAACAGCCGGAACAAGCGTACCTCAGGGTATCGACCTGGCTATTCACAAGATAGATAGCAAAAAAGGAGTTAGTAGGAAATAGATAGTCATGAAATGCAGGAAAGAGGAAGGCGAGAGAGTAGGAGATTGTCGGACAGGGGGGGATATATTCTATGGAAGCTTGTGCAAGGCGCACACTGAACACTTCGCGCTAGGCTTTATAACCAATTGCAGTTCCAGGGGGATTGAGGGAGGCTCCTGCGGCTGTGGATCGACGGCTTGAACGTTACCTCATTTGTTGGGGAAGGACAGGGAGTGTCGCTCCTCAGGGTGGTGAGAAACACGTGTATCTGAAGGGGGAAAAACTTCACAAAAAACAATTAGGGGGGGAGAGGTCACCAAGGACTTATTCGGAGAAGCTGATTCGATGGGTGAGGACGAACGCAACTTGAAGAAGGTCTGAGGGGTCCAGTCTGGAGGGAGATCAGGAGAAGTATCAAAGCGGTCTCCTGAAAGGGGGTGAGGGGGCGCCGGGGGGAAAAAAATGAACAGATCTCTTATAAAAGACGAGACGTGAAGTAGGACTGGGGGGGGGGGGGGGACAAGGATTGGCAAGGAAGGCAAGTACAAGAAAGGGGGGGTGAAACGTGGGATAAAAATGTGACGGCGCTGACGTCACGAAAAAAACGTCAAAAAAGGGGTTCCGAGGAGGGGGGCCAGGTGGTCGCCGGTCATGGCTTGGCGGGATCGCTGGGGGGTCTTGGGGGAGAGGCTTCGGGGAAGGGTGCCTTACGATCGTTCTCCGAAAAGAGGCTCAATCTCAGAGGGGTTAATCACAGGAGGAGGAAGCGGCAGTTTGTTCAAGAAAATCAAGGTGGAAGACCTTAGGGGGTCCAGTTCCAGTGTGACAAAAAGGAACAAGTGTTCGATTGAAGAGCTGTCTGTTGGGAGGGAGAAAGAGGTGTGTTGGGGGGGGGGGGGGGGCGTGGTGGAAGGGCAGGGGGGGGGGGGTCTGGCATACATCATAAGAGCGAGGGCGGTAGTGTGTAATATGGGGTGGGGGCGAAACAACATTATACTCAGTACCGACATAGTTCTGTGGGTTCTCCGGGACAATCCGAGCTCTTAAGCATCGCAGAATGGTAAAGCGACGACGTCTTGATTGTCGGGTATAGAGATACCCTCCAAACAAAATGGGGGGGAAATAACAACCTAAAAAAAAAGAGAAAACAATCTCAACCGCCACGGAGTCCGGTTCCCCAGAAAGAGAATGGGGTTGCTGCTTAGGAAGAGAAAACTCATTAAACGGAAATTCGTGGACCAAAATTTTTCAATATAAGCTGGGCGCAACTTCGCGTGCAGACTAATCTGGGGGGGTCGATGTGAGAGCCGAATGGGGGGGTCTATGAGGGGGGACAAAATACGTTGGTGGAAATGGGGCATTCAAAAGACCGTCGGAAAACTTGAGGAAGCTTATTCACCACACAACCCAACATTCCTCCACAGGGAAAAAAAAACAAACCAAAAAAAAACCCCAAGCTGCTATAGTTCTGTGCATTTGGGTGGGGTCGGCCCTTGCACTCAACTATAGAAAACACCCATACGCGAAAAAAAAACGTCCACGATCTGCAGAACTGCTCCTGCCGAAGGAGACAGGAAGCAGATCGTCTCGGGGCTGAGGAACGCTAAAGTGATGCAAGGAAAACTGGAAACCGTGGGTAACACATTCTTAGAGTCACCTCTAGATTAAACTGTACTTTGCATGTTCCGTGAGGAAGGTTCGCCAGTCAAGTTTGGGGGGTCTCAATTTTAAAAACAAAGGAATCTGTGTACGCCAAGCGCATTGTACATCCGGTGAGTCTGTCACAAGAGGAGAGAGGGGGAGAGCGAAGCTCCTTGGAACGGGGGGGGGGGGGTCTGGCAACTCTTCTTCGAATGATTCCTGGGTCGCCTCAGCCTTGCCTGTGCCTACGAAGCCACAATTGTGGGTCGATCAGGCTTGCTGGGTAATGAGCGAAAAAAATGACTTCCCAGGCCTCCACACTGAGGCTGTTCAGGGTTTTTGTGGCGTGCATTTTCTTCGGTAGTCGGAGAAAAAACTTGCCCCATTAGAAGGAAGGGAAAGAAGAAAATATATGCGGCGAAGAAAATGATGGACGAAGACAAGCGCCGGGTCAGAAGCAAATTTGGGGGGGGGTTTAAGTGTAGAGGAAGGAGCAAAAAATGAAAGAAAGCTTCCTGACTTGAAGTCAAAAAAAGAAGCCACCGCCCGTGGTTATTTCTAGGGGGGGGGGCAAAGGGGGCGGAGGCTCCAAATGCAAGTGGCCGGGAGGGACTGTCGCGCGTCCCGAAATGATAGCCGATGGCCATGGATCCACGCTTCTAGGGAGGGTCGGGGATCATACTCAAGACCGAGAAAAAAAAAAAAAAGTAATAAACAACTAACGGGGGGAATGGCTGCGTCCAGTTAATAGAAAGGGAAGTTCTTATATTACAAACCAGTTGGTCATGGGAACGCACAAAGAAAAAGAAACCAGATTTACGTTATGGGCCGCCCTATGGGTCCCAAAAAAAGTGGATCCTGGAGTTCCTGACGAAGAAAACAAATGCCAATAAGCCTTGTCATGGACTTTTCGTGATGAACCCGGGGGGAGGAAACAACGTTTCGAATTTGGAAGGGAAAAGAAAAATCAGCGACTCAACCTGGGGAGGAAGAAGAAGATGGGGTGCGAAAAGTTCCAGAGAAAGGTGAAGACAGTGTTATTCCGAAAATCCAGACAAGGGGGAGTGGGGTTTCGGGAAAAAACTCCTCCGCACAAGTGTTACGGGCTGCACAAAAAGAGGCTGAGGGGAAGAGAGAATGGGCGTGACCATGAGACCACCAGGTGGGCGAATGATACGACCTTAAAGGAGGACGTGCTTCCCGGAAGATGGGGAAGGCTATGCTGGGGAGGCGTCATTATTTGGGCAACCGCAGCCAATATCGCGGATACAGCAAGAAAAAGCATTTGAGGGGAAAAGGAGCAACGCCATCGCGGGGAGGGCTAAATGCGGCCATTGTCTCCAAAAACGGAGAAAAAGCAAAACCCCTGGTTTGCGGGGGGGAGAAGAATGAAAAGGGTTGTTTCTGAGAAGTGGGGTGAGAGAGAGGGAAAGTAACCACCAAAATATCATTCCCTAAGGAAAGGAGGGGGGAGCGGATTACAAAGAACAACGCAGATGTGCGGCTTTCTTCGAAGGTTCGGGCTTTGGGAAAGCTGCGTCTCCCCGACCAACCTAAACGTCACCAAACTCCGACGCCTGGTGAAAACGATTTTGCATTGAGTCAAGGCCTCCATCAGGAGGAGCCAGTTTGAGCTTATGTAGCGGGTCCAATCAGTTTATAAACAGGGAAAGACCAGAGCGCAATCTGGAAGGTGCGATGGCGTAATGAAACCGGACGATCACAAGGCGCAGTGGGGAGCAGCACGGGGGGTCGCATACTCGCAGGGTCGGCGTCAAAATGATCTGGGGGCAAACAGGAGGACAGGGGGACGGTCCCTGTCACCTAATTCATTAAACATAACCAATCGCATCACGCTTGTCTCTCACTCCTTTGGGAACATGGATTTACATGGGGCACAGCAGGGGCTGTAAAATTACTACCTGGGAAAAGGAAGACGATTATCTCTTGCGACCTTCGGGGTTAACCCGAATGGAAAAGGAATTTTGTGAAACAAATGTTGTAATCAGCGTGCGCCAAGCACAGAGCTGGACCAACCCGAAATTTTGTTGACGGGGGGAAAAATACACGAAAGGGCGGGGCCAAAGAAATGAGTACCGCCTGGGAAGGTTTCCGGAATAAAATTCCTTGGGTCGAGGGACTTTCGACTAACTCAAAGAAGGGCGTTTGTCCTCGCGTGACGAGAGGGAACGGTACGGGGAATTAAAGGGGGGACACTAAGATGAAACTAAAGTTTGGTTTGGGGGGGGGGGTGGAGAAGGGAAAAAACTAAAATCACCAGATGAAGGCATGGGAACGTCTAAAAACACGGGCCTCCTTAGGGGATCTCAAACAGCGCACGCCTAAAATGGCAGGACTGAAAGCGCGGTTGCAAATTTATGGGCAGGGGTTCTCTCCCGCTCCGCTCTTCACGCTCCTTTTAAGGGAAGGGACTCATAAATCCGGTCATCCGGAACTTGCATTTCAAGATAACTAATTGAACCATTCATACGCCATCTAAAAAAAGAACGGAAAAAGCAAATGTGCTGACTCAGACTAAACAACCGGGGGGAGAAAAATCTCTTCAATGAAAACCAATACCTCGGGGGACGTGCTTACAAGGAGAATTAAAGAATCCCTTGCAAAAAGTCCGACGGGGTCCCGTGCCAGACGCCGGTGCAAAAAAACCATCAGGATTCACGTCTACGAGTGCTCTCTCGCGGAAGAGGTAACAAACGCGCGTCAAAAAGACAGGGAGGCCCAAAAGAGCTGGTGGAGGAGACTCAGTACGATCGACCCCAAAGCGCTACTAGTCCATAAAAAAAAAAATCTAAGACGTCCCTCAGCGACTTTAACCTTCCTTGGGGAAAAATACTGAAAAGGCTTGGGTTGTGGAATGGGGCAGGGGAACATTCACCGCGAAAAAGAACTGGCGAAAAAAAGAACGGCCTGACATCCTTCGGGAGACGTGAACGCGCTCAACACATAAAAAACGCTGAGGGCCATCCGGAACTGTGGAAGGGGTGATACAGAAGCAGTTTCGGCCCGTTATTAGCTCCCGAAGCTCCATGAGGGGGTAGACATGCAAGGCCCTCATAAACTCAACTATAATCGAGGGCGGCTAAGGATAAGATCTCCAAAACTATGATTAGTAGAGATGCTTAGGGAAAGACGGTAGGGATAATAGTTCGGATTGGCTGTTTTTACCTGGGGCATAAAAAGTTGACGACTTGCGATTAATCCTCACGCCAAAAAAAGGTCGTAGGATCACACACTTTTTTCATTATGAAATGGGGGTATGAGGGAGTTTGGTTAGATCTCCTCTTTAAGGAAAAGGGGGTTTGGTTCAGGACCTCTAAAGATTTTTTTTTTCGAAAACGGAGCTTGCTGTACTGACTAAATAGAATCATCAAAAGTGCAGACTGCGGCTTTTCAAATCAGATTCTAATGAGGGTCTCTTCGGCGATAAAAGTAGGCCTGTTGGGAAATGGCAGAAACCAAGGATCCTGCGGATGATCTCATTAATTTATGTTCGGCAATCTTTACATCTGCGAGGTGGAAACCCTCCGTGACCGCTATCTCTTCAAGAAGGAGAGCCGATTCACTTTCAGGGGCCGAGGAGGGTTGGAACAAAAAGCACCGACCACTTCTTCGGGGGTTGAAGCCTTGGGGATGGAGGGGGAATGCCAAGAAATAACACAAAAAAAAAGTTCCCTTTTAAGGAAGCGATTTGCGTGTGGGGGGGAAAAGTCATTCAGGGCGAGAATTGAGAAGTGTGAGAGGGGGCGGGGAGGATGGGGGAACACCGGTCGGGGGTTCGCAAAGGGAAAGGGGCGGACGGCCAAGTTCTCAAAGGCGGAAAGAAGGCGAAGGGGAAAGTAGCGCGGCCCCATCAATGTGGGGGGGGAAAGGACGCGAAGGGAGGAAGTTACCGCTGGTCGCAGGGACTGTGTAAGGGAAGGCAGCGGGATCTGCGGGAGACACTATTGTGGGTGGTGAAGGCCAACTTCAGCATGGGAAAAAGCAGCTTGAGTGGGTTGGACGTACTCGCAAAAAAACACTAGATCAGGAGAGGGCCAAAAAACATTTGAAGAAAAAGTTGCTAAGGAGCAAGGCCGCGGAAAAAAAAAAAGTAGGATGACTACACAAAACGAAAAAAGAGGGTCCAAGAGAAGGGACAACTTCCAAATGCCGCTGATCGAGGGTTAAGCACGGAAGTGAAAGGACGTCAGGGCAAAAATGGAAGTAAAAAGGGGGGAAGAGAAGAGGGGGGCTGGCGAACAGGAGCCAATTGCCAGGTAATTGACGGACCTAACTCCGCCAGCAAATAATCAGAGAGGGTGGGTGGCACTCCGAATAAGTCGTGCAAAAGACAGGACTGAACCGTATTGACAAAGGCGGGCCGCGCGACCGGGCGACTGTATTTGGGATTGAAGTTCCCTTCTACTTAGACCAGTGCACATGGTGAGCAATGTGTGGGGCGAAATCATGTACGAGCCATAAGCTAGGGGGAATAAAAGCAAGGCGTAAACCCCTCTGAATGTCTACAGGGTAGTCAGTCTCGGTAAAGAGTCTGTCCCGATAAATTCAGGGGGGGGACGCATCAAAGCATTTGGAGGTCGCACTACATCCATGCACTAAGTGCCTCAGAAGGCTGGACGTATCAACGAGGACGAAATTCTTAAAAAACCCAGCTCCCAAGAAGGAAGGAAGGGTCCAGCTGGTTGGAAAATTGGGGGGGGTTTGAGGTGGCGTTTTTTCGGCGGCTCGAAAGAACCATCGACGAAAGGAACATAAAGGAATCAGTCAAACATGGCGTAGTAAAAATTACATCCCACAATTCATTATTAGGAATTTTTGGTGGTTTTTACTGGAGAGGCCGAGACAAATTAAAGTGATCAGGGAACTGTACTTTCATCTGCGCAGCCAAACCATCAAGGTTAATTGTTGGTGCCTCCAGTTGCCTAGAGCTGGCCATTCCTGTCCTAATGGAGGCGCTGGGCGCACGCCTTCAAAGTAAAAACAAAATGGGCTCGGGCTAAAAATGGGGGGGAGAATTAAACTGGTTGGGGGTATTCGTGGGCAGCATAAAAGACGGAAGACCCATGTGCCGTCGATGTGTCTGAAAAGAAGTGATGGGGGAGGCGTCCGAAAGTCCTGAAATTGAGGGAAGGAAAGGAAGGACAACCGCGGTAAGTCCAGGTAAAAACAGAGGGAAAGAGTCATAGGGGACTTTGGGTCCGACGGATTGGAAAAAATTTTTGCCGGGGGAGAAAGTTCCTGGGTTCAAGGAAAAAAAAGCCAGCTGAATCCTTGTCAAATCAGGGAGGGGGGGGGGGGTGAAAAGCACCCTTTCGTTACCAAAGGGGAGGGGGGGAAAGATTGAAAAAAAAGGGCAAACAACCATCTCTATCCACCCCAAAAACGGGGAGGAAAAGAGGATGGTGGTGCGCCTCAATTTCACAGTCGAAACAGGTGGTGAATAAACCCAAGGGACAGGCATCTCTAGGGGCAGGGGGGGGGTTAGAAAGGGGGCCACCAGAACTAAAAACGGATCACGGCATTTGGGGTAAAGCCTGGCGGAACAATATGGCGGTGTCCCTCAGAAGGGGGGACGGGTAACGAAAGTCAGGGGGGGGAGGGGGGAGGACGATTACCTTCAGGAGGCCTGGGACCACGCCCCGCCAGAGTCGTTTGAAAACGTCTATGTCCCACAGCCGGAAAAAAAAAAGGTTGGGAGAAGGGGTGCCAAACGGAAGCCAATAACGAAGCGTTTTATGAAGACGGCTATCATGGGAGGGGGGGAAAAAGCGAAAAAGGAAACCCTGCTGGAAGTGAAAGCAGCGCGCCCGGGAAAAAAAAGGAGACAGCAATTGGGGGGGGAAAAAGGTGGGCGCAAGAAGGGGAAGTATGTGGCAGAATTTGGGGAGGCGGCGAGACCGTACAACAATCCTAATAATGAAGGAGGGGCTCATATGAAACATAAAGCCATTAAAGAAGGTTCTCTTCGTGAAGTTAAGGGTAAGGTTTTGAGCAGCATCCTCCGCCGCCACCGCCGTCAAACGCACCCCTCAGCGGTGACAAAAGGCCGTAAGGGTTGGAAAATCGTGAAGAAAAGTCTGCGCCAGCAATTCGGCGAAAAAAGGACGTTACAGGATGTAGCGGAGCAGGAAGGAGTTGGTGGTGTCTACCCATTCAGACCTGGAGGGAGGAGGCTATTCCCGCGAAGGAAAAGGTCTATCCACATCGGGCGCACTCATCGGATGGAAACGCGAGAAAATCAAACTTATCTTTCGAAAAAAACATTGGCGGAAAAAAACGGGGGACTGGGCGAAACGGGGACGACCAGGGCGAAACAATACAACAGTCGAAGTTCGGGCGCAAGGGAAGGTGTTCATGCATAGGTAGGGCAAGGTTGTCACGGCTCGGAGTGTCACATGAAAGGAAAGGGATCTTCTGTGCGTTGAAACCTGTCGGGGAGAAAGAGTCTCAAGTGCAACTAAGATGTTGCACGAATGTTGTCCTTGGAAAGAAAGAGGAGAGGGGGTAGGTTAAACGCGCCATGGGGGAAATTTACTTTAAAAAGATGACCGATTTCTCAGCACTTGAGACATGAAAGTTAAACGCAAATGTGATTTTACCGAATAGTGTAATTCGGGGTGGCGTCCCTATTACCTAAAAGAGGTTCGCTGGGAATCGGCGGGTAGGGGACGTCTTCTCAAAGGACACTAGAAATCTAGGAGAAAATTCTGAGGTGTTTTGGTGGGTTCATAAGGATGGGAAAGAACGCGCGGGACAAGCTTAGGGAGGAAAAAATGAAAAACCAACAAGCAATGGACACCGGCTTCAAAAAGAGCCAAGGATAAGTCTAAAAACCAAGCCGGTGTCAGAGTTTTACAGCCGCGAAAAGCGGGGTTCATTGCGCAGTTATTTAAGGGCTGCGAACGCCCGTACCTACGGGGGTACAGACAGAAAAACGAATCACCATTGATCAAGCCGGAGGGGCGAACGAACCTCTACGGGGAACATCAGAAAGCCGCCAGGACGGAGCATCTATGAAAGAGAACGCGGGGAATACAACATGAGAAACAGATTCAGGTACTTTCTTTCTGTACCACATGACGTTGACAAAGAAAAAAATCCAGGGAGTGAGCAAGGTCGGGGGACTTGAAAGGCACCCATAATCGGGACAAAGAGTTTCGGTCTAGACTTGATAATGCGCGCCCGGGGACGCGCTGGTGAAACAATCGCAAAGAAAGGGGGGTAAAAGACAAGGGACATGAGCAAAACCTCCATTGAGGGGGACGAGAGTCCCACGTCCGGGTCTCCGCAAAAAAACCTACAAAGAGCCACACCTGTTAGAAGACGTTGTGACAAGGGTGAGAAAACGGGCACCAAGCATTTGTTCTCATCCATTTCCGGAGAAAATCAATCCTAGGGTCGAAAAAAAGATAAAGACTCAAGGGCCAAAACACATCGTCCCGGGAAACCCTCGTCGAGTCAGCATCCCAGCTGAGGTTCAGTGCAATTAAAGTTAAAATAGGGGGTGATCCGAAGAAAAATTTTCCGGTCCCGTCTCCTCAATCTCAAGAAGGGTTTGGATTAAGGAAAATCCAGCCCTAGCTCACGATATTTCGCCTCTAAGGATCAGAGCTCGAGAAAAAACCACAACGTAGAAAAAAAGATAGATAATTTCCGAGGCGCTAAAGAGCGGGAGCTTCGAGGGGGGAGGGGGGGACTGGTCATACAATATTTCAGATGTTTAGGGACGGGGGGGGGGGGGGGGGGCAACCAGTTCCAGAACATTCGGAGTTCACTATTGGAACTGGAGGAGATGAACATCGCATTTGGGGGTGGATCAACGCTTGGGACCTAAGGTGGGTGTGAAGTAATGCAGTTTTTAGACCGGAGAGCGTAATAAAGACGCCCTGTAGAAACAACAACGACGGTAGAGGGGCCCAACAGGAAAGCGCGAAGGAGGAGGAAAAAAAGGGGTTGTAACTTATCAGCGATCACAGAGAAGGATTTCAAAAAGGATGGGAAAAATGCGGATGATCCACGTCAGGCGTGAGGAAGGAAATGTTAGAGGGGACCATAACGCAGGGGAGAATCTCAAAAAAGTGATTACTCTATCCTTGAATTCAAGGGCACGGTTGTGGGAAAAAAACCGGGGGAGACGAACATTCCATTAAGAGAGGAGGTGTTTTGAAGCCTGAATTTTGCAAGGGTTTCCGTGAGAGGATCACGATCCTGGGGGGTCCGAAGCAAAAGAGGTGCAGCAGGGTGTCCGGAAGTGGGTCTTTCTAATACGCTTGGGGGGAGGAAGTTAGGTGGAATAAGGAGGGCCGGAGGAGTCTTTCAGACGGCAGGGACGAAAAAATTATCCTGGAGTATGAGGAGCGGAGGGAGGCGTAGCAGCGGCAGGAACCTTGGGCAAAGTAAACTGCGAAGGTCAGGTGGGGAACCTTACTGGTCTCCGGAGCTTGGCGATTAAACAATTATTATCTTCCACTCTTGTTGGTTTTGCAAGAATTCCGCCTGCCTTCGGGCGAAAAGAGGCGGGAGTCTTCTTAACACCCAAACACACCTCTACGCAGAGGCTAGTTTCCAAATTAAGAGCCTAAACCAGAAAAAAGCTCCAAAACGATGAGTCGTCCTCACAACCTAACCACTCATTTCAAAAAGTCCAAACCGTCCCGTCGGGAACATGGCTTCGATGTTCTCAGCCG
>Ga0179591_1223771_pt1 | contig 12633 bp, 10 predicted proteins | sample CZOMad2_1_08_16f_FD_182891 | JGI IMG/M metagenome (GOLD analysis project Ga0179591, IMG submission 182891) | Vadose zone soil fungal communities from Angelo Coast Range Reserve, California, USA - CZOMad2_1_08_16fungal (PacBio error correction) | ecosystem: Environmental > Terrestrial > Soil >...
CTGCGGAGTAATGTGTTACGCTGACGGAGATAAGAGGCGAGAAAGAGGAGGAAGCGACGGGCCTGAATTTCGTATACGAAGGATCGAAAACGGGCCGGTCTGTATCGGAATCTGAATGTGAGGGGAATCCATATCGGATTAAATGGGCCTGCGCGCGGTGTCTCGAAAGAACAGGCGCGGAGAGGGAAGAGGAGGACATGATGAAACATCCTGATCAGTTCAATCACATCGGGAAGAAGAGAGATGCCCATGCACGAAATGAACCGATAAAATTGTGAAAGAAATGATCAACAAGAAAAAAAAAATAAAAAAAAAACACAAAACAAAAACCAACCCCAACAGAAAAAAACACACAACGGGGATATGGTTCCAATTTTCCTGGGAACCGGCTGGTTATGGCTGTAATGGGTAGGTCAATTGGGAAAAAAAAGCTTCTGGTTGGAGAAGGTTTGAAGGCTGATTACTCAAACCAGAAGGTACATAATATCCTCTGTAACATCTCAATGGGATATGTGCAGAATGTATCGACGAAAGGAATGAAAGGACATCGAGTTTCATCCAGTAGGGTCTTCTCGGCTGAAAGTGAACGTCCGGAGGAAATAGCGAAGATCAACACGGCAATTAATCTTCTGCTGGTACAACTCGCTCCGGGGGAAGAAATCTGGGCATCATCAGCCGGCATTGGGCAAGGGGAACATCGTAAAAGAGAGGTAAAGTGGAGCAAGAAAACCCTGATCCTAGGCTCAGTCAACGTTGGCCCCGGGGCTAAGCGTCGTGGGGGGGAAGAAGCCGGGAGACAGTAACAGCGCGTGGAGTACCTGGTCTATATCGGAAATTTTCTGGTATTTTGACCCTCATCAGGGGCGTACAAGAGAGGGGTCTTGGAAGACTTCGCATGAGACTGCTTGTATACACATTCCCGAGTCTGCCGTAAGGAGGTGATCTGGAAGACCAGCCGAAGTCCAAATTGGTGGAACTCAAAGTCACTGAAGACAGCTTAGGCCATGCGGGAGGACCTATGACATCCTTGACAAAGAACTTGGCCCACTCCTCAGCAGTGTCGACGTGCTCAAGCCGCGGAATTCAAAGGGGTTTGGGGAGAGAATAGAGGGTGAAGCATATGGTCAATTCAGTGACAACGGAAAAGCGCGCCGCGGTTGATTATGAGGGGGGAGAGGGGACTTAAATATTGCAAGGAGCGCTTTGCTTGGGAAAACTGCCAAAAGACAAGGGTGCAAAAAAAAGACAGGAATCGAAGAATAGTGTCTTCTCCGATCCAAAAATCTGATGAATGAACTTGGCATCACACGATATGAAACAGAGACAATTTATCCAGACTAGAAAGATCTTTACGATAGACAGTATACGAAAGCGTCCGTGGGGGTTTTTCGTGAAACCGTATCTGGCAATCGGGGGACCAGCCTTCGTGTACTGGGATCGCTTATGCAGAGGGATACGAGAAACGAAGACCAAAGAAAAATCCAGGCTACACCATGAGGCAACTACCAACATGTAGAAGCCTAAACCGTCAGAGAGAGGAAGCACAAAAGTCAAAATAGGTCATTGAACGTCTCGCTGTTGGCCGTTCCGAGAACAAAAACTTGGAGTTTTAGGCCGAGCCCGATATCACACCGAGGGAATCGCGAAAGAAAGACCGCGATAGATTGTCACTTAAAAAGATGTCCGGAGCAACTGAGAGAGAGTGGGAGAACGGACTGTACAGGGGAGCGTTCAGGTGGAAGACGGGGGAGGAGACCGAAATTTCCACGGGTCAGGCTCTGAGGCGTACTGAGCGGAACGTGAGGGTTAATGGAAAACAGGCACCTGTGACATAGGGCGAACAAGAAGGAGTAAATAATCGCAAAAGTATTTTCTGGGTATCAAAGACAAGTTTGAAAAAAAGGACGGAGAAAGAACTGATCTTTAAGGGAGGCACCGCTGTCAAGGTGCAACAATGGGGAGGAGGGAGCGGAGGACCTGTCCTTTAGCAGGTTCAGCCTGGCGCGAAGCTATAACGAGAAAGTCAGAGGGCACCCAAAAAAGATCGGGTTCCACTAACTGGAAATCGACCGCATCCTAGAAAAGCCAAAGAAAAAGAGAGGGGGAAGTAGACGCCGGGGGAAGTACGACTTATGAGAATCTCAATCGACGCAAAGGGAAAGTTGAAAGGGAGCGACGGGAAAGCTTGAAGGGGGAAAAAAAAGGGGAGTGGTGGAAGTTAACATAACTACTCGATACGCGGGGTGCGGCGCAGAGGAAAGACCAAACGAGACTCGTCAGGATCTCCAGGGGGGATTCCGGCTGGGGCAATAGTCGTGAAACTGTGACAAAACGTGGCATTAGAGGTGGTTGTCGCTCTGGCTCAAGGGGAAAACGGATGGAGGAATTACCGAATCCGGTCTAAGCACAGCGCTAATAAAATTCCCCTCGGATATCAGAAAAAACACTCAAACGACACCACTATTGTAAAAAAGAGAGAGATCTATTAGGGTAGGTGCCGCTGGGGGCGGACCCGTCTGTCAGGATCAGGAAATATTGACGGGGAAAAGATTGGATCCAGAGAACCCAAAAGAAGAAGGGGGGAGGCCATTGGCCATCATACAGTGAAACCTAAGAAAAAAAGGGCGATTCCTTACAAGGGGTTCGACTTTTTGAAGAAACCTGGACGCCGCCCAAAAAATCGAGGCGAAGGTGGAAGAAAAAAGCGGTCAAGCAGGGCCAGCGATCCGCTTCAAATGGAAAGGTGCGCGAGATGATGGAGACATATTAGGTAGAGACGATCGGACTAGAATTCGGAAAAAGAGCGGGAAGGGGGGCCAAGACGAGATTCGTAGAGAACTTTCTGTGGACGATCGATAATCGAAGAGGAGCAAATTAGAGACAGGGAAAAAGCGAAATGAAATGACACAGGGAGTGGGTGAAGCCGCCAAGATGTGGGGACACAGGAAAATCGGGAGGAGAAAGAGCACTCTTAAGTCTAGTGTCTCAGCAATGTCGAAAGAAAAAAAAATTGGACGGAGAAAAAGAAAATCCGTTGTTTTTGCGAGATAGACAAAGGCGGGAGACAAGAATGTCATAGGCCAGGGAAAAAAAAGGGAAAAGAAGGGCTTAAATCAGAACTCAGCTCATGGTCCGAAAGTTAAAGTTAGTGTCCGCGCAGTTAACCCTGACCTTAACTAGCATAATTGGGCCGCGGAAACCATCGAGATATAGGGGCAGAGGAATCTCCTTTACGAAAAAATCTATCGCGGGGGCGATAAGAGTTCAAAGAAGGTGATAATAGGGGGCTCGTCATCCCCGAAAGGTGAAGTTTAGAGGACGACACAGCATGGATCAGGCATCCCGCGTACGGGGGGGCTTCCTACGCCAGAGGAGAGGTCAAGGGTGGTGGGGGGGAGATCCGCATTTTTAATCAGGATAGGTAGGAATGGAAGTTGCGCAGAGCTCTCAGATCCGATCCATGGGTACAGCCTGACAGATGGTCTAAGAAGCAGGGAAAGAACACAAAAGGACGCTTCGTATAAATTATATGGTCCCACGATTCGGGAAAGGCTGACCGGCTGGCTCAGAGGCCATCTGTGTAGAGAAATACTTGAGCCTGGGCAAAGGGGCCTTCCAGCAGATTGGGGGGTTAGGAGGAAAAGAACTATTGGGTCTAATTCTGGCGGGCGTGGCCAGGGAATTTGGAGGGTTTTGAACCGGAACACACAAGAAATCAAGATCGATTACCGCCTCAGACGACATCAATCAAAGGCGCGCGCGTCCGTCGGGAAGGAACCTTTGACGATCAGGTCACCTATCTCTACAACCAATTCTAATTCCGCGGCAGGGGGCTACGTCGACAGGGGAGAGGAGGCTCTAAGGGGAGGCAAAGTACAATTTTACAGCCTCATTGCCGCAGCTGATAAGGGACTTGGGAGGCACGAATTTCGATGTAAAAGAGGGGCGGACTCTAGAACTAAGAGTGATAATAGGGAAGTGTTAACCAACTCCCGCTCATGCAGAGTGCAAGGGACACCCGGATCGAGCAGATTGCGACGATGACGAAACCAGAAATGGAAAGATATCGACAGTCAAGGGAAAGCTAAGTGATCGTACATACACGGCGGAACCAAACTAAACGATTCGCCCGGACCAACGTGAAAGGAATATATAAGGGGGGGGTTTCAGGCGACCATGTCACGAGAAATCTTATACGAGATAAGAAAAGGGAAATGGGACAGAAAATGATGGAGGGGGACCGACTCTTAGGTCTACAGGTACGAAGAAGAAGCTATGCCGGGGGTGCTAAAGGGATCCTGAGGAGGAAAGGACGAAGAGAAGTGAAGAAGGTTCTGCACGCGAGAAGGTAGGTTTTGAAGGCCTTCGTCGAGCTGGGTCAAGCACATCGCAAAATGAAGGAGTCAAACTGAGAAGGAAGTCTTTTTTGGAAGGAAATCAGCAGGAAACTACTCGCAAAACGACAGCGGAGAAAGCCAGACGAAGAGAATGGAGAAGGGCAAACTTGGAACAACGCCTCTACACTACGAATACACGGTTAAGTGATCCCAGGGTCATTTTCGTGAAATGAGTAAGCCTATCGGCAGCCCGCTGGGATTCCTCGACAGTAGGTGAAAGAGGAGGAAGTCTGGAAAAAAAAACAAAGAACACCACTAAAAAGATCGCCCAAGGGGTCTGGGGGGGGCACATCCCCGGCAGCGCAGTCCCAGAACGGAAGAAGATGGAGGCGCAAAACAATTCGCGCGATCCAAGAATCGAGAACAGGTCGATGGCCAAAGCCGTCTCGATTAAAAAGAAGAGATCGAATAGAGGGGGGGCTACCACTATTATATAACGGGAAGACGTAAAATGCGCCAGAGCCAGATAGCTCTCACCAAAAACAGGGGGGGGGAAAAGGTATGAGGAGGCCGCAGGGGGTACGCGGACGGTAGAGATCCTCGTTGGCTGAGAAAGCTTCGAGATGAAGTAATTAGCGTTAGAAACTCCGAAAGCTAAACGGTGAACAAAGAGGGGATCTACTGATGGTTCGGACGAGGATTCGAAAGGTTTCTGGAAGGAGGAGGAGGTGAGAAGGAACAGTGCGGCGAGAAGAGAATGCTGCTTGAAGGATGACAATAAGGAGCAGGATCCACATGCTCAGAGAAGGAGGAAAGAAGTCAACAAACGGGGGGAAGGGATCCGGAAATCATAGGAGGATGTATAGGCTTGTGTTGAAATGTCCCGGAGCGCCATTCTATTATTGCTGGAAGGGGGAGGTCAATTTCAAAAAGGCGGTTTGCGCAAGTATGGGCCAAATGCGGAGGAAGAACCAATTCATAGGATAACCTGGAAACTGACATCTTCCAAGGGCGATGGGCAGCCAACTGGAGAGAAAGGAAGGAAACAAACACGCAGAGAGTTGTTCAAATAGATAGGAAGGAGCGGCGAGGACTAAGTTTCGCGGAGGAAAAGCGGAAAGAACGCCTTACATTCAGATTCAGGCTGGGAACGAGTATCCGACCTAGAGGTCAGCATATGGAGAAAAGGAAAGGGGAGATCTCGTCGAAGATCCGTGTACAATTGTCGCCTGGCAAAAAGGAAAGCTCTGGCAATTCGTGAAATGGCAAGCAGAAGCGTTCTTTTTGGGGGGGCCGGCCGGGAGGACGAGAACTAGCGTAAATGACTGTCGATATCAGAATGGGTCTGGGTTATTTTGCAACGCAATAGGGGCGTGCAGCGCGCGAAATGATGGGAGGTGACAAGAGCGCATTATCTCAGGGGCTGAAATTGAAAGTCTTATGCACCGGCAGGAAGAGGCCGGGAAACGCAATGTCGAAATTGGGAGGGCACGCAAAGTGAGGAGGATCTGCGAAACCATTCAGGAGGAAAAGTTCGAATGGACCCCCGAGCGCCTTAAACCAAAAAAGAAGACAAGGAGGGAAAGTCGAAGAGCGCGGAGGAAGTTCGTAAGGGGGTTGGCGATATAGGGGTTAAAGGCGGCAAAAGTCCCACGGTCTCCGACGCTCATCGAGGGCCTAGGGGAGGGAGGTAGTTCGAGAGAAGATGAGCGATGAGGGGTGTGGGGGATTAAAAAGGGCCACCATGACATCGATTGGCCAATACAAGAATAAAGTTCGAAAAGTTTCTTCAGAGCCAACCTACAATCGATTACAATGCACTTTTTCAGGAGACGTGATCTAGACCGATTTCAGCCTGGGAGGCCACAGAAAAAGAGCGGGGAACATCTCATTATAAATAATCTCCTTGGGTGGTGGTCAGCGTGACGTAGCTTAAAATCTGTTGCAAGGAAGATGGACCAGGGGATCGGTATGCTAGCGGCGCAACAAGAGGGAGGGGACCAGCTATCCGTCCGAAAAATGCGCGAGAGAAAAAAAAAGTGGGGAGCCTAGTCATGCAAGTGGCAGATTAAGGGAAAAAAGTAAAAGGCTGGCGGCATGAGGAAAGTTTGGAAGGCCGCGAACCAAAGCACGTTTCTGGGATGACCGTCACCAAGATCCATCCGGTTGAAATCGCGGATAGACAAATGGGGGGAGGAATAGTATTTCGTAAAATGAAGCGCAGCGAGGGACGATTGGGGAAGAAATCGGAACAAGGATGAGAGGGAGGGGCATGAACGGCTCGGAACGGGGTGTCAAAAGGGGGGCGATCGATTCTGCTGACGTTCATCTGTTGAAGAAGTCTTTTGTACATGGAAAAACGGCACGACATTCGCGCCACTGGCCGGCGTGACGATCTCAAAAAAAAAAGGTTGGTTCGGGGGAAGGACAAAATGGAACAGGCCTATAACGAGACTTGAATCGTTAGAGCGAGAAGCTGAAGGGGGGGACCAGAAGGGCGGCGGCAGGCCGGGTCCGTTCATTGAAAAAGTTTCATAGTTAGAGAGGGGACGTCAAGCAGCTGCGTAGCTTTAGAGGGAGAGTGGCCAGGGAACTTGATCGGCCGCCTCCTTCAGGGTAAATCGGACCCAAAGTAGTGAAAGCGGGGGAGAAGGAGAAAGAGTTTGAAGGGCAACTAATATGCGCCATCAGAACGCGCACAGTCCATTTGTGGAAGTCGGATCGACGGCGCATCGGGTCCTGGAACCGAGGTTTTTGGAGGGGAAAGGGGCCTCCTCGATCGCGTGGGGGGGGGCGGCGCAAGGCTGTTCTTCAAAAGAGGGACCTTGTACGGACTCGAGGTGGGAATTCAAGAGTGGTCCAAGGGATCTGGCAATTGGCCGCAAGTGCAATTTCGGTGGGTCAGCCTCTTGCTCAAAAATATTAGTCCCAGACATGGGAGTATTACGGAAGCCGTGCTCAGACACCATAGATCAGACCCGAGTCACAAGAGGACTCGAGAAAAAAACAAAACGGAGGAGGAAAAAGATAAGATCTAGGGGGTGTGAGAGATTTTTGGGCTGTCCAAAAAGAGAAAAAGCCCCTTCCTGAGCAGGACCCTATTTCCGGGGACTATATTTTTATCCATAGAACCCAAACTCTAAGGAATTGGCTGAAAATTGAAAATAAGCCTGTGAACAGAAGCCCACCGCGAAAACAGGTCGCGGTTGGAAACCTCCTGCTGAAGAACACAGAGAGAGGAGTACTGGTAAAAAATCGTCCCAAAGTCGGGGAAAAGAACTCAGGGGGGGTGAGCGAGGATGAATGGGCACTAAAGGGTCGACTAAAAAAGGATCTCTAGAATGCGAAACACCGAGAGGGGGAGGGGACGGATGACGAAGGGCGGGCGATCAAAGTTCGTGGGGACGATCTCAAAAGAAGACGGGGACGATGGCGATTCGAAAGAGCTTAAAAAGAGGGGCCGCGCAGCGAAAGGGGGAAGCAATCTGGTGCACAAGAAAGCTGAGAAGATATCACTCTTCAGTCTAGTGGGGGGTTCTAACTGGGGGTCGTCAAACGTGTCTGGGGCGGACCCCTAAAAAGTACTTGTTTTCGAGATCGAAAAAGAAGAGGGGCGCAAGAAGTCATAGCAGGGCGTGGTACAGTGAAAAGCATGCAGGTAGAACGGGCTACGTCAAAGAAGCTATCGGCCGTGAATGTCGGAAGCGCCGTTCTGACACTAAGATAAAACCTGGTGAAAGGCGCCATCGGGAGCTCAATGCTGGAGGAGCGGAAGGAAGAAAAAAAAGACGTAGGGGGGGGGGGGGGGGGATGGCGATCCGCGATTTCAAAGAGGGTGATTATAGTGTCTCGGGCATCCCTAAGGGGTGGGGGGGGGTCTAGCATGAAACAGAGCGCAGGAAAGACAGGGAGGGAGCGTTGATCCTCGACCTTCGGAGGTAGGCGAACATGGGGGTAAAAAGGGGGAAAACAGGGGAAGACAGGGATCGGAGGTTTCGCAAACTAGCATCAGACGAGAAAGGGCCAGAAGCGGTAGAAAGATTGCTAAGAATATAAGGAAAAAGAAAAGAAACCCACGTACGAAGGAGAATGAATTGTACGATTCGGTGCTTCGAAGTAGTGGCATACAGGAGAAAAAGAGGGGGGGATCGATACAAGAGGGGCTGCAAAAGTCATTGCATCAATATTTGTTAGGCGTATAAACTAAAATGGGGTCAGGAAAAGTTTGGAGGCTTGGCAAGAGGGAAGGGGGCTGTGGGAACGACCACTCCCATACAAGCTTCCTCTTAAAAAGAGACTACATCAGAAAAAGGGAGCAGGGGGGAGAGGTCGGCATGACCTGTGGACTAAGATGGCGTTCAACTATCTAGACAAAAAAAAGGACCAATGCAGGAGGGGCTTAAAAGGAGGACATGAAACGTTGGAAAGGCAGCTCGGCGGCACAGGTCAATAGGTCCTCGGACCAGTCAAAGGAAGAAGCATGTAGGAAGAACTGGAATCGAAAAAGGGATACATTGCAAAGGGGCTTCATCTCGATCGATCGACCTGAGAAAAAGGAAGTGGGTTCTCCAAGGGGCCGATCGGAAGAGGGCAATACCCCGAGAAGGAAATATGCAATCTTCGTGGCAAATAACCGAAAGGAAGTATCGAAGTGACAGGCAAGCGCAGAATCGGCAAGTCCCTTCTTGAAAAACTACAATGGGGGGGGGGGGGGGGGGGGGGGGGGGGGGGGGGGGGGGGGGGGGGGGGGGGGGGTGGGGGGGGGGGGGGGGGGGGGGGGGGGGGGGGGGGGGGGGGGGGGGGGGGGGGGGGGGGGGGGGGGGCGGGGGGGGGGGGGGGGGGGGGGGGGGGGGGGGGGGGGGGGGGGGGGGGGGGGGGGGGGGGGGGGGGGGGGGGGGGGGGGGGGGGGGGGGGGGGGGGGGGGGGGGTGGGGGGGGGGGGGGGGGGGGGGGGGGGGGGGGGGGGGGGGGGGGGGGGGGGAGGAGGAGGTACGAGGCGCCCGGGCCACGTGAAGAAAAAAGGGCCCTAGAATCATGGGGTGGTTTAGGGGGAGGACATGTACGGAAATAGTCGACGAGAGAGCCAATGGCAATTAAGACCTGATGATAAAGAAATAAGGGAAGGAGACGCTGTACAAGAAGCGAAAGCCGGGGAGATCTGCGCGGTGGCATGACTTCAAAACCGGGAGTCGCGCAGGCAGAAGCTGAGGGCAACGCGATTTAGTGGTGAAATACAGGGGGAGGGACGATCAGGGAGGAAATCGGGGGGGGCCAGGAAGATGGAGAAAGTTCAAGGAGGGACCTTCTGGTGGTGAAGTAATCCTCATGGAAATACGTCAAAAAAAAGAAGAGGGGAATTGACCGCCCAGAAAAAACGAACGGCAGCAGGAAAAGTTGAAAAAAAAGCAGCTACACTACGCACTCATTGGGGATAAAAAATGAGAAGGGAATTGACAGGGGACCATGAGAAAGAATCGCCAGGTTAAAGTCAAAGGAACAGGAGGTCGGAGAAGAACTTTCTCGCGTCGGCCGGGGAAATTGGTGGCGGGAGAGCACCGCCGCGACAGCAAAAAGTAAAAAGTACGAAAGGATGCGAAGCACATTAGGATCTATCCCCGGAGCGGCACCGGGAGATGAAAGGAGGCTAAGGTAGAAGAAGGGAAAGGGGCCGCTCGAGATTTCGAGAACCTGAACTTATAGGACAAAGGGGAAGTAACAGACGCCTCAAGAATGAGATCACAAAAACAAAACGGGGGATGAGGGGAAGAGAGGGATGATGCCTGCGGCTGCCTTTTGGAGCTGACTCTCTCTATCACCTCTTGGCGAGGAGAACGAGTCGAGCTCCGGAAAACGGAGGGAAGGTTAGAAAGTGGAATGAGTGGAACGTGCCGCTAGACGGAATCGTACAACTACATTGAGGCCGCCATATGCGGAAAGGGGTACTGGGACCTGCGAAGGCGGTCGAGCAAGCAACAAGGGCGTTCATAAGAGCGAGAAATATTCTTCATGATGACAAACCTCCGGATCATGGGATCTAGCGGGCGAAGCTTTGCTGACAAGAAGTTTAACAAAAAGTAAAGGGAGTCACTTTGACAAAATCATAGGGCGTAGGGGGTGAGAATGGTGGTTCAAATGGTGCCAGGCGGCCGGATAGTTTAGTGGAGGGGGGGGGGCGTTCAATTGGAAGGATGCGTGGTTGTTGAACTCCTTATGGAAAGGCAGGAATTACTCAAAAAACGGCATTAGCCGAGGGAAAAGTGCACATCTTCCAGGGAGAAAGGGGCATCAGGAAAGAAGACGAGGCCTGCAACGACATTCGCGGGGCAGGAAGGAGCAGTGGGGAGCGTCGGAATGTCTAACGGTGTTTTGAGACGAAATTCACCTAGAAAAGCAACACGAGCAAGAGGGGGGGGGGGGGCTGGTAACGTTAGTTCAGAAGAAAAGGAGGACAAGAGCAGGTATTCCTGAACTGCGAAGATCAGTAGGAATAAATCGATTCTCCGAAACCCTTAGAGAGGCATTCGTAAGGTGGGCGGTCGAAGCGTTCTTTGTGCGCCTAGTTGAAAGAAGAAGCTCTGTGTTGGAAAGAGTTCTAAATCAGGCAATGGTCCTTGTATTTGGGGACCCGCATCAGGGCGCAGCGCCGAACGGGGTCTTGCCCTCGTCTAGGAATAGCGTGGGAGACTGTCCTTAGTTCTGCCGTAGACGGGAGAGGAGTTCCTACCCATAGGGGCAATGGTAGAATTGTCCGGTGACATAAGTCCAGGTCAGACAGAGGAGGAATGCGGGTAAGGGCATGTAGCCGGGAAACGCGAGCTACTTGCCCCATCGCCTCGGCATCTTGATACAGGGGAAAACTGAAGTTTCTAATTGTTTTTGTCAGGGAGGTCGGGGGAACGGGCAGATAGTCACAACCGTTCATACAACGCTCAAGCTCAGGTAAGCGCCGCTTGAATCGGGGGATGTCGTCGAGCTGGAAGATTCCTATTTCTGAGGGGAGTGGGCTGAAAATCCACCATGACAGAAGGGGGGGACCAGGGGGGACGAAGAATGCAACCAGAAGGAGGTACTCGCCATACGCAAATCTGTTGATGACACTTGTGCATTCTAAGGGAAAAATGGAGGGAAGGAGCAGCCGGATAAGCAAAAAGGTTACAAGAGATAGACGAGGTCAAGTGGGTTTTTGAGGGTTGACCTGAAGCTTCGCAATCACGTCCAAAGCTCTGGACCATGGATCGGCTTGATGCGAGACGCGAGCAAAGTCGAGAAAGGTGCTAGACTTCTCAACATGCGGGAAGATCCCAGAAATGGAAGTCCTCGCGAAAGCAAAGGTCGAAAAAGAAGAAGAAAGTCAGAGGGAATTTGCCGGAAGTGTTTGGCCGGCCGCGGAACCTCAAAGTTAGAGGGGGGATAAAGAGCACCGATATCAACCGAGTTGAAGGGAAAGGGGGCTTATCGCCAAAAGGCGATCGTAGGGGGACGTCCAGTGCGATTCCGCGCAGCGCTAAGAGGGAGGGAGACCGGGACTGACACGGATTGGGGGGAGGGGGCTTTCAGTTTACAGGGAAAGGCGCGGACAAATGGTCACACAGGCATGAAGGGGCTGCGAAAAGTCAGGCTCCGCAAGTCTTTGGTTGAAGAAAAGACGGCCATCTTACTGATGCGACCAGAAAGTAAAAAGAAAAAACACGGTCTCTTAGGGGGATATCGGGAAAAAGTGATTTTCTGGGGGTTTGGGATGGGGGTACCAGAAAAGACAAGGGGGGACGGGAAGGAAGTATCAGATAACGAAGCGTTATATCTCTGATCTGGGGGCCGTTTGAACCAAAGGGGAAGGAAGTCCGAAGGGTCCTCTTTAGACTTTTCAGCTGCTCGAAGCGCAGAAGCGAGACGAGTTAGCGGAATACGGAAAAACTAACTTGAAATAGAGGGGGGAATCAGTCGTAATCGGCCCCGTCAAGATAGGGGTCAACGAATGAGCGGCAGCGAGGTGCGTAGGAAGGGAAACAGAAGAGAAACGTAAATTTGAAGACGGGGAGAGGGCCATCGGTCCGGAGAAGGAGTGGTGAAGGAAGGCATCACAGTAGCGGTAGCCCGGCAAGGGTCCATTCAACCGCTAACTTTGGAAGGGGCTCAGAGGTGGGGAATTGACAAAGGAATGGTAAAGATGGGCTGGCATGGTCCGCAAGTGTCTGAGAGAGGTGGTTGCAGAACGAGAGAAAATTAAAAGAAATCGGAATAGTTGGGCGTTAGTAAACTTAAGAAGGCTCCGAACCAGAGGAAAATACCAGGTACCG
>Ga0179591_1224093_pt1 | contig 12633 bp, 9 predicted proteins | sample CZOMad2_1_08_16f_FD_182891 | JGI IMG/M metagenome (GOLD analysis project Ga0179591, IMG submission 182891) | Vadose zone soil fungal communities from Angelo Coast Range Reserve, California, USA - CZOMad2_1_08_16fungal (PacBio error correction) | ecosystem: Environmental > Terrestrial > Soil >...
TTTCTCAACCACCTATCGTAACCACACTCGGGGTCATTGTTGGAGAAAAAACTTGGGATTTATGATAAATATGGACGACGAGTTAAAGAGGGGTATTTCCTATTTCGGTGAGGTACCATTGTGACAACGACGGTCGCACCACCGAAGGGATACCGGGAATAAAAAGGTACATCGCCCACTAAGAAGTCTTAGTGCAGTTATGAAAAACAGGAACTAGACTAAAGCACGTCGTGTAGGCGTTTCCGCCACCGGGAGGGGAAGACAAAGGAAAAAGGGGATCTACGCACGATGCTACCGGGGTGGAGCACCCAGGTTGTACCCATTCTGACTTGAAGGAATCACTACGATAAGTTAGGCATGGGGGGGGGGGGAACTTACCCGAACTCCCCGTAAAACTCTAGGTGCACGATCCTCAGGGAGATCGACACGATCTCAACAACCCCAATGGATGGAAAAGAGAGGATCGTGGAGAGGCTCATCGTTATATCTATTTTAACCTTTAATCCAGGAGGAGTCGGGGCTTTTAAATGAGAAGGGGGGAAGAAGATCGTTAAAATTCAGGAATTGACATGGGTGTTCAAGTTAAAAAAAGGAAGGGTTCATTTAAAAAACTGGGAAGCCGAGTAAGCGAGTTTGGAGTGAACAAATGTTTGTAGGGCGCAAAAGGGGAGCAACGACGCGATGAGGAAGAGAGCAACTGGGAAGATCAGTTTGTTGTGTGAAACAAGTTCATACTACTTGTCAGGGGCAAGGTGGAAAATGAGGGGACAGGAAAATGTGACGAGAACGGCGTTTTCACCAGGAAGGGGACCGCCCGACCTAGGATCAGTCGGAGGAAGAAGGTGTTGAGATTGAAAGGGGAAGTAAATAGCGTGACTAAAGTCACACCTGAGGGCTCATTTCACAAAGACCGGTTGAAACCCCGGGAGCGCGTTGGAGAGGACCGGGGTGTATCCCCAAATGAAGTCCAGATGAGGAATCCGGACGCATGGGTCTAGACTGGCCACCGTGAAAAAACAGGGTCACGGGGAAAACTTTATTCTTAGAGCAGTCCCGAGGGGAAGGAGGCAAAGGTGATGTTGAACAAGTGAAAAGAGAAAGCCATCGGTTGGGGGGGACACGTAAATTCTTTAATCAACCTTGCTGTGGGTCAGCATTACCCAACGTCATCTCGACATGGGAAGCGTAAGGTCTTCTCACTATTAAGGGATGGGAAGGCTCAGTAAGGGGGGATAGGAAATGGCTTTAATTCTGGAGGAAGGAAGTCCCGGTCTTGGCAAGAGGGGGGGAGATCGACCGAGTGCCGCCATGAAAAAAAGGAATGACGTGCCCGTCCCTGTGTATACATGTACAGAAACCGAACTCAATACGAGCGCGGGCCTTGCAGAGAAGAGATTTCTGCGGCACAAGAACCTTATGGTGAGGGGGCAAGCCGTTCACATCAAATCGGGAGGCCACATTCCTGGGGGGAGGCTTGTAGAAAGGACGCGTGACATCGTGACTTCGCGCTAAGACGTATTCAACACAGTCAAAGTGTTTGTCCAGAAAAGCTTCCGGGGAGACAGTCACCAGAGCAGTTATGTCGTGCATCGGCGCCGAGAGTTCCAGTAGCTTTATGGTATTGGAACCCGAAAGCTCAAAGAATGGCAGAAAACAGCAGAGTGCCCCAGTAGAGGACAGAATGTCTCCACCGTCTTCACTGGGGGACTGTGAGGTGTGTACCCAGGAACGACGCGAATCCGTCCAGGAAGCTAAGAACGGAACTCTTGGGGGAGAAGAGGGTGATGTGGGCAGTCTGCGACATAGCCCTGCAATGCGCCAGCGTCACGCCGACTAAACGGGAGAAACCTGGCTTGCACAGTCCACCCGACGGACATAACAGAGAAAAACTGCAGCGAAGTGGTTCTTCGGACGGTAGATACACCGGTAGCGTTTAAAAAATGCTAAAAGTTGGCTAAGCACGGGAAGCATTGCCGGTTGGAGAAGGAAATAGATAGGGAAGGGTCATCCAAGGAAATTGGAGGACATCGAAAGAAAAGAAGCTCGCGATAGTACCTAAGATGAAAGTACCTGTTTGACGCCCTAATAACAGGCAGAGAGGCACAGGAAGAAACAAGAAAAAGGGAATCTTCCAAAAGAAGTACTTCAAGGCGTCGGGAGCGGGATTGTTAAGGTGTCCAGCCACTTGTGTGTACGAAATATTACGGCTCGGAGACACGGAGGGAGCCTAGAAGGAAAGAAGAAGGGGGGCAGCGGGGAGAAATAGCAGAAGATCAATCATGCCAAAGAGGACTGAAAGTTTGAGCCCATATGCCGCCAGAGGGGGGGGGTGGTAAAAAGAGAAAGATCCCAGCGTCAAAAACTCCTGAAAGCCACCCCAATGAGCATCCACAAGCCGGGTTACGAATCGCTATAGGAGAAGAAACGGGGAAGGATGAACCGCACGCTCCGTCACCGGACTTCTCGCAACGCGTCAAAAAGCCCAGGAAAATGCCACGAAAACCGTGAAGGGGACGTGCTCAGGGAGGAAGCAGGGGGCGCTTTGCGGAAAGTTGCACTTGCAGCAACAAGAGCGGATTACTCCAGATCTGCCAGCATTCCTACCCCGGAATCACCTGTCACGATAAAAAATGAAATAAAGGTGGACCAAAAGAAAAGACATTTTCATGATGGCTGTTCATGCAGAGGCTATAAGGTTCCGTACATCTTCATCTGGGTTGCCTTCTGTGTCACCATCAGGAATGAAAGGGGTCAATTGGCCGCAAGGCGTGTGAAGAGTACGGAGTAATCGGGCTATGCTCCGCTGTGACTTCCGTCTTCCCACAAAACTTTGAAAAAAGAAAGAGGCAGGCGAAGCAGTTCGAGCGAGAAACTAGGCATCTTCCCGAAACCGAGGGGAGCGGAGACGGTTTAAAAACTTTAAGGGGAGAATAAAAAATACAGTCCTTTAAGAGGCCGTTGTAGTCCTCACGGGGAGCCTGACATCTCTGTCTAGGGCAGGCGAGTTCACTCAACAGCACGAATGTAAGGCACCACCGACTGGGACGGAAACATAAACATTGGGGAACCCACCAACTGGGGTTACTCCCAAGAGCTCAAAAAAAAACAAAACTTAAGGAAGGGAAGGGAAAAAGATAAATCTATGGTACTAGTCCCCCTGTCGAAGGGTAAACCTTTGGTGCACAGGCAGCTGGGGCCAAGACGAGGACAATATTTTACTTAGACGGATGAAATGTGCAGACGATAGGCAGAGCACTTGGTCTCATGACACAAATGCCGATACATCTAGAGTTTCCAATCCTCTGGGGAGCGGAGAAGGGGGGGACAATGGTCTGTAAATGGCTCTAAAATAGTTTGCTTCCAGTGCTCAGGAAATAGATCTTCGGGGCAAAAAACGGGGAGCAGTATGCCTCACACAGTGACGGTGTTTGACTACGACAGCCCAGTCAGGCCCTGTACAAGTGGCAAAGGGGATAACAAGCGCCAGGGATTAAAATTACCTGGGAATGGGGGATAGATGGGGGGGAAGACACCCACTCGAACTGTACAAGAGTGCAAGAGGCCTTAATGCACGACAGATACCAGGGTATTCACTATTGGGGGCTATCACGTGCCAAAGGATTTTCGCGTAATAAGGGGGGCGAACGTACGAGGGTGTAGGTAAGGGGAAAGGTCAAAAAGATTTCCGGAAGAGATAGTCCTGGCTGGGAAGAGACGTCACTAAAGAGGCACCCTCTTCAAGAAGGCCTTCCAACATAGAAAAGGGGCCTTGGCAGCAGGGTTTCCGTAAGAAGGGGCCTGCGAGATTTGGGAGGGGTACCTTCAACATTGCGCAGAGGGGAGGCTGGAAAAGGGCTGGTGTAATCGAGTTTGGAGGGGTGGGGTTCCTTATTTGACGCGGTCCCAATCGAGCTGGACGCATCAGACTGGGGAGGTGAGGATCGAAGATCTTCGATATGAAATATACAACGGAGAATCCTTCAGGGTACGGAACGGCTGGTCCAGCCGTGTGGTCGATCGTTCAAACGAGAGGGAACTGAATCACCAAACAGGCGCAGACCCTTCTACGGGGATCGGAACCTCATAAAGTGAAGGAGATTTCAAAAAAAGGGGGAGGAAGAGTTTTCTTCTGGCCGGCATTGATCAATAGGAGAAGAAGATAGTTTAGTGATAGGATCAGCGGGGGGGATGGGAAGGTGAATGGCATCACGGGGACAAGAAGGACTACGGGTAAAAGGACTACATAATTAAAAAAGACATAGGAAGTACAGAGCCAACGGTTCTTCTCCCGGAAAGACCTTCTGGAAAGGAGAAGGGGGAGAATAAGCCCGGCTACGCCGGTGATCTTTTCTGCACGAAGGTACAAAAAGTTGGATCATTAGTCGAAAGGTTAGGAGGCTCTACTCTGTGCGCCAGAGCAGGTGGCCGGGGGGAAGCCAATATCCTACCGATTATTGAAAAAAAAGATAAAACTCCTGAAGAAAAACGAGTTCAAAGCGTTGTTCCGGGGGGCAGAAGCACCTCCAGTGCTAGCGAGAATCATGGGGGGGCAATCATTCTTCGCGAAAATGGGGGCTTCGGGGACGAAATCACTCTAACCTTGAACAGGAGGGGCCAGGGCATTCGGTTAGAGAGCTGAAATACGACTCATGACCCAACACCTAAGTTTGGGTATCGGATCATCGCGCCGTACAAGAAAAGACAAAGGGCAAGTGGTTAGCCAACAGAATAGCAATAGTGCAAAACTGGGGAAGCATCGGGGGGGGCAGGGGAAGACATAAAAAAGCCTGGGGGTCATGGAAGGGAAGCGAGGACGGCCAGGCCTGCGCTCAGTAGGGGGGATGGGGTGGATATCCCTTGACGGAAAAAACACGGAGGCACTGGGCATCCTTGAAGGTGCTGGCAAAGAGCGCCCAAAGCTGGCAGAAATTCGTAATCAGCATGGGAACCGCAGCTACGTAGACGCCGTGAGAAACAAAAGCTAAGAAGACGAGGCGCAACTGGCGACACTTTAAGGCTAGCTAGGGAGACCCGTTGGGGAGTAACTCTGAAGGTTTAAGACAATCACAAAGGGCGATAGCCGTCGTGTGCCAACCGGCACATCAGAATTACGGGAATCAGGGAAACGATCACAGAAGAAAGACTCCCAAATTCGGGGACACGTTGGGACTTCTGCAAATGGAGGACGAGATCCGGCCATTATCTCGACGTACATTGGTGATAGTACCCTAGACGGGACTGTGTGGTAAACTTCGGGGGGAACTATCGGAGGGGGGAGAAAGGTGTGCACCTAGGACTGGGGCCGAGACGGGAATTCTGAGCACTCTTCAGCCGCGAAATGAGTATTTAGGTGGGCGGGACTGGGCAGTGGGGGGGAAAAATGTGACTTTCCTGAAAATTTGATGGGTTAGAAAAGTCAAAAAGAACCCGGGTCAACCACAGACTTACCGTGGGTGTGAGGGCAACGTATCGCTGGTAGCGCGCCAATGCCGTAGGCTTGGGGGAAGGTGAAACACAAGCCACCCCAAAATTAAAAAGAAAGAAACGGGGGTTCGAACACTGGGGGCCTAACAGAAACACTAGTGTGCGAAATCTACAAAAAATTCTTCAGTGAAAAGCCGCATCAACGGAGAGCTTCGCAACGGATTCATTGTTACCCGTAAAAGAAAAGGACAAGGAGAGTCTGGGGGAAAAAAAAGAGGCAATCTACCGGAGACATAGCACTAAATCTAGAAAAACACAGGAGGAACAAGAGAGAGTCGCGGAGGGGGGGGAACGAGGTTAAAGACCTGTCTCGCGTCTACGGGGAGTTGAAGGGAAGTAACTTGGAACAAGAAGAGTGAGAATCGATCAGGGGGATGAGAAGACAAGGAGAATGGGACGGGAGGGGGGGGGCTGTTCGCGGGACACCCTTTTATCACAGAGAGGCGGCTAATGGCGGGAGTTCAAACAAATGGCGGGTGGCAAATCTATAAAGCAGAGTCCGGCGATCATCTGGGTGGACGTCAGAAACGAAGGGAATAAAAATGGGAAAGGTAACTGGTGGAGAGATGTTGAAAGGGTGCGCACAAGGTTGGGTGGCGAAAAGGGCATTTTTCACCCTTACAAGGTACCGCCCAGAGGGAAATCCAAAGGAAGACAAGAGTTTGCCAGTGAAAAGCAGTATTGGAAAGCAAAAACAGCATCTGCATAAGGTGAAACCAAGCCTTGGTGCACAGAAGCGCGTTGGAGAACGGACACCAGAGGTGAGGTACGATCATGGAGATAGATCTCGGTCAGACGTCCAAATTGAAGAAAATTCAAACGTCGAGTACTGCGCGGCAGCTTGAAAACGGAATTCAAGAAGGGGGGCAAGTGAAATAGCCATCGGGTGGGGTGAGAAAACGTAAAAGAATACACGGGCTCGACTAGGCAAACCGAGACCAAAAAAACAAAGCAAAAAAAGAAGAAAGAAAATGGGTTCAACGAAAAAAATAACCCAACCCCACCCCCTGAGAACTTGGACTCCCATTCATCAGAAAGGTAAAATATTCTATTTCCGGGAGCGCTAGGTTAGTAGAGGACAGTACTTCCCTAATTTACGTCAAAATTGTGCGCTCACGGGAACAGTACAAGGCCCAAGGTGAGAGACTTTTCAAAGTGAAAGGTAGTCTTACGCCACACAATACGCATGTTTGGACATAGCCAGAGTTGCTCGGCCAGAAATGTGATGACCAAGGGCACCAAGCAAAGGGGCACAATGCGTGGATCACTGGAGCGGGAATCGGGTACGGAAAGAAGGTATTCACACGGCGTGGTGGGGACCGACTGGCGTAAGGGTTCGAAAAAGAGACCTAGAAGGTCCTAATCGTGCCCGATAGAGCGCGCTCCATAGGATTGGAGTTAAGCTCGCATCTGATAAATCACGGAACAAGCATCCTATGGGGGGGGAGGGGACTCACCGGTAGCTGGGTGTCACGACTCAAGCACCTAAAAGGGAGCCTCTTCTCATAACCGACTTGTGACCTCGTGGGGAAAAAAGGGGCAGAAACGCTGGATTCGCCAGGAAAAGGGTAGAAATGGCTTGGAAGGGTGAAACACCACCACAAGGGGCCAGAAAGAGAAAGGGCATTACAACGGGTTCACTGCTCGGCGGGAACATCGCTACCTTCCCGGAAAGAACGGCACGTTCTAGTTAAACAGGGGGGGTCAGAATTGCAAGAACGGGGAGGCAGCGAGAGGAGGACGCGACAGGTGCTGCCAATCGGACATCACAAGAGCGCGATAGGGAACCCTATACTTCCGCCTGGGTGACTCCTGTAGAAAATGGAAAATCGGGGCCAGGAGAAAAAGAAAAAATCGTGAAGGCCCCGGGATGTCGGTCGAGGTGTGAGCCGAGGTTTTGGTGATAGCGAAGGGTACGAGAGTCTACCAGCGCTAAGAAGGACGCACCCTCCTTCTGCAAGGGGGATGCGGGAGCCGAAGAGAGACTGCCAGCGAAAGCCGTGGGCGCGGCGAAAGCAAAAGGGAAGGGGTTTGACATGAGCCCGCTCCCGCGACTCCGGCCACAAGCAAAATATAGAAAACCCGCCAGGTGTCGCTAGATGGCGCAGCGGAACGCCCGAGCGCCAGGGCACCTTCGTCTCAACGCGTCAAACCCTGGGAATTTAACAAAACCCGTTCTCTTGGGCGCGGATGAAAGTGGGGGCGCTTTGTTCGGGGAAGTTTCGAAAGAGCAATCGATAAAACCAAGCTGCTGCTGCGAAGAAGAAGAGGACAACCGAGACCATGCGAAGTGGGACCAGACCACGACATATTGGATGTTGCGGTGAAAGCCAGTCGACAATGACATGGCCATCTGCAGAGGAATTTAAGGGAGTTGGCAATTACAGAGCTGACACGATACAGTTCACCCATGGCAGCAATGCTTGTGAATAAAGGGGGAACAGTCCCCGACTGGGATCCGGTAAACGAAAAATTGATTTGGGAAGTCAAGTCTTCCATACCTTGTGCAAAGAGGATAAGGGGGGGGGCCTAAAAAATATAGAAAATAGGCGCGTCCTCACCAGAAGTGACTCCGATCGCGCCCGAAACGGCATTGCGGGATAGGCCTTGCCTTTCTCCTAAAGGAAAAGGATCGAATAGAGCTAACAGCCAAAGTTCACGGAAGGTAGAAATGGGAAGGGGTACTTCAGCTCATCAGAAGGTGGAAACCAGGACCTTCTCTTATGAAATATGGAACAAACTGGGATGGAGTACAATAGAAGGAAGTTAAGTTTCACCGCTAAGTTCCGTGGTTCACACCTTCATTACTTAAGGTAACCACGAAAAAAAAAATGCGCGGACCTGCGAACGAATCATGGCGGAACTTCCAACTCACCGCCTATGGCCAGTTTCGTCTGAAAGGTAACTTCTTCCCGCTAAACCTGGAGAGTCAGAGGGGGTCGCGAGATAGGGCGCCGACTACCGGAGCCTCAAAACGGAAGGGACGAGACAGCAAAGATTCCTGCGGTTCGACATGAAAGGATTACTACTTACCGGGGAAAAATAACCAAAAGGGAGGGTAGCGGTAGCTACGGGGAAACACGGAACTATGCATCCCAATGTGAAATCCTACGTCCTGGTCACAAGAAAGAGATCAATGGCGTGCTCGGCCAAAGGGCATGCTCGCTACCGGGACAGGGTCGGATGCGCAGCTTGAAAAGGTAAATCGGGAAAAATTCTAGGCGCGAAACTGAACGTGCCAAGCGCACCATAACTACTTCATCAGGGAAGCCGAAAAAAAAGGGGGTGCCAGTGAAAACATTTGGAACTACAAGCGGGGAAGGCTAGAGGTGTCAGGGGGTCCTCCCAGGTCGACCAGAGGAAAAGGACAATGTCGGTGTCGGAGGGCCGGAGCCGGAGCGGGCGTCCTGAAACTCAGGAAAAGTAAAGGGAGGGCTATCGGCGCAACGAGGATCGGCATAAGTCGGAGACTATAAAAAAGGTAGGATACCGGGGGGCTGCAGAAGGGGCGCCGAAGACTGAGAAATTTGTCACGACTATCACACACCAAGAGACACGGTGTAATATCGATTCCCCAATCAGTGAAGGAAGAAAAAGGGGCGTTCTTAGGGGCTTCTTGGCCATGCGACCGTTCAAGCTTCAAACAAAAGAATGGGGTACCTATCTCGCTCAGGGAAACAGGATGCTGGCGATGGCAGGGCCACGGAGGAAGACTCGACTTTCTCCTGAACGAAAACGTTCCTTCAGGGAAAGGCAACAAAGTTCGAAGAGAGTGATATCAACTGAACGCGACCGGGAGGGGGGATTTAGTACCGGACGAAGAACGAGGTCAGTTTATCTTTGGATGTCACTGAGGGGTGGTGAAGAAGCAAATTCTGCGGCGGCGAAAAACCCTGGAGAAGAGAGTGCTATGTCGCGATTCTGAAAAATTCGCGGCTCTATGTCCGTACGGATCTAAAAAAGAGTAGACTGGGGACAGGGGGGAGAAACCACGTCCCAGATACGGTGCACCCATCTGTATAATCTTGGAATGTCTAGGCTGCACGGCATCAAAGTCAAAACATCGACCTTTAAAAGAGGGCGGGTTCGAAAAGCACTACAATCCTCGACGGCTGGACAAACGCGCTGTGACCAACATCCTGACGGTTTAATAAGATTCAATAGGGGCGCAAAAAAAAGTGAATACATTAAATGTGATCAGGAAACACGGAATGTGCCGCAAGATGCCGCGTTGCCAGATCGCAGGGAAATCAACAGATAATCTTGCCAAGGACCCTGCACGTAGGGGGGAAGAAGGTGAGGGAGATCCCCGGATCTTACAGGGCGAGATTGATCCATGGCTGGAAAGAGAGAGCCACGAGGGAGAATACAGGGCGTGGGTCCTTGAAGGATACTTCACACTCCGAGAAAATTTACGAAAAGGAAACCGAGGGGAATATCCTAGCTGAAGGGGGGAAAACGAACTGATCTCTTCTTTTGGCTTCTCTTCAGACAAAGGGGTAAACGCAACGCTCTTGACGTTCAAGAAAAACCCAGCTGAGATCCCCGTAAAGTTTTCCCGAGGAGCCTAGGTTCTAACGCAATGTCCACTGCGGGTCACGGGGAAGTAAGCCCGATTTACGCATCCTCGGGGCTCGTTCCCTGGGATACACACAGGGTACCTATCCCACTAAGCTTTGAGGCGGGGTGCTGCGCGCAGGTGTGCTCACAGAATCATCAGGAGATTTCGCCTTACACTGCCCTTTGCCCGCAAAAAAGGGGAGTCCAGGGCGTGCGGTAGAAAGGGAAAGTGGGGAAGAATGCACGGAATGACCGGGGAGTCGGCCCACGAATGGATTTACACTTGGCAGGATCCCGTCTTATAGTCGGCAGCAGAGAAGGAAGTATCCCTTTCACGCGTCCCCGCCACCATGCGCAAAGCCGGGGTGGAAAAACGACTTAAGGCTAAGGCGACGAAAAGCCCGAGGTGAACGAAATCCCAGTCAATTCTCCTTGAGACGCCAGAGCGAGGGAGGACAAGTCTGTCATTGGGGGTAAAGAACTTACTCACCAGGAAACAAAACAAACAGTCGTCCTCAAAGGGGGCAGCGAACTAAAGAACAAAAAACAACCGGAAGGATTAAAAGGAGATATGTCGCTGCTTCGTAGAGAGAAGGAGCGCTTCGACAGGGGAGTTCAGGGGAAGGATTGGGGGGAACATGCAGGCATGTGGGCGCACAAGGAGAATTCAGGGTAGGTCGTTGCAAACGGGGGGCGGTTAGAAAAAAAAGGGCGCAACACATGGATAAATCGGAAACTGTTTGAGTGCCAGCATGGTGGAAAGGTAAAAAAATGGCTCACATAATCGATGTCGCAGCATTCATAGACGGACCAAAAGTAAGACTCTTTCGGGGGGCAGATGACCGGGTGGAAGGGTCCCGATCAAAAAGTGGCGAAGATTTGGTCAAAAGGGAAGTAAAAAAAGACATCGGACTCCAAGCAGCGGAGGCTCAGTGGGCATTGAGACTGAGCAGGGAGAAACCAGGAAGAGTGTCTCTAAGAAAATCCGTTGATAACGAGGCGTGGGAGAGGAGGCGTGTGATCAAACCAAAAAGCTATAAGAGGGGGTCTGGATATCGGGAAACAATGGCCTTCTACTCGTGAAGACCTTCAACAGCATGCGAGGAGCACGGGAGGCGATTTCGGTGCGGTGGCACACGTAAGGAAACGTTTTTGAGCACTCAAGAATCGTGAACTTTTCGGGAAGAAAGAGACGGAAAAGGGCAGCAAAAGCGAGTTCGCGACCGTATCTCGGCCGATGAGATGGAAACGGCGAGAATCGCGGTAAGTCGCTTCACAGGATTCCGAATTCTGCCCGTGGAGCTCGAAAAAAAAACCAGAAAAAGGGGAATTCAAAGGTATAGCCGTGTAAAGGAAGGGAAGAGAGTACCGAAAAGACAAATAAGGCAGAGCCCCTCAGCTTTAAACCATAACGCGATGGTCCACCGCGTGCACCAAACCTGGCACAGTCTGGAGGAGGGTAATCATGCCAAGTGATCGTACGGGCCACGAAGAGTGTCAACAATTCGGTTTGTTGAAAGCGGACGTCCAAAGCGCAAAAATAAGGACAGGGGGATGACGGGGCTGAAGGAGCCCGCGCGTGAAGGTGTGAGAAAGCATCGTCAACCGGCGCGAAAAGGACGATTGGGACCCCTCATACTAGAGGGAGGTCCTCCACCGTAGGAACTGGGACCCATGGAGGCCGCCGGGGAAACCAGAACGGGAACGGCAATCGGGTAGACGCTATAGGGGGTAGCGACATAGCCTAGCCTCTCAGGCCTAGGGTATAAAAATTTGAGGGGGAAGAGTCCAGCCAAAGAAGAAAGAACCAAGGCCGTGTTCTAGGAGGGAGACATGAACCAGGGTCGCGTCCCGGGGTAAAGAATTTCTATGAAGAAAGGGCAGCAGGGGCCGTTTGTGCACGGGCACAGCTGTAAATAAGTAATGCATCCGGGCTGCGCCATACACCAGCATCACAATGCGCTAGAATATGGGAACCCTCATTCGAAAAAAGGGTTGAAAAAGTTAGAGCAGCGCATCGGCCAAGAAAGCAAAAACCGCCCTAGGGGACCCCCCCCTGGCCGACCTTCAGGTACGTCGGGGAGTCGAGGCTAAGGTTGAACATTTTTGTTATAGGAGAAGAGTAGAAGAGCCGGCGACGCCGGAATAGCGAGGGGTCATATCGGCTTCGAGGCCTGCCGCTTGTACTAAATCAAGGGGGTGCAGAAGGATAGGAGAAAGGGACCAGAGGTTAAGGGTTCCCTAAACGCGGCCACTCACCAACACGAAAGGATCTGAACCGCCCGTGTCGACTCGATGGCGCCGCTGGGACTTTCAGACTCAAGAGAAGGAGAGGGGGAAACCGCTTCTTCAAAAAAAGGAAAAAAAAGTGAAATTCTAAAATAAAAGGTCAGTCCAGGAGAAGGTTTGTGCAGTGACAAGGACGCGCATCTATGCCCAGCTGAGGGCAATCATAACCCCATCGTCGGGTGTAAAACCTGGTCAGAGGAGGATTAAGCAGGGTTGACCGAGACCAGAGGGAAAAGTCTGTCAAGAGAGAAAGGGAGGCAGACATCGCATCGGGTCGTACCTATCTTAATCGATACTGTA
>Ga0179591_1278948_pt1 | contig 12632 bp, 16 predicted proteins | sample CZOMad2_1_08_16f_FD_182891 | JGI IMG/M metagenome (GOLD analysis project Ga0179591, IMG submission 182891) | Vadose zone soil fungal communities from Angelo Coast Range Reserve, California, USA - CZOMad2_1_08_16fungal (PacBio error correction) | ecosystem: Environmental > Terrestrial > Soil >...
GGGGGGAGGGAGATTTCCAACCTCCAAAAGAAGAGGAAAGTGATCTCCGCCAGCCGCAGGGAGTTCCAGAACGGCGACACTAGGAAACTGATCGTCCGATTCGTTTGGAAAAGGGGGGGGGACCCGAGCAACAAGGCCTGGGCTTCAATCAGCGGAAAATGGGACAAAAGAGAAGAAGTAAAAATCGGGGAGACCAGTCTTCCACACGAATTCTTATGGGAATGTGTTTGAAAAAGAGGGAACATTAAACTAGTGCCAGGAAAGAAATCCCCGCCGCGAAAAAACGGTCCATGGTTCAGTGGGGTCTCCCCTGTAAGGAAAGGGTGTCTAAGGGGGGGGATACATTGTTAGGAGGGGTTTGGGACAAAAAGGCCCACAAAAGAAGGATTCGGGAAAAACCTGTACATCAAAAAGACAGCCAACACGAAACAAGCAACAAGGGTGATAAACTGGCGTAACTGTTCATTATTCACAAAAAAAAGACCCCGTCAAAAGAAAACTGCTGGGGGGGGGGGGGGGGGGGGGAAAGAAATCGCGTGAGCACGACAAGGGGGGAAAAAAGAGGGGTGGGAATACTAACATCGGACTTGACTTTTCCTCTTCAAAAAGAAGAAAAATCAAAAGGGGAAAAAAAAGGAGCTTCCCCAAAGAAAAAAAAGGGGGGGACAGGAGTCAAAAACTCAAGAAGACACCAAGGCCGTGTCCCACAAACGCCTGAGCACCAACGTTTGTTGTGAAGTTGTTAACCCAGAGAGTGACGGAGTTTTTGGCAAAGGAGCAAGCAGAGAAAAAAACCAAAAAACTCCGTCTCAAAAAGGAGCGGCCAAAAAAAGGCGTGGGCGCGAACTGAAACAAGTCAAGAGGAAAAATTGGACATCGGTGTTTTTTCTGGTAAAACTGATGTACAAACGGGATGAGGAAAGGCCATCGACCATAAAAAAGGAAGAAAACTGGGAAAGGGAAAATCTCCCAGATGAGCACGCTGGAAGTATGTCCAGTCGTTTGGAAAAGGGAGAAGAAATCCTGCTAAAATCGCCACCAGAACACCGTAAAGGTGGACCAGGAGTAAGAAGGAGGATAAATGCCTTTTCAAATTACGACAAAGCTGATCAAAAAAGAACAGCACGCAAGAGACGAATCCAACGTAAGGGGGCAAAAACTGTAAGCAAAAAGCAGTGAAAATAGATGCGGTGACCCAGAACAGAAAAAAAAAAGTAAAAAAAGCAAGGGGAGCAGGAAACTTTCAACACCAAATCCTTAAGGGGCTACGCTCTAGGGGTGGGGTGGGTAACAAGCAGGTTGGGGGGTTTGCTTGTGAGGGAAAAAAAAACCCGCTCAGAGAAAAAAAGAGGGAATCTAAACTGCCCCGCTGGTGAAAAGGGAGATAGCCCCCAATGAAGAAGAATGCTCTACGCACGAAGGGAAAGGAGTATCTAATGGAGAAGAAAGAGTTCCATAACAGTTTCTGACGGAAAAGGGACAGAAAGGGGATTATGAGACCCTCAGTCTGTGAGAAGGGGGGAATGTTCCCCCCGGTAATTACCCATTGGCCCGGCCAAAAAATAAAAGGTTGATTAAAAACGCAAGGACAAAACAGAGAGCAAGGCAAACACGCTCCTCCGATGCAAGAAAAGGGGCGAACCCCCCAGTACCAAGAGCCTAACACCAAGCGGAAAACGGGAAGGGTGGTCAATTTTCCAGGAAAAGACAGAAAAAAACCCCCAGGGGGGGCTCCAAAAAATCTGTTAATCCTCCCCTCAACGCCCGTGGAGAGTCATAATTTCGCCACATGGGTCCCAGAAACGAGGGTGGTACCCCCGAAGAGAAAAAACAAGCCGAACCCTCAAACAGGGGTCAGGGGATCGAAAGAAAGGACTACAGATGAAAATACACGGAGACTATGAAAGAAAGGTGGGGGGGTAGGGAACTTTGTATTCTAAAGCCCGAAAAAGCCGTGATTTTTGCAAGATTGATCCCGATGCGGAAACAACCGCCATGGGAAACGAGGGGGTGACCATTGGGGCGAGGCAATTAACCAAGAAAGAAGGAGGTCCGGGACTGTGGGGGAAAGGACCAACGGACAGTTGAAAAATCACAAGTCGAAAGAACGAACCGCGTTGGGTAGGGGCACGACAAAGGTAAAGAGAGATTCGGTAAACAAAATAAGACAAAAATCCGCTAGGGGCCCGGAAGAAGGAGAAGGACCCCCGGCCCAAAAAAAAACAGAACTCCAGGAACCATCCGAATTCAAAAAAGGAACAAGAAGAAGAAAGTGGAGGCCGCGCACAACGATCTAGTAGCCAGTGTAAATAAAGGCGGGTAGTGCCCAGTAAGAAACCCACCCAACTCTATCACCCAGGGGAAGTGGGGGAGAGACTCTTTTGGGGTGGTTGGGGACAAAAAACGAAGACACTGTTTCGAGGGCTCCGAAAACGCACTGGTGGGGGGGGGGTTCTGGTGCCGTGAAAGACTTCCCCAATAGACAATCAAAAAAGGGGGGTCAGTTCTGCGTAGAATGACAGTGAACAGAAGACGAGGGATCCCTTCCTCTACGACATGGCCCAAAGGACGAATCAATGCCTGGGAGGAATTGTTTGGTAGGCCGTCGGGGGGATCATATTAACCCAACTGGAAGGAAATATATATAAAATTATGACACAACCAAAACATTACCTCAGCCTATGAGGGGGTCCGGAGCGCATCTTCGTTCGAGAGCAGAAGCAACGGGAGAAAAAAAGGGAAGGGGAAAAAGAGGCGTGATGTATTCGCACGGGGACCATGACTGGGCCAGCAAAGACAAGAACGGTTGGGCTGTGGTATTGGGAAAGGAGGCCACATCCCACCGAAGAGATCTCAGTGCCCTGGAAACCGGGTCACGAAAAAGGCAGTCAGTGGGGGTCCACAAAAAAAGAGGATCAAGAGGACGCTCACTTTGGAAAAAGGAAAACGCCTACCGCTAGAGGGTCTTCCCATCGGTCCAGCCAAAAGGGGGGGGAAATCAGATCACGACGGGGAGGTCGGCGAATGGAAGCAGAAGGAGGGGTCCAAAGGCTTGTGTGCAACAAAAGGCCTTCAGACCGAAACTAGCGGAGGGAGGATGGTGGACGCCAGACTGCCGTCTGAGATACGGAAACTGTTCTTGTGGGACCGACGGGGGGCGGTCTTTCAGCAAAAAGGCAACAGACAACAACACCCCAACAGGGGAAAGTGGGGCATGGCGACAAAGGGCTACATCTGTCGGCGAAAAAAGGAAGGGGTTATCATCATGGGTAGCGAGAAAAGGAAAAGGTGGAGAAAGATAACAAAGACACCTCCCAACCTTTTCCTGTCAAAATCATTTGGAATCCCGGAAGGATGTCGTAGGGAGGAGAAAGGGAACAAAATGTAGATGTGGCGGAATGGGGCTAAGGACTGTCAACGAGGGAAAATTTTGCGCGCAAACCGCGCGGAGTGGAGTTAAACAGAAGTTTCGGGTATCCCTGGGGGGAAGGGGGAGGTTAATACCAAAATGAAATGGTGCTTAAGCTGGGGGTGAGGGCAAAGGCCTGGGAAAACGGGCATGAGCTCTCAGAGAGGGTAAGGTGCGGAAATCGTGGTTTGGGAAGTTCGCCGAACAAAACGTATGGCGGGGCAAGCAAAAACTGAACAAAAGGACGGGCCCCCAGTAGAGACCGCCTCCGACTGGGTTCTCTGGTCATGGGGGGGGCGAAATGAAAAAAGTAAAAGCGACACAGAAAAAGTGAAGGGGGGCAAGCGCAGATCGGACGAAACGTCAGCAATGAGGGGGGAAGGGGCCCCCTGGGGGGTTAATCAAAATTCCCTTCTTGGAACGGGATCGCTGGGGGGGTTAAAAAAATCAATGTTTGATCTGGTGTGGGTCCTCTCAAAAAAAGGGACCAACGGGATGTCGAACTATATTAGAGACACATCAAGAAAGGGGGGCAGGACGCTTCCAAGCGAAAAGGGGACATGCGGCTTGAGGAAAGAAGTCTGCACGCTCGGGGTGTCCACAGGGTGCACCAACCTAAAAGGCGTAACTGTTCGAGTGGGGGGCCGTGGGGAAAAGCATTGATGAGTGAAAAGGAGAAAAAGCAGGGAGGGGTCCTGTAACCTTGGGAAATTTTAGGGCGGATGAAGGGGCGCAAAGGCGAGGAAAAGGGGGGAACACTGGACCCTATTACCGCGCATCTGAGAGATTTTTCATTTTTGAAAAGGGGCAGGAGGGAGGGGGGTCCGCCTTATTTTGAGCCTTGGTCAAGAAGCAGACCGGGGCGACGGAAACTCAGATGAGAGCTGTCCGAGTGACAGTTCGCGCAAAAAAAACGGGGTGAAGGGGAACGCCCTTAACGATGGGTTGTGTTGAAGGGCCAAAAAAGGAACATGAGGGGGCTAGGGCAAAACGAGAATCACTTTGAGGGGGGGGCGGGTTCACCAATCCGATTGAAGGGAAAAAAAACGTGGGGGGGGGGAAAATAAGGGGTTGCGTCTGGGAAGACATGGGGAGGGGAGGTGGAAGGGAGATGCTAAGTTTTGAGTGCTGCACTGGAAAAAGCGGAAAGTTTCGATGGGCAAGTGAGGAAAAGAGGGTTTTTGACGAAAGGGGGGTAAATCGCTATTTGGGTCATTGGGGGTTTCTGCAGAAAACGGGCCTGGACGGGGAGAGGGTGGTGGTTAATCGGCCGAACAAAGGGGTCTCCATTGGAGGGGGGTCTGCGTCTTCTGAATGCAGGAAAAAAAAAAGATTGGGGAAGGTCAAGGCCGGTACCAGGAAGAGTGCCAGTAAAAACTCCCTCACAAAAAAAGAAACACAGAAAAAGACACAATAATAGACCGGTCAAGGATTCGTTGGCCTGAAACAGTTTCACAGAAAAAAAAAGGGGCCCCGAAGCCATCTTTGTGAGAAGGAACCGCTGGCAAGCGGTCCAATTTTTTCTGGGGGGAACACCCAAATCCGAACCAGCAGGAACATCTCACTCCAGCAACGGATACGAAGAAAGGTTGGGGAATAGTGAACGACGGGAAAAGGAAGCAATGCAGGCATGCAGGATTATCTGAAAGAAAAGAAAAAAATCGGGGAGTTGAAACTCCGCCAGAGACACACAAAAAAAAAAGGAGGGGGAAACATAATATATTTAGGCGTTCACCTGAAAACAACGATCGGGGAAAATAATCGTCCAACTGCCCCGCAGAAAAATGTTAGTCTGCACGAGTAAACCTGGTTCACACAGAAACTGGTGGTGAGGGGGGGAGAGGATTGCTGGTGCTAGCAACGTGCTGTTCTTGCTCTGGGGGGAAAACAGAAAGGGGGGGGCGACAAACCCGCAAGGCCCAAAAGGCGTCCCTACCCGTATTCGACAAGATGCCGTATGCAATTGTGGGGGGGGAAAAGGCGCAGGGAAATCATGCCAAAAAGACCAAAGACGGAAAGGAGGGGTACCGAGCTCTGTCTCTTGTGTCCTGGGGGTGGTTTTTGAACCGTCAACTGCCGACCGGGAACGCCCCAATGAACACGGCTTCATCCACCATATCGACCGCGAAAAGCCATAACAATAATGTATAACTGCGTCACCGGGCATTAAAAACCAAAAACAAAACACAAAGACACACCGGTTAACGGGTCCCGTTCCCAGGCAGGTAAATTGCAAAAGGAAAAGGAAAGACCTAGGGAAAAAAAGGTTCAACTCACTTGAAAAATCCTTCTTCAAAAAAAACTGCTTAGAGCCAAAAAGGAAAAAAAATTTCACGCCAGGAACCTCCGAGGAAAGAGGGCTCGACAGAAAGAAAAAAAAACCGTCCGTGCCCCCACAAAGAAAATGAGCACAAAAGGATGGGGGGGAAGGGGGTAAGCACCCCAAGACGTGATCTTAGGGGTTTTAAAGCAATAGACGATTAAAAAAAAAAAAAAAAAAAAAGAAAAAAAAAGAAAAAGAAAAAAAAAACAACAACCACAGTCTCCCCCCTCGGGCAGGCCCAAATCATTCAAACTTGTCGGAACTCTAAGAAAGAAAACGCGCTGTTGCAATCTGATGGGGGTCCTTATTTTGACCAGCCTGACTTCTTCAAATAGAAAGAACCCACCTTGTAAAAAAGAAAAATCTAAAGACCAGACTACAGGCAAAGTTGGACAAACGAAAAAATACGGCCAGGAGAAGTGGTAGGGCCCAGCTTACGATTTAGAAAAGACAAAAAGCGCAACCAAAAAAAAATGCCGCACAGCAAGCCAAATGCCAAGGTTGGGCTTCATCAAAAGGGGGATCACTGCCTTCAAGAAACTTGGGGCACATAAAGAAGAGCAGAAACGGCCAGAAAAAAAAACGAACAGAAGAAGTTGTGGCAAACTAAGGGAAAGCGAGTGGGGGGGGAAGCAAAACGGGGGCAATACATGAACCGCGGGAAACGACCCTGACCTTCAAAAGGGGGCCCTCTATTTCAATGGGGGAATCGTTTTGGGGTATGAAAACCCTCGAAAAAAACAAAAACCAGTTGGACCAAAAGTCCTCGAGCCGAAACCGATGGTAAAAAGCCCAGCTCTTCGCCCGCCAAGGCCTGCCACTAAGGACCTCGACCGACTATTCGACGCGGGTTACAGTCAAACATAACTAAAGGTTAGAAAAGATTATAAAGGTGCGACCATACCATGTAGCCCGACAATTGACTGGGGGGAGGGTACTGGGAAAGGACACCCTTTCAAAGGGAAAGATACCACCAGTTGAAAGCGAAATGAAAAAAAAAGAACCTCAACCAAAGGAACCCTCAAAAAGGGGGGGACGAATGTTCAGCCCATGACCCAGTGTTTAAAGAGAAAAGGGACAGCCCCGGGAATGGTGTTTTTAAACCAAGAGGTATCAGTCCCAACAGCCCAAGTTTTTCGTCGCCGAAAGATTGTGTCCCTCTCCCAAGGCGCCAGGGGTCCCCAAATCCACACAAACCGCCTGAAAGGCAACAGGGTTAGTGGCCAGCCAAAATCCAATGGCTACTACGGACAGTCAGAGTCGATCACCAGAAAAAAAACGCTCCTCTTCCCAAAAAAAAGAGCCAAATGACGACTAGAACGTCACTGTCTTTAGAACCTTGAGAGCCTCACACGAAGAACTCCTAAGTGCAGAAAAACATACCCAAGGCAGCAAAACGCAATGGAAGGAAAGAGCGAGAGTGGTTTGGAAGGGTTGTGTTTAAAAGGGGGGAGACCAACACCTGATGACCAGGGGGGGGGTCTGTTGGTCGGACTGGTGGTGAAAAAGCGGGGAACTGGAAATACATACCTCACCGTATACTACAGAAAGGTTCGGATCAGAACCCAGAAAATACAAATCTCTGGACCTCACGAGAAAAGCCCGATATCCAGGGAAAGGACCAAGAAAACGGGACAACCTGAGACCAGGGGAACTAAAAAAACGCGGAAGGACCATGAACAGCGTAAGGAACGGGAAAACTTCGAGGCAACACAACGACAGCGAAAAGTTTAGAGCGAAAAAAGGTCGGTGTCCGTTCCGAACCAAAGCGCGAAAAAACGAAATCCTCCTTTCAAACGGGGACCAACAAAAGGGAACCTGAGAGTAAACGCCTCACGGGAGATTGCAAAGAAGTGAAAAGGACCTTCCCAAAATAAAAGCAAAAAAAGTGGGGAAGGGCGGGAGAATGGACAATGGCGAAAATCACGCTAAAAAGAAAATGCTCCGCCCGCAGCAGGAGACGGAGGCCAGAAAACCCGGGGAGGCTGGTAAATTTTAAAAGGTAGGGGGAATTATGAGGCTTCAAAACACAAAAGGAGGGGGGAAGGGGGTATATAAAGGGAGCCAAAACCAGCCAGACGGGGGGTAGGAGGGCGGACAAGGTCGGAAGGCCCTAGAAAAGGGGCGTGGATGTATGCAAAAACCATCAGCATGACCAAAGGTCGGGGGGGATGGAGTAATGAAAAAAAACAAGCAATATTACCAGGGGGCCCAGGCGCAAAGAAAAAAAGAGTCTGTTTTGGGGGAAAAGAAAGAGATTTGGGAAGAAGGGAGCAAAAAAAACTGATTGGGGGGCGGACCACCGAACGGCGGAGGGAGGAACAATCGGTCACAGCACGGCGAAGCTTGGTGAAACAAAAAAAAAAAGAGCACCAACGGAGGGCTTCCGGTAGGGAAGCTCAGGTATTTGTGCCCCAAGGAAAAAGGAAGGTCTGGTCCCGGTAAAAAAGACCCCGGGCCCATAAGGATATTGAGGTCACCGAGAAAAGGCTTACAAGGGAATGGAGTGTGAACTGTCGGGCTTACAGAAAAGTGGATAGCGTCAAAACGCTGTGGGGGCCTAAGAGGGACACCAAGCCAGGGCAACTACCCAGAGCGCAGGGGGAAGCTTGAACCACAAGGTCGGAAAAATTCTATCGAGAATTCATGCGTCGACAACAGGGGGATGTCGGGATCCTTGATTTAAAGAGACCTCAAAGTCTCGAAAAAAGACTTTGAGAGTCTTCGAACTGGGAGGGGGAAGCTGCGGGCAGACAAGGCATCGTGTAGATTGGGCAATGGACGCCAAAAAAGTTCGATGGAAGAGCAAACCGCTCAGCATGGGGTAAAACCAAGATTTTTCGGGAAAATTCGTGGAATGTGGGAAGAACAAGGCCGCGAATCGGGGTAACTTTCAAGGCCCCAGGGTCTGGGAGGGACAGGCAAACCGATGGCGCGTGGCGGCCTATCGGGTTGGCCTCGATGACGAAACTGGGATCTTGAGGGGGGAGGGCTTGGGGCAAGAAAAAAACCGGACAGCCGGCCGAAGATTTGTAGGGGATCCTGAACCTGCAAAGCAGGAGGAATCCATTGATGGACCCTGCGGGGAAAAGGATCTATGAAAAAAAAGAGCAAACTTTTACGGGACGGAGTGGGGGGGAGCACTGTCCCCTCGGGCTGGAGGGAACGCAAGGTTTCAACTGTAGGGGTGAAACAGCGGGTTATCAACAACAACCTTCAAGGGTGGGGATACGGAGAAAAAAAATAAAGGAGGGGAACAGGGCGTTGGCACTGTACGCTTGATTCCCAAAGAAAAGGTGGATGGCGGCAGGAGGCACCACCACTATCACTCCGCAAGGGGGGGAGCTAGTTGCAAAAAATAACGGCTTTTCCCGGGGTAAAGGAAAAAAATGATGATAAGGAAGGGGGAATAACAGCAAATTCCCAATTCTGAAAAAAGAAAGGGTCTATGTTGGGAGAAGAAGGGAAAACCTTGGATTCTGTGAAAAAAAGTGCGGGTCCTGGGCGGGGGCTTTACATCGTGAAAGGACGAAAAAAAAAAGCTCAGAGGGGAGAGATGGTGTCGTGGGGCCACGGTGAGGAAGGAGGGGTTACCGCTGGAGGAACCGTTGAAAGCCGGAAGACCCTGTTAGATACGAAGAGGAGGCTGGCCGACTTGGGTACTGTTTTCAAACGCCTGGAAATGGGGGGCACGCTCCGGACAGTGGGGGGGGGGGAGGGCCGGCCTGCTGCAGAGGGGAACCTAACTTTTCTGTGGCAGGGAACCGGTCAGCAAACGCGTGGGGGGCACGACCCCATGAGGGGGGGGTTCGATGAGCCGACCCCCCGAATGGGGGCGGAGTGAATTTACTTCATTTTTGGATGGAGGAGAGCCGGGAGAAGTTAGAGGGGAAAAGTAAAAGGCAACTTTATTTACCTAAGAACAGGGGTTCTTGAAAGCACGCAAAAAAAACAGGGGGTTTGGTGTGGGACAGACGCCCTTTGGAGAAAAGGGGGGGGATTGGTCGGGGAAAGGCTGAATCTGTTGGGCTGGGGGGAAGGGGAAGTTAAGGAAGACTTACAGAGGGGGGGAACAGACAAAATAGACACATAACCACAGAAAATATATACAGGTCCCAGGGGAGGGAGGGTCTGCCACTGAAAGTGGAACTGCGCCGTGTTAATCCAAAAGCAATATTGGTCAGGAAGACGGAGGTCAACTGCCCTCGACCAAACAGTGGGGTCCAGCCAGGGAAAAAGGAAACGCCCCGTTGCCCTCAGCCGGCCAGCAAATGAAAAAGGACGAAAGTTGGGTGAAGCGAGAAGCAATACGGGAGCTTTGGGAGGGAGGAATCACGATCGTTGGGAGTTGAAAGACAACATCTATGACAAAACAAAAAAAACGGAGTAAAAGAGATATATGGCGGCGATAAAAAGAACAAAAACGATAGTGATACTGACTTTCAAAAATCCCAAAGCATCCCGCAGGGATGAGGCCGCTCCACTATTCACAAAGGGGGGAATTTTTTCGGTCGATCAAGCGGGATGCGAGCCACTGCGGTTTTACAGGCCAAGAGTTGCCGGAAAAGAAAGTGGCGTAGCCCGCGTGGACAACTCCCGGCCCCGTCCGCAAACAAGAGGACCTGGGGAATGTCAGCCAAACAAGTGAAACTTTGAGGAGAAAGCCTCAACAAGGTCAGATCGGCGCTGGCGATGTGTATCCTGGTGGTTAGAGGGGTTGACCCGCGCCGTTCCTGCAGCCAATAAACGGAGGGAAACCGGACGCACAATCAGAACGCCCCGCACAACATCCAATAGATCAAACGGGGGCCGGGAAAAGGATGAAAACAACCTATCCAAGGAAAGGGGGTCTTCTTCGCATGGGAAAAGAAAAAAAAATCTAAAGCCGGTAAATGGGCAAAAAATCACGTGGCCCACGACTCTTCAGCTCTCATCCATTCCCCAACAAAAAGAATTAGAAAATTTTCCACCGCACGGATTCACGGTCGCCCCCAGCAAAAAAAAAGCACGGGCAACAAACAAAACGGAAGCAATGGCGATTGGGTTAGTGGTAAGGCCAGAAGTGGAGCAGGAGTTTGCCATAAACAAAAAAGCACACAAAGCGGCGAAAAACACCATCGTAACCATCGCTTGAGCCGAAGGCCAGAAGGGTTCAGAAAGTCTGCCACCAAATAAAGCAGTGCTCTCTGGGTGTCAACGGTGTACATAACTGCCCTGCCCAAAAAACCCGATGAAAAAAAAAAAAAAAACTCCTCACTGCGGTGGCAAAACTAAACTAAACTAAAATGAAAGCAGGCTGGTAATGATGTCCGGGAGGGGGAAACGGTAAAGAAATGATGGATCCCAGAACAAAACCAAAAGCCAACAAGAATTCAAGTTTCCTGCCCATCACAAATCGAGCCCAAGCCTTTTGAAAGAGAATCAGAGGGGATCCACAATAAACAGGAAACTCCCCGAGACCGGGGGCGAGAAAAAAGAGTTTTCTTCAAAACGGAAAGTCAAAAAACTGTGAAGATAGTAGTCGGGGGCATCAACCGCATAAAACCTGCCGAAGAAGAAGTCCCGAAAAAACATCGGAATGGGGGGCCGCGTCTAGTCAAATAAGGTTTTTGGGAGGGGTGGAATGAGAAAAACCGGCTCAGCAAAACATGTGGCCAAAAAAGTAGCTTCACCCGGAAAAGTGCGCAATAAAAAACCGCGCCCAAGAACCGACCCGACGAGCCGGATCCGGCTCAAAGGCCTCCCAATGGGGAAAAGGGAAGCCTGGCGACAAATTAGTCACCGAAATCCCCTGGAGCCGGCGAATTGCCCGGGCCTTAGGAAACACAGGGCACGGCCAGAAAAATCCCATTTGACGTGGGCGAAGTAAAAATATCCGCCACCACAGATCCTCCCGATGCCGGGGGGGTCGAAGGAACACAGGAACAGGGGGCCATCTCAACAAGCAACTCCAGGGCAGGGGGGTGTTCTGGAAAAGAATGTATGACCCATGGGGAAAAACCGAAAAGACTTGACTGCCCAAAAAAAAGAGCAGACGACAAAAAGACAATGGGGCGCGGCCATCCAGAAACAAAAAAGGTAGATCATGACCCAAATTGACAGCCAATCTACTTATGGGACGGTCCACGGATACTCCATATAAAGGACAAATATTAATTAGACTAGGGGTGGGGGAATTGGGATAAACTTTGAGCCCATGAAAGCCCCGAGTTGGACCGGGAACCACGGAATTCTTAACCACAACCGCAATGTGGGAAGCGCGATAGACCCGGGGGGTTACCCGAAACGGATCCCAAACACCACTGCGCACCAGGCTGTGTCGGAAGGGGGCTGGGGGAGAAGCAGGAAGGAAAAAAATAGGTGGACGACTAAGCCGTGAGACCCGGGGACAAAGACGTCGAATCCGCAATGAAGCCTATCGGGGAAAAAAAACCCTAAAAAAAATTGCCCGGTCAGGGACAAAGACGGAGACAAAAAAAAACCATAACTGGTCATACACCATCCTTAGGGGATCAAAAAAATTACCATAAGAGACTTCTTTAGATCCCTGCAGCGCCCACAAAGCGCGACAGCCAATTGGACGATTTTGAAGAAATGAGCGGGCGTGTCGTTGGGAAAGGCAAACTCCAAACGGTCTAGGCCATCCTCCGGGTCGTGACACAAAACCTTGTCCTATACTCTCCGCACGGGGGAGGAGGGGGTGTTAAAGGCCCAGGTCCCATACCACAAAAAGGGGACACTTTTTGATCGGGGGAGGGGGGGGACCGTACAGGGGAGGAACGACGACTCTAATTCCTCAAAACCGAAAACGCCTTCAGAAACGACGATCCGCAAAAACCTGTGGTGGAGGGAAATTGTTGGGGTTTTTCCGCTGGGGAGAAACGGAAGGAAAACAACCAA
>Ga0179591_1377858_pt1 | contig 12632 bp, 17 predicted proteins | sample CZOMad2_1_08_16f_FD_182891 | JGI IMG/M metagenome (GOLD analysis project Ga0179591, IMG submission 182891) | Vadose zone soil fungal communities from Angelo Coast Range Reserve, California, USA - CZOMad2_1_08_16fungal (PacBio error correction) | ecosystem: Environmental > Terrestrial > Soil >...
CCACATGTAGGCATCAACACCAACAGGAACGTAAATTTCGGGGTCAATACAGTGAGTGAGAGAAAAAAATGAATGGAGGAAAGAAAAAAAAGGAGAGCGACCAGTAACGTCAGCAAGACCAACTGGACACAAGGGAAGGAAGAAAGAAGGCGGGAAAAGTCGGGTGGTTGGAGAATCAAAAGTCGCTTGTCAAGAGAGAGAAAAAAAAACAGGAGAAAAAACAACCGAAAAAGATGGTTGAACACACTCGGCACACAGGGCGGGGAGCAAGCACAACACCCGGCAGTCGCCGTACACGGTTCATTGTTCCAGGGGGCGTAAATTATTAACAGAAAACGCCAGGAAAAAGGAGAGGAAAGCAAAGAAGAGGAAACGATCACAGCGGAAACGACCATTCAGACAGAAAGAATACCCGCGAATCTAGCTATGGTACGTGAGACATGCGCTCGAAGATAGGCCGCACAACTCCTAGGAAAAAAAATGCTAAAAGGTAAGTGCAAAACTGTAACCGAGCCACAGCGGAAGTCGTCTACTAAAAAGGCAGAATTAACCTTACAGCAAGGAAAGAAATTTTCAAGGTTGGTTGAAAGCATGGAGCTCAACCGGAAAGGGAAAGGAGTAAGAGCACAGACACCTGGGGGACAATACAGAATTAGGCACATCATCTACCTGGACGGAAAGTAATCATTCGTCGGAGGAAGGGAATACTCACGAAAAAAAGCCGTCGAAAGGAGGCAGACTCACCTCAGCACTCAATAAAAGGTATTACCAAGGGGGGAACCAAAACGGACGAAAAAGTAAGGGAGCAATCGAACCAGGAGAGGTAAAAGCGGAGGAATCAACATCTCAGAAAATACCCAAAAGAAGTCATGATTCCCCTTCGGGGGTAAAGGAAAAACCACCAAGCCCGAAGACTGAGGGGGGAGTGAAAACTGACAGGGAGAAGGACGAAACGATGGTGGGGAAACGGAAGGCTCATAACCTAGGTTGGAACCCAAAACGCGCAAGAGGATCATTGGTCGGGGGGCTCGGACAGGCAAAAAACTGCCACTGTAGAAAAGTGGAAAGAGGGAAAATCATCTTCGGAAGAGAACCAAAGACTAAAGGAGGAAAAAAGAGGGGAAAAACCCTCTAAAACAAAAAAAGAAGCTATGAAGCGCACCACCTTCAGGGGAAACTTAAAAAAATCAACAAAAAAAATCAAGGAAAAGAAGAAACTAACAAAGAGAGAGGAAAGGGCGCGGGGAATGAAGGACAGGCGTAAACCGCCGGGAAGGAGGAAAACGTGGGACAAATTCGGCTGTGGGGGACCTCCGTTCCCGAAATACCAATTGGACAGAACCTCGGCCTAAAATCAACAATATAACACTCATATCACGAGAGGAAAAAAAAACATGTTGTGATAGCGCAAAATGCTCAGAAAGGAGGAACGAGCCAACCAAAATGGCTACGGGTGAGGCAGGGGAACCGCCGGTCACTCAACACCTATTCCGCCTGGCTAAACCAGAATCCGCGTACACAAACGGTGATCACGTACCATAGTTGGAGGGAATTCCAGCGTTCGCTAACCAAACGCAACGAACAGATGGAGGAAGAAAAAAGACCCAAAAGAAAACGGGGGAAGAAATAAGGGACCACACAACAAGCGTGCCGTCGGTGGAGCAAAAGGCAAGAAGGGAAGAACCACCAGCGACAAAGCGGAAAAAGTAAAAGAAAGATCAACAAAAGGTGGGGAAAGGGACACCGAAAAACCAAAAAACAAGAAGGGAGAGGAAAGAAAGAAAGCGACCAAACACGAGTAAACAGCGCAAAAAACCGAAAAGTCCCTGCCGTGTAGAACAGAATATTGCAGGAAAAGGAGGGGGAATGATGAAAGAAAAAGAGCGATATCAACAACAAAACTAACCGTGGGAAGTCAGGGATAACCAGCGGTTCTTATCCGATGAAGGCACATAGATGGTAGACAAACAGGGAAAAGAGGGGTTGGCGACTGTCGACGGGGGGAGAAGGGATCAAACACTGGGAACATAATCTCCCAACAAACAATGAACAATCAGTGACGGTGCGTGGACCTTTGTCTCAGGCGGGGGGTATAAAAAAAGGGCGGAGGGAAGGGGGCAGTTTGCTATGTTTCCGCATGGGCGCAGGAGGGGTTGTGTGACGTTAGACGTATTAAAAGATTCAGGTTTAGCGTCGCAAATGATGCAGGGGAATAGGCTGTCCATTGGGGGGTTGGTCGTTTCTGTTCAGACACTCCCCAAAACAAAAACGTGAAGCGTGCGATCGTCAACCGGGGGGGAAAGAAAGAACAACTAGCTGAAAGCAGGGATAAGAAAAACACGGGGAGAGGGAATATTGGGGGGGTTGGGTTTGGGGATCGGGAGAAAACGGACACGGAAAAAGGGAAATGGAAAGTCGAAACAAGCACACAAACTAAACAAGCAGTGGGGAGCCATAAATGGGCTCAGGGGGAGTAGGTCTAAAACAGGAACACGAACATGGAAAAGGAAGATCAAGGTTAGTCACACACCGCTACCCAAAAGAACAAAAGGAAAATTACTCTTTCTTCCAAGCAACTAGTGCGTTGAAAAAAAAGTGACAGCTAGGCGGGGAGGGAAGTCAATAAGACCCAAATCACGACGAGGGGGTATAGGATCGTTTCACTTTGTTATGGACTACGCTGAGGCTTTAAATAGTTACCACCGAAGGGGAGCGGAGAAACGGTTCAAAGAGCAAACAAGGGGTGAAAGGGTTGAAACGACGCCTACAGGTGGAAAAGGAAGAACGTGGGCGGAGTGCCTACTAAAAAGGGCGAGCAAAAGGGGTGCATTGGAACAAATCTATGAACGAAACTAAGAGAATATGGACGGAACCGGGGTCTCGGGGGGAAAAAAGGAGTAGAGGAGAAGACAAGTGGTAAACACAGGAGTATCAAACGCGCAACAAGAAGAGTGTTTTAAAAGGGGACAAGGGGGGCAGAGGACAAGAATGGGGGGGGGAAAAATGAAGAAATAGACAGACAGGCGGACGAGTGAGTCATTGTCCCGTATCTAACTAAGGCAAACGGAAAGGAGGAACCAATAGGTCGACGAGAAGGAACGCGCAATTGAGAAAATTAGGCGGGTGAGGGGAGGGGAGGAATAGGGACCGACGAAAAAAAACATTTCAGGAAAAACTCCACTCACTATGAATTGGGCCACGGACGACTATAGGCCTCTCAGACTTCCTAAACTCGTACGGAAAGGAGAAGAAAGGAGCTAGGTAATGAAAGGAGGGGGGGAGCAGATACAGCAGGGGGATCGACATACAAACCGGCTGGGTCAAAGGGGTGTCGACGGTCGCTCTTTTTTATCAAAAGTGCTTTCTTGCATGAAGTGGAAAGGATACGTAACGGACGACTAAACTCCTTAGGGGGAACTAACTGATAATAAGCGGCGACGGGGGCCTCACTCATGGATGAAGGAGAGCGTTGGAGTCTTCTGAAATAAAAAAGGGGAAGGGGAAAGGACGGGTTTTCATCCTATATATTCCGCTACTTTCTGTATGGATTTTAAATAAAGGGAACAATCAAACCGGGAACCTAGAAATATAACGGAGGGGTTTGGTGGGTGTCAAACTAGGGAGGGGGTGGTCCAGTTTGGTGCATTTTCAGGGGATTCGCGTTCCGAAGAGGATATAAAAAGACAGCAAAGGAAGGAACTCATAGAACAAAACGGAGAGGAGAAGTATAGATTGGCATCCTGGTCTCTCCTTTCGCGAGAAAACGCTCGAATGGTACGGACAACCGGCGAAAAAAAAAGGTGGGCAAAAAAAAACACCAGGAGGACAGAAGGCCGGCCTTGGTGTCATTTATTACTACGGATCAGGTACGGCGGCAGCTGATTGGGGGAGAAAGGAAGCAGAAGGGGTCCAACCTAAAAAAGGGAAATATGGGAACCAGCATCCAGCCATATGATGGAGTGCGCGCCAAGGGAGCAGGAAAGGGTTTCGGGTACACTAAGGCAGAGTCAGGAGGCTTCGGGACCAACTTGAATTCCCGAAGCTCCGAAGGTCCGGGCAAAAACAGCGAGAAAGGGAGACAGGGGGTCGGGGGATCAGGGAGAGGAAATAAGGGCACTGAGCGTTCAGAAGACATTCTTTCCGGGTCAATGTCTTAGAGTGGGGGGGGGGGAGAAATCTCGGAGGAAACGAAGTCGAGAAATGAGCAAGAAGAGAAGGAAATAAACGAAGAGGATAACAATTAGAGACAGTCCACTTGAAGTCGGGCCCTGTAGGATCCTGGGGAGGAAAGTTGGCTAACCGGAAAGAATCCGTCCTGGAGAGGGATTACTCGTCAGGGAAAAGATCGCGGGAAGGAAAAGATGACGCTGGGGGCGGCGAATAAGGTTTCAAAAGGCCGTCCGAGGGAAGGTTGGGGACCGGCGTGTGTTTGAGGGTTCTGTGAAGACGCCTGAACGTGATTTTCCATCGGTGAAAAATTCATAGAAAAAGCGAAAAAGGAAAAAGACCGGTGCAAAAACAGAGGGGAGAAAAAAGGGCAAAAAGCAGAAAAGCTTCAGACTACCTTGGGTGAAAGCTAAACAGCCCGAAAAAAAAAAAATCAATCCAAAACCGAGAAGGGGGGCGGAAAGAGGGGAAAAAGCACCCTTCCGCTGGTGAAGTCGGGGGTGTAAACCAGTGAGGGGGTGACGGCGTCAATGTTGTTTAGAAGCAGGTGGCTCCATTCCATCGAGAGTTTGGATACTCACTGCACAGCATGAAAGGAAAATCAAAGGAAGAGGGGGATGCGGAGGGGGAAAGGGTCAAAAAAAAGGTTCCACATGTGGAGCGAAAGTCCGACAAATCAAGCAGCAAAAAGGGGGGAAAAGGAAAACCGTTAAAAAAAACAGGGGGGGTATAGATGGCGTAGGCGAAAGACCTCCGACACGGGGATCAGGAGGGGAAAATAACGCCAAAACCGTCGGCACACCGGGGGCGCCTTAAAGAGGATGCTCACGTCCGTTGCACGGACAGAAAAAAAGAGGAAAAGAAGCGAAAAAGGACAAGCACAGAAAAAAGAGGGGGTATGGACCACGAAAAAAAAGAAACACTATCTCTTAATCATTAAAGTCACTGCATCCCCGAGAAAGAAGAGCCAACCCCGCCGTACGCCGGACCAAATAAAAAATGGTTCTGGGGCAAATTCATAAACAGGGGAAGTCTCGTCTATGAAGGGGATAAAGGCATCGGTCTTTGAATGGCAAGGCCGTCACAATGAAGGGGGAAAGACGGCGGAAAGGGGGGCGGTTGTCTCTTGCTAAACAGGTGGGCGACGCACGGTTGGAAGGATTCCTGTAGTGGGGGGAAGGAAGCGCGTTGAAGAAAAAATAGTGAAAAGGGGGGAGGGGGTGGCGGTAGTCCTCTTTAAAATTTTGGGGGGGGAGAGGGCGTTACCGCAACGTGTGGGATCGGAGTTATGACAAGTTTTGTGGTGGAGGGGGGAGGTGGAAGTCGCAGTCAACGGGGCGGGGGGCGTGGCGAGGGATCCAGAGAGACAACATTTGAACGGGATCCAACAAAATGTCTGCTTGAAAAAAGGAGCCAAGTTCGGAATCGCGACAGGTGAACGAGTGGAAGCAGACGCAAAGAAAATAGGGGGAAGGGAGGGATGCACGTGAAGGCTCGGAGAAGGAGGAGAAAAAAAAAACGCGGGAAGGGGGAATTTGGGGGGGGCAATAACGAGAACGCGGATCACGAAAATAGGGGCCACCGAAAGTCGGCAAGCGGGGAAGTCCTTCATCGGAAAAACCTTTGAAACATCTGCTGGGATCGGTATTGGACAGGTCGGGGAAGGTCCGAAGTATGTTTTTAAGGAGAAAAATAAAGGCAATTTCAGGGGAAAAATTTTTCGGGCGGCCCGAGGTGGGAAAAAGGGATTTGGGTTGAGGGTCTAAGAAATGGGGGGTACTAGGTGACCGAAGGCTTTGGAAAAGGCTTAGAAAGAGAACTCGCTGTCACGGCGAAAAGGACGCAGGCCGGTGGGAAAATTCGTTCGGAGTCAGGGGGGAAGCTAAACCATCGTCCGGTGTTTCAGAAAAAATACGTCGTGGGGCTAAGAAGCGGGAAGCCGGGAAAGGTTTACAAGAGGGAAGAGAAAAGAAAGACGGGGAAAGGCGCTCACAAACTTTGGAGAAAAACGGAGGAAAGCCATATCAATGCAGGGAGGTGAAGGGCGGCGGAGAGGGAGAAAGGAGGGACGGGCCGCATGCGGGGTTCGAGGGAGGATCAGAGTGAGGCAAGGAAACATTCTCCACACAAGGTGTACGCGGAACGAGTGGGACGCGAAAGGGAATCAAAAAAAGAATGGAGAACTTTCTGAGTCGGGTAAAACAGGCTGGAGGAAGGGGCAGGGCTATTAACAAAGACGGAGGGGAGAACTCGGAGTGTACCGGAGAACAAGAGAAAGAGAATGGGGCGGAAACGGAACAGATCTGTCTGCAGGTCAATAAAGAGGGGGAGCGCATTTCCGATACGGTCGCAGACTGAAAGTAGGAGTGAAAAAATGGACAAGCAACGGCCGGAGAGAGGACGGAACTGGTTGTTTTTCGGGGAACTTCTCGATGGGGGGGAAACGTAATTGTTCATCTTTGATGTTGCGCGGAAGTGACAAGAGAAGAAAGATCAACCAAAGGAAGGAAAAGATCTACAAAACAAAATTATGGGAAAAAGGGACTTGGGGCGGGCCTCGGCATGTTTCATCTACTAACGCAGTGATGAAACAAATTTGAAGGGTGGGAAACAAAAAGCGCACGTTTGGGCGACAAACCAAAAAGACAAGGAAGAGGGATTTTCAAGGGGGGGGAATTGGGGTCCCGCAATTTCAGCTCTGATTCAAAGACGCCGCCCTTCAGGCCGGAAGGCAAAGGAAGCTCACGCCGACACGAAGCTGAACGATAGGACGTTTCTCGACAGTCGCAGGAAAAAGGAAACGTGTGGGGGGCTCGACTTCTAAAAATGGCGAAGGAACGGCCCGGAAGAGCAACGAAGGACTCAGAAGAAAAAATGTTAAAGGGGCGCAAAGAGGAGAAAGTCGACGATTCTGTGAAAGTATTGCGGCAAGGGATGGGAGAACTCTAAGGTTCACAGGGTCCGCCACATCTGCGAGGGGCAGCATTCAGATTCAGAGGGGAGGGATCATCTAAACCCCGGGTTTCAAAGGGCACTCAGCGTCAGACCACAGGGATAACAAAAGAAGGAGAAGGGGAGAAAATGGGAGCTCGCACTTACGAACCTCTTTAATGGTTTTATGGCATTTAGTACCGCTGGGATAGGCGTCAAATCCGAGCACTGCGCATTCAAAAAAAAGAGAAGCGCGGGGATGAAACAACGGAACTCTGGAAAGAGGCGAAAGAAGGGGCCAACGACCAGGTGGGGAAAAGAGGAGTCGTTTTCAGCTACTGGGGAACACTCAAGAGGGGTGCCATCGTTGCCCCAATGGACGGAGAAAGAGACATACTCCCGGGGGGGAAAAAAAAGCGGAGAGAACCATGAAAAATCACTTGTCTAGGGAGGAGGAGAAAAAGAAAAAACGGGGAAAACAAAAATCAAGGAAAAATAGAGAACAGCAAGGAAAGTTGGGGGGCGATAGGAAGAAACATAAAAAGGACTTGAAAGGCAATTGTGGGAAAAAATGCGGCTAAGCCGTGTCATGAGGGAGCCGATCGACATCCATGAGGTTGTGATCCGCTTGACTCGAGCATTAGAGCTCTCGAAAAGGGGAGAAGGGAAGGCTGCGTGCAAGAAAAAGGGGCCAGAGAGTCGGAAGTAGAGAGGAAGGCACGGAGCATCGCGCACATTATGTAGAAAAGTGGGGGGAAAGGTCTTAGAGGTCGCGAAAAGCCCTCGTTGATCGGAATGAACAGAACAACAAAAACTCTGCATCACAACAACCGGGGGGGGGGGGGGATGAGGAATCGATGCTCACGGAATCCGGCCAGAAAAAAAAATACAAGAAGGAACTTATGCTCACTCACTGAACAAAGTTTGTAGCACTCAAAACCAAATACTCATGGAAAGGGAAAAGGAGCCAACAGGAACAAGTCGAAAAAGCAAACCGCAAAGTGACCAGTTTAGCCCATCATTTTGTGATGGGGAACGTAATCAGGAAAAGGGATAGAGCTAATCAACAAAAAACTATTTGAGTAAAATCGAGATAAAAGGTTGCAGGATGGCATACAGAAACATTAAGGGAGACAACGGACGGGGAGGGGGGGGTTCGCTTGTCAGGAGGTGGCCGTCAATGTGCAATTCAAAGGGGGGGGGGGGGAAAGGGTCTAATACAGATTTGGGAGGGACGGGGTTCCGCATGAGTAGGGGTTTGTTAGGGCCGAGGGAAAGTTAGCATGAGGAGGAAAACAGATTTTGGAGAGAAATTCAATGTTTCGGTTCTGTGAAGGGAAAAATGGAGGGAGGTCAGAGTTTGCTGTAATAAAGAAAAGAAAACGCAAGGGGACGGTCATCACATGGCGCTTAAAAGTTGGGCAAGGGTCGGGAGCGACGGGGTTTTGAAGGCTCGAAGGAAGAACAGTCGACTTGGCGCGGGGAAGGAGACTGAAGGAATGCGTACACACATGATCGCGGGGGAATGCAGAGCAAGTGAGGGGGAGCAGGAAGACTTGGCGGCGGCAAAGACGATATTGGTTACAAACCGAAGGAGGGAAGGCTGTCCTTCAAGGAAAAAGGAATCTGCTGGGGATCGTGTCTGGTGAAAAGGAAGGTGAGGATGCTGTTGAATCGTCCACCACGGCGAGAATAAAGGGGAAGATTTTGGGGGGAGGGTAAAACGAGCAATATTTTTGCCACCCCGGGATTACGGGTCAGGAAAGGGAACTGAAAGGGGGGGGAAAAGGAAGGGGAAAACTCGGTGCAGTGGAAAGACTGAAGGAAACGAAGATAAGCAGCTCTGGGGCAAAACGCTTCGAAGGCGTTTAATTATCGCGCACAAAAGTCCGTTGTTTAGAAAAAAAAGCCTTTCGCGTGTGTGGAGAAAAAGCGAAGATGCTGCGCCAACGGAAAAGAGAAACTTAAAGCGTTCGAAGGAGGAGAACAATTTAGACGTGAGGAAGCATTTCCTCAATGCTTTCAGGTTAGGAACGTGCGGAGGGGGCGAAGGAGAGTTTGTACCTGGGGGGAACGAAACAAAGAGATTAATTGACACAGGAGGACGGAGTGTTGAAGGAAATTCTCTCAAATCAAGGGGTACCGGGGTGACGAAAATTATCAACCAGAACCTGGAACGAAACTTTCGGAAGATGTGGTGCGCAAACCGGCAGTCGGGCGGAAAATTGCATCGTCACCAGGTGGAAAATTGGGGAGAAGCGAAAAAAATACTCATGAGGCGGCAAGGTGATAGAAGAAATCATGTTCTGGAGAGTCTGGGGGGGGGGAGTATGTATATAATTTTACGGTAGGCTCTTACGCTAACATAGTTTCAGGACGGCTGAGGGAATAAGAAAAGTTAAGCACTAAACACGGGAAAGATAGTAACCGTGGCTCACAAACAAAATGGGGAACGTGCGTTTCATCTTTGCATTTTTCAGAGAAATGCCGCAGAGATAGAAAAAAAGAAGAAAAACATATCTAATCAAACAAAAAAAAGGATTATGAAAAAAGCTAGATCAGAAAGGAGGGTCGGAACGTCGCATTCAGAACGATACGACACTCTGACCAAAAGGAGGGAACAAACCGCCAGAAGGGGGCGAAAAAAAAACCTGGCGAGGAGGAGGCCTTGGTGGGTTCATGGTGGTAGGCACAGAAAAAACTCAATTGAGCCATGAAGACACCTCCGCCTTCCGGTCATGCGAGGAAAAAGCGACCCAAAAAGGCTCCGAGACTTAAGGAGGGCGCGCCCAACGCGCATTCTTTGGGGAAGGAAAATGTCAAAAAACCGTGCGGTTCAAGACAGCCTGAGGTAAGCAAATTGGGGGGGGGGGGGGGGGGGGGGGGAAAAGGGGGAAATGATCACATTTCTAACTGGTTCAGTCAAGGTTTTTTTTAGGCGAACATCACTTTCCCAGGACCCCTGGAGCCTTGTTCGGCGTTGTCACAAACAAGCGCGGCGTGCCGCATGAAGCTTCTGAGGGGGTGTCATAAGACTGATCGACTGAAGAGAAAAAGAAAAAAGCCTATGATGAGATGCAGGCGTCAGACACTGCACTAAATTGTAAAAGCCCTGACGAAACGCTTGGGGTCGATAACCAGAAAAGGGAAGCCCGGCCGGACAGCGTCTTCGGCGTCTTGCCAAAAACTAAAAGGGGGCAAACCAATGGTCGGCGAAGTCATGTTGCCAACGCAGGAGATAAAGCAGGTGAAAAGAAGGGATTAGCTTCGTGGTTCGTGGTCAGGCGCGGTTGGCCACGGTGTGTTGAACCCGAGAAAAATTTAAGAAAATCGAAAAGAATAGTGCAAAACCTAGGGAGGAGGGAAACCTTTCAAAAATCGGGGGAGATGGACCCGGAGGCGAGACTTCAGGGGACGAGGAACAGCATCAAAATGCACTCGATTCAAAAAAAAAAAGAAAAAATATCCAAGTGGTCAGATTAAAAAGCAACTCTGAGTGTTTAAAGGGCGTTAGTGGGGCGCGGCGCATTTGAGGGAGATAAGGGGCAAATTAAACTGCGACGGGAAGTACAAGCGAGAATGGGGTGATACTACTTCGATCAGGGAAAAGCAAGAAACGACTGATGTGCTGTCTAGAAGGAAAAAAAAAAAGAGAGTCTTCAACGGTCGCGATTCCCAAGGATCCAAAAAAGGACAGGGGAGGCGCAGTTTAGGGGGGAAAGTTCCCAAGGGTGGGGGGGGGAAGAATATTGTCAGGAGTGATAAGACCTTTTATAGGGTAAAAAACAAGCAAAAAGAGGCAGAATTTCCCACACCTCTTCCGGTATCGAGGCGTCCAACTTCATACCAACACAGAACAAAGAGGAAAAACCGGAAATCACAACGCAATGCAAATATGTGTTATTAAAACGAGAAAGGCCACACCTGCATCATGACATTATCACGACAAACATCGCCCCAAAGTCCGTTGGTAGCCAATCATTGAGGAAGGGGAAGGACGGAAAGAAAAAGGGCAGAATCGGTCAAAACCAAAAAACGTATGCGTGTAAAAGAAGCACGGTTTCTGATTACCTCAATGCCTTCATCAAGGGATGGGATAAACTGAGACTTGGGGGGGGGAGCTGTCGAAGGGTGTTCGGGAAAGAGTGATCATGTTCCAAGGGATACGTAGTTTGGTCCTTTTAGGCTAAGTGGATACAGGAGGTTTGGGACTGTGAAGGGGGTCCGTTTGTAGGAGGGTGGGTGAGGGCCGGGGAAGGGGAGCCACGATTGAAAAGGAAAATGTTGGGCGAGGAAGGAAGGAAGAGTTGTTGGTTGCGTTTCTGGAATCTGAAGGGAAAAGGAGGGTTCTACCGACCAAACAGGGAAGGAGCAGAACCCTGGCAGAGGAATTTGGAAAGGTGTCGAAGTCGCTAATGAAAAACGCTCTGGAAAGGAGCTCATCATCACCACTTAAAGGGGATTAGAAGGAAAGCATTTCAGTATACAATCTAGGGAATGCAGAAAGGGGTTGGGGGGAAGGGGAAAGCACATGACGCGTCGAAAAGCAACGGAGGTGAAAACCGGTGAGAGCAACGTTGATAAATTCAAGCGAAAACTCAACTTTGGAAAATGTATGGGTGACCGGGTGCTGAGCTGTTGAATGGACGTCCACCGAGATCGAGCGATAAGGTTCAACTAAAAAGAAAAGGATTTTTGAAGGGGGAGCGAAGAGGGGTTGAAAAAGTTCTTGGGGGGGGCGATGCAAAAAAAATGCCTAATCAAAGGTGGCATGTGGACAGAGCTGAAGCAAACGCGCTGAAGAAGAGAGGGGGAAAGAGGGTGAGAGAAAGAGGGGAACACCCATGATTTGACCGCTAAACGCCTGTTTGTGGGGTCCGAACGAGTGGGTGAACGAAGCAGAAGGAAATCGGAGGAACGGGCTGCTTTATTAAGTAGAGAAGGAAAAGAGGGACGAAGGGCAGAACCTGGGGGGGAGACGGGGAAGGGAAAGCGCAGTTTTCCTCAAGCGCGGGGTGAGGCAAAAAGTGGAGAAGCGGCGGCGTTAAGATGAAACTCAAAAGAATATGGGCTAAGGGAAATTCAAACCCGAAGGCAGGTGTACAGCAAAACGAATGGGGGGGGGGGGACGCAGAATGATCAACAAAAATGGAAGAATTTAGACGCTGTGTCATCAGATGAAAAGTCAACAGTAGGAAACGGGGTGGAGAGAAGGCGAGAAGACATAGTGACAGGAGAAAAAGATGAGGAGCGACTGGGGTTGGGGGGGGCAAGGAAAACAGTCAATATAGAGTTTTCAGGATGAGGGGGGGGGGGGGGGGAATGAAGAAGGGATGACGGGGGGGGCGGGAGGGAAGATCCAGAGTGAATACGGGGGCGGATGGATTGGAATAAGAACCATAACAAACTTCCTTCGATAAAAAGGTCGGGGGTTGTTGGGTCTAAACGCGAGAGGGTTGCAGCAAACAGTAAAGTGTAGTGTTCATAAGGTGCGTAATTCTCTGATAAGGGACTGAAATAAGATCAAGAAAGCA
>Ga0179591_1262819_pt1 | contig 12631 bp, 11 predicted proteins | sample CZOMad2_1_08_16f_FD_182891 | JGI IMG/M metagenome (GOLD analysis project Ga0179591, IMG submission 182891) | Vadose zone soil fungal communities from Angelo Coast Range Reserve, California, USA - CZOMad2_1_08_16fungal (PacBio error correction) | ecosystem: Environmental > Terrestrial > Soil >...
CGAAAAGTTGCTGGAGGTGTTAGGGGAGACGCAGGACCTCCTCTGCGTCGTTGGGTTTCCTTACATGGGCTTCTCAAATAGTTGGGGGGGGGAAAGGGTAACGGTGGATTGGACGTACGGGGGGACAGTTTGTTAAAGCCAAATGTGCTAAAGGACCCGATTTCCAAGGGACGGAGTAGCAGTGCCAGACACAGCCGGGAAACAATCTGGGAGGAGCACCTCGGGAACGGAGGAGGCCGCTGAGATCAAGGACGAACTCTTCTTTTAAGGTCGGTACTGAGGGGATTTAAATAGGGATCCGGTCTCTTTCATCAACAGAGGAACGAGCAATGACGCTAAAAGTGTCTGGAGGGAAGAAGGCGTTTATTCCTTGATAAGGAGAGGCACGGGAAGTCTTTTTTTTCAACCGAAAGAAGAAACATTTATTACTTCGAACGACGGGAAAAGTGGGTTACCCGTTCAGAAATGTGAGTGCGTTAGCTGGGTCGCGTATCTAGGGAGAACTCTTTACGGAAGCGGACCACTCTGATCGGGGGGGCAGCCCATCTTCTTCTTTACGTTCTGGTGAGACGGCGTTGTCGAACAAATGGGTTCGGGGGATGGAAGGGGGGGTCAACTGCTGTAGACATCTCTTCTTCTGCAAATACTTTGGAAACTCACTTGGGGGGGGGGGAGGGGAGGAGGATTGGGACCAGAGTTGAAGGGTGTTCTCTTCTGTGGTATTGGTCACATCATGCGCTAGGGGGGGGTGTGGGGGGGGCCGCCTAGTGGGGGTCTTAGGGGGGCCGTGACAGAGACTTGTAATCAGCTTGTCCGGAAGGTAGGCTCTTTGGGTCATCTCTCAACAACAGAGGATTATGAAAAGTAGCGGAAAAGCGAGCGAACGGACAGCTTCGGGAACGGAATGACTTCAGTAGTTCACCCCAGTTCTTAGGGCAAACACAAAAAGTATAGAAACCAGGGAAAGTTAAAAAAACGGAAAAAAAGTCCTCCTCTAGACCAAGAAAGGAAAGTCCCAGAACACCCACTAGGAATGGACAGATTCTGTTAAGAATATACCTACGCACTACATCCTACACTTAGGTTTTCCTGTCGAAAAGGGACGAAAAAACGGTCAAAGCAGAGGTGAGGACAGCTACGAGGTGACAGCTAGGCTAAACTCCGCCGCATCGCCGCAGAACTTTAGACAAAAAAACACGCGGAAAAAGTCGTCGGCTTCAGAATGAAGGGGGGGGAGGGGGCAGGCCGGACCAAGCGTACATTTTTCGGGTTAATCGCCTTACAAGCTTCCTCCTCGAGAAGCAAGGTGTGAGCAGGATAGTGAAGAGAGAAGGGAGGGAGGGAGAATGACTTCACAGGTATGGGGAAAAAAAAAAGGATTAAACGACACGAAGAGGTCCTGTAAAACTATCAAAGCTCATCTATAGGCGAGGGTGACAGTGGAAGACATCTGGACATTTCGGATGGCAAGTGCTGATCGGACTCCACCTGTCCGGTTCCCTAAACCTTGGTGCAAACGATGGAGGGGGAAAACAACGACAAAAAACTCTTGACTAACCAAGCACACAGCTTACCCTTCAACAAACTATTGAAAAATGAAAAACGGACAACACGAGAGACACTTGATTAACCAAAACCGCAGGATATTTTCGGAGGTTGATGGTAAAAACACACGCAAAGAAATAGAACCGCCCAGGGAAGTTCACGAACTGGAAACACAGCAACAAAAACGCGCTCCTCACTCGCGGAAAATCCATGAACGACGGAAAAGAAATGCGTTAGGGGCCGTTGCATCCTCTTCAAAACAGGTCCCTACGTGAAAAATTAGATGAAGCACGTCACAAGGATAAGGAAGCGAAGAATGGATGTGAGGCTCCCATACAAAAGCCTTAAGCCTTGGTGGGAACTCGGAAGAACTCGCCACTCCCCAGAGGAAAATGACAAGACAAAGACTACCCACCGAAATCAACAGAATCAAACGGGCAGCGCAAGGGCCTTACTACCTCATCTCGCCAACGAAAAAAAGAAGAGTTGACAGTAATACGGGCTAGAGTCCTATTACGAAGACCAATTCAGACCGGAAAGAAGGAGCGGAGGTAGCCTTCTGGACCGCGTCTTATAAGGGGAACTTTAAAACGGAGTATGCAATTCTCGGACTTGGGAGCTCCGGTCTGGAGTATAGAGAAAGAGGACAAAGTGGAATCAAAAGACGCCTATCTCCTATTACCTTTGGCGTTGCGCTGGACAAGATGGAGTACATTTCTGCGGACAAGTATTTAGGCAGTCGTTCTATTTGTAGGAATGGGGTGAGCGGGGGTCCGACTGTGTTACACGGTCTTTTCATCTTCGTTGCGGCGGTTGGGGAGCCGACGGAACGACCCTCTAACTCCTGGGATGCCACACGTAGGGGGGTAAATGTTCTGGGAAAAGGTTGCTGCTGGGGTCCAAAAGGAGACACGGGATCCGGGGGCATCGTCCTCTTACATGGCCTAACCGGGTCAAAACTCGAACCGGTCGAGCAAGTTTGGGACTGGGAAGTCACTCCGGAGCCGGGGGAAGGAGGGCAGTGACTGATAGTCCGGGTGGGGAGGTAAGGTTCCATGTGGCTGCGAAATGGTCAATATGCTGGAAAATTCTGGGGGGGGGTCGGCACGAACCGTTTATGTGTGGTGTGGGCAGGGAAGTAGTGTGGGTACAGAAAAACTCGATGGAGCGGGGGGGGGCGGGGACCGTGGGGCAACCTGCTCTCCTGTGGGGACATACAAAGGGGAGAACACAAGGCTGCAGCATACTGCACCGCAAAATTCAACAGAACCAAGAAGACGAAAGTAAACCGGACCCTCCGGGCGACCCCACTTCATCCTTCCACTTCGCCTGAAAAGAAGAAAAACTAGAAAGACCGTCTCAGGTAAAACCTACCAAGGCAGGGAACCTAGGAGCTCATCACAAGAAAAAAGGGAATCAACCGGTCAGCATCTTTAGCACCACAAACCAAGAAGAAAAACCGACAAAGTCCACAAGAACCGAAAGATCAAAGAAGACCACGCAGACAGATGACCAGGGTCCACCTTTCTCCACTTCGCCTTGAGAATGACGCAGCCGCCCATACCCCCAGACCCCCGACCGGGCCAACCCCTTGTCAAAGACTTCCGCGTGGGGGACTGAGGGTTCGGTCCTACACCTGCGTAACTCTGGGAAAAGGGAAATATGCCAATGAAGTCAGGTGGTAAAGTGGGAAAAGAAAAGGTACAGTTCTCCTACCCCCCATTAATCCCCCACTACCTGAAGGCATCTAGACGAACTGCACGGGAAGCACGAAGGCCGTCAAGACCCAAAGGAGGCAGCACCCCTGGACCTCCTTTCAAAGAAAGTATAGGGGGCAAGAATACAAATGGCAGAGCACAACACAAAAAAAAAACTCGAAACGACTTCTCGAACGAGAGGACTACTGTCACAGCAAACACAAAGAGAAAAAGACGCTGATTGAGAAGAGGCATTACTTAAGAACCGATCTCCCAACGCGAGCCCTAACAGACCGTATTTCACATCAGGCCATCGAGGACGAGTTGGAGTTAACTGGGAGACGAAAAAGAGGTACAAGACCCGGCAGGGCGTAGAAGAAAGGACCGGCAAACAAGATTGAACATACAGAGGATCTCAACACACAAAGGGAGGAGGGAGTAAAAGGAAGGGTCGCTAACCGGCTCTTTGGCTGCAGTTTCTGGAAACCAGCGGCACAGTCAGGGGGGACAGGGGAAAAAGGCGGCAGGGAAATCTAACTCTCCGCCGAGGGTGAAGGGCACCTCTCGGGATGGTTGACGAACGCGTCAAAAGCTCTATAATTCTTCTTTCGTGGGACATTGGGTTACAGGGGGAGAGATGCAGGTGGGATGTAGGGGGGAAGGAGGTAGCGCAGGCAGGTTCAAGAGGTCGAGGAACACCAAAAAACTCTAAAAACTCCAGCTCACGGAAAAATTTCAGAGGTCGAGAGGGCAAGTAGGTGGCAAGTGGGTTGTAAGGGGGGTGGGGGGGGCTGCCGGGGAAGGAGAGGTACGGAGGGGCGTCCTTAGGGAGGACGCGATAGAGGAGGGGGAGTGAAAGGTTGGGAAACGAAAGTGGAATGGTCGGTGGGAAACATCACGAAGGGGGAAAAAAAGGGGGACTTGGAAGGGGCGCGTAATTCAGGATTGCCGGCTTTCTTACCCGAACGAGTGAGCACGCGGAACCAGGAGGAAAAGACCGTCGGGGGGATTCGTTCTTTGGGCGTGCGTCGTTTTCAAAGCATTCTAAATGGGACCGGGTGGGGAACGGGAAAGTCTGCGGGGACCAAGGAGAAGAGGTTCGGTCATGGTGGCCTGTCTGGTGGGTGTGCGGTCGGTGTGCGGGTAAAAGAGGACGGTCTCCAGGGGATCATGTTCTTTCGGAGATCAGCGCTGGAGGGGTAGGGGGAGGCATTAGAGTCTGAGAGTTCGGAGGTGGGGAGAAGGCGGTGGATTGGGGGGGGGGGAAAACGGGTCCCGGATGGGCAAAAGTTTCGGCGGGTTCGCAGAAAACGGGGCAAGTTCGATTCTCCCTGAGCGGAGGTGGGGGGAGGGCCCAACAAACGGTTTGTGGCAACCCCGGATAATCATTTGCCCCCAAGGGGGGCAAAAACGCGCAATAGCTGTAGGGGAAACAGAAGAGGGGCCAAGGAACAAAAACCACCCATGGCAAACACCGTGCGACCACCACTGAAGGACTCTACTAGACAACACAGGGCAAAAGGTCAGCAGACAGCAGTCAAAAGGAGAAAAAGTGTTACCCAACTAATTCTTCCTTCAAAGGGCAGAACACGGATAGGCCCGGACAAGTGAGGCGTAACGGGAGAAAGGAAAATTACTATGGAAGCTTCACACAGTATGTGATAAAATAGGCAGGAATGAAACCGTTCAAAACTAACCAACAAAGACGTTTGGAATTGCTCCAAGTTTATAATTAAGATGGTGTGTTAAACATCGGTCTACCCCAAAAGAAGAAAGAAGACTAGGGTGACCTTCCTAAAGAAGGACCAACAGAAAAGAAATAAAATAGTAAATTACCTCATCCGCTCCTGGATCACCAGGTAGAGAGGGGCCATCGCATAGCGACCAAGGGGGGGAGCGGACTGTATGTCGCTGGAGTCCCACGTTGGGTACTAGGTATATGTGGCGACCCAAAGCCAGCGCCTAACCCTAGGAGAGAATTGGCCTCCGCCTCTTCAACTTGGCATTAAGGTTCAAATGAGGGCCAGAGACAACGGCGAATGCTCAAGTTTGGCCTGGTGACGATGGTAGGAGTAGAAAGATGCCGGTCAACGAGGGGGCAATTTGGGGCGGGCTCGGGTTATGATTTAACGTAGATTGGCTTCGCTCTCGGGGAAATGGGGGAAGAAGATGTGGGGCAGTTCATGGCTGGGTGGGGGAGGGGCTTGGGAGGGGAGGGGCGGGGCGTCCGAGGGAAGAGTTTCCACCATTAATGTGTCCTTGCGGGGCTAAAAGGAAACAATCAGCAGTCGGATCCGGTGGCTGGCGGGGGACGACATGCCTCCGCTCTGCAAAAAAAGTATTAGAAAGTCCGGCGTGGCATATTGATGTCACACAGGAAAAGCGAGGGAGCTTCTTTGGGCGGTGAGACGAGATCCTAGACGGGGGGATGCGAGGGTTGTTTTTAGGTGGTGGTTCCTTCTTCTTTTGGGGAGGGGTAGAATGTTCTTTCTTGTGCCTTTTGGGCCATAAGCAGGAAAATGAGTCACGGCGGGCGAGGGAATACAGGTTACGCGAATTTGAAGTCCATGTGGGCTCACGGGGGGGGGTGGTTGACGGTCATCAAGTTTGGGCTTCAGCCAGCGTTGGGGGGTCATCCACGGGAGAGAGTGGCACACGGCCGGGTGCAAGGGGGGCAGGAGAATCAACACGGGCTCCCTGGGGAGGTCACGAAAAGGGCTGCTCACATGAATCTCAGATCACTTCTTGTGTAATTTTTTCTTTCATAGGAAAGGGAACCTCGGCGGTGCAATGGCGGTCCAAGAGGGCTGACTGAGAGATAAAAAAACGACAGTAGCGGGGGGACATTCCGCAAAAGCACGACTGCCGCTAAACATTTGAGGAGTCGGGCTTTGAGTCACGGGATCCGGAGTATGTCAAAAAAAGGAGAACTGGGGTTCCGCTCCCGCGAAACGAGTGAGGGGACTGCGGACGCGGGGCGGGGACCGTCTAAGGGGGAGGAAGAGAATGAGGTCGCGGAGAGCATAAGGTCCCTTGTTACCGAGTATCTTGGGACAAATAGCTAGGACCCGGGTGTTGGAAGCGCGGGTTGGTCGAACATAACGACTGGAAGGGGGATTCGGGGTCACGCCGGTAAGCACTCTGTCCCATTGCCTTGACAAAAAGCTCATCTTGGGGAAGATGGGAAGGATGTTGTGAATTCAGGGGAGGAAGTTGGGGAGAGCGGAAGGGGGTGTGAGGGGGGGAAGCTTCCTTCCTGTTTTTTTTTTTGGAGGAAGGACCGGGGGGGGCAAGGGCGGCGGTGCCCTAGCGGGGCCTTGGCTATCGAGGAAAAAGAGAGGGCAAGGCTCTATACACAAAAAAAAAAAAAAGGATTATGGAAGAAAAAGGATTTCCCCGTAAAAGAAGTACACAGCGGATCTACTAAGGAAAGCTGGCAAAGCCTCCGCCAACAACGCTTCTGCCAAAAAAAACCCCCAGTAAGAAAAGGGGAAACTCACCGTCTTATACCGACCTAAGCGTCTACAAAACTGAAAAGGAAAAACCCAAGGCTGAAGCTTTACAGGGTGTAGACTGGAAGGGAAGAATAGCGGTGAGGCCGAAGTGAAAAACGACAGTCCCGGCGGCTTTTCTTTTCGACAAAACTGCGCACACCATAAGTCAAGAAGGTAGGTGAATAGCTACGAGGTAACAATGAACATGAGAAGGACAGAAAGGGGGGGAATCGCAGGTCCATCCAGGGTAGACTGGAACAACACTCCAACGTCATCAAGCGTCATGTCACTCGTGATTCAGGGCGCATACAAAAGAGAACATGGGGCGCGAGAAGAGGGAAAAAAGGCATGACGAAAATCAGAGATCAGGCTGGGAGCGGGGAAAGGATCGGAGCGAGACGGAAAAATGTACACCTACTTTGCGAGGAAGTCCCATCATATGGGAAAAAAAAGTCAGTAGCTTATGCCAGGAAAGAACAGGGAAAAAGCTGAGCTGAGAGGGGTGGAATGGGAGAGACAAGCTTGTCCAAGGGGCGGTGAATGTGGGGGTGTGGATCCTATCCCCTTGTCATCTGGAGTGGGCCAAGGAGGGTGAAATCGGTGCTGGTGGAAAAAAAAAGAGGGGGACCGTAACACAAGAAAACCAGAGAACACTAACCACATATTAATGACTTCCCCGACGAGTCACGTGATTCCATAGAAAGCCAGGCAAGGACGGGGCTGGGCAAAAAAAAAAAAAAAAAAACGTAAAAAGAAAGACAAAGATAGACCTCCAGAGGAAGAAGGCCGGAAGGGAAAAAACAAGGCAACACTGGTCATCTCACATCGAGGCGCGAGGATCCATTGACAACTCAGCCATCCCTCGCGTTAGAACTTGGTCATCAAAGCTTCCAAAGGACTCGAAAGAAGAATTGGGCAATAGATTGCCGACAAGCCGAAACGGATTACTGCCTCACTCCGTCATTTGCTTCTCTCCAACGAAGAGAAAAGGAGCGAACCTGTTGACGAAAGAAGAAAAGAAAAGAAAAACGCACAGAACCAATTAAACCATCCATGACTCGGAACAACACCTGAACCGCGGTAGGAGAATCCCCCTACTGCGAAGAAGAAGAAAGGAGAAAGACTCCCAAAGGGAATGTGAAAGGAAAAAAAAGTCAGCCAAAAGAAGAGTAAAAGCAGCCTGAACAAAGAAAAGCTGCATTTTTTTGAGACTTTCCACCACCTCTCAATGAACATTTAACGCGGGGGGATTCAAAAAAAGGACTGCGGGGGCAACGCTGCTGTCTGGGCTCTAGGGATAAATTAAAAGGGGGGGGGGTACTCAAAAAAAAAAATTGAGGAAGAGGGAAAGACCGGTGGGCGCTAGTCTAGGTCACAGAGTCGCCCGGCAGGTTATCCGGGGTCTCATGGAGAAAAATGGGAGAGGGGATGAAACGGGGTGGTGTCCAGGAAAAAACTGGTTGTAAAGTCGTACGCGGGAGGGGGCGGGAATTGATGGTAGCCATGTGTAACATCCACGTAGAAAAATTTTTCATGGCAATGAAAACAGGGGTGTGGGGCGGGGGGACTGAAAGGTTTGTTCCGTATTACGCTTTATACTTGTTCAGAAGAAAAATGAAAATTACATTGGGACATTCGAGATGTCTTCGCAAAGTGTACCGGGCCGTCGCAGTACTGTCTTGATCGGAGCCTTGCCGCGCAGGAAACCGGAATTAGGGCTCTGGAATGGTGGCTGGAATTGAAATGTGGGCTGCGGGGTAGTCTCAGTCGGCATTGGTTGTGCTACAGGACGTTTGGCAGGGGGGTGGGGCATGCAAAGCTGAGTTTGGGATACAAGAAAAGATGGCTGATTCTCCTTTTTTCAACTGATAAGTTTGTATCCAAAAGAGAAAAACTGGCACGCCCAACAGCGAAGGACGGCGCAGATGCAACTCAGGACGGGAAGAAGAAAACAGACCCCATCCAAGCACGACACTCCGCCCAAAACTTCACTCGAACAGATCAAAAACTTCGCAACGAATACAGACCTGACAAGAATACCGTGCGAAAGAAAGAAAGGAAAGAGAACACGAATGAAAGAGCAAAGAAAAAGGGTAAACCCTCTCCATCCCCTAACCCACAGAAGAAAGAAAAACACACAGAAAGAGGAAAACAACTGGGTCAAGGGGGAGGAGAATATCCTACCATAACGCCTCCTTCACCCCTTTCTCCAATGATCCCGGGCTTACAAGCGACCCACAAACATAAGACGGCAGAAAACCCTAAGTCTGGAAGAACAATTTGAACTGCCAGTGCCTCTTTCGGTTCCGACACCAGTGACAAGAAAGAAACGTGAACCGAGCCCGCAAGGTGCCCAGTGGTTCCAAAGGTGGAAGGGGGGGGGGGACTGTGAACAGAACTGACAAGGGTCGTTAATCTCCCCAACACTAAACCCTAATCCCTAACTCAGTACAAGAGAATCTGCAATGAAGCAAGAAAGGAAAGATGAAAAGGAGACGCAAAAACAAATGACACAACTTTAAAGGAACGGAAGTCGAAAAGATGGGTAGCAGAAGGAGGGAGAGGAAGTTCGAACTCTCCACTCTAACCCTTCGCTCACTTCCAAAAAAAAGAAAAAAGAGCTGGACCGAAGCCAATCCGCTCTCACCGGGCCAGACAGCCGATTAATTAAGCAAGAAGGAGGAAATTAAGACCGGAGGCACCATAAGGCGATTTCACATCACTATATTCAACATTCAGTATCATCGAGGAAGTTGTCGTTGAGGACTTAAAGTCTAACAGGGGGTCCACTACATTTAGAAGAACTGGCAAGGCACACCGGAAATCAGGAGTAAAAGAGGAGACTCGCAAAACCCACGGGTTAGAGGAAAAGAAGCAAGATGGAGTCAGGGAACTCAGAGCGGTGTGAATTCAGTGAGAGCAAAAGGGGGGTTCACATGAGGCTCAAATTTCTAATTGGGATTAAGCAGTAAGCACGAGAAGTCAGGCCTTGGTGGGGAGATCCGGTCTGTTCTGAAAAAAAAAAACGGGAAAGGGAATTGGGGAAGGTCGGGAGGCCGGAGATCGGGATTCTTTACGAAGTTTGAAGAGCTGTGGGCGGGGTCAAGGAGCGAGGGGGCAGCGTTTCTCTTCAGCTTCTGGAACTAAGCCGAGAACAGAAGGGGAGATAAATAGAAGCGGGGTGGAGCAATGGTTACACGTTTTGTCCTTTTGGAAAACTGCACGGGGGAAGAGGAGGGCTGGGCTGGTCAGTGCAGCTTCGCGTAGTACGGGGAGTGGAGGGGGGAGGGGAGCGGGAAATCACGAAGGCGTGTTAACCGGGTTCTTTCACAGGGCAACTGACGGGAGAAAAGGGGGGAAAATGGCAGAGGGATCTTGTCACTGCGCTGATGGCCGGGGGAGACCCGAAGAAGGGGAACAACTCCTGCGGTCCAGTGTCGTACTCATAAGTCTTGGCTAGGGGTCTTTGTTTGGGACGGCACTGTGAAAGAAAGAGGTGGCAGCCATGGGGGCTTGGGTCAAAACTACGGGTTCGGATAGGTTTCGCGTTCAAGGGGGGGGAAAAGGGAAACGTCAGGGTTGCGTAGGTGGGGTGACGGGTGGTGAGGTAACAGATGAAAAAAACTTTTTGATCATTGCGGTGATCTGCCTGAGGGGGGGACAGGTTGTTATTTTTAAGCGCTGTATTCGGCTTCGTCAACTTGGGAAAGGGGGGATTGAGGAGGGGGGGGGACAGGAAGTAGGACGATTGGTCTTCGTCCTGGGGTGTAGCGCTCGATTGACGGGGGCATTAAAAGGGAGAATTCATTAGGCAGGTTGGGGGGGCGTAAAAGGGAGGGTTGGGAGTACAACACTATGAGCATGTTCCGGCGACAACCACGAAAAAGACTTTATGGGCCAAAGGGGACTACCTTGGGGGCACCAATTACCACACCCCCCAATTCACCCTCATTTCCGTTTCTACCAAAAAAAGGGGGCAAAGAATGAATCCGCAGCCCCACAGCAAAATGGTCAGAAAAAAACAGAGAAGAAGCCGGTGGTAACCCGGCACCCTTCTCTATCACTCCGCTAACGTCAACCCCCCTGGCTCGGAAGAAGTAAAATTGGAGAGTGACGGAAAGACCGACGGCCCAATTTAAAGGAAAATGAAAGGTCTCCAAAAAATCATAGGGGGGGGGAGTCAGACCCCCCGGTTCCGAACAAGAAAAACCAAATACTTTTCAGGTGGCAAAATTTATTCCACTTCTTTTGCCGTGTTTCCAAATCGAACAAAGAAGCCGGAAAAGGGGACCGAAAGAATACGACGACAAAGTACAGCAGAACCCCCGAGAAAAAACGGCCGCCATCTGACCTTGCCCCAGGCCTCCATGCCGGGGGAAAGAAAGGGGGGAAAGGGTGAAGGGAGGGGCCATCGCAAGAAGGCGGAAAACGCATACGGTGTACAGTGACTCTGATCTAGACGGCCCAGACCAGAGAGAGCAGAAGCAGGAGAAGGGCTACGACCGGGGGCTCGGGGCAGGAATTTTGTTTCACAGGGTCTGGAACATTCTGAAGCCGCTAACTTCAGGGCGGCCAGGACGGGGGACCCATCAGGGTAGAATACTTCCTCGTCAGGTTAAAAGGGTCTTGGGAAGTTGTTCGTGTCTTCGCTGGGGATTATTTCTTGAGGTATTTAGGGGGATGCTCCTTTTTGTTATGGGGGCAGGAGGAGCGGGTTTTTTCTGGAAGGAATAGTATGCGTTGGGGAAGGGATGGAAATGGGAGGGTGCTAAGTTCCTTATATTCTAGTTCCACCATGACGAGTGTGGTGGCGTTAGGGTGGCGCTAGAAGACAAAGTCAAGGAGTGCGGATGAAGACCGTGGTGTGAGGGGCGCATGCCTAAAAGAGGCAAAGTCGGTGGAAGAATGGATGCGGGAGATGATAAAACGGAGGAAAGAGGGCGGGGGGTGTGGTCTTGCCTCATCGCGCAGATAGGGTGAGAGCGAACTGTGAGGGGGGGGTTAGGGTGGGAACGTCGGCAGGCCGAGAGGTGGAGAGGGTCGGTTTTTAAGTCCAGAAGAGAATTACCACGGTGATTTCACGCTTGCTCGTGGGGGAAAGGGGCCGGAAGCGCCAGGTGGGGACGAAGGTTGGAGAGGCCGAGGGTCGCGGTAGATGGGTGCTTGGTCGGAAGTGCAAAAGGTTGATCTTTCCATTTTATATTTGCAGGGGATGGCCAAGGGAAGGAAAAAACGGGGCAATACCGCCGGAAAAAGACGCTCCTCGGGAAAGAGCCGAGCAGAGGGCTGGCAGGTTCTACTTTCTTGCTTTTGTCATCGGGCGGGACGCAGAGAGAAGTGAAAGGAGCGGGGGTGATCCATTCTCCATTCCAAGATGACACGGACTGGAAAGGTCGCAGTGAAAGGGGCATCGATGTCAGGGATTAAGCATTCTTCATATTTCAGAAAAGGATGTTTCCTCGCGCCGGGCATTCAGAAAAGAAGGGCAAGCGGCGAAGGAAAAAAGTTGGTCGTGGGTCCCAAGGAAGGGGGGGGGAGAGGAGGAGGGGAGATGAACTGGGGAAAGACACTGGTTTCAAAATATCTGATCATCACCTCTTCTTCGGGGTGAAAGGGGGGGGGGGGGTTAGGAGGGCGTGTCTGGAAGCAGAACGACGGGGGTCCGGGAATGAGGGGGGGTCCAGGACTGGTAGATAGTAATCAAGCTCCTTGTACACAAAGGGGTGAGGTACGGCTGGGGGTGGAACGAAGAGGCGGAAGTTGGGGACTCATTCTTGTGAGGTTCATCATTGGCTCTCCTTGGGGTGGGGGGGGGGAAGAAGACGGGTTTGCTTCGTACTGTGACAATACGGACCTGCGGTCGATCAAAAACTGTAGGGATCTGGGGGGGGGGAA
>Ga0179591_1417923_pt1 | contig 12631 bp, 18 predicted proteins | sample CZOMad2_1_08_16f_FD_182891 | JGI IMG/M metagenome (GOLD analysis project Ga0179591, IMG submission 182891) | Vadose zone soil fungal communities from Angelo Coast Range Reserve, California, USA - CZOMad2_1_08_16fungal (PacBio error correction) | ecosystem: Environmental > Terrestrial > Soil >...
CATTGTGCTGACGACGACGCGAAAAAGATCGCAGGCGCCGCCTTGGGGGGGAAAGGGCCCACAGCGGCTGCTTTTCCCCAGCACGAGAAAAAAAAAAGAAAAGGGAAAGGGGGTAATGCCCGCATCTCTTCAGGTCGAAAAACGGGCAGGAAATTCACGATCATGGGGAGGAGGGGGGGGGAAAAAACGATCTCTTCATCGGCCGGGAAGGGAGGAAGGAAAAAAGGGGGGAGAGCCGTGGTCCGGCTCTGATGAAGTGGAAAAACAAGCGACCTTGAGGTGCGCCCCGATTGGGAAGAAAGAAAAAGTTAATTTCCTTGTCGTACCAGTGGAGGGGGGGAAAAAAAGAAAAGAGGAATCCTCCCCAAGAAAAAAGGGACGCGCTTCTTCGCCCCACCACTGCCGAGAGCAAAGAGGGGGAAAAAAGCGGTTTGTGCTTCTCAAGCAGGCAAGGAAAAAAAAAAAAGAAAAAAAGCGTCCTTGAACGTCCTCGCCCACTTCCGAGAAGAAAAAGAAAAAAGGGATGTGCAGTCACGCAGTTGTACGATAGAAACTGCTAAGACCCCAACCGGCTTCACACCGCGGCCGAAGGAAGGGTTGAATCCTTTAACCCCGCGGTAAAAAAGGGAAAAGGAAAGGGAGTATCTCTCCGTATGAAACAAAATTGACCCGTCCGATGCCCTCTGATCGGGGGACGTCCTGAAACTTGCGTACCTTCCCTCGACGGGTAAGAAAGAAAGAAGGGGCCCCACCCTCCGTTCTGAAGGGGAGGGGGAAAACGAGAACGGTAATACACGGCTCGTCGGCGTGGAGCAAGGGGCGGTAAAGAAGATCGCTTTCGATGAGAGGAAAAAAAAAAAGAAAAAGGTCATCTCGCTATCTCCGCGGGAAAGGATGCTACACATCCGGACGCGCCGGTGGCAGGAAAAAATTTACTCTGGGCATTCGCATTAAGAGGAGGAGAAAGGCGGCGCATCCGAAGTCTAAGGAAAGGGAATGGTTAAAAGCATGTCCTCGGCCCGCAGAGGCAGAAGCGGGAGGAAATCGCATCGTGCATCTTCACGGGAACAAAGGGGGAGGGGGGAGAAAAATTCACAACACCGTTCACAGCTGCAGGGGGGAGGGAAAAGTGGGGGATAATGTCTGAGCGCAACGCCGCGAAGAAAACGGGGGGAAGGACAAACCCGTACCGTCGTCCTTCGGAGTGGAGAGGGAAGGGAAAATGGAAAAGAAAGAGAGCCGGTGCGCTTGATAATCACCACCATATGGAAGAAAAAAAATCGGAGGGGGCGACGACTACGCGAAGTGGACCGGCTGCAAGTGGGGGGGGGAAAAATCGCAGCACATCAACGTTTACGACACTGAATGAGGAGAAAAAAAAAGGGGAGAAAGAAATGCGCCTTCGTTTACGACGAGAACGAGGAAAAAGAAGCGAGGGAGAGCTTGTTCATCTACGGCTACCACGGAAAAGGAAGAAGAAAAAAAAAAGAGTGAAATGGCCCCCGCCCGCTAATATCGAAGAAGAAAGAAGGAAGAAAAAAAAGATGTAATTTTTGCTCTTCTGGCAAAAGCAGAAGAGGGAACCCAGGGAAAACCGGCTGCGCCTCGAGCGAAGAATGGGAGGAAACGCCCACTTCTGCCATCTCAGCGGGAGAAGGGGGAAGGAAGGAAAAGTATCATTACTGGTTCATTTGTGAAAGAAAGGGATTAGGGGTCGCACGACAATTGGACCCTTGCCGAAGTGACCCCGAGGTGTGAAAGTGCGCAATTCAAACCATCTCTATGTGTTGGCAAGGAAAGAGGAGAGAAAGGGAAAAGAGGAAGAAAAAAGGACCTGCACGAGTCTGGTCCGCTCTGCGTTGCCGATGGTAAACAGCTGAGCGGCGGCGTTTCGGAAGAAGGTCGACGGAGAAGAAGAATGGTTTGATGGAACAAAAAAAAGCGGGATTGTGTCGTGCCACCCTAGAAAAAAAGGACAGGGAAATCCCCTCGGCATATCGTCGCGGAGAATAAAGTCGAGCTTGCTAGTTTAGGGAGAAAAGAGAACGAAGCAAAAGTCCCAAGTCTTCCCGCAGGGAGGGGCCATTAGACTACCATAGGCGGGGGAGAAAAGAAACGAGTGCCGCCCAGGGGAAAGGGGGGAGCAACGGTGATCCCGACATTCGTAAGTCCAAATGAAACGGGGGGAAAAGAAAAAGGAGAAGGGGGAACTGACTTGTTCACGGCGGGCGTGGATAAAAAAAAAAAGGTCTGAAGAGACTCGAATGGAATATTGGATTCCAAAGGGCTCCATCTACCTTCAGAATGGGAAAGGGGAGGGGAAAAAAAAAGGAAGATTTTCGCGGCGATATTTGCAAAAGGGGGGAAACCAGTGTGTTAAGGCAACACAAAAACGCTGCGCGTCCTGCAAAATTGTACAGTGCCTTCTCCCTTTCGTGAAGAAAAGGGAGAAAAGGGGGAAAGAGGAGGAACGCTTGAAGGCTGGGGGGGTTCTGAAAGAGTGTACACGACACGCCCTTTCGTAGAAAACCGCGGGGGGTCGGGTTTCGACTTGTCAAGGAGAAAGAAAAAAGAAAGAAGGGAAAAGGACGCGCATTTGGAGCGGAAGCTAATGCAGGGTTGTCTGTTCCAAGTAGGGTTGAAAGAGGGACACGGCTATCACATAAGGCGTTACTCTAAGGGGAGGAGAGAAGAAAAGATAAAGCCGTTCCCTGATGGAAAAAAAAAAACTTTCAAACTGTCATTCTCCGGCAACGACGAGGGAGAGGATTTTCTGGAAGACCACAGACGGTCGTGCCTGTTCTTCGCGGTGTGGAGGAGGGGGGGAGAGGGAAAAAAAAGAAGAGCGACACTTGTTGCACGACGGACAGGGCCGAGGGAGGGCAAAACCAAAGGATGCTCGACCACTCGCTCAGCAACAGTGGGGAAGAGTTATTCGATCCCCATTGTCTCTACGGCAGGCAAGAAGAAAAAAGGGAGGGGGAGGACGTTGCTCGTACTGTTGTGCTGGATTGTTTTCGAAAGAAGGGAAAAGAGTGATTTGACCAAAACCAACCCCCCAACCCAAAAAAAAACGGAGGAGAGAGACCAGATTAACTTCGAAAACACTCATCCCACAACAGGAGAAAAAGGGAGAAAGGAAAAAAAAAAGGAAGACTTGCCCGTCTAGCCCATGGGTGATCGATACTAGAAAAAAAGAGAAGCTAGAGAAACTGTTGCTGAGCCGGGGAGGGGTAGGAAAATTACTGCACTCTGCCCTGTCGTCGTTGGCAAAAAAGGAAGGAAAGGGAAAGGTTGACGATCACGTCACAAAAAGAATGGGAAACATCGTTTGAATAACGATCGAGAATGGCCTCAGAAAAGAGAGGAAAGAAAAGGAGGGGCGGGTGGTTGAAAGGCAAGGGAAAGGGAGGGGAGGGGGGGGAGGGGGAACCCACTCTACTACACTTAGATTCATAAGGGCCCGGATTGCTATAGAAATGGGCCCGAGAAATTGGAAACGACTTGTAACCGAAAACAAGAGGAAGAAGAAAAGAAGAAGGGAAGGGAAAGAAAGATTTTTGAGTTGCGCCTAGGAGAGAATGCAGAGACCCGACTTATTTCCGGGGGGCGAAGAGGAAAAAGGGGTACACGCTTTAGAACGAAACTCCTGAAGAAAGAAGGGGAAAAAGGAGAGGAAGAGTACGAAATGAGAGAAGCCCTGGCAGTAGAAGCAGCAGGACGCGAATCTTTGTTGTGGGGACTCGACGTCATGGCTAACTATCGCGAGAGAGGGATGAAGGGGAAAAAGAAAATTACATTTCTCCGGTAGATTTCGGCCCCGTACAAGGGGAAAAAGATTCCATTTCTCGTCTAGGCGTGAAGAAAGGAAAAAAAGCCACGCCCCGCCCTTAAAAGGAAGGAAAGGAAAAAAGATCGAATCCTGAGAAGGGGGTAGTATATCATTTTCATATTTTGGCCCCAAAAAAGTGGGCGCGCTTGATTGAAGCAGAAAAAAGGGAAGAGAAAAAGAAGCTGGTCGTGTCCGATCACTGGAACAGAAAGAGCAGGGCGCGCAAGAGGCGGGCTTATTAGTTGCAGGGGATCCGAAAAAGGGCGACGAATATCCCAGGGGAGAAAACGGAAACAGTTAAAAAATTATAGGGTGTGCCCGAACCAATCCGCAGAGGAAAGCTGCGGCTTATCAATCTCCTACTACTGATGGCAGAGGAAAGATGAGATCTGCCTGTCGACGAAAGAGGGAGAAAAAAGAGAGAGGGAACGACTCTTTCATTTCTTGAGAAAGAGCCTTCGCAATCACCTTCCCCAGGGATCGCTCAAACGAGAAACACCTTCTCTAGGGGGGGGGAGGAGGAAAGGCGCTCTACCTCCATTCTCCGGAGGGGGCACAAGCCGATGTCACTTGCTCGTGCGGATGAATAAAGACAGAAAATCTCTGCTGGAACAAATTCAACCCGTTCTGAAGAAAAGGGAAGAAAAAGAAAGTGCTCTTTCAGACTTGGCAAGAGGGGGAGGGAAACAGACGGAAACGCGGCGCCGCCGGTTGTTGAAAAGAGAAGAAAAAAGGCTGCTTTTGCCCGCCTAGCAAACTCCAAGAAAGGGGGGGGGAAAAGAAAAAGCGTCGTCTTCGATATTCGCCGGGGAAAAAAATGGAGGCGGCCACTTCGCGTAATAGGGGGGAGGGAGCCGTAGATTCCCAGTCGAGAAAGGGGGAAAGGGAAGCTGATTTATGATCGCCGTCAGCGGGGGAAGGCAGAAAAGATCTGGCCTACCTGGTCGCCGCCGAAAAGGAAAGGACCGTTGATTTGCTGCGCATCCCGGAGGGAAGGGGAAGAAAAAAAGGCGGCCCTAATCGTAGCCCACCACTGGCCGGGAGAAAAAACCGCCATCTTTTTTTTTGCGGAGAAAAAAAAAGAGAAGAAACCACGCCGTCAGCGGATCTTCGTGAAAGGAAAAAGTAAGCGAATACGCGTGTGAGGAGGAACAAAGGGGAAGGGTGTCCTTCGCTTCGTTGGAGAGAGGAAGGGGAAATTTCACCAACCCTCGGGAAGAAGGGGGGAAAAAGGTGTGAATCGCTTTAACCCGAGGAAAAAAGGGGAAGGAAAGGGGGGAAGATCATCTCCTTATGAACCCACGAGTGGCCTATGCCCGGATGGGCACTTCCTTAAAAGAAGGGGAAAGAAAAAGGAAAGGGGAAAGAGGGGCCGCCTTCCAGCCGTGAAAAGAGAAGCCGGGAAAGCCCTATTAAAACTCCGTGCCGAAAGACAGGAAAGAGAATCCCGGCGTGGCTAAGCATTGTCTGGAAAAAGAAGGAAAAGAGGGAGAATCGCTTCTAGATCTCTAGAAAGAAAAGAAAAGGATATCCTCTACTGCGATCGACAGAGGAAAGGGGCGAAAGAAACGCCGTACTCTCCCTGTTTCTGAAGAGAAGGAAAAAGAAGGGGAGAGGAGGGGCATTCATAACCCAGGGGGAAATCTGGCGTTACTTCGTCGCAGCCGAAAGTCAGAAGGGAAAAGGACGTTTTCGATCAGAAGGGAAAGGAAGAAAGAGAAAAAGGGGTTCATACTGCTATGATCTCGCAACATGAGAGTGGTTAACGGGGTTCAACGAGATTCAACAACAAGTCCAAAAGAGGAGAAGTTTGGATACTTGGCTGAGCGAAAAAAAGAAAAAGGGAACAAACTATTGGTATCCCACACGCCGTCCTCGGGAAAAATCAATAAAAGACTGCCTGCTTCTGGAGGAAGCACCGTGATGATGGGTGAAAAGTTTCCTTTCGCGGGGAAAGAAGGGGGGGGGACGACACTACTCGAATTGGCCCGAGAAGAGGGCGGATCACCTATCTCTAGAGGGGAAGAAATACGACACGGATTAAATTCGCGACGAAGAAAAGAAAGAAAGAAAAAAAAAGGGGCTTTACGACGAGACTGAGAGAAAAAAAAAGAAAACGGAAGGAATAACCATTTCGAGCGGCATCTACGGAAGATGACTCTACGTTCCTCTCCCCATGAAATGGGGGGGGAAAAGAAGAAGAAGAAAGCTATCTTCATTCAAATCGCTTGGAAAAAAGAGGGTCGCGGGAGGGCAAAAGCAAGCCTCTTGTGACGGCAAGTCGGGTACTCCGAGGAAAGAGAGCGACGGCTGTTCCGACTTCTTCTTCATCCAATGAAAAAAGGAAGAGAAAAGAAAGAGTAACGTGCGAACTTATCATGACGGGGAGGTCCTCAAGAGAGGTCTGGATGCTGATCCTCACTAGTCAGTGGAAGGGCAGGGAAGGGGAAAAGGAAAAGGCGCTTTCACGATTCTCCATGCAAAAATCGCGAAAAAGGGGGAAAAGGAAAAGGAAGGGGAAAAGAGCGTCCGTTCCACTCCCTTCACGATTCTGAAAAAAAAAAGGTGGAAAAGAGATTCGACCTGCCGGAGCGAAGACGGAGGAGAGTGGAGGGAAGGGGGAGCCGCCGTAATAATGGTGATTTAGTGTTGGCAACGGAAAAAAAAGAAAAAAGAAGAGCCAATTTTACCCTGTCACGTTGAAGAGGTCCGAGAGACTAAGTCTAGCTTGCGAGGGTAGGGAGAAGACTCAATACTCCAGTCGCGCAAGAAAAAGGGGAAGGGGGGAAGAAAACCAAGGCCGGTGCTAAATAAACTAGTTCGCCAAGGGAAGTGAATAGCGCGCAACGTTATCCCGACATCGTAAGGCCAAATGACCTAAAGGAGAAGTCGATCGTTGAAACTGACTTGGTTCAAAGGAGGGAAGAAAAAGGAAAAGGAGAGGCGAAAAGCCTAGACGAAAATGGAATATGTTAGGAAAGAGGGAGGATACGGCATAATGTAATTGTATGCGGAGTGGGAGCGAGCGATATTTAGCCATGAGTCCTCGGGAGGGGGGGGAAAAAGGGAAGGGAAAAGGCGGAGAGTCACCTGCTTGATTAAGGCCAAACTGAAAGAATGGCAGACCTGGTGCGCCAGGTGCAAAGGGAAGGAAAAAAGCTTTTCTAACGCTTGTAAACGACACGGAGGAGAAAAAAGAAAAAAAAAAGCGCCCACGGAAATACTTTCGGGGAAACTAAACAAGAAGCCATCCACTCTAGGCTCAACGCACAAAATAGGGGAAAAGAAGAAATAAAAATAATCGTTTCTATACATGAAAGGGGGGGGAAAGGGGAGGGGGGAAAAAAAGTTACTTCGTACATCTCCGGGAAAAGGAAAAAATAAGTGAGGGGACGTGGTTTTCAACCCTTCCTAAAAAAATATTACAAAAAAAAAGGCACCTCACCCGCCCCGCGTTCAATGAGGGAGGAAAGGGAAGAGGGAGGGAAATCCAGAGGAGAACAACTGAAAACGTTCTCGCGGGTGGGAGCGGGGGACGGGGAAAAAAAAAAAAGTGCACGACGACAGTGCCGATGAGTAACGGGGAAAGGAAAAAAAAAGGGAAAGAAAGAGAGAAACAGTTTATGACCTATCTATCTCGCATTTTGGTTAGAAGAGAGCGGGAGGGACCTACCCCGCTGGGTGAGGTCAGGCTGACGTGGGGTGCAAGGTGGCCGGGATCGCAGGGAAGAAACGGGGGAGAGAAAGCAACAACCCAACTTATGAGGAGGAAAAGAGAGGAGAAGAAAGAAGAGATAAAAGGAAAAGCCACAACATTTCCATCACCGTCCACATGAAAAAAAAGGGAAAAGGAAGAAAAAAAAAAAGGGAAAGTGCCCGTCGAGCCAATTGTTCTGATAAGCGGAAAAAAAAGAAGAGAAACTTTGCTGAGCGAATTGGGCGAGATCGAGGGGGGGAAAGGGGGGAACACTGCCCTGTCGTCGTTCAACACTGTCAGAAAGGAAAGAAAAAAAAAAAAAAAAAAAGCACGACCGTCTTGTTGGGAACAGTCGTTTGAAGAAAAAAGAGAGAGAATCGAACCAACCGGCGAAGACCGAACCTTGAAACTGGGACGGGGAGGGATTTTTTAGAAGGGTTAAAAAAAGAGAAAAAAAAAGGGAAAATGGTCCCGGCGCATGGGAATGAAAAAAATTCCATGTCTAACAATAGTAGGGAAAAAGGGGTTGAGCCTATTTCTGGCTTCGCTTGCAGGAGGGAAAAAGGGGAGGAGGAGAAGGGGAGCAGCAATTTCGGTGTCGTGGAAAAAAAAACTGAAGGAAAGTCAAGAGGCGAAGTTCATTGAAAAAAAGCGGAAAGGCGACAGAAAAAAGAAAATGCTTGACTTACTCGCAGACCGAAGCGGGGGGGGGAAAAAGAAAGGGAAAACAGACTCCTTCTACTAATCGCGAAAAAGAAAGCTCCCAATAAACAATTCATTCTGCCGGTAGATGTCGGCCACCGTAAAAAACGAGGAATCGAGTCTATTCTGGTAATAACATTCCTCCACGGGAAAAGGGGGGAGGAATAGGGGAAAAAAAGGAAAAAAGTTTCCACCAGATCGAATACTTAGAAAATAGAGTTGAAGCATTTGGACTTACTATTGCGGAATTCACGGGGAATCCCCCAACGGTGCGAACGGGGGGGAAAAAGAAGAAAAAGAGGGGTCGTGTACGATCACTGGAAAAAGGCTAACTGAACTTGGTCGCTTTAGGGAAGGAGAGAAGAAACTCGCCATCTCACTTCAGTCGGGAGAGCGAAGAAAGAAAAACGGGGACAGGGCAAATTGGCATTATAGGGTGGAAAAGCACAACAGAAAAAAAACCTATACCTCACCCAGGAGGAGGAGGAGAAAAAAAGGAAAAAAAGGAAGGGTTCGCTCCTGCCTGTCGACTCAGTAGCGGGGAAAAGGGGGGAACAAACTAGGTGCGTGGCACGGACCGCCTGCGGAAAGAAATCGTTCGTAAACAAGAAAAGAGTGGGTTCATCTGCGCATCTTGCCAGCGCGAGAGAAAAAAAAAAAACCATCGGAGTGGGAGGCCATTTTCCCCACTTGCTCGTGTAGAGAAACAGAAGAGAGAAGAAAAAAGACGTTTCGCACTTACAGCCATTCGGGGGAAAAGAAAAAAAAGGGGGGGCGCCTTGGCCTGAGAAAGGCGGCAAAAGGCGCTCGCTGCCACAGGCAGGGGTCGGCGTACTACTTGCAGAAAAAAAAAAGAAAGGGGAGGGAGAAAAAAAGCAGCGTGGGGGCAAAGTCGATGTTGAAGAAAGTATTCAGGGGAAGCGGGCCATTTCACGACAGGGGGGAGGCGGAAAGAAAAAGAAATTCGGGCCTTAGATGCCCAGCTCAGAAAGGCGAAGAGGAGAAGAGGAGGAATGCGTCCTCGTCCGTACCGGGAAAAAGCGAACTGGCGACCGGGTCGTTCGAGAATTTAAGGAAAAAAAAGGGCTTGCTCATCCGCTCGCGAGAGGGGAAGGGGGGGGAGGGGACACTCTGAGGAGCAAAAAAAAAAAAAACCGAAGGGTGCTGCCCGTCTTCTGTTTTGCACGGAGAGAAAAAAACCTGCACGTCAGGGAAAAGGAGAAGAAAGAAGGACCTGTACTTGTCTTGTTCGAAAGTTTAATGGGCAGAACCATTTTTCCTTCGAGGCGTGTGAGCGAAAAAAAAACCTCGGAAGGGAGGAAAGAAAAGAGAAGGGAAAACCCCTCTTAACATTGGAAAAGCGGGATAAAGTATTAAACCCCAGCTTCTGCATCTGCGGAAGGGGAAAGGAAAGAAGAAAGTCCCCCTTCTACTTTCTTCTTCGCCGCCGCCAGAAAAAGGAAAAAGGGAAGGATCTCCCCGCTAAAACGCCGTTCGAGAAGAAAAAGGAAAAGAAAAAGTAGAATGGGAATACATCCACGCCTCGCGGGAGAGAGAGAGGGAAAAAAAAGGAGGAGTCAAATAGATATATCATCGACGAGGGAAGAGGAATAAAGAAAGAAGAACCGGACGCTCCTGTGTCTTCCTTCTCGCAAGAATGAGAGCAACCGCGTGGGTGGGGCACGGGCGGGAAAGGCGAGAGTTCAGTACTTTTTTCTATCATCAGTGACTCATGGAAAGGATAAAAAGGAAGAAGGAAAAGGAGGGCAGCTTCACGCTTCCCACTTTTTACGCCGGGGGGGGGGGGAAAAAAACGCAAAAGGGAGTCGGCCGAGTTGTGAAGAAGGTGGTGGATAAGGGGGTTTTCTTCACTCACTAGGGGGAAAGAAAAAAAAATGTCGCCTTCGGAAGTTTGCGAAAGAAGGGGGTGCAGGGGGGCTGTCTTGATGATCCGGGCTGACATGGGGAAGAGGACCGCACACGTCTATGGGAAGAAGGGGGGAGAAAATAAAAAGGGACTCTGTCACGTGTTCGTGATCACCGAGAAAAGCCTGTCGCAAGCAAGAAAAAAAGGATGAAATTCGCTTACGACCAGTCGGAAAGATCGGGGGGAAGAAAAAAGAGAAGAGGTGTACGACGAGACGTCGATCATCAGAAAAAAAACAGAAAGGGCATCTACGCTAACACGGCAAGGCCGATGAAAATCCCATTATCGGGGAAGGAAAAGGGGAAAAAGAAAAAGAAAGGGGAAATGCATTAACATCATCGTACCTTGTGGAGGGGGAAAATAGCCAAAAAGAGCCGCTTGGACGGAAGTCAGTAAGACCGAGAGGGACCACAACACCCCCCCCCCCCCCCCCCCCCCCCAACACCCCCCTCTCCGCGGAAAAGGGAACCTCTTCGTAGCCAATAGCCAAAAAAAGAGGGGGCCGACTTTCTTTACGTGAGGGAGGAGAAAAGGGGAGGGGAAAGCCAGGAGATGCTGTTCGTCGGTCCGGCAAGAGCAGGGGAAAGGGAAAAAAAGCGCCTGGCGGCTAGATCTTTGCACTATGCAGAGGAAAAGAAAAAAAAAAAAGGGGGGAAGGGAACTATGGCCGAAGCGTTCGCGTTCCACGCCCTGACAAAGGAAAAACTAAAATTATTGTAGACTGGAGTCGACAGCCGGAAGCGAAGAGGAGGGGCGGAGTGAGGAGCCGGAGCCTCTAATAATGTGTGATGTAGGGGGGGGGAAAAACACCGCGTCGGTTATGGGTGGGCGGGCCAAAGAAAGAAACCTCGTCATATTCGTCGCTCATAAAAAGAAGGAAAAAAGGGGAAAAGAAAAAGATAATAATCCCTCCTCAAATAGAGAAAGAAATGATAGAGGGGGGGACATTTAGAGGGAAAACAGATGCCGTTTTCGAAAGAAAAAGAAAATCCTGATGCTTCCATCCAACGCGAACGGAGAAAAGAAGGAAAAATCTGAACATTATATACTTGGCTAGTATTCGAAGGGGGGGGAGGAAAAGGATCCACCTATTCCTTTAACTCCTCTTAAGTCAAAAGAATGGTAATATGGGATTCGCCTCAGGGGAACAGAAGTCCTTGTCTTCGTACTTGAGGAAGGAAAAAAAGAAAAGAAAGGGAAAAGAGTCTCGTGTCATTGTCCTTTCAGGGAAGAAAAAAATTCAACCTGCTTGATTAAGGCAAGCATGGGGGGAAGGGCGGGAAAAAAAAGAGCATTTTCACGAGTTCCATGACTTCGCCGACCGGGGAAAAAAAAGGGAAGGAAAGAAGGAAAAGGAAAGGACACGCCCTTCGAGAAAATCCCTGCGCCAAAAAAGGTTCAGACGGCAAGCAGCCGAAAAGAAAAGAAAAAAGGGGGAAAAAAGGAGGGGGGGGGGGGGTTGCTAGACATTCCGCTTTTTGGAGAATGGCCAAGGCTTCGTACAGCGCCGGGACATGTCGAGAACAGAGGGCAGGGGAAAAAAAACTTCCTAAAAAATCTTACCCTCCGTTAAAAAAGGAAAATGGAAAAAAGGGAGAAGGGGGGGTCATTCCTCCTTCACGACGATGTTCTCTAGGGGAAGAAGGGAAAAACTGACACAGACGGTCGTTCCGTTCTTCGCGGGTGTGAGAGGAAATCGAAAAAAGGGTTTGTCACTACTACATGTCCTATTTAATTAAAGGGGAGAGAAAAAAGAAAAAAAGAAAAAACGCTCATCACCCTTTTTTGACCGGGGCGAGGGTGAGTAAAAAGGGGCTCGACGGGCAAGGCCCGACGACCAGAGGGGGGGAGAGGCAGGTGCTTCGTAGCTTTTTGTGCTGGATTTTTTTCGCAAGGGAGAGAAAAAAAAAAAAAAAAGAAAGGGATAAAGAGAGATATCCTCCAGCCGGCATCGCAGAAAAAAAAGACGAGCTCAAAAGAAAAAAAAGGCAACAGAAAAAAGGGGTCGGCCTTTCCCTCGACCATTGGGGAGCGAGAAAGAGGAAAAGGGAGAGAGAACCTGTTGCTGAGCGATTTGTTAGAGGAAAAGATCCGGTCACCGGCCTGTCGCGTGCACACGTGTAGGAGCCGGAGGGAAAAAAAGCTCACAAACCAGAATAACGTCACTACCTTCTTGTGTGACAGTAGGGAAAATCTAGCGGCCTTTGCCGGCTCATGAACCAGAACCTTGACGCTGGGGCGGGGGGGTTTTTTTAGAAGGTGTTGAAAAAAAGAAAGGAAAAAGGGGAAAGGAAAAAACGTCGCTGTACTAAGTAAAGGCAAACAAACATGTCTAGCACTATTATTTACAAAGAAGGGATAAGAGTTGAGCCTAGAGTGGGCTGCTTCGAGGGAGGGAACAAAAAAGGAAGGAGGGGAAGCGGGATTTTCATCGCAATGGAGACAAACGGGAAACCTCTGAAGACGCCTTCAA
>Ga0179591_1160401_pt1 | contig 12630 bp, 11 predicted proteins | sample CZOMad2_1_08_16f_FD_182891 | JGI IMG/M metagenome (GOLD analysis project Ga0179591, IMG submission 182891) | Vadose zone soil fungal communities from Angelo Coast Range Reserve, California, USA - CZOMad2_1_08_16fungal (PacBio error correction) | ecosystem: Environmental > Terrestrial > Soil >...
CTCTCTCTTCTAGCTTTCGAGAAGAAGGTGGGGAGCCGAGTCGGGACCCTGACAAAGCGAGGGTTTCACAGAGTAAGGGGTTCGACGGTATGTAAGGTGGTATTTTAATCAGGTCAATCTGCGTGTGTTCCGACATAAAAGGGGAGTGCAGCCTGTCAAATTCCGCGGGAGCACACAGAGGGGCTTGGGGGGGAACTCTGCTCCTCTAAGAAGAATGAGATCTCCATAACAGGGGTGTGAAAGATGTCCACTCCTCACGGTGAGAGAAAACTGCAGACAGGATAGGGCTAATGTGCAAAGGGGGGGGGATGCGCGAAAGGGGGGTGAAAGCTTTCCCGTTGCTGGGCTCGATCTGAAAAAAGGCTTATCGAGAGTAGTGGGTCCGGTCTTTTGGTCTCCTTTCGAGAAGGGCTAAAAACGGGGACTGAGGCGGGGGCTGGACAGAAGAGGCGGCAGTCATCTAAACTGCCGTAACCAAGCCATGCCTCTTTATTTCACCGATCTCTGCGTGAATGGTTTTTGTTTTTCTATCGGGGGGGGCACCTTTCTGCATTTACTACCTATGTATTCGCATTCTTTCTGAGTTGGCTTCTTTCTCACTTGTTCTCACATCAGCATTTCTTCGGCTGAGGTGGCTGGGCAAAATGACACGGTTCTGGGGGGTGTGATGTGGGAAGTCATGCAAGCACACGAGCGGTCCATCTGTACAAACCCCTGCGCATCTCGACGGAAAGGCGCAGGATGGTTTTCGGCATACAGGAAAATTTGGGTCCGACTTAGGGTAAGAAACGCAGGGTGCGCACTGGTTTTACGTTCGTCGAGGGTCTTTGATTCAGTTCTGTCACTTGAATCGTCAGGATAGGTGAAGGGCAGGATGCTCCGGGAGACAGGGTGGGGGGGGGGGGGGTTGGGCTATCTGTGGTATGGCATGGACTTTTACGCTTTGAGAGGCACGCCTTTGGAATCCTCTTCGAAAGCGTTCTTTTACTCCATAAAGGGGTGGGGGGGAGGATTTGAAGCTTACTAGTCGGAGTCAGTTCCCTCAACCATTATGAAGCGGGGGGTTCCGAGATGGGGAAGATGGCGAAAAAAAAGCTGGAGAGACGTAACAAAGCTTCGGCACTGCAGAGAAAGGAACGCAAGAATCCGGCGTGGGAACTATCGGTGGTTATCGTTCGGGATACTGGAGGGGGGTCCATGTTTCACCGATGGAGGGTGATCAGAGAAGGGGAATACTTTTTTAATCAGCTCGCGGGGGTGCCTGAATGCATACGTCACAGCTGCTACTATCAGTCATGGTGGGGTTACATAGACGCCTACAAACAGACAATACCTCTTGTCTGCACCGTCGACAAAAAAAAAAGAAGATCAACGTGAGAAGGCGGGCGGAGGGCGGTCCTGCGGCTCTCAACTCTCTCTGATCACTCCGAACCAGAGCGGCGTAGAACGGGGGGGGGAAAAGATACCTGCCTTCCGAATACACAACAAAAAAAAAAACTCCGTCAAACAAACCAGGTGAGTAAAAGACTCTAGAATGCAGGTAATTCTCAAAAAAAGAACGCTTTCAACCACACGGGCAGTAGCCGGGAAGCTTTGAGGTGTCATCGAGACTATCTGAAGGAAATACTATGGTCCACAAAAGCATCAGGAAAATCACCGGTACTCTGAGAACTTTGGCGCCATTCAGGGGATTTTTGTGTAGGGCCTTGGAAGATAAGTATAGAGCGGTTCAAATTGAACGGATGAATAGTGCCATATCACAAAAAACCGACGTATTTTCGCAGGGAAAAGTTAGCTCTTGATGGCGGCAACATGATTGGCAACAACGAGGGCGACCTTATGCCGTATCAAACTCCAGAACAATGGCAAAGCGATGACGAACTGGTAAGTCCAAGGTGAGCGGTAACTGATAATGCAGCGAATGCGGATCGGCTTCCTTTCTTGCGGAAAAACGAAGAGGGGGGATGCGGGCAAGAGAACGAAAAAAACAAAGCATCCTCATTGTTACTCTCACTAGTCGAGTAGCAGGAAAATACGAATCAACCTTCTTTGCACAAAAGGAGTCACGCAAGGAAAATCAAGACTTCAGTTATACCAGCGGACAAGAAGGCACACTCCCAAACAAAATGTGTGCCCTGATGACTCATAAAACGCTGAAAACAGAAAAGCTATCCATCAAAAGAGAGTGCCTCAGAGACAACAGTATAGCGAATGAGACGAACAAAGCGTACGCCTTTGGTGACATTGAAGAAGAAGAGAAATTAGGGATAAAAGACCGCGAAGGAAAATAAAGGAGGCGCTGGTAGGGTGTCTATTCTCTGACTGACAAAGTTGAGGGGGGAACAACAGAAGGGGTTAAGATGCATCAAAAAAAGCTAGGAGCAGACTCTCTTTTCCGACAAGTAAAGGGAAGAAGAAAGAGTTCAATCAGGGGGTGCCGTTAATACCTCGCCACGAGAAAACATAGGACCGACAAAACAGTCAGAAACGACTAAACGGGACGTGACATAACGCGGTCCGGTCTTTTTAGGGGAAATCGCAGTTAGAAAGAGGCAGGGAAAGTACTTGAAGTACGGATCCCTACTACGTCAAAAGTCCAAGAGTCAGCACAACTGGTTCATTTTTTGGAAGCGCGCACGAAGCACGGTGGTCGGCAAGGGACGCCTACTGTCCGACGGTCTAAGTTAAAGAGGAGTCTCGCATCGATGAGGTCGCGCAAAAATATATGTGCATTTCTTTTTAAAAGGGGAGGGTGCGGTTAAGGGGAGGCTCTACAATAGAAGGGTACCATCAAAATCTTCAAAGCCGCGGTTTAAACTAAGAGAATACTCAAATTACGTTCTTCAAGCGGGGCGATGAGAATCTGCACTTCAGGATGGGTTCGGGGGGAACTATCTCAGCTAGCGCATCCCACCACTAGAATGTTTCTAGAGAAACGCAAAAAAAAGACGGTTGTCTTCTCAGAGAGGGACAGCGAAAAAAAGGCGTTTCCTTTCTTAAGCTCGAGGGGGAAGAGAAGATGGGGGGGGGCGGCCAAGATTTAATGAGCTCGGGATAAGGGGGGTACTCAATCACTAGGTGAGATCGTTGTTAGGATAGAGGGTCAAGCGGACCTCTCACTCTTCGCAAGGTCACTAGAAAGATAACCAAAAGCAGGAATGGACAACACTGCAGCAGTTACGGGGGTTGCGTCTACGGAGAGCCGAAGAGGCAAGAAACGATTCACCTGGTCATAGCAAAGGACCGCGCGAGACCGATGGAGAAGAAACGGTATCCCCTGAGCCTAATGGAAGCACGGTCTGAATGCGCTTTGATTAGCAAATAAAACATTCTGCAGGATACTTCCGCCTTCCGACTGAGGAAGCCCATCATTGTTTTGAAGTGTACACTCCCGGATGGGGCATATAGATAGGGTGAGAAAAGTTCTCCACCGATTCAGATATGAAAGGAAAATCCAACTGCTTGAACAAATTAAAAGACTGCGTATTCCACCTATGACCTACTTCTGGAAGGTGTCTCAATGCTCTTTTCAAAGTTGAGAGGAGCTTGGAACAGGGGAAACTGGGACTCATGGGGCTGCTTACCCAGCCGAGGGGGCGTTATTTTTAACACGACCCGAAGAGAGGGGGACGACTCGAGCATATTAAGAAATAGGGGGGGGGGGCTGAAATACGATCCCCAGCAGTATGAAAATCCGAGGGGTTGCATACTCAGCAAAAAGGAAGGAAAGTGATTGACGGGTCTGGTGATAAAAAGCGGTGCCGAAAAAGGTGGAACCCGGTACCTCTGTGTTTCCTTCTTCCCCCTCAGGAAAGGATGCCGTGAACGGGTGCTCTAAGGATCAATCGGAGCAAAAAAAAAGAACTCGAAAGCATAAGATGGCCATCACCGCTTAGGGAAGGGCGGGTATTGTTGGGTCAGGGGGGCAACGCACTTCCGGGTCAACTTGTCCGGCGAGTTTGTGGGGGGGGGATTGGCCGAGCGCGATTCAGGGCCCAACAGTTAGAAGTGAGGGACTCCGGAATCAACCTCATACTCCAGCCCCTTTTGTGAGTATGGTCATGACTAATGATTTGAGTGCATTGGCGTCCGGACCAGGGACTCTGTCTGGGTCATTGAGGGCAAAAGTTGAACGGGATGCAAGGGGAAATGTGCGAGGGGAATTCTAAAGTGCTCAACTCAGTTGTGGAAAGAGGAAGTAGAGGTTGACATCTCTTCTGGCTGCAATCGGGAAGAAAGAAAGCATCATCCTCTCCAAACACTTATTAGGGAGGAAAGAAGGGGAGACAGTTCTGTCTTTTCTCAGAATCTCTTGGCCGACAGACTTACGGGGAGGACACAACGCTACCTTCAATGGAGGAGAAACCGTTCCGAATTGGACAAAAGATCTCCACTTGGGGCGTCCAAGGCCTCGGATCTGATTAACCAGTTGGGGGGAAAGGCACTTTCCGTCACCAGTCTTGGGGGAATTAACCGAATACACAAAAACCGGTCCGTGTAGTGGGAACTTTTGTCTGCCGAGAGGGTGCGCGCGCCCTGTCAAGGGTGTCGAGGTACTCCACGGAAAGCGGCAAAAAAGGGGCAAAACCATACAAAAAAGAAGGGGCCTCAGTTTGCACAAAGGGCCGAGGCTTTAACTGTATGCAAGGTGCGCATCTAGCGAGAGTTGAGGGGGAAAAATGATCAGCGGGGTGAATTAAGTTTCGGTCGTTTATGAAAAGCCGTAAGGATCACGGATGGCATCGAGGAAACAGCGAGTGGGGAAATCATAACCCACGGAAACCAAACACAACAAGGGTGAAACCGGGGCAGCAAAAGCTGGCATCGCATAATGAAGGAAAAACTCAAGTCCGCGTGGTGGAGCTTGATAATGATCGGATTTCATAGGGGGAAGGGGAGCGGATGTTCGAAGGGAGGCCAGTTCTGCTCTTAGGAAAAGACACGAAAAGCTGAGGTGTGCAAAAAGCAAACGGGGAAAAAAAAGACTGGAAGATCCTCTGCTCAACTCAAGTAATAGGGGAAAGGGGCAGCAACGCGAATGCGGGAAAAGGGAACGTCCGGGGAAGTCTTTGCAAACACTGTTTTCCTACTATTCTTCGTGGAGGAGGGGTCGATCGGCGAAAAGGGCATCAAGATCCTTGAGTCCGGGAGACCGTGGAATATCAGGACACATCGGCGTTTAACAAAGTCAGACTCGAGAAGGGAAGCGGGAGCGCCGTGTCCGGAGGGGGCAAAGTACGGAGCGAGGTGGGTGTCTTGCGGGACCAGCATAGGCGCGCAGCAGGGCGATGGGCGTCAGTTAAACTCTTCTCGGCAAGAGGAAAGCTAAATGTGCAGTTCGGTCTGCGGCCGGATGGGCTATCGCTTAGCGATCTTGGAAGTGTTTGGGTGCACTGAGTAAGTATCCTCCCCCCTGTAGGGAAAAAGACTGATCTTCCCGTTGTCGGGATTACTGAGGGTTATTGTGCTGCTGAAGTTTCTGAATCTTTCTCGTGGGGGGGGAAAAGGAGGCGGGACTAGACAGAAGGAACTAGTTATCTTATTACGAAAGGTTTGCAACCTCACGCCTAAGAAGAGAGGTTGAGCGTCCTAGGAGGCTCAGATTGACTCCCTCCCTACGGTTGGGTTAATATCAGAATGAAACTAACACAACGGCTTTTGGATGTCAGGGAGGACTCTCTAACTTTTTTTACGGAATTCGTCTAGCTGCGTGTCAGGGTACTCGTCGGCGTGGGGGAGATATCAAGGGGGCTTAAAAAAAAAAGTCAACACTACTTTGGAGGGCTCTTGAAAAAAGGGGGGTCCAGAGGGGATTTCCCGGACTCACGGAGTCGGGAAAGAACCCTACCGGGGTCATGGAAACGAATCCCTAAATATGCTCGTGCAAAGTCTCTTCTCAAAGTTGTCCAGGAAGGTCGAAATCTGTATCGGGGGGCGAGGGGCAAATTGACTTAAAAGCGAGCGGAGTTGCATCGTTTTGGCGGGGCAGGGGCGGAACTCCTGGCGCAAACTGGAGTCATCGCGGGAAAGCCGCTGGATAATGATTGGGCTACAAAAAAGGGGAGGAAGGGGTCTTGCAAAACTGCTGTTCCAGGTGTGTTGAAGCGTCTTTCCGTTGGGGTGCTGCTTGGAAGAAAAGGCAGGAAATCTGCGAACAGATCGTTAGTAACGTGCAGCAAGATCCACCGAGCGGGGGGGGGATCGTTGGGTTTAAGCCTGTCAAGGCGGGGGATATGGGTGGCCAAGGAAAATTAAAGCACGGAGAAAAGAGCACGGAAAACTAGCTCTCGGTCCAATACGAGGAGCGGCTTTACGGTCCAAAGAGAGGACCTGGAGCGGGGCGCTCTGCCTCTCAACGCCGGGCTCACGCATTTTTGTAGGGCGGGGGAAGGGAGAGCCTGGTGCTGGGTGAGGTGACAGTACCGCTATTGGGGCATTGTTCTTGCCTTAAGGTGACAGGGGGGGGGTGGGTTTTTGGAGGTTATTAATAGGACATCTGTCACGCATCTCCTTGGAACATAAGATGGTGAGCAGCGTTCAGTTGCGACAAATGGTTAGTGCTTATGTCGGGCTAGAAACGCTCCGTGAAGTCAGAGAACCAAATTCTGAGGAGTTAAAGGAGGCGGATCTCTTAATCATCGGCTCCTTCGAGAAGGGGGGCAGGATGGAAGCGTTAACAGCTCAGGTAACTCATAAAGGAAGTCTGAGAGAATGAGGATGAATGGTTAGTGCGTATGTCTACGGCATTCCCAGCTTTTTCCCTCTGGGACGGAAGCGGCCGAATACGGGGTCGGGGGCGACCATTCTACTCTTGTCCTGATTACTAACTTACATTCGTCGAAGGGGAAAAAGCGAGGTATAGGGTTGGAAGCTACTCAGAAAGACCTCGCACATTGGCGCTCCACCGGGTTCTCCTAAGTCTATTCTTCGGCAGGAGTAAGGGACTCTCCAGATCGTCACAAGAAAGTGTCAAAATCCGAAAACAGAGCCGGAAAAGAAGAACTTGGTGTTTGGAAAAAAAATCCTTAGCCAATTCACAGATAATTCTCTCAAAAACAAAAAAAGAGGTGAAAGATCATGGGCCGAGCCTTCGGCTTGAAAAAACAACGGGAAGACTCAAGGAAAAGACTTGTTAATTATCATATAATACTAGGGAGAGAGAGAGGGGAAGGAACGCCGAATCAATCTAGAATCGGTTCTCAGTGTAACTGTTTCTGACTCCATTCTGGATATGGTAGGTGAGGCTTCGTAAAAGAAATATATAAAGACGATTGCACATGCCGGAATTCCGGCCTTCAGCATCATTCCAAGAAGAAGGGTCTCCAGAATGGAAGGGGCGGTAGTAGGCAAGAAGGGACAAGATGGCGAAACGACCCTATAAAGGACGATACCATTTCCGCCAACTGAGATACTCTTAGGAGGGGAAGGGGTCCAAAGTTGAGGAAACTAGGACAATAAAAAGCCTCAAGGCGGCGACTGCTAACAAGCGCTGTGCCATCCGCAGAGCGAAAAACGCCACTCGGTGAAAAAACAACAAGAGTAAGCGGAAAGACGCCTACAAATGATGGAACAACTGCTATGCGTCACCCGGGGGGGGGGGGACCCAGCGCTAATGGATCCAGCTTGCGAAAGCAAGAATACGCACGGAAAACACACCATTTATGGAAAGAGCAGTCAAAAACTCGGTAAACGATCTGGGAGGGGGAGGTCAGACGTTGCCCAATGATTATCTGGATAACTAAAACAGAGTGAGAAATTACGTTTTTCAATCAAGACGACCGCTCCATAATGGATTATGAAAACAATCCGCAGATGCTGGGCATGCTCTGGGACTGGGTGGAGTTACGAGAGGAGGAGGAGTAAGTTGGCCTGTGCAAAAAATATAGAGCTGTCCCCGCTGGGGAGAAACATATGTGCAGAAGCGCGTTGAGAAGGCGCCAGCGCGAAGCAAGCTTCGATCATCAGTTATTACAAGCAAGACACTGAAAATGAATCGATTCAGCGCAAACACCCCACCCCGGCCTACAAATTTGGCCGGAAGGCTCTCTTTCTTGGGTGAAGCTTTCCTTGTCGTAACAGAAGCTCAGTGTTTCCCTAGGAGGGGGAGAGTCCCGTTTATGTGCGTAGCCTATTTAATTCCAGTTTCATCTTAATCACAACGGAAGGAGAAACAACAACATGGTGAGGAGGGAGAAAGTTTGGGCTACCTCTCGACATCAATAAACTTCCGTCGATTGTACCCGTCTTGCCTCTCATCCGCATGTACTCTCAGAAGAAGGAGGGGCAATTTACGGGGGAAAGGCAGTTCTGGTCCGCTATCAGAAAGGAGATCAAGAGATCCGGGGACCAGACGGTCAAGAGCATGTGCAAGCGAAGAAATGGCTCGTCAGACTCTATCCGTGAGAGAAGAAAGGAACAGTAGAGTGATCTTATGAACGAAAGCTAGCTGGTCTTAAGAGGCAACACAGAAGCTCCTCGTCCTCCTCAAAGCACCATCCTTTTGTCAAAGGGTGAAGGATGCTTTTGGGGGCGGTATATAGTACATAAGGGGGAAGGCGGACTGTGGTCGGCGGTTCTCATGCTAAATAGAAGGGAGAGTAGTGTGGAACGGTTATGGGAAGGGGGAGAAAGTGTGGGGTGACAGCATAGACGATGTTCGTCTGGGTAGGGGCCCCAGTCACTCGAAATTAGTGGTCGCCCGGAGCAGGGGGGGGGGCAGGATGGGAGGGAAGGGTGGGGTCTGCCCTCTGCAGTTCATCTCCTCGAAGGGTGGGCGGATAAAAATCAGTCCATTCCGAGAAAATTTTTCTATGGTGGAGGAGGGGAGATGGCAAAATGAAAACTGACTTCCTAAAGGTTTGCCATATAGTGGGTCGAAGCAAAGAAATGCCGCAGTACCTACTGTTCGGACCCGCGATGAAGACCTCTTGGGTGGAGCGGGATAGTCGACTGTCGTGTGGAAGTCACCAGACCTTCTTCACTATGACTGAGAAGGCCTCCGAGCTATGATAGACTGAAATTCGGGTGTACGTTTCCGTGCGTAGGAAAGTGAGGGTCCAATCGAGATTGTCTGTTCGAACTGTTACAGGGGCCACATCTCTAAGTATCAGTGAATGAATTCAGAAGAGAGGCATCTGGGGAGGAATAATATGGTTTCACCACTAGGCCAGGTTCCGGGTCTCCGTCAGGGGATGGTAAGCAACACTGGGTTCTTTTCGAGTCTGAGGAGAGGTGGGCCTGCGGGGGAAAAAACAACAGATAGGGTGCGCTGAGGAGGAGAAGATGCCGTGCCATCAGTATCCCAGAGGGCAAAAGGGTTAGAATGAAGAAGAGGTTCATTATACGCTAAACTGGATTACTTTAAGGGATGGGACATCTTGTGAGGGGCAAATGTTGAACCCACCTTGTGACAATAGGTGATAGGGATGCATAGGAATGTCGCGGAATGCGTGCCACGGGCTCAGTAAATCAAAGACTTCAACGATCTAAAAGAAACAACAGAAAATACTAAAATAGACTTATTTAGAGAATGAGGAGGGGGGGGTAGGATTTTCACCATCGGCAGGGGGCCCTGGAATCTTCGTTTTGAGGTGGATTGAAGTAACTCTCTGTGAACTGGGCTCCAAACCATTGAGAAAGGGCGTCATACTGCCTGAAATCAAACCACGAAACGGAACCCCTGGTGAATGGCTTCGGTCATGAAGAAGAAGTTTCTCCAGGAGATGAAGAAGAAAGCTCGTAGAGGAAATTGGAAGCGACAAAGAAGTAGTCTCTGGGTGCAAGTCGGTGCAGTGTGGAGGCATGGGCTACTGAGGACTCGGTGTTCGACGGGAAAGTCCGAGGCACTCGCTGCTTTCTCAAAGAGAAAAGTAATGAATCTCTCAAACAAGCACAGGGATAAGGTAAGAAAAGATATGATGAGGTTCGGGAAAGGAAAATCTTCTAATGAGCCTCACTTAAGTGATCACAGAGCGGAAGCCTAAGGGGGAGGCTCACCTTTAAAAGACTTGGGGACCAAAGAAAAATAGGACACCTGGGTGGTAGAACCCTCCGCGCATTCCTTCGAAGTCCTGTACTGACCAATTTTAGGAAAAAATGGAAGATACACCTTTGGAGGTAAAGTAGAAATTTTTAGACAGGGGGTAGAGCGGGGGTGAAAAATCGATTGGGTTCTCTAAAAAAATAGAGTCGTTACACCTGTCCGCCACTAAAAGAAGTGAAACCTTCCCATGGGACGTGCTTAAAAAACCGTAAGTCGTCGATACGGAAAATATACGCTCTTTTAGGGTCTCACATAGGGATTGCGTGTACGAGTAAAAGAAGGTTTAGTACTGTTTATCCTTTCTTATCACTGGACGTAAAATCTCAAAGGGAGAGGTGGGGGTCAGAAGTCACAGATGACCCGGGGGAAAACAATGTTGAACTGGAATATCATCCATAACAGGAAACCATCAGAAGGTGGGCTGTTTTAAGTAAAATGTAGAGGGTTCGGGGTGGGGACTCTATGGGGAGCAAATTTCGGGATCTGCTAGGGCTTCCCGAATCTTCTGGGTGTTAAAAGAAGCGGCCTAAGTGCACAAGAATAGTCTGTCAAGGAAGGGGAAGCGGTGCAGGAAAGACCAGAATCGTAGTCCCATGCTTTCCAGGGGCTTCTTTTTAAAGAGGGGGTCTATGAGGAAGGTGGGTGGGCTGTCACGATCCGGAAAGAATGGGGGGCAGCCGCGCCTTAATGAGGGAGAGCCGGGAACTCTCTAGGAGGAGATATCGGCTTCAGAATCCGATAACCTCGGCTCGAAAAAAGCATCGAGTAGGGACGTCGGATGATTATCGGCGCAATGGTTTTCTGGGAGGCCCTTACAGCTAGAGACAGGTCAATAAGGTTTCAGAAATGGCCGATGGCTAGGAGGAAAATATGTCAGGCGGCTCTGAAGTCTTCTCGTAAAGAAGGCGCAGAAAAAGAGGTAGGCATAAGTTTTTAGAAAGGAGCAGGCAACCTGTACAAACTGATGAGTCAAGGGGGACATAGACGGTATAGTCGGATACCCCTTTCGACCGTGCGCGGTCGAAAGGGGCGGGAACATGCTAATAACAGCCTACGTAGGGACTGAATGATGAAAAGAGTTCTCCACCGCGACCGCCTTCAGGATACTAGGCATGATGGAGGCGAAGCGCTTCACGAACGGCACCTTTGGAAGGAGGGCTCGGGAGAGAAAAAAAACGAAGGGAAACGGGCGGGGGGTCCGAGGACCCGAGTCTCTCGGGGTGGCTCTGAGACCGCATACTTCTTGAGGAAGAACAAGCTGATGAAGGTTCGATCGCAACTTCTTTTCAAGAGCACGACGGGGGGAAGATCTGGAAAAGTCCTCGTATCCTAACGGGATGTCCGTCGTATACGCTCATTATCGCGCCCAGGAAAGGTGCAAAGTCACCCTAAATATTCAAGAATCAGGAGAGGCGAACTGACTGAGAGCTCATCTAATCGTGGCAAAATAGCTTCCTTTCTAATGGGGAAAGCTCGAGAAAGGAAAATCAACGGGGATTGAGCGAGCGGTCTGTTGCCAAGGGAAGTAGTTTGGGCTAAGTTGCATGGAGATATAAAGGGCCACGTGAAAAACGCCTTCATCGGTACTCCTGTACTCCTAGTAGAAGCGAGGCGGCAGGAAAAAAAAAAATCTCCTCAGTCGTTCCCCTCTTCTTTTTCGGTGTGTGGGAGGATCTGGTGCATCTTTGGCAAAACGCTGGGAAGAACAGGAAATGAGAGCCGGCATAGCTTCTGCGCTGGAGAATGTAAAACGGCGGTCCATGCTACGAGGGTGGTGCTGCATCATGGAAGGGGAACTTCGGTTTTGCAATTACAAATGGAACCCTATAAAAATACAACCTAAAGAGGAAGAGATTCGCGGCTGGTTGAAATACAAGACAGCTGGAGCAGGTAGACGTCATAATCACAAGGAAAAAATGGGGTTGGTCGGCTAAACTTGAATCTGTCGGGCACGAGAGTTAATCTGAGTGGTCAGAGGGGAGGGGTAGTACACGCAGGTTTGGTGTTCAGAGGACGTTCTGAAGGATGGGACTGGGACTCACTCCTGTGAAATAAGCGTGCTCAGAGGAGTTGAGAGAAAGAATTGGTTCATTGGCCTGGACTGCTCTAAGTGGGGCCTCCAGCTGAGGGGAACGTAGAAATCAGGGGGGGGGGCGGAAGGGATAATATTTGGATGCCGGCTATCAGGCAGGGGCTAATTGTTATCTAAAAAGTGAAAAAGGAACGAGAAGCAGTTAGGCTTATGATGGCGGCGGGGAACATAAAGGGAGGTAGAAATCGGGGTTCCTCTTTAAGGCCTCAACGCAGGCTATAATGGGAGGGGAAGGAATAGGAATCTGAGGTTGACCTTAAACAGGCATTGGCCAGTGAAGAGCGATGAGGCTTGGGTGCATCTGCTTACTACCCACCCAGCAAAAAAAAATTGGACAGAACAAGTGACATCGGCCGGGCATCAGGGTCTAGTGCTGAGGCGGCGGCCGGTATAGTAAGTAGATATCGTCGATCGTATCACTCAAAAACCGAAAAAAAGAGGACCGGATGGAAAAGGGGGGTGGGGAAAAAGCACTAATGAATCAATAGGTCCTGGT
>Ga0179591_1267023_pt1 | contig 12630 bp, 8 predicted proteins | sample CZOMad2_1_08_16f_FD_182891 | JGI IMG/M metagenome (GOLD analysis project Ga0179591, IMG submission 182891) | Vadose zone soil fungal communities from Angelo Coast Range Reserve, California, USA - CZOMad2_1_08_16fungal (PacBio error correction) | ecosystem: Environmental > Terrestrial > Soil >...
TCTAAGAGAGATCGGAGGGGAGGGGGACCAGTGCCTACATGATCTCGCAGAGGATGAAATAGATATGGACTGTTGAAGCAAAAAGCCATTAGTCGAATCTCCTCAAACGGCCAGACTAAAAACGACAGTGCCGTTAGATACCTCTCGCCCGGCAAGAAGACGGGTCCCACCCTGTCCCGGCTGGCCACCACACCATCCGCCGTTACGCCACGCAACTGTCGTTCCCACCTAGATCAGCTTTTACTGATAGGCATGCAGTGGCTGGGGCAGTGAGGGAAACGAAGGAAGAGGCTCCCTTCATCTTCTATAACAATCCAAGCCTTAAGGAGTGGAGACGCCAAGGAGCACTACCTTTGTGTGCTGGTTTGGGTTGAGGAGAAAAGGGGTCCGGGGGAAAAGACTCACGTTGATGTGACGGGACGTTCTTAAGCATTGGGGGATGCGGGTCTAGTCGATCGACTATAGTCCCACACTAAAAGAAGGGAAAAATATGTTCTGCTCATAGAAACAGGGACACGGATCCTGTAACCTCCTCCCCTCTTTGGTTAAAGGGGCTACTCGAATAACCGGGATCGGCTCTACGTCAAGTACTAAAAGGAAAAAAAGTCAGGGACTCTCCTATTCGCGGTCAGCGCAGAAAAACTAAAACATTATCTCCTCCCTTTTCGCGAGGGGAATATCAGCTTTGCTTTGTGGTGCCAGATCGAAGAAAAGGGCCAGGGGGACTACTAGCGGTCAGTCGGAATCCCCACCAGGGCAAAGGGAAAGGGGGAAAGAAAACGATCTTCAATCAAGATCGCCCGGAGAGGCGAGCCTATCGGGCCTACCCCACCGTCGTATCGTGAGGGTTGAAAGGTGTTGGTTTCACCCCCGAAGGATCGGCGAGTTCGTGTAAGTCGTCTGTTCTCAAAAAGACGAAGACGGATAGGGGGCTTCATGGGGAAACTTTTCAGTCGTGGGAGTGACCAGAACGGGTAGGTACAAAGTAAGGATATTGAGCACGTTGTTGAAAGAGAGAGAGACCTGAACAGGATCGGCGGATTAAAAACAACGGGGGAGATACCCTTAGGGCGGCCTCGATCGGCTGAGGCAGGGAAGTTAAACTCTCCATCGGCCCTTCAAAGGCTTGAGAACGGCATGAGAGGAGATCATCTACAACTATAACTAAGGATAGAGGTGGAAAGGCTCAAGAAAATCTGATTTCTGAGATGCCTACCAGCTATAGCAGTCCTGGGGTCTTCATTTAGAGCTGACAAAATTGGGGTGAGAGAGGAGAAATACGATAACAAAAAAAAAAAAAAAAATGTTAAAGGTTCTGTGAAGGGGGAGAGGGGGAAAAGACTATCATTCCTGCTTTTAGTTTAGTTCTGTAACACTCAAATATTTTATGTACTAAACTAGTAAGGGGCGTAAGTCTCCCGTACCCAAATCGGGGCTGCTGTAAACCAGGGGGGAGGGAGTCTTCAGGTCGACTGTGGCTTCAGGAAGGGAGGGGAGGGAATATTCGAAATTGAGAGCTGACGAGGAAAAAGGACGACGACTCGCAAACGAGTTAGCGGCATATACTAGCCTGACCCAGCATGTCGAAAGACTCGAGGGGCCGTGTGGATTTTGCCGGTCATTGAGCCCCCATTCAGAAAAGAAAAGGGAACATTGTGACTTAGTGAATTTTCAGACGAGCTCTGACTTCTTGGCATTTCCCATCTAATACCTGCTGGCTAGAGGGGAGAGGTTGACGAAATGGGGCTCGAGTTTGTTCATCGAAGACGAAAGGGCACTCCTCAGTAACGCGGAGCCTTTTCAGGAACGCAGAAAGTCGGGGGAGCAAGCGAGCGTAGACAATCCCCGCGTCACCGGGTGACTCAACTAAAACAATTCCAAGGAAAAAACAAGACTTAGAGAAGTAGGAATTTCGCCACCCGCTTAAAGGGGGGCCGCCAATAAAAAGCCCCGACATAAAAAAAAGGTCCCTTCTGAAGGCGAACTTACTCAGACGAGGTCCGCCAGCAAACTCCCAAACGTGCCTTTACCTTAAAAACATCAGCTCGGAGAAAGAATCCCAAGTCTCCTGGCTCCTCCGAAGACGTGTCAAACGTATTCTAAATTATGCCCACTAGTCCCAAAAGCGAGACTCTGATTGCAAGGACGCTGCTGGAACGAGGAGAGAAGGAAACCTGATCGTCAAAAGCACGGGGGGGCTCTCTCCATTAACAATTTACGGCCGTGCGTTAATCTCTGACACATGAAGGCTGCCTAGGCTCGCGATTCTGAATGGCCTCTAGATCCCACGGTTACGCCCTTACGCGCGTGGGTCCAACAAGGAGGCTCGCTCGTCGTAAGAACTCGGTAGGGGAGGTACGGACTAGACCGACGCAAGTACGGAAAAAAAATCACACAAAGGACAGAAGGGGGTGGCGGATTGCTACTAAGCCGGGGCAGGGAAATTTCCCGCCAGCTAGTCCGAATGCAAAGCGAGGATACGAAAGCGTAATACAATTACAAGGGAAAAACGAGAGACTATCCTATCCATAAACGAGACTGGCGAACCTGCACTCTGAAAAGGGGACCCACCGTGTCAGCAGGGTCACCGTTATCTCACCTCTTTAACGCCTGAGTCCAAGAACAATAACCCTGGGGATACAGTGAGGTTCACTAAAGAAGAGTACCCTGATAAAAAAAGCGACTACACTCGAAAAATTCCCCGTCCGGCCCGGAGTGAACGTCGCCTAGTCCGCGTCCCGCGGAAACTGATGACAGTACGAAGAAGAGGAACTAAGGGGGGGGGTCAAAGGTCTCTGTGTCCAGGCTGAATGTCGGCAACGTGAGAATCCCTGGGTGTGAAAAAGGGGAGTATACTACATCTTCCTGGCGCAATCTTACGGTCAAGCATGGAGTTGGATCTAGCTTCTCTCGTGCACTTCCCTTTTAATAAAGGAGACTGCGGTCAACGTGGTCCTGCGAGCTTCCATGAAGAAAATCGGGACAATGAGAACAACGGGGACCTGGTATCACCTCCCCGACGAAGGTGGAGCAATTTCAAAGTCGAAGCGATGATCAGAACTCGAGGTCCCAGGGCAACTCGCTACCCACCTTTCTTCAATAAACAAGATTTCCATCTAAAGGATACATCAAGTCTATGCTAGAAAAAGTAAGCGGGATGAAAAGCAGGGGCAAAACATGAAAAGGTATAGGGGGCACGGTGATTTTCTTCCACCTGGTCAGTGAAGAGAATGATATATCTCCACAAAAAAAATATATTACATATATATCAGCAGTACCTGGGTTCTGAAAAGACAATCTGGGATGGACCTCTACATCATGTCGCCAGCGGTCAATCCATTGCCATCGCTTAGTGCAGCTGTCGGGGCGCGACACCTTAGAGCCATCAGTTGCTGGGAATGTTTGGGCCCTGGAGGTTATCAGGGGAGAGGAGTGTAAATGAAAAAAAGTCCGAAAAAGGGGAGGATCAGATGGAAGGGGTCCACTTGCACCTCCTCTTGATTGTGATCCGGCTGGAAAACCAGATGTAGGAATATGGGTCTTTCGAAGCGGGGAAAGGCATCGAAGCGCTGTTTTCGGAGAAATAGTACGCCAGGGATTAACAGGTTAAAAATTGCCAACGATATCCCGCTCCAGGAAGACCGGAAGAGGCATACAGGAATAAAGAATCCTCACCGGGACGTGCCAAATAGTTCTCCTTGTGCAGCAGGTCAAGAAGGAGGGACTGAAAGAGATTAAAATTCATCAGCCACGACTCTCATAAGGGAGAAGCGGGGGGTCGAGACTGGGTCGGAGGATAACGGAAAAGAGTTGTCCGTTGCGAAAAAAACGACCGTGTCTCTATAGGAAGGACAAGCGGGGGAGAGGGAGGGACGGTGAATAACTCTCCTCCTTTCGACGGGGTGAAAAAACTGTTGGAACTCTCAGGGAAAGGACGGGATTTTAAGCTTGGGAAAGCAAGTTGACCAAGGAGGACACGGTACGGGGTTGGAAGAAGGAGACAGGGAGAGGCGAAAGTTAATCAGAGCTTGTGGTGAAGGGAGTGGCAGAATTGACAGGGTATATCCCGGATGGACTCCACCTTCGGGAGAGACTGGAGTGACAGGTCAACAATTCAGTGTAGAATGACTACTCACAATAGGTTTTGTGAATGTTGGAGGGGAAAAGCGTAGGGACAACATTACAAATCGGTAACGCCGGGAGCCCCGGGGTTAAAACCTCGTGCGGGAAAAGGGGAGGGCCCGTGGGATGATAACCTTAAATTCGAGTAGACATCGTCAATCAGGGGCCGAGAGAGGTCCCGAGATCATGTTGGATGCCTAGCACACTGTTTTGGGATCAGTGCTGATTAAAAAAGAAAGTCGGGAGAGGATCATCGCTTGGTACACTTCAGGCCTAGAGCTCAAGCCTTTAGAAAAGGTCGGGGAGGGTATAAGTAAAAGATTATCAGTTGGGGGGAGGGGGAATGGGCGTCGGGACCGTCTATCTTTCCAGGCTTGTAGCAACGGGAGGAGGAGTAGTGACAGGGGTGTAGGATAGAACGGCAACCGAGGGGGGGAGGCAACTTCTGAATCGGGAAGGGCAGCTAATTTGGACCATCCTACGACTCGAGGGGCTTAGGACGTCGGGGGGAAGAGTTAAGCAACCTTCGACGGAGTAGATACTAGAAAGAAGGAGGCATAAGTCGAAGAGGCCTCTCGTCCCCTGAAGAGGAGAACCGGTGAGGAGGCGGGATAACTGCCGGTAGACTCTTTAAATTGAAAAGAAACTTACCGAAAGGCTAGACGCTTGAAACCTTCACTAGAGAGTCTGAAGACTTCACGAGAGGGGCCCGAAGAAAGTTCTTCAAAAGGGGAATCAGGTCATAAAAGAGGGAAAAGACCCTCCTCTCTCAAAAAGGGGGAACCATCTAGGGTTAAGTCTGTCACATCACCTCTGAAACAGCCGGAGAGAAGCAATGAAGTCGACAAAAAAAAAGATCTCTGATATTCCGAAACGTATCAACTAAACGAATACTCGGGAAACTATTCCGCCTAAAAGATCGAAAAGAGAAGAGAGGGGGGAGAAAGGTCAGAAGGCTATCCAGGTCATCCACTCTAGGGGTGATGACCCGCATAAAGCGTACCCTTATAGCTTTTCCAGCAGGCTACTACAGGGAAAAGTGTCTTCTGATTTTAAGGAGAAGAACCAAAATGAAAGAGTCGAGTTCAAGTCACATTATCTTATCTATAATGATAGGAAAAAATTAAAAACGAGTCCAACGGGGAGTACTAGTGGATATGGAAAAAGAGGGACAAATGACCTTTTCCTCGAATCACTGGCAAAGGCAGAAAGAGTATAGCGACATCATTTCTCGCCATCTCTTCTGAAAGGAACCGATGAAGGGATTTCTCAATCTCGTGAAAAACTTTCAGAACGGAGGAATCAATTCAGTCCGTTACCCTTGTGAGGCCACAAATAATCCTCAAGAACCTGTAAAAGAGTCACTACCTCTCAGGGTAGTTCAGGGGGGGGAAAATCAGTCAAAATGCAGAACCAGTCCGGTGGGGGAAAAAAAAACCTATAGGGCCTTTTGTTAGCGACAGGAAGCGCGAGAGGGGAATTCCGGTAGAGTGAACATCGGGTCGGGGGGCTGTCCAGAGACCTTTAAAAGGTTGGGAGCAAGGCGACCTGAACTCGAAGTCCCTTCTAGGGTCAAGGAGGAGGGGAACCCACTCCAAAGAGGGAACGTCGAGAGCGCAACCCCTTTAGGGGGGGAGGTGTCGCCTTCTCTAGAAGAGGGAAAGAAAGACTAGGCCCTCCTTCATTGAAAGAAAGGTATGGAGACAGGAGAAAAGGTCAGAACTTGAACTAGCGGACCCTTTCCTGTCGAAGGAACAGCGAGAAAGGGATTGGTCAACGGGCAGACGGGGGTTTGTTGAGGAGTACCTACGACCTGGAAGAACCATAAGGTGAAATACCTTCATAAAAAAGAGAAGATTAGGTCCAAGGAAACCACCACAACCAGACAAGCAACCCTTACCCAAGTGGGGCCTTTTTCTCTCCACCGCTGAGAGGGTGTTTTACGAAGCGGGAAGGAGGCAGCATGGTACTGAAAAAAAGCTTATCGCAAACACCAGACAAGTGCAGCACGACAGAGCACGAAAAAATTATCTATTTCCGAACGTGGAGGGGAAAACGCGGTTGGGAATGGGGGGCCGAGTAAGGAAAGTCGTTGGAACTGAGGAGATGCCTTTCTATAAACTTTGATCAACCGTCACTTACGAGGCTGGAAGAGGTCTGAGGCTATAGGTAGAGAGGAGTCGTCACCCGACCATCGAAACTCTAAAAAAAACATTAGAAGAGATCTTTTTTAACGACGTCCAGTGGGAGAGAATCGAACCCGACCCTACAGTACAGAACGGGTAAGGGATGTTACCTTGGGGGGGCAGGGTCGGTGGGACCGTCTCTCAAATGTCAGCGCATGAACGGGGAATAAAAAAAGGGAAAGTAGGCCTGCATGACCCTCACCAGCAAGTGGAGGAAGGTACGGTCGAAATCTGTACAGTCCCTTATAGGTCTCCAATGGTATGTGGAAAAAGCAATCAGACACTCGGCTCCTTGCCTTCTGAGGGGAGATGCACTCCTTCAAACAGTCTTGTGAGAATGCCAAGTGAGTACATACGGGTGGGGAGGGGTGGGTGCTAAGGGGGAAAAGGAGAATTGAAACTCAAGTTGGGGGAAACGACGTGCACATCGATCAAGTGTCAGCGGGGAGGCGGAGCTAAGGGACTCGCAAATCAAGGAGGGGGGGACATCCTGTGGGTCAAACATCGGTAGACCTGAGGGAGGCGAGGCGCCTATTCATTTGTCTGCCTCATCACTTGAAACTAAATGCGAAACGCGTAAGAACAGCTTGCAGACTAGTCTCGCAAGAAGCTGGTTTGAAGGGAAAAGCTGGCCGCCAACGAAAAAATAAGATCGAAAGGGTTTATCTAAAGTGAACGTTTTACTTGGGTTAAAGAACGACAAACCGGGGGATGAGGGATCTAGCAGCCTCGCATCAAAACCCGCAAGGAAGATGGAACAAAAGAAATGACTTCGAAATCTTCGAGCAGCTGAATAGAAAAACCACCAAACACGGTCAAGATGAAGGGTCAGGGGGTGTGAGGTTGGTTGAAAAAACACCGGGGAAGAGGGGGGGTCGAGAAGGGTTAGGTCGCGGGTGCCAGAATACTAGGCTCGGGGAAAGCGGCAAATAATTAGTCTGGGGACCCGGCGTGACCCTCCGGTAGAGGTGGGGGATCATGAAGGGGAAATTCTACTGGCACTGCACGTTGGGGGGGGGTAGAGCGAAAGGGTACCGGTAAAGGGAAGGGCAATATCCAACGAAGTATAGGTATCGATAGAAGAGGGGGGTGACCGTGGAAGGGAGCTACAGCACTCCTTACGGACTCGGAATTTTCCTCATAAATAAGGAAGAATTCCATAATGGAAAGCGAAAAAAGCTTTCTATTGTCTCTCCCGAGCCGGAGAGGATCTCAAGGGGACGACCAGGATCCATTGATCGCGGGCGACCGAGAACGACAGGGGAAAAGGTGTGTTTGGTGGGGTGGGTGGGAAGGAGTAGGAAAAATCGCGTGGTTCAAAGAAAATTAGGTTGTTGAATCAAAAAGACAACGGGTGGAGGTAAAACGAGTACTGGAGTCTCCAAAAGGTACTGCGGGAGAGGATGGAATTTAAAAAAACTATCGGTGAGGCGGGAGACTTTAGCAGAGTCATAAAAGGGGGGATCTTACTATGCAGGAGGAGGAGGCAAGATGGAGGACACGCGTCGAAGCTGGGACAAAGGTCAGGGATTTTAGAACATCTAAAGATGTCGTGGGGGGGAAGCATTCTGAGTGGGCACTTCATTCCTACTCCTTGGGTTCTGACAGGAGGAAAGTAGGGAGAACGAAAATAAGTATCTGTAAGCGAATCCGTTCGTGGATACTTTGATATGAAGACCGTACCGAATAGGAGATTGTCAGTCATACAGGTTCTCCTAGGACGGAGGCCAGGACACGAACTTTCTGCGCTTCGGGAGGGCAGAAGAAACTATGCTCAAGAAGGCGGGAAAACTTGGAAGGAAAGGGATGAACAACAGGTCAAAAAACATAGGCGGGATAAACTGTGCGAACCGTCCCTAAGATCCCGCTCACTAACTCAGCAGGGGCCCGACGAAGTAAAAAGTACCAGAAAAGGGCAGCCATTACTAAAAAAAAAAACAGGGAACGGCGAGGGGCATTGAAATCGAAACATAAAGCAATCACCGAACGTCAAAGAAATGTCAAAACTCCTTGCTAAATCCGCAAGCCTTGTACACAGCGAGCTCGGCCTCTGACCGCATCAACAAAACGCTCGAAAAAGGGGGCGGAAACGAATTGGGTAAATCATCACTGAAGTCAACAAAAAGAGAAGGGGGATTCACCTGACAGCTTTATCAGATGGAGAAAGACTAACTGGTCTGCTAACTTTGGGGGGTCGAAAAGAGAGAGGGTATTAATAAGCTTCTTCCAAAACAAAAAACAACACTGGCCGACTTTCCAAATGGGAACCGGCTAGACATGCGAGGGGACAAGTCATAGGGAGGAGTGAAAGCGTCAATATGCGACTAAACTTGAAACACCTCCTATTGTTCTGAAAAATAAACGAAAAGGGTGAGGGACGGGTGAAAACCAAAGAAAGAAGAAGCTGAATTAAGAGGACGACCGAAGCCAAGTCAACGTTCATACGCGCGACCAAGCTTTCTTAAAAAGATGCAGGGCTTAAAAAAAGTGGGTCAGGGAAGAGAGGGGGAGCAATGGGAAACCTTGTTCAACAATTGGGGGGAGAAAATAACCATGTAAAGGGGAGAGTTCAAAAGTGTAAAAAAAGTGCTTGTCGAACAGTAAATCGGGGGGTAGGAACTAAAGGGGGCGTACACATCGAGATCCCGGGGCAAAAAAAACCCTTTCGAAAGGGACGAGAGCCTGACGTCCTAGGACGTGAAAGGTCACTAAAATTAGCGTAACTCCGTCATCTTAACTCCTGGGGGTCAAGCTTCACTACATAGTCTGAGGGCAACGAGAAAGGAAAAAGGTTAAGAACGGGTGAGACTCTGGAAAAAGAGTAATGGAGATCAAATGTAATGGCAGGGGAGATCAGAATTCTCTCTTCTGGAAAGAAACGTAGACCTCGAAGAAAATCGAAAAGGAAAACTCAATTCATCCGGCAAAGAAGAGGAATGACCGCGAGAGCCTGTCCAGCGGGGTTCATCCTGATAACACCCCAACGACCACTCTTTAGAAGGGCAAAGAAAAAGAGAATCCGAAAAGAAGCAGCCCGCAGGTATCTCTGATATGTTTGAGTCACCAAATGGGAAAGAGTAAGGAGAAAATCAAGAAAGAGAATAGAAAAAATTAAAAAATCATCACTTCACTGTAGGAAACATCTTTTCTCCCATGCATGTATAGGGTCAACCGATCACCACAGTGATGAAACAACAAAGTGACGGGAGAAGGTCGCTCTCCAAAAAGATGTGATAGATAAGAGAGAAGGACAAAGGGTGGCGGTGGAAGGAAATAAACTTTGGAAGACTTAAATCATGGGAGCGCCCTCTGTCATCCCGATGGCATTGGCGAACGACTCTGGCCGCGGGGAGGGGATTACTGGTAGGCAGGGGGTACGCTGAACCGGTTGGACCGGGAAGAAAGGGGGGTGGTGATAAGCTTTGAGACCAATAACTCGAATGTATCATCTGTATGCACGACCTTTTGGGCGTCTTTTTATCAAAATCCGCAAACAGAGGAGATCATTCTTTTAACTCAAACCGTTGAACTGTCCTAAAACGTGGCGCTTTGAGGGGGAATGATATCAAGGGTTACGATGACTGACGGGGAGGAAGAAGAGAAATGCTTAAAGTAATAGAAGGTGGCACGGGAAGTGGCTCAGATCACCGGGTGCGTAAAGGAGTTCTACCGTGCCCAGGGGAAAATGACTTGAAGCCAGGCCTTGACACCGGGGCGGGACGCGCAGTAGGACGAATCAGAAGTAAAGGAGGGCTACTGGGAACTACTTCCCTAGGGGAAACGTCAAACTGACAACTTTCCGTCGACTGGACCAATGTATGAAAAATTAAAATAGGGGCTACTTGAAAACGTAGATAAGGCTGAGCCAAGATCACGGGGACACTGGTTCACTCTAACCGATTACATCGGGTAGATCAATGGGGTGAACCTTCTGACACGGACCTGGTGACCAAGAAGGTAGCTTCATCAGGCGAACGGAGCTTGGCCATCAGTCGATAGCGTGTGGGAAGGGAAGTGCGTGAAGTCCAAGGGTCTAGAAAAAAAACTTAAGTGACTGTTCAGAACGTCTACTTGGATCACAAAACTTAGGAGAGTCCGAAAGAAACAAGGTATTTGACTGTTTGGGGGACCTCATAATAGAGAAAGGGGGGGGAAGGAAAGAAAGCCAGTATCCTCAATTGACCCATAGGACAGTGAGTGCCCGGTTGACAGGAAAAGTTAATTAAAACAAACGGAAAAGAAACTCGTCATCCGGCACAGGGGATCTACCTCACTAGAAGAAGGATGGGAGGGCTATCCAATTGCCTGGGTGCGAATAACCGGGGTTAGATCTATTTCAGGATCAGGTACTCGTGCGGTCCAAAACGGCGCAGAAAGGGACTAACTGTCCAAAAGAGCCGTGTTTACCACGGCGGGAAGAACTGGACAATACGTCGTGCTTAGTCGGTGGGTATGATGGGGGGCACAGTACCAAGGGGGTCCCATGGGAGCTTATTCCGGCGATGCGCTGTGGCAAAAAATGGGGGGTTCACTTCAAACCAAGATGGGGCTTGAGTGTGGTAGAGTTTCTTCCGGAACTGTGGCGACCACCACGTATCCTCTTGATCAAAGGGACTTCGGTGGGGGGGCCTCGGGTGATCAAATTTTCCCGTCCTCGTCGACTAAGAGCTGAGGTGCAGCAAAATCAAAGAAAGGCCATCATCCGAAGCTGAAGGAGTTACTCAAGAAACTGAGACCGGAAACCCCTTCGAGGAAGTACGGAACCGAGAACAGCGCCAGAACAGGGTCTCTGGAATAAGCCGTCACTTCTTATTAGAGGATAAAGCATCGTCGGCACGAAGAAAAGGGCAAAAAGGTGCATCTTTCTGGAAGGGAACCAGAAACCTGACCGCAGGGAAAGGTGTCCGCGGCCAGTATATGTGTCCTAAACGCGCGGGGAATAAAACCCTAATGCTCCGCATCGTCTTACATCTAGCAAGAGACCTAGACAAAAAACAAGAACGTCATCAGCCGCACAAACAGATAGACTCGGAACGCCTCACTCCCAGAGACTTAAAGAAAAATGGGAGGTGATCTCAAAAGACTTTGTAAAAAAACGTGCCAGTGAAAAAGTAACCAAACGACACCCCTTATCTGTCTTTGGGCAATCAGAGGGCCAACAGGTTCACGTTTCGTCCAGGGGAGCCACACCTTTCAGCGCTTTATGCCTAGGGAGGTAAAAGGAAATATGGGCCGAAAGGTCGGAGTCGGCTAGCACACGCTGCAACGCTGGTAGTCACCTTGAGTTACTTAGTCATTGGTCATTATTGGAATTACATAGGGCCCAGTTTCAACAGAGGCTAAAAATTGAGGAGACCAACACTCCACGGGATACAGGAGAGAGAAAGTGGGCTCTCCTCCCATCTTTTGGCGGGACGAATAGGATGCGGGAAAGTTAAAGCTCTTTCTCAGCAAAAAAAAGGGAACGTAGAATAGAAAGACGTACCCTTCTTTAACAAGATTAACCAGAAAGACACGAGGGGAAAGAAGGAGAGGACTGAGTAAAATATGTCAAACTGCTCGGCGACCCTTCCGGGTGAAACCACAACGAAAACAGCAATATCGTAACGGGGGGGGTTCCGGGCGGACGGATCAGGTCCTCTTCAGGGAAGGAATCTGAGAAGCATCTGGAAAGACATCCTTCTGGCAAAGGGTGGTAATGGAAAAGACGTAAGAATCTTCTGCTTGCGTAGATAAATGGCAAAACCTCGACTTAAACGATGAAAGGTCTTCAGGAGGGACCCAACCGGGCGTAGATATGTTGTTTTTAACGTACGACGCGAGACGAAAAAGGCATTCTTTGCAGAGAAATCCGAAGTGAGGACGGGGAAAGTCCGGACCGGGCGGGACGCCCTTGAAAGAGGAGAAAAATAGATCATAAGGGACGGGAGGGGAAACGACGGTTTCAGGTCCTCTAGAGGGGGGGAGACGGTAACGAGAAAAACCTCTAACAAGTTAAGGAAAGGGCCCTCACAAAGTAGGAATTAATCCACAAAAAAAAAAAGAAAAACAAAAGGGGGGGGGGGGGGGAGGGAAAGAACGGAAAAAGCCTGAAGGAGGGGATTTTCTCAACGCAAGAGAATTATCCTAGTGTCCCGCACCACACGTGCAAGTGGGAGCCGAAGAAAAAAGCATGATCGGGACTCCCTTTTGTAAGGCGACGGAGGATGGGAGGGGAATCAATGACGACGTAAATTCAGGGCCGGAAATGAGCGTGCCGTGCCCCGAAAAGTCCCAGACTCAAGGAACGGCTGGCCAAGGGAAGTCTATATGCGTCAAAGAA
>Ga0179591_1303524_pt1 | contig 12630 bp, 14 predicted proteins | sample CZOMad2_1_08_16f_FD_182891 | JGI IMG/M metagenome (GOLD analysis project Ga0179591, IMG submission 182891) | Vadose zone soil fungal communities from Angelo Coast Range Reserve, California, USA - CZOMad2_1_08_16fungal (PacBio error correction) | ecosystem: Environmental > Terrestrial > Soil >...
GCGGGGGTGGAGGACCCTCACATCGTATGCCAAAAAAACGGATGCTCTTGCGGCCCGGCACCGTATTCGCTGCAGAAAGATTTTGACAGGAAAAAGAGGCGGAAGAAGGGGGACATTATTAAAGGGAAGGGGGCAATAAAGGGCTGAGGACATTATGAGCAAGGGATGCAAGGTTGTTACATATAGCGGATCGAAGGAGAACGCGGGAGGGGAGAGAGGATAGGGACAATCGAAAAAAACAGACGATTGGGGCAGGACAAAAGAGGGAGCATTACAGGTAACCAAATGCAAGAGGGAGTTCTGAAAAACCCTGAAATGTCGCACGGCTCAACAATGCGGCAGGGCGTGAAAGAGGCAGGAAGGAAAGAGAGCGTGTCACCACGTGCTATGGAAAAGAACAACGTCGGGCAAAACGCTTGTTGGTTAGTGCAGGTTGCAAGGACGGAGCTCATTTGGGGGTGTCAGGGGAGAAAGCTAACGGAGCCACACTAAAAAACCGGAAAAGAACACCCCCAAATGGGCCCGGAGGGAACCAACTTGCGAATTGGGGGGAAGAGGAGCGCGTGAAAAAAGGATGCCCCGTGAAGAAGACAATCAACAACCACAGTATTCGAGTCCATATTAAACATGCAGATCGGGAACGGCCTGGCAAATCTATGCAACTTCTTACCCATTAGCAGGAGTAAAGTGAGGAGAAATGGGTTGATTTCACGGGCTCGATCAAAAAAGGGGGAGAAAAAGCAAAAAAAAAGCCTTGCGATACAGAAAAGACCGCCAAAAAGAGGCTTGAAGGCGGCGGGTCCAGACACGTGGAAACGCTTTATTGCGGGGGAAAATCAGCTGAGTGCCAAAGGGATGAGCAGGCGTTTATCATTTAACGTGGATTGGGCGCTCAAAAAGTTAAAGACTTGTAATAAGAAAGGGGGAAGACACAGATGCCTGTATTGTTGGTGCAGTATTAAAGAATCGCTCTTAGTCGAACGGCGCCGGAATTCCTCACTAGGGAAAAAGGCGGGGCCAGCTGCAGGGAAGGGGAAGCAAGCCTTTCCTGCCCAATGGAAGGCCCCTTGAATACGTCTTTTAGCTGAGATCCAAATTTTGGTTGGGTGTCTGTCCTCTCTCGATTTTAGGGGAGAAAGAAGGGGATTGTGTGTAGGTCTGGATGTGGAGAAATGAACACCGGACAGAAACTAATGGCTAAGAAAACATCCAAGAAGAATGGGGGAAATTCAGTGCGGGAAAAAACAGGCCTTGAGGTGGAATTGAATGAAGGGGGACTCGTAGCATCCAAACACACTGGGCCTGTATAAAAGGATGGCGGCGGCACACACGCACAGCGGGTTGTCATAAAAAAGGCGAAAGCGGATAACCATCTAGAACCATGAGCATCCGAGAGATGAGCAAAAAAAAAAAAAACAAAGCACGCCATCAACACCTGACTGGGGGAAAAAAAACCGAGGGCCTTTCGAAAAACCGCGCAAGGGAGGGGGCCACGCTTGGAAGCTGAGTTAAGGTCAAAACTAGATTCAGACATAGTCTGCCCCACAACCAAAAGAAAAATCCACTAAAAGGGGGCCTTTAGCCAATTCAGGGGTGCCATCACCGCCACAGCGGGGCTACAGTTTTGAGTGATCTCCAACTGGGAAGAATCCAAAGGAAGGGCCTGGAATCGATTGGGCTGGAACGACACTCAAGACGGGAAAAAGCCGAGGGATTGAAAGTCCGGAATTTGGGGCCAGGTATGGAGGGCGGCATCGCTTTGTTAGTGGAAAAGCCAGTCATAAAAAGAAGCGCGTGGGCCGACGTGAAGAATAGTTAATGATATTAGACCCCCACCGGGGGGTTCAATGACAAAACTTACCTGGTGGCCAAGGCGGTTGACATGTTCGTCTCCTTTGGGGGGAGAGACCTAACAACTAATCCGCCTCCGCTACATCGGCGGAACCTGTAATTAACGGAAGTTTGAGCGACCTCTTCAGGAAGGGCTTCATGAACCCAGTCTATTATTTTAGTTCTCCTCCAGCGGAGAAATAGAACTTCACTGGTCTTGCACGCACAGAGTGGATAATGTGGTGGGAAAAAATTCGCTCGTGGTTGGGGAAAGGCCATTGGGAACCCATATCATGACCTTCAAAAACGGCCGCGGTAGCGGGGGGATTCTCGTGGAGGATGTTCATAATACGGGGGGCCAGAAAAAGAACTGGGATAGTGGAGGGGTACCGGAGAGAAAACCGTTAAGTCCCGAGAAGATGAGGGGATTTCCAAAGGCCGAGCAAAGGGTGAAAAAAACAAAATTATCGAAACAAACGGAGACGATGGGAAGGTCAGCCCATCGAAAAGAGGGACCGGAAGCTTTGAAATTCACCACGTCAGACGGAGGCCATACAAGTCACGGATAGGGTATTAGCAGCTGCACGAACTGCCGGGTCGAAAGATTGGGACCGGGGACGATCGCGGAAAAAAAATTGAAGGTCTGCGAAATGCAAACAGGGAAGGCGCGGTATCGAGCGGAAGGGACGAAGCAAACTTACGTTTGCAAAAACTGAAAACGGTGCTTCATGCCGGTTTCGTAACTGGGCAGATTAACCGGGGGGCCTTTGGGACAGTACGTCATTTCCTAAAGAGGGGGGCTCAAAAAGATCGAGAAAAGGATTTCCAGGCACGCCGGGTAGGGAAAACCCTTTTTGGGGACGAGAGTATTGGGAAGAGTCCTTTAACCGTGTTGAGGGGGGGGGGCTTTGACAGGCTTCACCGGAGGGACCCGAAAACCTCATGTCAATCAGGGGAGCCCCGCAGACGCAAACGCGTTTACGGGGGATTTCTATCCAGCCAGAACAGGGAGGGGACTGAAACCCAGTGGAGAAAGGGGGCGTCCGAACAGGCGGGATTTTGCCAGGTGAGTAAAAAGGAAAAGAAACGCCTAACTAAAAAAGACAGAGCGTTGGAAAAGATTTCAAAAAAAGGGCAGCATGGAGAAAAGACCGGAACACGAAAGCGCGCATCAGGGCCACACACTCGGAAAGAACGTGATCAACGATTAAAGTGGTGTTGTCCGGATTCAAAAGCAAAACAAAAAGGAGGAGGAAGATGGAAAAGAAGCCACCAACCCAAATGTAATCATCGGCAAATTCTCATGTAGTTGAAGGGGACCTGCGATTCGTGGGAGGCGTGAAATGCTTATGCGTGGGGGAGCGAGGTCAACCGAGCTCAAGGACACGGCAAGGTCGGGAGGGCGGTAGGACACAGTTCCACCGAGGCCAGCAATACTACAAAAGAAAGAGAAGCGGCAAGAAAAGCTACCTTTACGTTAAGGTGAGTGGCACAAAATAAAAGGGAAACCGGGGCTCCCAAGGAGGTCAGTACTGAGCTCGGGTCAAAAGGAGGAATGCGCCAAAAATGGGATTCAGAGTAGGACCCCCTAGTGAACGGAGGAACAAACTACAGTAAAAGGAAGCGGGAAACGAAAGAGAGGATAGAAAAAAAGAAAAAGGGACTCATAAAATTCTGGAGGGCCGTTTCGAATGGTGGCATCACAGGGGTATACGCGTTAAGGCAACTTGTCAGAGGAAGCTCGGAACCTTGAAAAAAAAAAAAATTCGGATCCTTAGCCAAGGGGGTCTCGGTACGGGGGGGACACGAGATTCCGGAATTTGTAACGGAGAACCATAAGGAAGTTCAGCGTTAAGACAAGAGAAAGAAAAGGAGGTCACGAGATCTAGGAAAAAATTCGCTCGCCAGCAGGTAATGAGATAATCCTCAGGACGTGAAACTATGGTCTATATAAAAAAGGTGTATGCCTGGAAATGCTACTGGTGAAAGAGACGCATATGCCGGGAGAACAAAACGAGAAACCGAACGGGGGGTTCGATACTGGTGAGAAGGGTAGATTCAGCTGTCTGGAAAAAGGACCGATTTTCCAGGAGGGGACCTCGTGTTCTATAAATCGTCAGGGATCAGTTCCGGGTCAGGGGGCTCAACCTTCGGAATAAAATCCTAAACAGATAACTAAAGATTTCGAAAGACAAGGGGGGGGGGGTGGATCCTTCTGGGATAAGTGAATTAATTTGGACCACAAAAAATCAGACAGGGGGAGGACAAGTAAAAACTAGTCTCATTGCACAAGTAGACGAGTATTTCTCACTATAGGTGCCATGTAAAAAAACTGGACAGTTTTGTAATTGACTTTCAGGGTAAGGCCACCGATTCCGGACTCTAAGAGGAAAAAGAGCGTAGACGTTTGGGCGAGAAAAGAAAAAAATGGGGGGGGTCACGCGACTCAGGTCAGAAACAGTCTGGGGAAAAAAAAAAGCCCCGTTAATGAAAAAAGAGCGAAAAGAACCCCGTGTTGGTCAAATGGGCAAGCTTAATTAAAGAGAAAATTTCCACGTCGACACGTGCCATGCAAGAGGTGGGGCTCATTAATCAGCTATGGCCCTCCACATAGGGAGAAGGAGAAATCAAGAACTGGGGCCAGTCCCTGGGATCGGATAACTAAACTCTCTCTAAGGCGGATTGGGGGTAACCGACAAAAAAATTCGAAGAGCTGCATCAGTATGTACAGAATGAAAGCTTTGGACCAAGACAAACAAGTGGCAAAAAAAGGGGGTCGCGTGTCGCCGCCCACGGGAATGGAAAAAAACCATTGGTGGAGGGAGAATTGGAGTGGAGGGGGGGGGTTGGGGCGAAGAAATAGCGCATCAAATAGGGGAGGGAGAGAACTCATACGAACCAGTTAGGGGCAAACCGCGGAAGGTGCGCGGTGTGCATAGGCCGAAGAGAACAAACAGGGTTTGGTAGGTGGAATGCGTGGTGGGGGGGCGAAAGGGGAGGCCGTAGAAGGAATGGGGGGGGGGGGGGAGAGGTATATCAGCGAAGCGCAAATTGGGCAAAAAACCTCGCTGGTTCGATGACGCCCCAAGTCTGCTAAACATTAAGGGTTTTTTGGGTGTAGTCGGTTGAGCCCGTAATGAAAGAAGCAGGTCCATGAAAAGGGGGACAAGGGTTTGCAGGTTAGTCGGGAGGGTCAGTGAGCAAGTCGTTTGTTCAGTAATTCAAATGCTATCATTACAAAAATATGGGAAAGAGGAGTTATGCAAGCACCATTTTCTGTAATCAAAGTAAAGCCGATCTTGATCAACCAGATTCGATTACAGTAGGATTCGGGGATTAAACAATGATTTCAAGTGGAAATAAGGACGGAGGCCATGATGAAAGTCCGCTGATTGAAGCATCATTGAGTACGTGATCTGAGGGGAAAAGTTCTCTACATCTTTCTGCCCAGTACGAAAGGCTTATTTCATCCGTTAGCTAAAATCGCGGAGTGTACGAAAATGAAAGTCTCCGACGTGAAGTGGAAAATGTAAGATTTGCCCAACGTTACAACGGGAGAAAAAATGACGAAGGGCCTGATGCAGCGAAGCGAAAAGAAAGGTCTTTGAACCCAAGGCGATGCCAGGCCGAAGGGGGAGGAGGTTAAAGTAGTTCCTTTGTAAAAGGGGAGGAAAGGGCCCTTTGTGTGGTGGGCAGTGGAGACCGCCGAAGATCAAAGAAAAAAAAAGCCGAATGACCTGTGACTCCAGCCAAAAAAACGATGAAACAAGGGGGGGGGGAAAAAGGCAAGATTTGGTTAATAGGGCACTAGGGCCGGGCATGATCTCAACAAACAAACGAGGAGGAAAAGGGAGGATCCCGAAAAGTAGGGGACGAATTCCCATCGACCGTCAAAATGCTTGGCATCGGGGGCGGAAAAGACCCATAGGTTTTGAGTTGAGTTGGAGGCTGCTTATAAAGGGCGGAGTCCGAAACAACAGAAAAACAAAACGTGAGATTAGCTCCGTGAAAAAAAGACCTCTCGAAAAATCGCAATCAGGATGATGGGAATCGGACCAAGGGTGTTTACCAACTATGGATTCAGACAACGGACAGCAGGCACAGGGAAGCAGTGGGAAGTTATCTAGTTGACCCCAGGGGTCGGACCTCAACTATGCAGCTGATTAATGCCTAAGGCATTATTGTCCGCCATCCTCTTGATTTATTGTGTGGCGCATTGGCTCCCGATAGTCCTGGTCACAACAACGAGAACATTCGGAGCAATAAGGGAAATGGAAGAATAAGGTGGGAAGGAGAAAGGAAAAAAGGTCCAACAGGATTTTATACCCACACGGGCAGAAACAAAGGTAAGATTTGCGCGAAAAAGGGAAGGGGGCATTCCATAATGGTGGGGGATAAGACATGGGAGGGGTGTCAGGAATAAGACTGGGGAGTACTGAAAAACAAGGTATCTGGTCCCGGAAAAACATCCAAAAGATAACCACGCGGGGTTGAGACAGTCCCTACACGGTGGAGCTATGCCGGACGGGAGAGCAAGAAATAAAAAAAAATCCAAATGGGGCCTTTGTGGACGTTTGTTCCTTGAACTAGCGGATCGCGAGGTTAGAAATAGGGACAAGGTAAAAGTCTTCACAAAAGGGGTCGAAGGAAAGGATTCGCCAACAACGAAGACAAAAAAGCACAAGGGACGGGTGTATCACTGCCTTAACTTGAAACCGCCCAGTTGTCTCCACAGGGAGGGGGGGAGGCTGGATCGACCCACTCTCCACAAAGGATGGAAAAGAAGGCTGGAGGATGTCGTCCGCCCACACAAACAAGAAAATAGAAAAAAAGCCAACGTCAGGTTAACAGGACAAAGGGTGAAGGTGGAACAACTCGAAGGGAGGTGGAGACACGGTTAAAGGAGAAGGGGAAGGGGCCCTCGTTTGCGTCTCCACGGGGGGAAGGATAGGGAAAAATGTTGGGGGGAGGGGAAGTCAAATGAACAAAAAAATGGTAAAGTCAGGGAAAACGATCTCTACCGTAAGTGGGTCGTGGAGCGAAACAAAGAAAGAATTGTTAGGGACACTCCGGTGGGAAAGGTCGCAAAGGAGAGGGGGGGTGGTTCCTAGGGAAGGGAGGAATGTAAGACCTTAAACACCCCGTGGAGTACAGGTCGATGCATGAAAACATGGCCGGGAAGCGGGTGAAAAAAAGGGTCGCTCTCCTCAGGGGAGACTATAAAAAGCAAGTCGTCCTAAGTCGAAGCCTGGAGAGAGAAATGAAGGATGGGGCGGGATCAAGCCTTTAAGATCGGGGGGTCAGGAAACGGACCGCTGGTGGGTTACGGAAGCCAAAGCACAGTGAACTCGTACTGAAATTGCGAACGAGACTCTTGCGCGAGGGGTCAGGAAGGTAAGTATTGGGGAAATTCCAAGTAAACTTTCTAGTGGAGGAATAAACACTTAGTTCGAAATAGGGGGGTAGATCGGGACGCCCCGGGAATTGTCAGGAATTGGTCGCAAGGAAACAGCAAACTGAAGATTTGGGGCATGTTTTCACTGGCGATATCACGCGGTAAGTCGGAAAGAAGGGAAGGGAGGGGCCCGCGCCTGGCAAAAACTGGTCATTATAAACCGACCGGAGAAGAATTGCGGCCGCCCGTCGCATCGGCGAAGGGGAGATGGTAAACACTTATCGTTCGCAACAAGTCCATCAGGGGGACATAGTAAAGGGGGGAGCAAGGGCGAGCAACGCTGCTGCCGGGAAAGAAGGCTGGGGTGGAACAGGGAATCGGGACGCCAGCAGGAAAAGAATTCTTCACTGCAAAGTATCGCGGTAATGAAAAGACATACAGGAAGACGACGAGGTTTTCAAGGGGAAGAAAGGGCTGAAGGTCCGGTGTTGTGATGAAAGGGGACTAGGCATTACTCCGGGGGAAAAAAAATTAAGGAGTCTGGTGGCGGGGTCTACATGGATGCAGACAAAAGTAAGGGGGGGACAACCTTATCTCATTTGGGGCGAAAAAGGTCTTTTTTGGGTTAATCTAGGAGAGGAGGTCATAACGGTTGTCCGGGTACGGTGGGGGGAAAAAATATCGGCCCACCTCGAGCCCCGAATAAATTGGTAGGGCAGAGGGAGACAACCAACGGAGAAGTACTTCAGACCGCTTTGGTCGAGGTAAAGGTCTGAAAGCAGGATTGACCGAATTTTAAAGTCCAGGGAGATTCCGGGAGAGGAACGAGACTGGCGTGATTGAAACTGGGGACAAGAACCTGGAAAAAAACCAGAAACAGGACGTAAAATCGGGGGAAAAAGAGAAATTAGAAGAAAACGCGAAGAGTCGGCAAAACTCACTGACTCTCGGAACATAGCAGCAAATAGGAAAGAGACCAAAAAATCCATTATTCTAGTGCACGTGAGTACCTTGTGGGGGAGGAGGGAAAAGAACGACAAAAAGGATGAGGAGGAATAAGAGAAAGGAAATGACTTCCCAAAAACAATGTAAAATGGGAGAGCGATGATTGGGCTGTCAGGAAGAATTGTGGGAGCTAGGGAGTGTTTTCATGAGGTCCGGTTTAGGGGCTTCCGAGACATTTGAGCAAATAGGTTTCCATAGAGAGGGACAGGCCAGGATTGGTATTGTTCGTTTTGTCCTCAGATTGGGGAAACACCGGGAAAAAATAATGAACTCCCGCTCCGTCGAAACGCGAGGGGCCCGGAGTCAAAAAAAGTCAGCATGGGCCTGTCACACGAAAAAAGAGTGAAAATGACCCGCGAACACTCGGGAAAGGAAGGAGGCTTTGAAAAAAAGGAGAACGCTGGCAAGAAAGTAGGCGCGGGGGAGTGCAAAGAGGGAAAGTCCTTAGGGGGGCATGAAACAAAACACTCCAAACAAAGGAAAATGATCTTAAACATAAAGAGAGCAACAAAACGAATCTGCGAAAAAAACAGACTACTAACTCTGCAGTGTAACCGAATGTTCGCGAGTCAACAGAGGAAAGGGAATCTGGAAACATTTGAAAACTAAGGGTCTTAGGAATCGAACTTTACTCAATCAGAATAAAAATGGGGAAAAACGAGCCGACTGGCCACGAGATCGACGGAAGCTTTGACCGAGCAGGTGAAGAGCAAAAGGGGCACTCGCGCCGTGAACAACAAATGGCCGCCCCCGGAAAAAGTGGAAAGCTTTCTGGGGAAGTCTCTATCCTGGGATTTGGGGTGGGCTCCGTGGGGGGATCATGTCTAAACGTGACAGGGCAAAGAAGGATTAAGAGATAATGGGCAAGCAAGGGAGCAGGGGGGGATCAATTTTCAAAGCGGCCGTCGGAGGCAAGAAAAAAAAAAGGGAATTTGCTTCAGGTAACGGCGGTCTCTCTGCGCCTGCCAACTGAGGGGAGGGGCAACAGAGGGCCAACACGTCAGAAGGAAAAAGAGGTCCCCAGTATAACCAGATTAAAGGGATTTGTTTTTCAAATGAATGGGGTTGGGGGAGTTATTGACAAAAAAGTCATAAAAAAAAACTGGATGAAAGTCGGCCGAAAGGAATTATCAAGACTTTGTGTGGGGGCTAGGCCTCAAGAATGGTTCGCGTAACCCAGCTGGACAGTTTGGAAGGAGCATCTGCGCCGCTGGGGAGAAATTACAAACCGAAGGGGGAAGGTCAGGGCGGCGGCGGGGCCGTCTTATTGCTTGGAAGGCCGCATGGGGGCAGGTCACGGCGGCGAAAGCAGGGAAACAGAAGGAGGTGGGCAAAGGAAGACAGGCGGGAGGGGTGGGTGGGGGACTGGTGGGACGATAAGGAGCCATGAAGGGTGGGAGAGGAGGAACAAAAGATTGGTGAAGGGGAGGGGGGTAGAGGTTGAGAGTATATGGGAAATAAAAAAAAGGAGGAAGTATAGGAGAGGGGGGGGAAGCGTGGGAGGAAAGGGGAAGGGGGGAGGGGGGGAAAGTAGAAGGGGATGGAAGAGAGAATAAAGAGAAGGGGGGGAGTAGGGAGGGTTGAGAGAGGGAATGGGGAGTGGAAAAAAAAGGGTGAGTGGAGGGAAGGGAATGGCTGAAAAAGGAAAAGTGGTTAGAAAGAGGGGGGGTAGGGCTGGGGGCGGAGGGTGGGGGTTAGGGGGAGAGGGTGGGAAGGGGGTGAAGAAGGTTGGGAACGAGGAGGGAAGGGGGTATGAGGAGGGGAGAAAGAGGTAGGGGATGGAGAGTGTGAGGAGGTAAGGGAGAGTGCTGTCCAGGGGGGGAGCCCGGTTTGGAACCGCGGTGGGGAACACGGCCGCAGGTGCAAGGAAGAAATGACAAAAGTGGTTTCAGAGAGGACTGAAGACCGGGCAATAAAATGAGTACGGGGGCAGAAAGGAATAATCGGAGGGGGGCAAAAGAAAAAAGGATGATGGACGGCGCCGAAGACGGTCAAAAGGGCAACGGGACGATGGGAAGAACCTCGCCTGCAGGTCAAAGAGAAAAGGAGAGGAGGGGAGTCCCAGAAACCAAAGTGCTACGGGAAGTGATGTAGAAGGGCTAATAAGGTATCCCGGACAGCTGAACAACTGTAGAACGCGCTTTGGCGCTGGCGCAAACAGGCAAGGGGGGCTCCACCGGGAGTGGGGGAGTTGGTGAGGGAGGTTGGGGGGGTCTACTCTCTGCGAAACCTGAGAATTAAACGAAGGGTGAAAAGAATTTGTGAATCCCAAGGCGGCGTGAAGACCGAGCTGGAAGGGGGGTATCACTTCCCTGGCCTTTTCACACGGAGGGGTTTGGTAATTGGGAAGGGGGGTTGGACCAGTCTGCTTAGAAAGATGTTGGTAGCGAGGGGGTTGATCCGCCCGGAGGGCCAAGGGGGTTTAATTCCCCTGCTCTTTGGGGAGAAAGGGACAGGGGACGTTTCGACAACCGGGGAATTGGGGGGGATGGTCTGTTGCTAGCCGTGAGGAGATCGTCCATCCATTACCAGGAAGTTTACCAGGTGTGGAAAAAGCGGGGATGTTCATGGTCTCAAAAAGACCGAAGAAGGGGGGGGGGGGTTCAGTATCCCTTCCGTCTGGAGGCCGGGAACAAAAAAGAGTCCTCAACAAGGCTAAAAGGGACTCCTGGTGGTGCTCAAAATGTAAATAAAAGGGAGGGTAAGGGGGAGTGAAAGGTCGGATTGGGTGCTTTCTAGTGAGCTTGCAGAACTAGGTACCTTGGTAAAAATATTGAGGGGGCGCGACTGGGCGTATCAGCACGAACAACGAACGAAAACTGGATTAAAAGAAAACGGCAAACTATACACTGTCGGTGAAAGGCCGTCAGGAAAAATTGCATGGACAGACAAACTGTAAGTAGGGTGGATAGGGTACCGAAGAACTTTGAATGAGAAGAGCGGAATGGCGTTTCGGTCATCGAAAGAAGAAGTGTACGCACAAAATTGCGAGGACAACAAAGAGGGGAGACTTCGGGGGTGGTAAAACAAGGATAGGAGAAAAATGGGGGGTTGTCTGTGTAAGAACAATAGGACAGGACACGCAATCTTCCCTGTAGATCAAGAAGACTGGAAACAGGGGACGACACGCCGACGAGCGGACGGTAACGAAAAAACAACAACTAGGGTAGGAAGAGAGATCGAGGTAAAAAATAGTGGCATCGGGAAAGGCAAGACACCTTCTTCCAAGTAGTAGGGAAGGAAAGCGTTACATAGGTTTTTTCGGAGGTTGAGTCCTTAGTCTGCCAGAAAAAAAACCTTAGACAGCGTGGGGGAAAGACCTCCCTAAAAAAGAAGGACGGAACCGTCGGAAGAAACCGGGGGGAAATACTTTAGGATTTCCATCAGAGTTCAGCCAAAGAACAATGGGAAGTAGGGAATGATGTTGCTTCTCAAGGATGTGGCTTAACTGGGGTTTCGAAGGGGGAAGTTGGTTCATCCAACCGCTTCATTAGTCGGGGGTGGTTAGAAGATAACTAAAGAGTGTTTGGAAGAGCCGGGAAAGGAAACGAGTCACTATATAGTTAACCAGGACAAAGGGAGGCACTCTGCAAGGGAAGACAAGCCGGAGGCACAACATTAAAGGAACACTGCCCTGCGGAGATGGTGGGGATAAAAAAAAATCGGGAAAAGAAAACTGCTCTCCGCATAATTGGTGCGAAAGGGGAGGGGTGGTCAAGGCTTGGGGATAGATGAGTTACACCTCCAGACGACTTTGCTACGAAAACAACAGAAATATTGCAATGGTAACCATTAAGGGAACGGGGAGGAGGAAAACTGGGCTTCGCAAAACAAGGAAGCCAATAAACAAGAAAAGAAGCAATCCGGTGGCCTGAGACACCCGAGCAAAGCAAGGGGGGGGGGGTACCATTTAGGCGACGATACCATCGCGGACCCAGTTGAAAAACGGGCTTCCTCAAATTCGCAACGAAGAGAAAATAACACAAGGAAAGTGGAAAAGAATGGCCTTTACCATTTCGCACACGAAAGCAAAGATCCTGGTTCTATACGCTGGAGGAGGGGTCAAAAAAAGCAGTAGGAAGTCTTCTCATATCTTATCCCCAACCAAAAGCATCTAAACACAACGAAGTGCGGGAAGACCTTGTTTCCTGCAACACCTGAAAAAAGCGCGGTACGGGTTCTATCGGGATGAAAGCGGGAAGGGGGGGACGGCTATTTACTGTCTCCTCTTTGTGGGAAAAAAGAAACTAAGAAACCGTGAGCGAGGAGTATCGAATATCTACAGGGTGGTGGTCCTGTCCTAGTCTAACCCAATAATAGTTATTGTTAGTGGGAAGCAGATGTTCAAAAGAAAGTGGGAGGACGTGCCATGTCGATATGAATACGAGCCATGAAAAAAA
>Ga0179591_1336696_pt1 | contig 12630 bp, 13 predicted proteins | sample CZOMad2_1_08_16f_FD_182891 | JGI IMG/M metagenome (GOLD analysis project Ga0179591, IMG submission 182891) | Vadose zone soil fungal communities from Angelo Coast Range Reserve, California, USA - CZOMad2_1_08_16fungal (PacBio error correction) | ecosystem: Environmental > Terrestrial > Soil >...
ATGTACACCACAGATCCGGCAGCGAAAAGCCCCTCGAGCGTCTGGGGGGGGGGGGAACACGGGATGCCTACCATTAGACCAGAAAAAAAAAAAAAGCAAAGAAGCTAACGTGCTACGGGGGACCCGGACGACGGCCTTACGGGGTGACCGCGAAGACGACCGGAAAGAGCCCAATGTTTGTTTGGGGAAGTGACCGCCACCTTATCTGCGAAGGGCGAGCCAAGCCGCGATGAAAGAAAGGTACGCCGAACACGCAGAGGGCGCGGGGGAAGAAAGACGGAACGACTCCTGCGAGGCCGAGGGCATGAGAATAGAGGAGGAAAACCGAAGACGTACGAAGGAGGCGACATATCTCCACGGAGGCTAAGTTGAATAAGCCTCCAGGGTCGAAGAAAAAAAAAGTTGTTTCAGCTCTGTACATGAATGACGGGGGTTAGGGGGGAGGGGAGCCCTCGAGGGTGGACAGATGTTGAGTAAGAGGAGAGTATGCCGAGGGCCGGGACCAGCTATTCTCTTAGCGGGAAGTAAACCGAGACTGAAACCGGTTCAAGCCTCTCGCGCCGACGATAAGGGAGGGAAGGGCATGAGAAAGGGTATAAAGAGGGCCTCCCACTGGAGCTGGGGGGGTTTACAGCCTTATTCAATGAGGTTAGTGATTAAAGAAATCAGGCCCACGGAAAAATCAAGGCTTGAGGAGTTATGTGCAAAGGGCCGTATAGGGAGAATCCTCCTAAAAGAGTGTACCTTTGTCGGGGGGGGGGCTGACATCTAATGATGAGTGGAAGGAAGTTAGAAAAAGCAAGAATTGGGAAAAATGCCGGAATACCAGCACTGACCTCCTTTAAGGCCACTGGGTTCCGCTGGACCTCGGGGATTGGGCGGGTTGTGGCGGAAAAAGAGGCTAAGGGGGTAGTCTTGTCTATTGAAAGGGCTATGGAAGGCGTGGGGCAGGATCCGCTGCGATAGGATCAGTGTCGTACGGGGCGCGGGGTAGCTGCCGAGATCACGGAGCTCTGGGCGAGGCTGAGGGAACACGGTCTGACGCGGAGCCGAGGAAAAAAACTTTAACTTTGCTGCTTGCCTCGGGCGGTCAAGAGTTGCGCGACGAACCGCCGAGATTCTAAGGTTCTGTTCCAGATGCAAGGGCTGAGGTGGGTATCTGGTGGAAGGTCAGCGCGCTGCAAGGCGGTTGCGGGGTAAATCGTGATGCGACGGCTGGTTGCAGAGGCTAGCTTTGTTTCGAAGGGCGGCCACCAGCCGAGAATAAAGTTGTCGGAGTGACGGGAAAGGTGGAGGGAAAGGGGGGGACCTTAGGGTAGGGCTCGAGGTGGAGGGGACGTCGTGGAAGGGGGGGGAAGGAGGCCGTGCCCGTTGAACGTAGGATACGGAAAAGTGACCGTTGGCGACGCAAAAAGGGGAAGTTGAAGAAAAAGGAACGCGTGCTTCATATGAAGGGAAGTCAGGGGTATCCGCAAAGAGATGTTTTGGGGACAGCTAAGGATTAAAGCGAAGCGAAGTAACGACGCTGAGGGGCACCGGGGATTATCCCCGCGTAAGTTTTTCTCAAAGGTGGGGGGGGGGGGTGTGGGGAAAAATCTTTCCGACGGGGGGGAGTGTAGCTAACCGACTCTTGACTTGAAGAGTTAAGGTCTTCGGGGGAGGGTATTCTGGGAATGGGTGGGGAGCCACAATAATGGGGAATTTGCAGATACTCCTACCGAGAGATAGGCTGAAACGGGGGGGGGGAATGCAGAAACAGTAAGTTGGAATTTTTTCAAGGGGATCTAGACGGACGAGAAGATAGGGTGATCTTACCTGAAAGCGACCTCTTCTGAAGAGGTGTAGTCCGTATCTTACCTGAAAGGAAGGTGCAGCTGAGAGTCTTGAACTAGGCAAAAAAACTTGGGACTCGCCGTTACGTTAAGGCAGACTGAAAAAAGAGTGGAGGAAAGGGGGGACGGTCGGTGGTGAGAAAGTTGATCCACATTTAAGGTTTGGGGGGGTTGGGGGTTGGGGAAGTGGCGGACGTTCGTGCCGTGGGGGGGGGCCTCACACTAACTGTGGCTGTTCAGATTTTGCAACTGTAAGGGAGGGGTCCGCAGGAGGGGAAAGGAGGGGGGAAAAAAAAAGGCTGGTCAGTACCGACACACGGGATAATCTCTAACCGAGAGTGGCCGTAGAGAAGGTAAAAAGGAGTTCTAATGAGGATAGGAAAAGTGGCTTGTCCACTTTAAATACTCGTGCCGCTTGCTCGGGAGGTGTCGCACCCAAGCGAAAGAGGGCCTGCTGGCCAGCGTGTTCGATTTGAAAAGCAGACCAATTTTTAGGGAGGAGAGTCTTGCCTGATTGGGTGCAGTAAAGTTTGACGGGGCCTGCTAGGTCGCAGACACTGTGCTGGGGGGCTTTCCCTATCCAGAGACTCTCCCGATGAGGCTGCGGCCCGAGGAAGGGAAGGAGTTTTGTTTCTGATTGAGGAAAAACTGCTCCGTCTTCAGGGGAGTGGCACCGTGACGGGTAAGTTGCCTGGGAAGTCGAGGGGGTTAATCGAGGTGGTCTGCCGATGCAGAGGCGCAATGCCCGGCAAAAAACGGACAGGAAAAACGAGGATGCTAACGCACAGCGGAGAAGTCATAGAACTCATTCGCTCGGCCAAGGGCGGAAGCTTCGGGGAGCAGCAAGGCGGATCTTTATGACAAGGCATGGCGACTTCCTCCAGGGAGGGGCAGGGGGAGGAGACGAAAGCAATCCGGTCTGAACCTTAGGCGCAGGGTTCGGAATACTCCGTCAAGGGGGGTTTTGTCTTGTCCCTACGCCAGTCGGGGAGAAAAAATCGGAAAAAACCCCGATGAGGTGTATAGAAAGGGTAACGAGCAGGGAGAAAAGAAGAGGAAGAGGCCCAAAGGGCTTGGAAAGAGAAAGTGTTGTTGTCATGGGGAAGGCAAAAGAAGCAGTGCCACGTACAAGGAAGTAGCTTGTCATAAATCAACAACAACAATCGTAATGAGGGAGGTAGGGAGATCTATGGTGGGGGACGTGGCCAATGCGGAAGGGGACAGTAGACGGACAGAAAAAATTGCGGAGCGACAGCCAGGTGGGGGGGACCTCCTACTACATCGGAAAGGTAGTACTTTCCATATCAAAGAAGTCCGTCTGTTGTCCGAGATGGGTCTACCCCAGAGTTCTTAAGGGAGAACCCCAAGAAGGGACGGGGAGCCCCTCATCGAGGTTAAGAGGGGGTGGAGGCGTAGAGAGCGCCCAAGCACAGAACCTGAACAGGAGGGAAGAGCTAGTCTGCAGGCCCGGAGAGCGCCGGAACGAATACCAAGTAGATAAACGACTTGGCGAAGGAAAATTTCATTATTCCCTATGGAAAGGGCACGCTGGCTGTGGTTTAGAAAGTTTTCGAAAAGGGGCGGGGTAGGGGAAACATTCCGGAAGGGCTCGCTGGCAAAAAATTCTAGATACGCTTCGAGACAAAGGTCGCGGCACATCGGGGGCACCCACGCCCAATAAAAACCAGAAAGCGCATTAGTCACCAACGCCAACAAGCGAAATGAGGGCGCCAGAAGCACCAGGTCAGAAGGAAGCGGCTCGGGGAAAAATGCATCAGGCTACACGCTGAAAGCCTCTGCTACCTGACCGCAACCTTTTACCTGAGGATGCCCCGACCACTAGAAAACCAAAAGTGGAGGCGTGTGTTGCACAGAGGAACACTCTGAAGGAAAAGCAATCCCAGAGATCACGTTGTGTGAGACAACGGTAAAAAATAAGAATTAGTTCCAAGGGAAGAGGCCATACCATTTTCAATATGGACGTAAAAAAGGGACAACTTCGGGGAAATTCATCTCCGGCAACTCTACTAATAGAGGAGCAGCGTCGGTAAAACTAAAAGGGAGTGAAAAAAAGGGCACCTACAGAACCCTTACCTTCTAGGGACAAACCAGCACAGTCACAGAGGGAGCAGGTAGCCTCAACGCTAAATTGAAGAAAAAAAATGTACCAACCACCCACTTAGGGGGGATCCTTATCTGGGGGAAGAGGAGAAAAGGGGTACATCAGTTAGAACGAGCTTTGTCATAGGAGGATCACACGTACACGTGAACTACCCCCGTCGAAAAAAAAGAAGCCTCTCCTCAGACCGAAATCGGTACGTAAGGCCGGCTCCACCGAAAAGAAGGGACGCGGTCGGAACGGTAAGAGCACCCCTGATATTATCCCCGGGAAGGGGAGAAGACACAATGAAGGGGAAAAAAGCCTGTTCCCGGGAAAAAAAGCACAACAACGGGCCCGGACCATGTCTTCGGGGAATAAAAGAATCCTCATCGTATTGCAAAAAAAAGGAAGAAGGGGAAACAAGACGACCGTGTAAGCCGGCCAGGCAGCGCGTAGTTTAGCAGGTAAAAAAAAGGAGGAAACGGAGCAATGGGCAGTGGTCGAGTCCAGACAGACCGGGTAAGCATCGGGGGCGGCGAATGTCTCCGGTAGGACGCGTACAAAGGACCTACAAAAAAAAATCAAATCGGAGGAAAGGAAACTGAAGAGTAAAATCTATCGGGGCACGGGTCCTGCACCTCAGGGACACGCTTCAATCACCGGGGAGCGGAGGGATGCCAAGAAAGCGAAGGGGGGGTGACCAGACGAAAAACGGCACGACGATTAACTTACTTAGAAGGACACCCTACACCGAGAGCACCTACCCTTACGGGAAGTAAACTTACTGGCACAAGGAGAGGACATGAAAAAAACTAACGGCAGATCTCAAAGGACGGGACGACTTGAAACGACCATTATACGAAAAAGACGTCTACGATCACTATTTAAAAAGACAACGCCGCGAGCCGACTCGACGGCAGCAGTCGGGAAAACTGGCTCTCAGAACCTCGGTAGAGGGACTCTCGGCGGGCAAAAGCGCCACTCTGACGCCGAAAGCAGCCAACTTGAACCGAAAAGAACTGGAGGATCAAGCGAACCTGGTCCATCCCCTTTTAGCACGAAAAGAGCATCCGTGCTCGAGAAGCAGAGGTCGCAGAAGACAACTTCGCCTGAAAGAAGGGCACGGCTCACCGGAATAACGCCGTCCATCATGCCGTGACTAGACCGCCGAACCACCGGCGACGTCGAGGGACGAAAACAAAGAAAATCCATTCTTCTATTAACAAGGGAACAAGAAGTCTTAAAGGGGACGTTCTGGTACCAAGGCACGTCCGCCATTGGGGGCTGACAGAACTCCGAAAGACCCTAAGTCGAGAGCCAGGAGTCCGCCACAAGAAAAGACAACAGAAGGGTAGGGCTTCTTCGGTCGAATATACGGAATAGGCGTAAAATGAAAAGACAACGCCTGGGGGGGACTGGGGCATGCTTGCTCAACACTACAGAAAAGAGCTACTACAAAGAAAGGAAAACTTATTCATCGCGGAAAGCTGTGAGCAACAACCACAGGGGGCATATGGCAGCGGAAAAGAACCTTTATCGCGTTCGGAGGACGAGGCCGGCATGATGTTCATACTCGGTGATCAAGGAGAGAAGAACGGGCAAATGGGCGGCCAACGAGGGGGGTCATCCGGCTCGCTTTCAAAAGAGGGCACCAAAGACCCGCTAGGCTAAAAAACCTACTACGCTTCCGCAGGAAGAAAAAAAAGGGAAAGGAAATGAACACTGGGACGACCTCATTCGGAGAGTGGCTTCTTTAAAAAAAGTCGACAGCTCCCGTGAGGATATTGATTCATGCAGGAATTCGCTAAGTTCTTCGGAAAAACGGGATTCACGATTCTCAATCAAGAGAGGAGCTGTGCTGCTAAAAGACCACGCAGGGAAATCGATGGGAGGAAGGGACGAGAATCGCGGCTTGGAGGAATCCCCCTGACGCCGATAAGGGCGTTTACCCTCATCAAAAAGTATAAAGACTTAGTTCGCCGGGCAGCCGAGGGGGTCCCTTCTTCGGAAACAGAGCACGGATGACAGGGGGAGACTTGTCTGGATCAGTATGATCAGAACAAAAAAAAGACTCCTCGGGCCTCGTCTAGCCTGCGGCCTCGGGGGGTAAAGCTTACCTATCTCCTAAAAAAAAAAAACGTGGAGGAGGAAGAGTAGGTACTCTGACCAACGACAGGAAGCGAGGAAAGCGAGCGTCGGTTGGGAAAAAAACATGCTACCATGAGAGGCCGAACACGAGCAGCAGGCAGGCTACCCTCTGTGGCCCCGGCGGACTGACGCATCGTCTTGGTCACGAGAAAAGAAGATCAAGAAGTTGTGGGGCTGCGAACGCACGCTTAAAGGAAGGCGATATCCCATTCCGCCCGGCTGGAAAAGCGAAACTACTTACTCTGAATCATCATCAAAAAGAAAGCATGCGAGCTCCTAGGGAAAGCTTTCTAGGAGAGAGGAGGAAGGAAAGGAAAGAGCCATAGACGGGTCAGTGTGCGAAGGGAAGGAAGCAGAAGAGGCGGAATAATTTGTAAAGATAGGGAGGCATTCTTACTTCGGGGAGTAGTTTTTTCCGTACGCGTTGATTTGCCAGTAGGGGTTGATAACGCCCTAGAGTCTTCAAGGGCCGGCAACATGGGCCAGGATCTAGGAGCGGGGGCGAGTCCCACCTAGTCGCCTGATGAACTAGGCGCTCTCAGGGGCCGATAAAGGTAGGTCTACTCAAAAGAAAAAGGGGAGCCACACTGACGACCATGAGGAAGTTTGTTACAGGCCGGGCACTGTAGATATGTTGAGGAAAGCAGGCCCCCAAAAAAGGCTTTTTCAGGGAAGTTTTACGGTGGAGGGATCGAAAAGCGCCGGCCGGGGGGTCCCAACGGTGGGAGGACAGGAGATCGACTTAGTTTTGCGCGATTTCTGTAAAAGCGAGATGGAGTGGCCTTTTTAAAGGGGAGAACTTCCCTAGTTTTACGAAGGCTTTGGTCCCGGAGGTAGAAAGCATATGGAGGAGAGGTGTGTTGCGAAGACCAGCGTCGCCGGTGGGGAGGGCGAGTTTGCCACTGGGAGGAACCGCTGTTAGGCGGGCAGAGAAGCTGCCGTCGTACGGGGGCGTACTGCGCGACTGGGGGCGGGGGAACGATGGTCGAAGCTAAAGGGGAAACCTCTTTCTGAAAGAAGGGGCGTGATGAGACTTTCACGGGAGGGCTGCTCAGGTGAGTACATTATTTTCTATGGGAACCTGCGATAGTCGATACTCTGAGGGGGAGAGAGCCATCGCTGTCCCTGGATTTTAGTCGGACAAGGACGGCGATGCAGAGCGTTGCGGAATCAGTGAATCGTCTCAGGTGGCATTTAATGCTATCGGGAGAAGTCGCCTTCAGGAAGGGATGGTTTGTCTAAAGAGCAGAGGTGCCGTATGGTACGGGGGGTGCAGATGTGGAGGAAGGGGAAATTAGATGGAAAAGGAGTTGCGGGTAGGGGGTGGGTGGGAGGCGGTAGGGGGGGATAGGAAAGAGCAGAAAAAAGGAGTAGGAAGGGGCAGGTGTAGGAGAGGGAAGGGAATAAAGAAGGGAGAGAGGGAGAGGAGTGTATGGGGGGGATGTAGTGGGCGGAGTGGCAGAGGGGGGGGAGACGGGGGTAAACCTGGGAAGAGAGGGGGGAGGCTGTATAGTCAGGGTTGAGTAGTGGGGGGACAGAAGGGTGGAGGGGGAGAGTGTGAATGAGCGGGAGGAGGAGAGGCGGGAGGAAAGGGGGAGGGTAAAAAGACTTAGGGAGGGGGTGGGGAGAAGAGGGGGACAGGGGGAGGAACGGTAAGAGAGGGAGGGGTGGGGGAGAGAGAACAAAGTGGGGAACAGGTGGAGGAGGAGGGTGGGGGGGGGGGAGAGGGGAGGGAAAAAGTAAGGATAGTGGAGGGGAGGAAAAAAGGGGGAGGAAAAAGGGAGGAGGGGCGAGGTAGGTGGGAGGGGGGAAGGGGGAATGGGGGGATGAGGGGGTGCGGTGAAGGGTTCCGTACGGAGAGAGGTGTACTGGGGGACTTCAGGGGGTAACGGGTAATACGTCTCCGACCGGAGCAGGAAACACCGTCGGGGGGGGGGGTGGATTTGTCTACTCAAGACGGTGAAGGGGAAGACTTCTGTTGCCAGGGAAGGAAGAAACTGTCATTCATGGTCGAGCATCAGAAAGGAGGGGGGGGGGGGGGGTCAAGGAAGGAGGAAATTAATTCCAGAGGGGGGGAAAGAACTTCGCCGCCGCTGAGGAAGTCGGAAGTAGCCCGAGGGAAAGTGTTCTCAATCGGCACCGACCGGGGGGGCGTTTAGCTAACGAAGCTGCTGCACTGTCCGTCGGAACTGTCCGTCAGACTGTGAAGGAAGGGGCTGGGTCCAAAAGGGTCTTAAGTTTAAGGTCACGCGACCGGAGAAAAGACGGAACTTTGGGGTTCCTGACATTCTTTCCATTTAACGTTGGCTGTCTGTTGTCATCGGGGGAAAGACGGAAGAATAAGCTCAGGTCTCGTACCGGGAGCTTAAAAAAACCGAGGGGGGGAGGTGGAGCCGTAGCTGAACGTAGGTGCAGGCGGAGATGCTTATAGAAAACGGTCGACGGGGTTGAGTAGAAGGAAGTAATCGCTACTTAAGAAAAGGATCTTGGCGAAACTGAAGGAGCGGTTTTTCTAGAAGGACACAGGTAATGGTTGTGGGGATGACTTGGGCTTGCAAAAAAGGTTAGACAAGACTAAATTGGCGTGCTGTTGAAACTGGAAGAACCGGGCCGCTTGGAGATGGGAAGCCTGCGGGAAGCAGGCTGTTCCCCTAAAGAATGCGACGCTCTCTCAGAGGAGAAGAAGTTGCCGAATGAAGGTACCGGAGTAGAAAGTGTATGGGGACGAAGGATGTCCAAGGATGTCCTTATCCAGGAATACTGCTCTGAGGGTGACCGTTGTCGCACCCAAACGAAGAGGGAACGGTCAGCGTGGTTCATAGGGGGGCCGAAAAAAACTCACAGGGTAGAGGTAGTGGTCGTGCCAGGGGGTGCATGTAAAGTTGCGGGCGTGTCGAAGCCTAACGTCGCAGACGTGTATCTAAAGTTAGTGCCCGACGAGGCGAGGGGATGCTGGGGGCGCCCGAGAAGGGAAGGTTGTTGGCTAGTGGGGGGGGACTAACTGCGCCGCGGAGGTATTGGCCGTGAAGGGAAGATTTGCCGCCGACCTAGCGAAAAGAGGGGTGGGCTAAAGGGGGAGAGAGCAAATCCGAAAAATGACCTGCACAGGGTAGAAACAATCGCGGAAACGCCAGAGATGAGACGGAAGATTTGAAGACTAAGGAATAGACCAAGTAGTGTGCTTTTCGCGTAAAGCCAGCGGATCATTGCCGAGGGGAGAGTTAAGGGGGATCTGCATGCGCTGGGGAAACTGGGGGAGGCAGTGGCGCATCAGACGCTCAACCGTTCTGATAGGCAGATGCGGGGTTCTGCAAGCGGGGGTTGGTCTTGTCCTACTCTATTACAAAGGACCGCGGGGGAAAGAAGAGTAGAAGATTTAGGAAGAGCTGTTATGACTCTGGGAGGGAGGGCCCAAAGTGCTGTCGCTAAGGTGGGGGGTCATTCCAAAGGAAAAGGAGTCATTCAAGACAACAAATTACTAGCTTTCATCGAGGAAAAAAAAACAACGGATATGATGAAAAAGGGAGAAGGAGGGGGGGGGGTGGGGGGACTGGGGGGTTCACTTTTCGAGAAGGAAAAAAAAAAAGGCGGACGAACAAGAGGGGGCCCTCCGTACGACGCGGAAGAAAGACGTAAAGGTCCATATACACCCGGCAGTGTGTACGCGGCGCATTGGGAAAAGAGGGCGATTTACAAAAAACAAACCCTCTGAACATGGGGGGAAGGAACCCAAGAAGCGAATGGTTCTTCAGGGGGGGGGGAATGCGTAGAGAGCGCAAAGCAAGAAAGGAACATGAGGACTGGTCAGGAAGACCGCTCATAGAGTCGACTCCGACTTATCCTTGGAAAAACCAATAGGGGCGAGCGAATTGAAGGGGAGGACAGAGGAGGGCGGGGAGCATGCTAGGTTCGGCCTTTTGGAGGCATTTGCGCAAAGGGCATCTGCAGACAAAACTTCCGAGAGCAACGAAAGGGGAGGGAATGTAGGGCGGCACATCTGCCAAACGTCCCATTAAAAAACCGCCGCGGGAGAAGGGAGTCACCCTGAAGACAGCAACACATCTCACCTGAGAGGGCGCCCGCATCACCAGGCGAGTCGATCAAAACGAGCTGAAAATCTGGCGAACGCGGGGCCTTCGACCCTGACAGAACCTTTAGCTTCACAAAGCAAGGCACTACCACTATCAGAAAGACCTTGGCGCGTGGACTTCGGGGGGGAAGAAAACAGGGGGGGGGGCCGCAGCCCATGAAGGAGCAGTGGGAAGCAACGGTCACCAGAAGAAGACAAGGAGGGAAAATCTACGGCAGAAGATGGCAAATCCGGTTCGTCCTAGATAGAATGCGGTACCTTCATCGGCCTGAAAGAGGATGAATACTCAGGAGAGAGTAGCAGGACGTCGGTATGAGGACAAGAAGGGCGAAGAGCGCGGCGCGGGGATTCAGGACCAGTGCAACATAAAGAAAACAGCCACATTTATGCTGGAATAACGGGAACGCACGTCCGAAACCAACATTACCTGTTTCTCCGGATAAAAACGGAAAAGGAGAGGGGCGACCCACGATGAGGGGTCCGCATTATCGCGAAAAACGGAGATCTACACAAAAACGTCTCCTTCAAAACTCGCCGCAGGCACCCGCCAGAGACGGCCGCTCCGGCTCAGAATGCCAAACAGAAAGGGACGCCGGCAGAAAGGTAAGGAAGAACGAAGCAGTCGAGTCCGTCTAGAAATCTTCCCAACAATGACATCACCTTCCTTTTAAAATGAGCAAAAACAACGTGAAAGCTACCCGGGCGTGGCTGCGGAAACTAAGCAACGCTGACTTGTGCTAAAAAAGGAGGCATAAGGCACACCCCAAACCGTGAGAGGGCCGCCCAAGGAGTTATTCTAAAAAAAGGCCTTCCATATTGCCGAGGAAAGGCAAGAAGTCTGGGCTACGATAACCTGTTACAGCAGCTAGGCGTCGTCTCCGCGCAGATCATGCGCGATAAAAACCGCTCCTCGGAAGGAGAAAGTACTGCCAACTGCAGCACCTTCCGAGAGGCATCTCACCTTCACAAGGGAGGCGTCGCCAACGGGGAAAAAACCAACGTCGACGGTAGTGAACGGCTAGGGAAGGGACACGACTGTCTGCACTTACGGCACGACGGAAAAAAAGAAAACCCAGAATCAAGAAAGTAGCGGCACGACGGGGAGAACGCTACGTCCTGAAGACCATCGCATCTAGAAGACGGCGAACGGGGAAACCCCCCGCGAAAGTACAAAAAACGAGAACGAAAATTTGAAGCCACGCCGCTGGGGGAGCGCCGCCGAGGGGAATAACAGAATCAAAAAAAGGCCAGCTCTGTCTCTCTTTCCAAAGCTCGGAGAGACTATCGAATTCGAACTAACTCTTACGAAAAAAGGGGAAAGGGGGGACACGTCTCAAGTGGCGTCGCCGGGAAAACATCGGTGGTCCATCCCAAAGAACCAGAGCTAAAGCTCGAAGAGCATGGGCCAAACGTCTCCTAAAAGAAGTCAGGGATCCAGAAAGCGGCAATAGGCCGTGAATATGTCCACGCGAACACGGCCGAAGGGACGGCTGGACGCCAACAACTCCCTCCATCTTGAGAGGGACGGACCAAGCCGCGTAAAGGAGGTGAGACGGGACCGAAAATGGCACTTCCCCCTAAAAAAGCTGGGTAACAAAGACTCTCTCCAAACCGGAAAAATAATGTTCTAGAGTAGAGGTCCGCCACACTCAGGTACAAACCACAGAAACCCGCCGGGGGAGGCGTCTTCTTCATTCGCAGAACCTCTTCCGGAACTAAAGAAAACGGGAAAGGGGGGGGGCCTGAGATGCTAAGAAAAACGATCTACAAAAGCAAAGGCCTGTAACCAGGAAACTCCAGTTTGAGCAGCTGTTATCAAGGGGAACATTGGAAGGCAGGAGCAAAACGGACAGAAGGGAGACAGGCGTCGTCAGGCGAGGCCTTAAACGGTTTGCAGACTCAGGGCTAGGGTCGAGAACGCTCACCTTCTCGAGGCCCATGGGAGGCCTCAAACATCCGACGGCCTCTCGGCGGTCCAGAAAGATGACTCAAAAACACAGGAGGCTACGGTCAAAAACTACTACTCTTGCCGAAAGAAAGCAGGACCCAGAGCTGTCACAACTTCAGAAGGAAAGGAAGCCGTCGCCGGGAGGAGCATCCCAAGTCAGAAAAGGAAAGGGCAAGGGGGAGGAAGGCCGAAGGCGCGAAGGGTGACGGTTTCAGCGGCTTCAGAGAGCATTCCTCTTCAAAGGAGGTCAGGGGCGAGGTGGCTTCTCTTATAACTCGCGGTTAAGTCGCGTGTTCGGCCTACAAGGAAAGATCAAGCCTGGCTCAGAAAGACGAAGATAAGCGTGGTACAACGCAGAGAAGAAAAGGAGGCCTGGCTCGTCTTCTTAGGGGAGCCGCTGCGTACGGAAGCCGTTCCACGCAAGAGAATGGGCGGCTCGGGGAGAGAATGTAGGCAAGGCAAAACAAGACGCTGAGCGGGGCTCGTCTCTAGCGGAGAGGTTGGTCAGCGT
>Ga0179591_1337778_pt1 | contig 12630 bp, 12 predicted proteins | sample CZOMad2_1_08_16f_FD_182891 | JGI IMG/M metagenome (GOLD analysis project Ga0179591, IMG submission 182891) | Vadose zone soil fungal communities from Angelo Coast Range Reserve, California, USA - CZOMad2_1_08_16fungal (PacBio error correction) | ecosystem: Environmental > Terrestrial > Soil >...
GAGACGTATGGAATAACAGCGAGAGAGAGGGACTCTACGATTTAGGGTACTTAAACAACAGTACCATGTGAAAATAGAATCTACACGCATATCACGTTGAGAAACCTTCATGTAGAGGGAAGGTCTAAAGTGCGTGATTGTGTTGGGTCAAAAAGCGCTAGGAGGTGGGTCTAAGGCTGAGGATTGCATTAATCTCAGGGACGTAAAAGGCAGCAGGTGTTGACTGGGGGATCCTACTACAGAAGGGTCAGAAAAGAGCTCCATTAAATGGGTGGTAAAGGCCGGAAGGCTTCATCTTAGGGGACGAGATTAGGCACAGTAGGGGTAACAACGAGTACCAGCTTTCAAACCAGAGTTTTTTTTTGTTTTGGACTTTGTCAAAAAGAAAGTCGGGGGGGGGAGAGTTGCTGGGGGTAGTTTTTCGGGGGGGGGGAGAGGCCAAGATAAAAGTCCAGGACATTGTTCTCCATAACAGCAACCAAACCCGAAAGAAAAACCACCTCCTCAAGTAAGTGCATGACCGCAAAAGCGCAGGACTCTGGGCGAAGGAGGGGGACCACTTTTAAAAAATGGGCGAGTCAAAGGGGAAAGTCGTGGTAAAGGTAGGAGGATCCATATGTACGATATTGCGACGAAGGTGCGACGACGGATAAATTGCGAAAGAAGGTCTTAAGAATCAGCGGAAAAGTATCTGAGGGTTGAATGCAGTAAAATGGGTTAGCGGGAGAAAAAAAAATCAACGATCAGAGTTGAGGCAAGAGTTCTTTCATCGGAGGAAGGAGGGGCCAAGGGTAACCGAATTGGCACACCTGTAGTAGGGCTGTACGCCTACATGGAGTTTTTGTTACGAATGCCGGGGGCTATTGAGTTTTAAGCTGACCACTTGGGACGGAACTCGCGTCTCGGGCCTTATCATCGGGGGGGGGGAATTACTGGTAGTCAGGTCGAAAAAAAAACAGGGGGGGGGCTGCGCGGTCTGACGTGAGGGGGAGATTTTAGAGCGCGCTCGCCCAGAAAGGCGAGGGACTTACTTTAAAATAATCTCATTCAGGGAAGGGCGCTCGAAGCAAGGGGGCCATGAGTGTCCAAATTCGGCGGGGGACAATAAACAGCTTGTGCTAAAGGGGGGTTATCACCTGAGAGGGAGTAGAAGCTGAAAACTGATTGAGGGATATTCAAAGTCAGGTACCAATTAAGCAAAGAAAGGTCATATTGCTCTAAAGGAGGGGGGGGCGTCGCATTTTGAATCCGGAGTCTGTGAAAGAAAAAGGGAAGAGAGATGTCCTTTTGATGAGGTTGAGCAGCGTTGGAACGCCGAGAGGGCTGGTAAACAGGTCGAAACAAATAAGAAGACAACCAGAAAGAGAGAGGCGGACAGTATAGTCCTTATTATCTCGGGCGCTCACGAAAAGGAAATTTTTCAAGACATAGGAGACCCTTCATTGGGGTAAAAATGAGAAACATTTGGGGGAGGGGGAGACGGGGAGAATCTTAGGATAAGGGTGGGGTGAGGGAGTGAGGAGGGGAATTGGGAAGAGAAGAATGGGGGTCTCAAAGGGGGGATGCGAGGGTGGTCCAGAGTCGATTATTTTTTTGTGGGGAACTAAACTGAAACGACGTGCGCTATGACTATTGCGGAGGGATCAAAACTTTGGGAAAGGAATAATAACAGTTCGAATTCCAAAAGAGCTTCGGCAAAGTATGAGAAAAATGTGAAGAAGATTCTAATGAGGACGGGACATCAATCCCAAAAAAACGGAGGAGGACAATATCGAAAGAATGTCCCGTACGCGTAAGAGAATGACCTCGCCGAATAGACGAAGCAAGTGGACTTCGAACTGTGACTCCCGACCATGGGAATCATTGATCAGAGGCAAATCAAAAACGGCGGTCGGCCATTCTTAGGGCATAAAAAGGGTATCGTGCAAAAAAGGGTATGAAGTTCCCGGTCAGAAAGACGCGTAAAGTCTCGTATCAGCGGTGAAAAGCTGAGCGTGTGGGTATGTATGCTGCGTGTGCAGACCGGAAGAGAGAGCGGCTAGCAGAAAACGCTGCGAGTAAAAAAGGAAAGGACCACCCCTCGGTAAGACGACTTCCATTAAAACATGTCCTAGATGAACCGCCGGGCCTCAGAGAAGGCCCGGAAGGATGGTGAAGGCGACCTCGAAGGGAATACAAAAATGCAATCCTCGTGAGAGGATTACAGGACTCCTAGAGAGGAACCAAGTCATGGGAAAAAAAGACGGGAAGTCATTATGGAGGGGACACTTCCTTAAAACCCTAAAAACGTCCCCCTTGATAGGGGGGAGAGGGACGGAGAAGAGTAACTAGGGAAAGGAGGAAAAGAGCCGGATCCCCGTCAGTTCGTATATCCTCCTCAAAGGATCGCCAACGCAATGACGTAGAATAAGCAAAACCCTAAGGTTGGGCGAGAAAAAACCTTCATGCACACCATCAAAGATTATCACTCACGAGACGTGTAAAAAACCGACAAAGCTGGGGGTCATACTTGGGATGGAGAAAAGTAATCACTTCGTAATAAAAAAGCAATGCAAAAACTGAGGGAAAAGGAATCTCAACAGGTGTGTAATGAAGGAGGTAAAAACCCTTGGCACGAAAACGCTAGCACGCCCTCGGTGCATTGCTGAAATATGCAAGCGGATTGTTGAGATCACGAAACAACTAAGCGCGTCAACCATAGCTAATGTAAGCTGAGGGCAATGTGGAGGGGAACGTATGAAAGGCGTCGCAGCCCAGATCAATATCGGATCGATTAGATGCTAATTACAGAAAGGGAGAGCTTAGATTGTAAAAGGTGGAGATCAGGAAAGAGTGCCCACTAGAGACTAGGCGACCGGCAATGATCTTGATACGGTCGTGGTGTGTAAGTTAGGGGGGGGGGATGCGAAGGAGGGACTAGAAACCACTGCACTTGTCACGGTGGATCGACGTCGTGAAGTAACATAACCCCCCACAACGGGGAAAGAAACCTTACGGGGATGGCATCAAACATGGGGACCTTTGGGACGGAAGTGGTTACTCTTACTTCAGAATATAGTGAGACGTCAGTCTGTACACCAAACCAGTCCTATGGGAACGGGTTGAGGAGGCAAGCGCAGAAAAGGCCACCACATGACGGAGATTTCTAAGGACACATACATTCAAAAATGACTATGGGAAGACCCAGACTAGGAGGGAGGGGGCAACAAAAAGATACATCTGAACAAGAAATATCAATCTAATAAAGATGGCGGTCAAGAGCGGAGCGGAGAGAAGAAGGTTGGCTTTACGGCCACTACTCGGCTTTGCAAAGACGGGGCTTCAGCGTTGGTTCTAGAAGGGAGACCGCAAAGATCTCCCAAAACGGGAGGAAAGAAACTATTGAAAAGGACCATCTTACTTATACCGGGGTCAACATTGAGTGGGGCACGCCATCGGCATCACCTATGTGTTACAGAAAAGCTATGTCGCTATCGGGCCCAATCGTCATATTCTTTCTGTACTATCTGTCTTAAATGGACGCTATTTCCAGAATTGGGTTAAGGCCAATGATTGCGTACTTGAATACCATATGACGTAGTTACTCGGGGAAGGAGAAAGCATTCGAACTAGAAGGAGGCGGGCCCAATTAGAAACAAAGAGAGTCTACTTGAGAGATGATCAGTAATAGAAAAAAGGGGACCGCCCAGAAAACCATGGGATGGTTCAAAATAGACCTGAGAAAAACTAAACTGAGGGGAACGGGCCGCCCTCACAAAAAAGGCAGGAGCAGGAAGATCAAATCGAGAAAAAAACGCAATGAAAAAAGCTTAAAGAGGGACCGAACGGCCACCGCGAATGTACTGACGTGGGGGCCCGGGCCAGGGTACCGAACATTGTGCCCGATAAAGGCGCCGGGAAATGGGGACTCTGGGGTCCTATCTCTGAAAAGGCGGTCGGGAGGGAGAAAGTGGATGGAAATTGCGGATAAGGCTTGGGTGAACAACTGTTTTCCAATAGACGAATCTAAGATATGTTCTAAAGGCCCTAGAAAAAGAGTCGATCTAAGACCCTGTGTCAAAAAGTACGGGGGGTTTTACAACGGGGAGAAAACCAATCGAATCCCGCTGGAGGATGAGACTTCCAACAAGAGGGGGGGGAGGTCTTTCGTTAAAGATTGGACGACACACCGAGGTTGCTGTTTCCGCAGACACTAGGGGAAAATCTTAGGGAGGGAACGTCAAAAAATCCTGGCAGAAAGTGCTGGGAGGCTAACCACATGGGCATGTAAGGTATCAACAGGCAAGGGAACGTCTGCAGACCGAGGGTGTCCGTCCTGGGCATCTGACGGAAGGATTCGAATGACTTCATGACTGAATTGAAAAGAGGGGGAAGATGCAAATGAGAAAACAAGAAACACGCTCAATCCTATCAAAAACAACAACTAGAGGTGTAAAATATATATAGACTTGGGTATCCGCCCTTGCCAACGAGATCAATGTGCCGAAAGGAAGGCATGAGGAAAATGATGTCTGCTGCTGCCAGAATTAAGAAGTATTACCGATACAGGAAATGCGAAGGGAAGATAAAATCCATTTGAAGGTCAGGGGAACCAGAAAACTGGCGGCAGGAGAATCACAAAAACAGGATGTCCAAAGGGCAGTGTCTGGGGAAAAAGCCAATTTCTGGGGAAAACAAGGGGTCAGCAAGAGGAAGTTCTGGGATGTAAGGAGATCACCAGTCGGAAAAAATGTGGGGGGACCGTTTTACGGAACAAAAAGAAATGGGTTGAACTCTGGTCTTGAAAGAGAAGATCTCTGCCGAGGGTTGGAGGGAGAACCCGGCTGAGGTGTCAACAACCATCTGTTAGCTTGACAAACATAGGGACCAGCAGTGCCCTAAGATTTACCCGCAACCATATAAGACTGTCTTGAGAAGATCAGAAATCGCCATTTCAAAAGTGTCGAGGCGGGAAAAAAATGACTGATTCGTTAAGAGAGGGAAAACGCTGAGTAGTCAGGCGGGGAATGGGGACGGTGTCGGGCTTGGGGAATCTTGATTGGACGAGGGGTGAAGCGTACGCGAAGAAGAGTGGGTTGCTTCGACGAAAAGCCGGCGCGGGGCGCATTTCAGGAGGAAAATCACTGGGGTGATCCCGTGGAAAAATGGGGAGGATCTATGATCAAACCAACTAGAGGTATCAAAGCTCGTTGGGGAAGAGGGTTCAACAAAGAGGACTAGTCGGAGGGGGGAGGAGACCGGTGGGCAAAAGCACAAAGAAGAGTGAGGGGACTGATGAAGGGGGAGAACCATCATCGATTAAAAGGGCTGAATGGGCAATGAAAGTCGGAAAGGAATGGAAAAATCGAGGTGATAGCCAGGTATATAGGCGCCTTGGACGGGAACCTTGAAACGAAATGGAGGAAGAGGGGAGAAAAGGGGGGGTCGGTAATCCGTACTAGGGGAGTAAAAAAGTCATTGGTTTGTCCTCCAGGAGGGGGCCGGGAGGTACCTATGAATGAAAGAAAAGAGGGAAAACAACTCTTAATCCGACCGCTACTGGAATGTAGGGTCGGGCACTCCACCAGTTGCAAGAGTAAGAGTCGCAGAACAGTAATATTAGTGAGGATACAAAATTCTGTGGGGGTCAAAAAAGAGGGGAAGGGGGGTCGGTCGAAGGAGCAGTTAATGGGGGGCCAGGAAGTCTAATAGGAAAGAAGGAGGTGAGTGACCGAAGAAGAAGAAATAGGCATATCTCCAGGTCTAGGTTGGGTGTTAAAGAACGTCGTCAAATCTGTAGGGAGCGACTTCAAAAAGAGTCCTCAAAAACGGAAGGCGGTTCAACCAGGTTTATTGATAACGAAGGGAATTCCGTATGTGGTGTAGGTGACGGGGGGGATAAGTGCAACGGGCTCGATCCAAAGTGCTCCATCGGGGAGCTCGAAAGAAAAAAAAAGGAAAAAAAAATTCAAATCCAAACTACCCTAAATACAAACATCCAGCATCAAGGGGGCACGGCCTTTGGCGAAGCGGAAAAAGAGGTGGTTAGACGCTGGAGAGGCTCTCAACCAAGGTGATAAAGGGGGGGGGAGAAAGGTTCCAGAGTATTTAAGATGCGATGCCCTCTAGAAGTGGATCATAGGCTGGCTAATCCTCAGGAAGGGAAAAGAGTTGACTAAGAGGTAATCAATGAATGGAAGAGGCGTGTTGGATATGCTTAAAATTACCTTTGCGAGCCCACTGTACATTTGGAACTGCAATAAACAGAGGGAAAAACGAAAAAGCGCCGTTCGCAAATGGTACCGAAGGGCACACTTTTAGGAAGTGCGTTCCAAGGGGAACGATTGGTGGGGTCAGGAAACCGGGTGTAGGGAACGAATGAAGGGTACCTGTAGGCTGACACAGCGGGGTGCAGTAAAACCCAAAAAACCAAGATTTTCAAATTATAAATCGGGATGGGGACATTACGGGGTCTTGCTCAACAGGGGGGGGGACGGGGGTAGAATTCTTAGGTAAGGAGCTGGTTTGAGACGAGAGACTCTCAAGCAGGGGAGACGTCTAGGGTAACCAGAAGGGATCGTTCATGAAAAAGGCAGTCAAGTCTAGAAAATAACCAATTTGGGGGGGAAAGGTGCAGTATTTTCAGCAGAAAGAGGCAATCGGGGGAAACACTATCTGAAAGATAATGGGGGTCCCTCGCTACGGGGAGGAAAGATTTAACGCTATTCCAGGTTCTGGGTGCACCTGGTCAAATCGGGGGGTTGTAGCAAAGTCCACCAGAACAGGAAGATATTTCTCGAAAGACCGGGGAGGTTAGAGACGTATTAATGGGTATAAGAGGTCATTCCAGGAAGGGTTTCGAGGAGGGTGAAAGAACTAGGGGGACGCAGCGTGGATTTCACAGTAAATACTTCCTGGCCTTTAACGAGACAGAACATCAAAGAAAAAAACGCTCAGCTTGAGTGATACGAGAAATGAGTTAGAGCTGGAAGCAAGGCGACTTGACAGATCGGAAACCATACAAAGTATGGGGTATGCTATCAAAAAAGGAAAATCCGTGCGCGAATTGCATCAGGGGATTGGAGCTAGGGGGTCGTCGCGAACGGAGAAGGAAAGAGTCGGTAGCGGGGCATCTAGTCGAATGTCCTCGAGATACTAACCGAGACGGGACATGAAAGGAAACAAACAAAACAAACTTATGTATGAGGAGGGGACAAGTCCGCGATTAATAAGAACGGACGGTCTGATCTACTCACTAAAGAAGGATTGGAAGGAGAAACTGTTATGAAAACTCGAACGACCACAGGAAAGAAAAAAAACATCGGAAAGCCTATGAAAGGAAGTACTTCGTTCTTGCAGTTCTGAGGTAACAGAAACCAGAGAGCGGGTAATGGAAGGCGATATGAAATTCGCATGCTAACTCCGCTAGAAAAAGACAATCTCTGATAATATAGAGGAGTGGGTCTGGGGGGTGGAGGGATGGGGGGCCGACGAAGAGAGTACGGTCATCCCCAACTGGACGAAAGACTCTGCACGGTCTGCCCCTAGTTCCCTACTGAAAAGAAATGTGAAAGGATTAGGGCCTGGCTCACCGATAGAATCAGGAGGGGGGGGCAGGTTCAATACCATCGTACAGTTTTCAAGAAAGACACCGGGCAATCCAAAGTTAAGGATAACTGGGGGGGAAAAAGGAGAAACTAATAGTAACCCCAATGGAGGGAAAGGTACCACTACTGAATTTCTACGGAAAACGAACGGGGAACCTTGGCTGGGGGGCTCTTCAAAGTCTGGGAAGAAGGGGTAAAGGGGACGTTTGAATGAGGGACATGAACAAACGGTTGAGAGAGATCTCCAAAAACTGAAGAGGGGAGAACCCCAGAAAAGAGAGGGGGGCGACAGAAGGTAAGCAAAACGAAGAAGGAGTGAAACCCGAGACAGAATTCCGAGCAGTGTCATCAGGAAACCTCAATAGTCCATCGTAAAAAAAAAAAAAAAAAAAATAACATGGGGCACCAGAGAACACTTACTCAACAGTTGTAACGTTCCCGTGGGGTACTGAACGTCCTCGCTCTAAGAAAAATAGTGCGGGATAAAAGATGCAGAAGGGGGAGGGTGTTCGACGACAAATAAGCCCTTTTAAACAACAAATAGTAAGGGGTAAGAAATGTCTTAAAGCGAAATACCTTTCTCCCGAGAAGGTCGTCGAACCCTAGAGCGAGGTCATATGGAAATTAAATTCAGAGGAAAATAAAAGAAATTGCTAGGGCCATTGGTACAGGCGAATTAGAAAAGGGAGAACAGCTAGAAGGGGCGGAGCCCCGGAAGAAGAAATCGGGCGTGTGGGAGGTTTCAGGTATAGGGGGGCGACTTTCAAAAAGAGGGGACGTGGGACGGCTGGCCTAAGGAGACCAACTACGGGACAACTCATAACAAAGACCGATGCCGGAATGATCAAAAGGAAGGAGGGGGAAGGTGACTACTTTTTTGGCCTCTGAACTGACTGGGCGGCCATATAGGAAGGACCGTCGCTCACACCAAAAGTACAGGGAAAAATGGGAGAGTTGTCGAGGAGGCGCTCCGACATCTCAAACCGAAGGAGGTCGAGTAAAACGAATGACAGGAACCAATTAGACCAAAAATGAGCGGGAAAAATAAAATCTCCCTCAGGACCTCATCAATTAGGGCGTCAACAGCAGGGGTGCGGGGTATAGAATTCCCCTTGGGGGGAGGTACGCCCTAACAATGGGAGGAGGGAAGTGTCGAGCGGGGGTTTTAGATCATGTCTCAGGGGGAAAATGCGGACCATACTTGCAGCAACCAGAAAAGTGAAGAAAGGCGAGGGCTGAGGGGCACAGGGTCAACTGTCTCATGGTGGGGATCCAGGTCTGCCTCACCTGGGTTTAAAAGGCCTGATCGCTATCAGGAGAACCAAATGAGATAGAGGACATTCTTGGTACCTGTCGAAAGGGTAGCATTTCAAGCAGTGGGTGAAAGGGGGAGGTCGGAGCCGGCACTGGAAATTCTCGTTAGTAAGGGTACAGGAACGGAGAAGAACATAAGAACTAATCCTCGGAGGGGAAACCAGTAGACACGAACCAAAGTAATTCCATGGAAGTATCAAGAGAATCAACCGGTTAAAGGACGCAAAAAGGGGGCAAATAACGGCCCCTGAAAACAAGCGAAAAGCTACAGTCAAAAAGGAAAAATGAACCCTCAAAAAAAGAAACTCGACGATCGAGAGAGAAGCCCCCAAAAAAAAGCGGTACACCATCAGCACGGGGAAAAGACCGTCCAGCAGTTGCCAAGGGGGACTGAGGCATGGGGGGCAAAGCCCCTATAGTGGGGGTCAGGCAGTGAAATGGTAGACTGGTGGGGAGGGACTCGAAGGCGCCCGCGGAAAGTCGGGAGGGAAAAGAGTAGGGGGAGAAATGGGCTTTGTCCCGGTGGGTGGACATACAATCGGAACTGCGCTTTCGACAAGGGGGGGGAAAAAGATGGGGAAGTGGAGTCTATCGAAAAAGACCATAGGAGGGGGGGGACAATGGTTGGGGTGAAGGAAACGGCAAAAAAAGAGGGGCAGGCAGAGTGGCAGGAGTCGAGGATCCATCTCGGGGAAAGGGGCCTTACCAACGGTGACTCCACAGCGGCTGGGAAAAAAAACATGCCCGGGGCCTGTGTCGTGAACCTTCTCCTGATAAAGGTGAGGGGTCGGCGAGGCGCCATGTTCTTAAATGGGCGGGACGCGCCCCTTGGGGGAAAAAGAGGAAAAAGATGTTCCGGCCTAATGAGGAGGAAGATTGGAAGAAGGGCGGAGGGGAAAGTGGGGGAGAGGGAGCTTCTAGAACACAAGCAGGTAAAAAAGAATCTCGAACTCAACACAAAAAAAGTTAATGAATTAACATGATATGAGGTTGTAGGAGAAAAAAAAGTTTAAGATATAAAAGACATCAACTTGGCCGATAATTCATGGCGGAAAATCTGGAGTGAAGCTTGTCCAGCAATGTATCTTCACAGGGAGAAGGGCAATACTATCATCATGGAAGGGTTCGGCTTATCCGCCAACCGTCTTCCAGAGGTCAAAAACAGAGAAGGGACTAGTCAGTGTAGGTCAACAAACTCCTAAGGTGGAGGGTCAAACATGGGGATAAACTAGGAAAAATGGCGGGGGAGGTAAAGTCGCCGTAAAACGACAGAAAACTGGTGGGGAAGGTGGAAAGTGGAAAAAAAAAACGTCAGTGGTGGACGTATTTCTTGAAGCAGATCTGAAAAGTGGTGGACCTTGAGCCCGATCTTCTTTGCTGGGGGGGCTGCTTACCACGGAGGCCCACCTGAAAAAAAACTTTCCCAGGCAAACATAGGAGACTCACGAGGGCCAGAAGCACAAGCGCCAAGGAAAATCGACCCGTTCTGGGTTTAAAATCCGTATCGTAATAGGCGGGCTGGTTACTTAGCGGGTAAAAAGGGGGGGGAAACGGCGGGAAAGAGTGGAGGTGGGGCGGGGGATGCCGGGGTGCGTTCCGAGGGGCCTAGGGGGGGGGTTGAGGGGCTTCTACGTAACAAATGCACTTTTAGAGGGGCCGGATTCAAGGGAGGGAAGTGGGACCTTGTGGGATTCATCGGGAATCATCCGCGAGGTAGCCATCTGCAGGTGGGGTTGGGGGGGCAGCGCGAGACGATATGCTAATTTTATTAGCTTCAGGGAATAACTCATAAAAGTAAGGGCTAAATACTAAAAAGGAGAACTCTCGGACTTCTTCCAACCGGGAACAGGAAGGGGGGGATATCTTACCGGAAAGGGTCAGAGATACGAAGGGAAAGTAGACGAGACTATCAGCGCCTTTTGTGGGGAAAACGCGAGGTTATGAAAAAACCGCCATGGCTGCAAAATCGGTTTTTGAGGAACCGGAAAGGGGGGGATGCAGCCGGTCGTGGGTGAAGACGGGGAACTAGATGAAAGAAAATAACAAAGCGGGGAAAGCCGGGAACTCGAACGATTTATCCAAGGAAGAAAAGGGGCGAAGATCCGCAAAGAAGCTGGGAAGAAGCGTAGCGGAGGTGGGGAGTGAGAGAGTGGGTGGGGAAACCCCTCTCCATTTCTGTCTATGAAGAGGGGGATGACAGGTAAGAAGTAGCGGCAATCGGCATCAGCTGTATTGTCGGGGACGCAACAAAAACCTAGGACTAATCGGAATGGGTGGGGAGGAGAAGGGAAGAAAAGTCACGCGGCTGCGGCTACCTCCAACGTAAGAGGGGGGGGGAAGGCAACTACCATAGGGAAAAAAAACGAGGTTGGGAGGATTTGCTAATAGAGGGAGGAGAAAAGTGTGCTGGGGTAGTTCTGGAAGGGTCGGAATCTACAGAGGTCGCCGGTGATCGCCAAACAACGAAGGATCAGAAGAAAATAACAAACATATAATGAGAGGTGGGGAGGGGGCAAGCCGAGTCGCGTGCCTCTTGCGGAAGGAGGATCCAACGGGTTACAATGGGCGAGAAAAGGTTCATCGTGGGGTCGGGGGGCGATTACCAAATCGTCATAGCTAGGGAGACGCCGCGAAAGGAGGATCATCGATCGGGAGGAAAAGAAAATCAAATAAAATAAGCTCGGGGGGGGGACGATAAATGTCTAAGGGGGGCTGCGTCAACACAGACCTGAGGTAAAAAGCAGACGCCTAGCGGAAAGGGGGTGTAGCCAAGGGAACCTTTGGGAACTGGGTATAAAGGCTGTGCCGTGCGCCCCATGGAGGTTTCTTGAGAGGAAAATAATTGGGGGAAAAGCTGACACCAGCTTGGTAGACTAGAAGTATAGTCTGGATCAAAATAGGGAAGGGTGCAAAGGTCATTCTTGGAGGAAACTCTGTGTTGATCGGAGTGCGGGGCTACGTGCGTGGAATCAGGGATTCGCGAATCAAAACCAAAAACAACAAAAAAAAAAAAAAAAAAGAAACAACAAAAAAAAAAAAAACACAAAAAAACACCAAACGGGGGCGGGGGGAGTCCCATCACTTTGGAGACGGAGTGAATAAATGAACTTCAATATCGCACTCAACCGACTAGGTATATGACATGTTTGAAAGGTGAGTGTGTCCAATTCCTGCGGGGGGGGGCCATAAGGAGAAGGGACTAATGTTTTGGACTACGCGAGGACTGGGAGCAGGAAAGGATCGGAGAGGGAGTGAAGGTGCAAGGATGCAACGTTTAACTCGGGTAGACAATCCAATAGGGCCGACTATATGGCTATTCCTTTACGGGAAGATCAGACGTCTTCCAGGTCTTTGAGAGCCTTAGTCAAACGGAAAAAAACTAGTTAAGTAGGGGGGGTCACGGTGCAGCGGGTTTTATCGAGGGGTTATTCGAGACTATCTAGGGGACCTTGGGATGGACACCATCCTCAACTAAAAAAAACCAAAAACCCCAGACATAGGCGATGATACGGAGCGATAAGAAATCGGGCGCTCAGAAGCGAAATGGGTCAAAAAGACAGCGTCGGCAGAGACCCTTTGTGGTCACTAAAAACCGTCAAGACCAGCGCGAATTGTACAGACGGATTGCCGATTTTGGTCTCGGGGGAAGAAGACGAGGAACAGTCGATTGACGGCGCGGTCGGAATCAGGGGCTAAAAGGTTAACCTAAGAAAGAGATCCGCGGACGGGA
>Ga0179591_1428598_pt1 | contig 12630 bp, 14 predicted proteins | sample CZOMad2_1_08_16f_FD_182891 | JGI IMG/M metagenome (GOLD analysis project Ga0179591, IMG submission 182891) | Vadose zone soil fungal communities from Angelo Coast Range Reserve, California, USA - CZOMad2_1_08_16fungal (PacBio error correction) | ecosystem: Environmental > Terrestrial > Soil >...
AGAAATTAAAAAAAAACCGCGAAGCCCCGATGGAATGCCCCCCGTTTTTAATAGTAAGATAACCCAGCAAAACGCCCGAGCGGTAAGCCCGGGAAACATCGCCGGCATGAAAAAAAAATTGCAAGCCAGTGAAAATCTGCCCGCCCCAGATGCTACTGGCGGGCGCCCGGCGGCCGGGCCTACGGAAAGCAAACATCGAAACGCCGGCATATGGGATGAAAACTGGCTGGGGGGCCCCGTAAGCGAACAATTGAAGAAAACTGGGGGTCCTAGATGGCGGAGCAGCTCAAACACTGAATGCGCTGCAGCAGGCACAACGGGCCCAGGGGGGGCTCGTCGGAAGAATCAAGCTGCGCGCGAAGGCCCATTGGCCCCGGTCCAGGACCAAGCGCCGAAAAAAATGGCGCCGGCAGGATAACCCAAGGGCGTTTTGAATGGTGGACGGGCGAAGCGAATCTCCGTCCTACTCCCTGGCGCCCCAATCTCAAACGAAAAAACAAGCTGCAAGACGAACAATCGGTGCGTTGAAAATCAGGTAGGGTCCGCGACTGAATGCGACAGAGCGGTAAAACGGCGGAACACAAAGCCCCCCCCCCCCCCCCCCCCCCGGGGCCCATCGCCCCCAAGCCCGTCCGCCTCCTGCCCCCCCGGCCCCCCCCCCCGCAAAGGGCGGCCGAAAATCCATCACGGAAACGGTGACTGCCCCCAGAAAAAAACAAAAGCCGCGGGGCGGAAAATTTCCCCTGGTTCTCTTCGAAATTAATTCGAGAGATGCCCCCGCCTTTCGGTAGTTCTAGATTGAGTTTTGCCTCCCCTTCCCCAAATCCCTTGCCCCCCTTTCAAGGACTTCCTTTTTTCGGGTGGTTTGACCCTCGGGGCGGTTAGGAAAAACGGTTGGAAATTGGGAGCGGCTGCAGCCTTAAAAGGCCCGTTAGAATCGGGGAGCAACGGAAATGGGACCATCCCAAGAGTCCTTTGGCCGGCCCCCCGGGAACGGGCCTTGATTCACGGGCGGGCACACAAAGTGGGAATCGGTTTTTGCGATCGCCCCCCGGTTTCCGCGGCCCCTTCGGGGCCGGCACGAGGTCTGCCATCATTGCCCGCGGGCCCCGCGAAAAAGGAAGCAAAGAAACCTTTGAAACGAAGGGAAAGGCCGGTCAAGACGGCCTGGGGCTCGGGGCGGCCCCGTCGTGGGGGTTTCTCCCGGGGCGGGTCCAAGGGTTGACGTCGCCAAAAAGCGCCCGACCGCGCCCCCGGGGCCTTCAAAAATGGAACGAAGCCCATGACAAAAAAAAAACGGCCGTTGGGCAAATAAAAGATAACAAAAATCGACATTGTCCGTGGAAAAACCAATGCCCGGCCCCCAGCGGGTTCTCCCAAACCCCACCTGAAAACCCGTTTTTCGAAGACAGCTGACCGAAAATGAGATAATCCCTCCACACGAAAACCCCTCCGACAGAAAGCTGTTTCGGCCCCCGCGAAAAAAAATCCGGGCTGAACCTAAAAAAAACTTGTTTCCCCTGGGGCCCCGCAGAAAATAAAAAGGAAGTGGTCGTGGCTCTGGGGGGCCGGCATCAATCATCAAAAACGTGCACCTCAATATCTGCGGGCCCCAAAAAAGTGGACGCCGCCGGCCGGGGGAAAAGCTGCGGGTCCCCGACCTCGAAATTCAAAAAATCAACTTCTCCGCCCGGCCGGCACCTGGGATCGCCCCTTTGGGACCAATGGTGGCTGTTCCCGCAACGAAGTCCCTGCGCGCCGGTCGATAAATGTTGCCTGGTTCAAATTGCGCTGCTCGTCCGCGCCTATTTCAAATCGAGGCCGAACCAGAGCATGTGCCACAGGCCGGGGCGGAAAAAGGAAATTGCCCGGCCCATCCGATCTCCAAAGACCTTACGGTCGGCCGCCAAAAGACTCCCCGCCCAAGGGATAATTCCCCGCCCTCGGCCCCGGATCGGGGGCGCCGTCCCGGAAGGAAAAATTTCAAAATTCCGGGCCAAAACATGGCCCTGCTTTCCCTCCCGCCCCTCCGAATAACGCCGGCCCTCCTACCCTCAAGACCGGCGGGAAGAAAAAACAATTTCGAATCAAAGCATCTACAAACGGCGGCCCCGCTCGCCGGTTGGTTTAGAAAAAGCAAAATTTTTTTTTCTTTTCCCCTTTTCCCGGAAAAAAAAGTGGGAGAAAAAAACAAAAACGGTTTCTTTCCGTTAAGAGAAAAATGCAAAAAATGCTACAAAAAAGAAAAAAACCGACGGTAAAACAAAGAAATGAAATCCAAGAGGCCCAATTTCCCCTTACTCAAATCGGAAAAATTCCGCTCAATCGCCCAAGTTTTGATCTTTTCCCAGCACTCGATCGCTCGCCTTTTGACTCAACGGGGCCCGCCCCAACGTGCGATCCCCTCCGCGGTCGGACCTCACCAACGGCGTCGAAACTTTTCAGCCGGGCGAGTTTGCCGAAAAAATCGGCTTTCCCAATCATTTGAAAAGGCCCCCTCAGCCTTTTCCCCGCAGCCGCCGCCCCTTTTCAAAGGCGGCCTTGTGATCATCGCTTGCCGAACCACCCGCATCGTTGCAAATCTTTGGCGAATTGAACACCCGGCCCCCCCGTTCCGGGCCGGTCCCCTGGCGGGGCGCGAAAAATCAACAGACCCCAACAAACAGATCCAAAGCATACGGGCCTCGACGTTCCCCGAAAAAAGCCGGGAAAAAATATCCCTTTCAACAGCCGTTTCGGAAAAATAAATCCCGGCAGCAACGCAAACGCGAAAAATTAGCGCTTGCGCCGTGTAAACAACACCCGCAAAGAAATCCGTTCACCCTTTTGGGCCCCCTTATGCCCCGACCCTTCGTGGTCACCCGGAAAAGAAATTCGCCCGGCAGGGCCAAAGGCCAATCTTCAACGTCTGCCGCGCCCAAGGTCACACCGCGGGTCCATTGCCCTTGTTTGTCGAATCAGGGAAAAAATAGGGAACAGCGTGTCACCAAATCTGCGTCCCCTCTGGCCTTGGACGCCGGAATTGTGGCCCCCTCCAATGTGGCCGAAGAATGGGAATAATATTGAAGCGTTTGCCGTCCGAAAATCGATAAGCCGAAAATTAATATTTGCCGGGCTATCGCGCTTGAAATCATCCCGCGAATGAAGCTCCCCCCCCCTGGGAAACGTGTAAATTGAACGCCCGAGGCCCCGGAAATTGAAATCACCAGCGCGCCCTCGGCTGGGTATCACCTGCCCGTCAACCGCCCGCGAAATGTCCCCCCCCCCTTTTGGGCTGGAAACTCATAGGAGGGCCCAAAAAATCCCTTTTGAAAAATTATCAAAACGTAAATTGTATGCAGCGGAACCGGCCGAATCCCGAGCAAAACCCCCCGAATCGGTGGTGCCAAAAAGATCTGCTTTCGTCCCCTTGGCGACCTCAAATCTGTTTGCCGGGGTATTGCCGGCCCTTTCCCGCGCCCCCCGGCTTTGGGTTTTTCTCGATCCAACGAAGGTCTGAACCGAAAAGCGTCTTGCTGCAATCGCCGGTCGCCCCGACCAGCCGCGGCCCAACCATTCCCGGGGTCCCGAGCTCGGGCCGAAGCGCACGGAAAAAAAACGGAACTCTTTGCCGGTCTTGGTGGGCCGCAATTTCCCCTGGTTCCGCCGGGGCCGGCCGCCAGAGCAGGAAAAGCCAGCACACATTCCAAGCACAACAAGAAGCCCCAAGCCCCATGGGCAGCCGTCCGCATTCGAAAGAGTTTTTTCCTTTCCGGTTTTGGGCCGCTGCCGTTCTCGGCCGTCGCCTACGGCGAAAAAACGCGCTCGACCAAAAGGCGGATCGCGGCCCCCCCCCGGGTTTTTAACATTTAAATATGCGAAAACTTTTTTTTCCCCCCCCGCCTCGGCTTTTTTGGAAGGGGCAAAAGCCGGAAACCCCCGTCCGAAAACCCACCCAGGCCAGGGCCCAACCGCCCCCTTGGCCTTTCGGGAAAAAAACACCTGCCCATGGGCCTCTACTTGCGTGGGCCTTTGCGGAAAGGAAAAAAAACAAAAAAACAACTGGGCCCGGTTTCCTTTTTTCAATCGGACTTGTGCTGTTCATTAGTGGGGCGCCAAAATGTCCCTTTTGTGAACGTTCCCGGCGCCCCCCCCAAAGCCGGGCTGGACGCCGGTTGTTCGCGCCGCAAACAAAAAATCGGCGAAATGGCCCTACAAAGGGCGTGAAAATGGCGGCCTGGGTGTCGTTGAAAATTCGGCCATCATCCCTTAAAATCGGCCCTTTAACTGCCCCTGTTTTTCGGAGAAAAAATTCTCTCTCAACCCAAACAACCAAACAACAAGGAGAACGGAAAAAAAAAAAAAGGAAAAAAATAAAGAAGAGATCCCGAAGCCCGTAAGCCGATCAAAGGAAATGGGCAAAATGCCCGTTTCAACGACAACCGCGCCCATCACCCCTTGTAAAAAAGGCCATTCGCCGAGGCCGCGCCCCGAAAAACCCCAACCGGGCGTCCCCCCCGCGCCCTGGCGCGAAACGGTTCACAAAGGACAATGCGCCCCCAATGAACAGCAACAAGTTCCCCGAAAAAATGAACAAGAACCGCCCATTTTGTGGTTCCTCCCGCAAAGCCCCCACGCAGTAAATAGGCCAAATGGCACAGTCCCCGAAGCAAAGGGCCGGTGCCCTTGGCCTGCCCCTGGTTCTGGAAGGTTTTCCGGCTTGCCCCCCCTTCAAACCGGAAAAGGCCTAAGTCGCAAAAAACCGGGCCCCGCTCATCCCGCCTCCCCGGCTGGCGTTTTTTCGGCGGTCCTCGGGCGGCGGGGGACGGCCCACGAAGACGCCAAATCGGCCAAAGGAAGGGAAAACGTTCGAAGCGACGGCTTCATGTTGCTCTGCTTTGGGACTTTGTTGCCCCTGGCTCCTTTGTGGCCGGCCCCCCGGCGCCAAAACTGACTGGCCCACCAGAAGGACCCGTCAGAGATCGTCCTTGCCGTTTCGGGCCCGGCCCCTCGACCCCCCGGGAAACAATGGTGGCCGCTGGTTCGGGACCGGCTTGCAGCAATAACGCCCCCCTTCGGTCGACCTTCGTGGGAATCGGAAAAAAAACAAAGCGGTGCCCGCGAAGCGCAATCTCCGCACCGAATCGGGTCCGCCCAAAGCCGAGCCCGAACATGCAAAACCACTAAAAAATCGGGGGGTCTCCGATCGCGGTCCCGCCCTCGCCAATCTATTACGTTTTTTGTTGCTATTCTTCCCAAGCGGCCCCTAATGAAATCCCTCCCAGGTACCTAAATAAATCGCGCCGGTGACGCCCATCCTGCAATCACCCAGCCGAAAAACGCTCGCCCCGGTGATCAATTCCCGGCCTCGGGCGGTCAATACCGTCAGGGAGCCTCAAAAAATCGCCGCTGAACCAAAGCGCGAAAAGCCGGCCAAAAAATATAAATTTCGGCTCCGATCGGCAACCGCCCTCACTTCCCCAGACATCCTTGTTTCGCCAAAATGGAGGCATCGCCGCCCTCCAAGCAAGCCGGGACGCCAAGATGGTGCATTTCCCCTAAAATCCCGCTCGCCCACACAAAAAAAAAAGCAATGAACCTCGGTGCTGGGCGCCGGCGAACGGTGCAGAGATGGCCCCTGCCTGCCGGCGTATCTGCTCGTGTGGAACCCCTGCAAGTCGGCAAAAACGGTCCAGGTGAAAAGATTCTTGCGGTGTCCACGGCGCCAAGCGCTTCCCATCGCATGTCTTGGCCCGGGACATTAAAAAATTCCGAACGCCCCCCTGAAAGGTAATCCGGTGTAAAAAATCGACGTTCGAAGCCGATGCCCTGGATTGGGGCTGATCGCGCCCCCGCAGGGAACCCTCGCCCCCCCCCGAACGGGCCCCGGTCCCCCAAATCGCCAAAATTTTCAACGATGCGGGTGGTTGCAAGCCGATCAACGTCACGTGTCCGCCCCCCTTGAAATGCGGCTGCGAGAAAGCCTCCCCCCCCCCCCCCCCCCCGCCGGCCCTCCCAAATTGGATGTGAAAGCCGATCCCCCCCCCAGAAGGCCAGAAAACCAAACTTCGCCCCGGGCTGTAAATTTCGCGCCGGTTTATCGACCGCGGGAAAAATCCCGCACGCCTGTGGCGCCCCGTGAAATCAAAGGCCGAAAAATCCGATCTTAAAAAGATCAAACTGAGCGGAACATATAAAAAGCTGCAATTCCGCATTGGAAGTTCGGAAAAAAAAATGGCCCGCTCCCCTTGGAAAATTCCCCCTTACTTGGGTCGCCTCCTCATTAAACGGATAACCGGGGTCTCCCCCCAACTTTTTCCTTAAAAATGCCTTTAAACCACGGCGAGCCGGCCGCCCGTCGAAAATGTGGATCGCAATCGCCGGGGGTTGGGAAATGTTAAGTAAACCCGGCTGTCCGGAGGCCGAGAAAAAAAGCAGCCCGTTGGGGGCGAATTCCCTTACCGCCGGCGGCCCCGAATCCTGCCCCAAGCGGAAAAAAAAATCTTTCCTTGGCGCGTGCCGGCGTACGGTAACAGTTCCCTTGGAATCTCCGATGGCCCGGCCCTTTTTTCCGCGGCCCCTGGCCAAAACTGCCTGGCGGCCCCCCCCCTCGCAAATGACGCCGAACTAAGCCAGCGGCAATTTGAAGCCAGGCCCACATTTAATATGCGGGCGCGCCCTTTTCTTGCGAACAAGAAAAGCAACCTTTTGTTCCAAGCGCCATGCCGGCGGCCGCGGCGCGTGAAAATCTGAGGTCGGCGGCGGCCTCCCCCCACCGCGCCCCCGGCGCCCTTTTGGCGGCCCGAATATTGAAAGCAAACGTTTTGATGATGCGCCCCCCACCCGCCGCCCTTCCTTCAATCTGCGGCCCAGAAAACCATGCGTCAAAAAGCCCGTATCTGCGGGGCGAACAACAAGCTTGTCTGGTTCGAGGTGTTGCCTGGAGGAAATCTTCATCGGTCCAAGGCCCCTTTCTCGAAACGGTCCGTTTCGGAAACGTGCCCGGGCAATGTGTTACGACACAATGTCCCCGATCTTTTGCCCCAACGGCCGTCGTGGGCTTTTTCGGTCATAAAGACCCGGGCGAAAAAAAAAATGTCGGCCCCCGGCCCCTTTTGGCTGACTTCCCCCCCCACCCTGGACCGCCCGAACGACAACCCTGCCCCTCCCGACCCCCCCCGAGCCCGTCTTGACCGGCCCTCTGTCCAAGCCTTTCTTCTCCGCCCCCCCCCGCGGGCCCCAAAAAAATGATGGCGAGACCCCCTTCGGCGGCCCCGCGGGCCCCGGGCGAACCCGGGCTGGCGTCGCAAACCCGAATCCCCTTGCCCCTGGCCCGCCCCCGTGGAGATCACTGCCCCCCCCCCCCGTCCGGCCCCGGCAAGAACTGAAAAAATGCCCCCCATTCCCGTGCCCTCCCCGGAATTAACGCCCTCAGCGTTGCGACTCCTCCACATCACGTTCCCTAAAACAAGCCCCTCCACGGGGTCACACGGAAAAAAAAAAAAGTCCTGAGGGGCAAGGATGGCGGACGTATTGAAAACTCCATCCCTAGAACACGATCAATCTCATAATTCGAAAAAGAAGAACCATGGAAATTCGCCGCGCTGTTTTTTCTTGGCCCGTCACCGGTCGGTTGAGATCGCCCGCTGGGCGTGGGGCGGCCGTCCGGGAACGCCCTGGCGGCCTGCGCTGGTTCGCCCCGTTTTACGCTCAATCGGCCCTCCGTCGGCGACTAACCCTGCCATCAACCGCAAAACCGAATGTGCTGGGGAAAGCTGCGTTTTTTTTAGATGCGCAGATGACGAAAAGAAAACTCGCTTTCGTCCGTTCCACCCTTCCAACGCCCCCCCTTGGGTCTCTGCGCCCCAAATCCCCCCCGGCCGCTGGTCCTGGCGTCGGGGCCCCTTCGGCCCCGCTGCAGCGAAAATTCTCGGGGGGGAAAAAAAACGAGCCTTCCCCCTGCCCCGTTTTTGGTGGCCCCTGCCCCTGCAAAAGCGCAAAATTCAAAAAGTTGTTGGCGCTGGCGCGCCCCCCAAATCGGCCATTCTCCAAAAATGTTTTTTTCGCCTACGGGCCCCATCCCAAGTCCTATGCCCGCCGTCGCTGGCCGTAGCCCGCCCGCCCGGCCGGCCCCTCCTTCGCCCAATGGGCCGGGAAGATCCCCCCCCTGCGCACAAATCAAATGCCCGGCCGAAATCCCCGGCTTACGGCTCGCCGACCTGCGGGGTTTATCATGTACTTATACTGGGCCATTTCCACTCGGCTTCGGCGGTCAATCTCTTCTCAAAACCACCCAACAAACGCAAAGGAAAAAACGGAAAAAAAAGGGAAAAAGAGAAAAGAAGAAGAAGAATGGACCTCGAAAAGCCGATTAAATGCCCCCAATGTCATAAGTAATGAAAATAACCCCACGCACCGCCCGGGAAGCCGTTCCGGGAATTCGCCCGGGGCATGAAATTTGGCAAGCCCAAACAGCAGGAAATCTGGCCGCAAAATTGGGCGAGGCCCCGGCGCCGGCGGCCGGGCCCCCTAGAAAGCAAAAAAAGAATCGACGCGCGACGCGGCAAAATATTTGACCTTGGCTTGGGCCCCCCCCGTTAGCCTAACATTGATTTGAGAAAAAAATGGGTCCCGGACAAAAAAATGGCGAAAAAGCCAGCGCAAACGAACATGCGCCTTGCACAGGCACCAAAAACTGGTCCCAAGGGGGGAAGAAGCTCCGTTTTCCGAGAAAAATCAAACTGCCGCGGGCGGAAAGGCAGCACGGGGCCCCAGGAAAAACCCCAAGCTGCGAAATGGCGCAGAAAAAGAAACCAAAAGGGCTTTTGGAGGGTTTGAACGTTGCCCCTGGAGCGGCTCCTTCCGTTCAATCCTGCTCAAAATCTAAAAAAAACGGACAGCTTCCAAAAGCACGAAAATCCGTTTTCGTGAAAAAATCATGTAGGTCCCCGCGAACGGAAGGCGCAATTTAAGCTGAACGGCGAAAAAAAACAAGCGGCCAGCGCCAGCCGTACCCGCGCCCCGCCCCCGCCAAGGGGGCGGGCCGATCATCAACAACTACGGTGACGTGGCCAACAGAAAAACACGGCGGGCGAAAATATTCCCCAAGGTTTTCTTCTCGGAAATTCGAGAAAAAAATGCCTCCGTAGTCCATAGAAATGAAAAGTTTCCTCCGTCCGCCATCCCTTGCCCCCTTCAAAGGCAACTTCCCCCCCTCGTGGTTTGACCCTGGCGGGGCTGTAAAGGAAACGGGTGGATGGCAAGCGTGGGGTCCGTCAATCCCTGAACAGGCGTTAAAATCGTGAAAAGCACAGGAAAATGGAAAACAAATCAAGTTTCCCCCCTTGGCCGGCCCCGGCACAGGCCCGGGTGAAAAAACAAATCAACGGGCGGGCAAAAGCCCCAGAGGGGAATCGGGGTTTTGTTTTTGCGGGAAAATCTGCACCCCCCCCAACAAGCCCGGGTTCGGGCGGGCCTCCGGGGCCGCCGGAGGGGTGTTTCTCCCAATCACAAATTGCCCGGCGGGCCCGCGAAAAAAAAAGACACGCCCCTCTTGGACAACGGAAAGGGCGGTTCAAAGAACCGCGGGGGCCTCGGGCCGGCCCGGGTTGTTCGTCCGGGCCGTCCAGGGTGACGGTTCCGTGCCCCCAAGCTGTCCGAAAAACAATCAGCCTCGCCCGGGCCGTTTAATTACGACAAAAAGCCATTGACGGGCGGGTTTGGGCAAAGAGAATCGACATTTGTTCCCCGTGGGAAAACGACTGCCCGGCCACTATCCGCCAACCGGTCACCGTTCGAGAAAGCGAAACCGGAAAATGAGAAAAAAAAAAAAAAATCCTCCAGCACGAAAACCCCCTCGAAAAACCCAGACTAAAAAAATCCTGTTTTCGCCGGGAAATCCCCGGGCTTGAGCTGAAACGCGAAAACTGGTTCCGGGGGCACGCCGGGCGGCCGCGGAATGAAGGAAAAAAAAAAATAAAAGGCAGCGGGCCGGGCTGGGGGCGCCAAATCCCAATCCAACGTGGCTCAATAAAATATCTGCGCCAAAGGCCCGCCCGCCGCGGGGGGGAAAAAGTCGGCGCCCGGGAAACCTCGATCACTGGCGCGGGCCCCCCTTGGGCCGCCAATGGCGCCCCCGACCAAAGGTGCTGTCGCCCGGTAAGGCGCGCCGGGCATAAATTTGCTTGGGTCGAAAATGCGCCTGCTCGGTCGGCGCCTTCCCAATCGAGGCCGGACCCCAGCAATGTTTGCAAAAAAAAGGCCGCGTGAAAAAAAGGCCCGGCCAAATCCGAGCCTCAATGACTAACGTCCGCCTTCCTCCGACGCCGCCCAACAGGAGTAAATTTTCCCGCTTCGGTCCGGATCGGGCCCCGCGAGGACTTCGCCAAACAACAAATGGCCTGCCCTTTTCACCTCGCCTCCGACGCCGCTTCGCTAACACAAAATCCCGGCGATATGCGATCCAAAGCAGATCCGCACGGCGGGCCCCCGCCCCCTCCGCCCCGTGTTTTTTTTTAGACCTTTTTCTCCCGGAATAAAAGTGGGAGAAACTGGTTTTCCTCCCGTTAGAAAAATGCTGACCCAACTAAGAAAAAGAAAAAAAAAAAAAAAAAAACAATCCCCAAGAAGCGTCCAAAATTCCGGAAAAACCTCAAAAATCGGAATTTCAGCTCCAATCGCTTTTTCAGTTGAAATTTTTTTCCAAGAAACAAAAATCGAAATCGCCTTTGGAAAAAATCACGGGCGCCCCGCGGTGTGGGGCGAAACATTCCTTCGCGGTCGGAATCACGGCCGGCCGGAAATTCGCCCCGGCCGAAGTTTTTTTTGGCCGTCGGCTCCCATCCCAAAATTGGAGGCCCCCGAAAGCCTTCTTTCGGCCGCTCCGCAAAAGGCGCCGGGTTGAAAAGAATCGTTTTGGCCCAAAAACCCCACCAAATCGGTGAATCTGGCGAATGAACGGCCGGGTCGGGCCCGTTCCCTGGGGCCGGGCGCGGATCAAGGCCCCCCCCCACAAATCCAGGCCCCCCTATCGGCCCTTCCGAACGTCCGATCCCGGAAATTCCCTTCAGCGGTTCGAAAATGTCCTGCCCCAAGCACAAAAGCGATGAGCCGCTGGGCGCCCCCGGTGAAAACGCAAGACATAAACCGCCCAGAAATCTTTCAACCTTGCCCGTTGTGCCGGAACCTGCGGGTCACCTAAGAAGAAATCGGCCGGCAGGCAGTGGCCCCATCTGCCAACGTCCCGCCCGGGCCCGCAAAAGCAACCGCGGTTCATTGCCCCCCTGTGGGCGAGCCGGGAAATAGAGGGGACCATGCACCAAATCCCCTGGCCCCGTCCCCGCCCCTCTTGGGAAAGCCGCGAAAAAAATTTTGCCTCCCTGCGAAGAAACAAAAAAAAAAAAAATGGGCAATAGTGAAGCCGTTGCCCCGATCGAGCCCCCGGAAAATTAAATATTTGCCCGTTGGCCCGGGCCCCCCCTCGCGCCTTTTGAAAAAAATCCAGCGAAACAATGGCAAAGCCCCCTGACGTTTTTTACGAGCCCGGAGGGCCGGAAAAATTGATCACCAAAAACCGCGCCCCCCCCCCCCCCCTTCCCGTCTGGGTGATCAAGCTGCGTCACAAACCGCCCGCGAAAATGGTCCCTTGGGCGGGAAAAAAAAAATCCAAATAAGGGCCCTTTGTGAAAAGAAATAGCAACGTAATTGATTGGCGAGCGGAAACCGGGGCCGATCGAAAACCCCCGGAATCGTGGTGCCCAATCGGGCCCCTCGTCCCCTTGGCGAACCGCATCGGTGGGCCGAGATTTGCCCTGCCTCGCGCCCCCGGCTTGTTTCTCGAAAGTCCAAAAAAATTCTGACCTTGAAACCGACGCGGGTCTGCGTTCAAAAGCCCGTTGTCCCCGCCGACCCAGCCGCGGAAACCAAACCCCTTAGTCCCGGGTCGAAGCCGGGCCCGAAACGTGTCCCAAAACAACGGACCAATCTTTGAACGGTCCCCCTTGGTTTGGGACAGTTTTCCTGTTGCCCGCCTGCCGGGCCGCAAGAAAAAAAAATCCCCACAAACAATTCCAAGCCCAGAAAGCCCAAGCATCAAATGAACAACAAAAGCCCCGTTCGCCATTCCGAGTTTCCCTTCGTTGCCGCTGCCGGTCCTTCGTGCCGTCGCCGAGCGGCGAAACGCCCGCGGGAAAGGGCGAAAACAATCGCGGTACCCCCGGTTTTAATGATTTATATGCCGAACTTTTTCCCTCCTCGCCGTTGGAGGGGCCAAAAACCGGAACCTTCCGAACCCAGCAGGCCAGGCAAACCGCCTTGCCTTCCGGGGCCTGCCCCATGCCCTCTTTACTTTCTCTGCGTGGGCCTTTGCCGGGGAGGACCATGGGCTGTTTCCTTTTTGTCATCGCTCGGACTTGTGCTGTTTGCAACATTGGTGGTGCTAATTTTTCTTTTGTTGAACAAACCGTTCCTTTCCTCGCCCCATCCGGCCGCAACGCCGGGTGGGTTCTCGCGCCCCCAATCGGGCGGGAATGGCCCCCTACAAAAAAAAAAGGGCCCTGAAAAAATGGCGCCCCCCCTGGTTTTGCGTTGAAAAAATCGGGCAAAAATCCATCCTTGAAAAATCTGGCCTCAAAAACAACGGCTTCGGAACAA
>Ga0179591_1381798_pt1 | contig 12629 bp, 18 predicted proteins | sample CZOMad2_1_08_16f_FD_182891 | JGI IMG/M metagenome (GOLD analysis project Ga0179591, IMG submission 182891) | Vadose zone soil fungal communities from Angelo Coast Range Reserve, California, USA - CZOMad2_1_08_16fungal (PacBio error correction) | ecosystem: Environmental > Terrestrial > Soil >...
CTTTCTCCTCTTGACACAGTCTTTTACCCAAAGGGAAAAGAGACTACTTAAGTAGAGAAGCGTAGATGCGGCAACCCTGTACGACATATTCGGGGTGTTGGCACTAAAAAAAAGAGAAACGAGAGAGGGTGTAAGCCCTCGACGGGGGGGTGGAGCAGGGCACGAAAAAAAAGCGGACTGTCTCTAGCAGGGCGGGGGGAAACACCCAAAACAAAGAAAACTGAAAAAAAACGCTTTAAAACCTCAAACGGGGAATTACTGCCATCTCGCGACTCAAATCGAGAGCAGAGGGGGCTGAAAAACGGGGGAAACGAGGCGACTGTCTGCAGTCAACGAAACCCAAACACTACACCTGGGGGGGGAAAAAATTTAAGGAAAGACCCCAAAAATGGAAGTACCTGCTCCCAACTGCATCTCAGGAAGGGAACTGTAAGGGGGGGGCATGGTATAAGGAAAAATATCATAGAACGGCAGGTTGCAGGGGCCCGGTAGAAAAAAAAAACGATATCACGAACACAAGAAACACGGATTCCAAAAACAGCCTGCTCGGGGGCAAAAAAATCGGCGCATTACCCTGTGAACTGGTACTGAACAGGAAAGGGGGGGGGAGAGTCAATGGTAAAGAAAAACTACGGATGAAAAAAACTGAGGGAAAAAAAAAAAAAAAAGGGCCTGTTACAGGGGAAGATGAAATCCTGGCGCACAGCGCGAGAGAGCCGTACGGGTCCAATGTGCCCTTAGCCTCGCAAGACCGAGAGTGTTAACGGCCTGTATACAGTGCAGACAGGAACACCAAGTATAGGGCGGATAAGAAATAAGGCCTTGACCCCATAATGACTCCTGATAAAAGGGGGGAATGAGCCCTTTGGTTTAAAAAATAGGGGGGGGGCTATACACGAGAGGAAATCGTCTAAAAGGCATTCAAAAAAAAAAAGAAATTACGTAGATATTCTGAAAATAAAGATAAGGGGAACTTCAGGGTAACACAAACACACAGAAAATAGAAATCAAGACAGAAAAAAAAAAAATAGGGATAGTACACAAAAGGGATTGGTCCATTAAAAAAATAAGGAAAGTTCAAATATCAAGAAAGCTCCTTGTGTAATTAGCATGGAACTGAAGAAGGAAAGGGCATGTACCACTGCATCGACCTCTTATATGCGTAAAACGAGCGCGGGGGGGGCAGCTCAACCAAGAGAACCTAAGGGACAGGGATTAAATCTGTGACTAGAAATGAGCGACAGGAAGTAAACAAGAACTAGAATCGAACGAAAGAAAAACCGGAATTACGGCGACGAATGTTTAATGGCAGAATTTTTCGCCTTCATGTCGCAAAAGTAAATGCAGAAAAGGGAAGAAAAAAACGAAAACCCGGAATGGTGACCAATTCGGGGCAAAAAGAATCGAAAAAAAAGGGGTTGTAAAAATCGGGGATCGCTGGTAGATATACTCAATGGGGAAACAGACACGATTTCTCAAGATGAACACTGGGGGGGTCAAGCCTGGGGAAGGGGGTACGGTGGAGAAACGTAAGACACAGCAAGGAACCTAAGGAGGCACAAAAGAAGAGGGGGGTGTCAGTTGGGACTCAGTAGGTGTATCAAAGGTCAAACCCATGCTTTGTGTTGGGGGGGGGCCAGTTCATAACTCAGTTATGGGTTTAGTGAAGGCAATCTGCACAGAGGGCCACTAAAAGGGTGTCCCCAAGTCATCTGGGTTGGGGGGCATCGTGGACAAGAAGCAGGGGCGGAATGGAGGTGTATAGGGGATACAAACGAGATAGGCGAACGCAGGATTGAAAGGACATGGAAGAAGGGGCCCACCACGGATGAGAAAAACTTCCACGTATTAACAGCCGTGAGAATCTGGGGGGGAGGCATGCCAGGAACATCAGAGGGATCACAGAGGAGAGATGCAAAAAGGGAGGAATTAAAACATTAGGCATTGGCTGTGCAAAAATTCATGGGGGGGTGAGGCCAAAAAAAGGTAGATTAGGAATCCCAGGAAAAAAAAAAAAAGCAAGCAGTTCAATGTGAAAAAAAATCCCGTAGGTTTAAATAGAAGGCAAGGTGACGTGGTGTAAAGTTAAAAGGCTACTTATGGGCGAATATGAGGGGAAAAAGAAAAAAACAAGGGCGACAGACGTAAAAAAAAAAAAATCAAAAAAAAAGAAAGCATAAATAGACGAGGGGGGGGGGGATCCGGTAAAGGGGGGGGAATTGGACGTCCTAGATTGATTGCATAAAAAAAGGGGGGGAAATTTGGGGGGGCATCATTCGTTACCGCAAAGAATGCAGAAAAGGAAACACAAAAAAGATCACAAGCACAAGTGGAGTGTTGACTGATGCGAAGCCAATTCACACGGGGGGGGGTTGGAGGGTCGGCAAACAAAGGTTCACCACAAAAGAAGAACAAAGCTCGTTATGCTAAAAAAAGTTGGGAGACTGGGGGACGATGGCACGTCTGTCAGGTGCCAGGGGCTACGCTTACGCGGTGTCAAGGACAAAAAAACTAAATGGAAGGAAGTACAGCAAGGGAGGGGGGGAACCGACGAGGGGCGAACTAAAATAGTAATAAGGGAAAGAAAAGAAGAGCAGGTGCTCAAGAGGAAAAGACTCGCTCCCACTTCAAAGCTACGGAGGGAGGAGAAGTGCCTGTTGAAAAACACGATAAGAGGGCTGGGGAAATTCAGGGGAACAAGGATCAGCAACATGGGCAGAAAAAAAAAGATCTTCGTATCATGATGATTGCGGATCCCTATAATACCTATTATTGATTCTTCCGAAGGGGTCATTGGCAGGAAAAAAAGGGAGGGTACAGGGGGGGGGGCAAAATGTCACTTCACAGGAATTTAAAACGACCAGATTGCGGGCAAGGGACCTACCTAAAATAAATCTATTGATCATCGTCTCTTCTTGTGATGCGACGGGGTGGGGGTGAGGGGAGTACTGCATCACACGATGCAGTCGGCAATTCATGAAAGAAGGTGGCGGTCGAAACAAAAAACTTCAACGTCACTTTTGACACTGATCAGGTGGGGCAGAAAGTGTTCACAAAAAAAAACAAAATACAACTCGGTACTAGGACACATCGCCCTCAAAAGGGTCTACACATAAGGCAAGGTGAGTACAACAATGAAAGGACCTCTGTCGAGGGGGGGGGGGGGGCAAAATGAGATGGAAAAATCGGCTAAATGGGATGTCCAGGCAAACATGGCAAAGGACCATAGCTGAAGTTTAAGTGAGAAAAAAAAAAACCAATAAAAAAGAGGAACAAAAGACGGCAGGGGTGAAAAGTTCCAGCCCCGGAGATTGTAGAAGTGACGGCCACTCGAGTTGGCTCAAACGCTGGGGGGTACGGTTAGGGCCGACCTTCACGGGCAACTCATTCCGTCGGACGGTCAGGCAGGGGAAGGGGGAAAGGAAAGGGTGGTGGGAACAAGAAAGGTTGAAGTTGAGCACAGCCGGTTTCGAGGTCAAACAACTTTTTTCCACAGGGGTTTGGTGGGAGGGGGTGAGGGGGGGAGAAAACAGAAAAGGGTGAGGGCACACTGGGGAACTCAAACGACAAACAGTGTACGCAACAATCTCAAAAAAAACTAAATGCACGGATCAGATGGAAAGTAATGTCCATGATGGCAGGGTGAGAATATTTGGTAAGGGGCGTGGGTTCAACTTTAATGGACTCCAGCTGGTTCCATATCAACAAGAAAAAAAGAAAGCGGGTTTGCCCTTAACCATTGTTGCGTTTTGAAAGAAGAGATGCAGTGGTCTGGTGAATGACCAAAGGTCAGGGTGGAAGGGGGCACCTAAATCTTGGGGGGAGAAAGGATACACGATTGGGGTTTAAAACTACAGTTAGGGGCCACTTAAAAAAAATAATGGGGGATGGGGGGGGGGTGGGTTCCCATTGTTCCCTGTCGAGAGACTCACGACGTATGAGAGAGCAAAACATCCCTCGGTCCCATATAAAAAAATATCGAACGCAACTGGCACGTGCGACAAGTGAGCAGGTCATAGTGCGCACTAAAACGCACTCTTCTGCCCATGTATGGAGGTAACGGGGGTGGAACCAGCCTCCATACCCCAGATGAGGGAACACGAATGGCCCGTATTTATAAAAAACGAACGAGGGTTCAAATGTTCTCTTTGCCCCCTTTCACCCTGGGTTTAGGCCTGCACTAAGAAAGAATCAGAAAAAAAGCTTTGATCCACGACCCCCCTGAGAAGGTAGAGACAACCCGATTCTATGTTAAGAAAGGAGCAAGGTGTTTAGGGCAGTTGCGGCCGCCTTAACATCCGAGGTTGGAGCGGGGTGAGGAAAAAGGGTGATATAAGACTAGTACACAATCACAAAGTGAAATGCGATTTGCTCATGACTCGGAAAGGTCTCGCACACGCCAGGATGGTGAGAGAGGTAAAAGGGGCAAGGAAATGTCTTTCATTGCATTGTGAAACTTTTAAGGGGATTAATAAAGGGACACATTACACGAAGTTTTTCGCGGGGGCCGGGTGGGGCAAGGAGATGAAAGACGTAGCTATCCTTGGTCGATGGGGAAAAGGTTTTAAGAAGGGGATGGCACTAAGGAAGCGCAATTGAGGGGGGTCCGATTCTTAACAATAGGAACGGGGCGAAGATTGACTGGGGACTTGTTTAGGTTAACAAATGGGGTATACTATATCCGGCACGGGAAAGAGGGGTACTGGGGGATAGAAAGGTTCAAGGATTGGGGAAAAAACGGGGACAGCGGACAAAATTTAACAAGAAAGAAAAAAAAAAAAATAAAAAAAGAGAAACCGGGCCCACCGAAAGGGGAAAAAAAAAAGAAGGGACAGGACGAATGATTGGTCCAAAAGGGCGTAAAAATGGGAAGAGTAACAGGCTCAGGAGGGAAATGGGTTTAGTCTGCCAGTGAGAGGACTTTGGCGAAAAAATCCTGACAAAAATTTTAAAAATATGTAAGAAAGTACAGTTTGGGGGGGGCGTAGGGGGCTTGCCCCATCGCAAAAAAAAAAAAAGAAAAAAAAAAAATGGTTTGGTTCACCCCAAAGCTGGGGGGAGTTGGGTGGAGGCAAAAGAAGAAACAAAAAAAATAGATCCAGAGCTCACCTTTGAATGAGTGTGATAATGAAACCAACCACAGGCGCAGGGAGTGTAAAAAGAGGGTGGGGGGGAAAAAAAAAAAGTGCATAACAGGGGAAGAGGTAGGGGATGGGGGAAAGTCAGAGGGCGGCGTGGGTGGCAATGGGAATTGGGATGTTGAACGGGGGGGGGCAATAGGCTCACGGGTAGGGTGTCAAGAGCACGCTCAAGTAAAGAGGCATGGGGTCGAAAAGGAATAAAGAGGCCGGCACATTGTCCAGGTGAGGGTCAATGAGCGACAACTTATGTCCTTGGCCATTAAATGAGGAAGAGTGGGGGAAACAAAAAAAAAAGGAGAGAAAGTGATTTGATGCAAGTGGGCAAGAAGGTCCAGGGGGATGAGAGGGGGAGGTGAAGTGGTTCCGTGAGTCATTTGGGAGTTGTGATGGTTCGGGGGTGAAAGGAGAAGAGAGAGGTGGGGAAGTTACCAAAAAAAATGAGGGAAAGAAAGCAAAAGTCAGAAGGGCGGGGCGCATGTTGTCCTGCAGGGGGGGAAAACCATAAAACCAGGTTACAGAATGGCAAGAGGGCGTCCGACTGTCATGGTTTTCACCCATAGACCGAAAGCGGGTTTTTACAGGCCACTACACGTTTTCCATCTGAAGATATCTTTTGGGTGTGGGAAGGACAACAAGAGTTTTGCTGTGAAGGGAAAAAAGGGGAATGGTGGAATCGGGAAATTGCGCCTTTGGTTGAAAACCATGTTTTGGCTTTTTACGTATGGCGGGGTGGTTCTCCCGTCCGGACACCCCTGCGCCCGGGAAGAGCGTAACCCATAGACAAAGTTCAATTTCATGCTGGAATTTAAAGTGGGGGGCCATGGGGGGGCCAACCAAAAGATAAGAGAAAACTGGCAGGGGTGGAGCATGCAGTTGCATACCTACAGAGTTGCCGGAAAATGAAGCAGGCATGGCCTGCAAACTCGATATGGGTGGGGTAACTATACTTTAAAAAGGTTGAAGAGTAGAAGTGATGCTCCAAAACGGGAAATTGGCCGAAAAGGAAGTCGTCTCCTCATAGTTTGTTTTGTTTTCTAAGGTCGATGAGGTCGACTTGTGGTGGTTAACCATTAGGGTAGGGGGGGGGAGAAAAAAGAATAAGAGGAATATCTCTATTAATAGTAATCAACGAGAAAAAAAGGTGACAGTTCTGCCTATTGGAAGAGTAGGTGGTGGTTAGTGAAGGTGGACAAGAAACAGCACAATTTCAGACCCAGATCAGGGAGAGGAAGGCAAAAGTTTGTAGCTTGGGTGAGGTGGGGGCGGGGGCCACTGTAAGGACCATCCTCATTGGAGGAATCCAAAATGAGAAAGAAGAAATCATATTGACGAAATAGAGTATGCCGCGATTGGGGGTGTGTAAACAAAGCAAAACATTGGAAGGTAGCTGTGGAAGAAAAAAGGGCTACAAACCACACTAGGATCCGGGGGGCAACAAAAAAAAGAACTAGAAACGTAAAGTTTTATTCAACACTCTGGTGTTGAAAAACTGAGCGAAGGACGAAACAAAAAAAAAGCTTGGCCTACAGGAACTGTTGGCCAGACTTCAATTTGGGGAATATATCTTGGTTGGAAAAGGAAATTGATCTCAAAAGGTTGTATTAAGTCGGTCACACAACAAAAAGAAGGTTTCGCAGTCCTTCACATAGAACTTATTTTTCTTCGGTAAGAGAGAGGTATATACTAGGGGTGGGGGGGGGGAGGAAGAGAAAAACCAAATTAAATTTCAATGAGGGGGCAAACGATAGAAGGGAGAGAGGGAAAGAAAGCCTTTCATATTAGGGACCTTGGGGGTTTTTAGTGTCTTACTCCGGATCAAGAAGGATTTGGAAAAGTTAAAAATGGACCGCTTTTCCAGTTGGGGTGGTGCAAAGGAGTATTGGGGGAGAGCTTCAGTAAGGCCTGATGGGACTCCGTATTGTCCATGGGGGGGGGAAAAGCAGATGGGGTAGTGAAAAGAGGTCGGTTCTTAATTGTGGTGGCTGGGGGGGGGGCACAGGGATCAGGAGGGGGGAGGAGAAAACAATTCAGAAAAATCAACTAAAACTGGTGAAAAGGCATTCTGGTTCATGTGCTGAAACATCTGGCTGTCACGGGGAAAAGGGAAAATAAGAAAGGGGCGAGAGCCAATAAGAAAATGAAAAACCAAAAACAAAAAAAAAAAGGAGAGGGCATAGGTGTATACGAAAAAAAAATAGAGAAAGAAGGACGAGCACCTAAATATGAGTTTAAAAAAAGAAATCAGAAAGGGGTGAACCACAAAAGCGCATTCAGAGGAAGATAAAAAAATAAAAAAAAAAGGGGGAGAAAAAAAAACTGACATGCAGAGGGCAAATGCGGAAAATTGGGAAAAATAAGGCAAAGTGCAAAACCTTGGGGAAAAGGGATCCTTGGCCAAGGGGGGTTGGCAGAAAAAGGAAGACTTAAGATGTTTGGCAGCGTAGGGGGTAAATGAACCGGACAAAGTACAAAGTGGGTCGAGGAAGGGGTGAACAAAAAAAATAAAAATGAAATCAAAGAAAAAGGGGGCAACTGGGCGGCCAGGGGACCGTAAACCGGCGAGTAAATGTATGCCTGTGCAGCCACCCCACGCCGCAGAAGGCAAAACAGATCCAAAAAAGGGGTTCAAAAGCGGAAGGGACAATTCTAACATCACTGGGTTCTCCATGGTTGGAATGTGGGTGAAAAGATTGCAAACAAACCGTTCTTCGGTGAGGGGGGAAAAAATGAGGACCTTTAAAAAAGAGGGGGAGGAGGAAAGTGTTGTTAAACCTCAGTACAACATGTAAGACAATGGTGGCCCCTTAAATGTGAAGGGGAAGGGGGGGTAAAGAAGGAAAAGTAGGCCGCATTTAATGTAATTGCAAAGCTGTGTTTAACTGGACACCCAACCCCACCTCGAAGAAGTGGGGCTTAAAACAAGACCAAACATAAAAAAAAAGTAAACAGACAAAGGGGAGAACAAGGAAACCACTACAGAGCGAAAAAGCTGGGTACTCTCTAAGCGCTCTTGGAGTCAAATCCTGCAATTTAAGAGGAAAATGGGGTGTCAACTTCAGAGAAGAATCAGTGAATGGAGCAAAGACCCACGTGGCGGGATAGAAGAATAAGAAAAGGGAAGGAAAATGAGGAACTGCAGAGGACTTGGTGGAGAACATTGGCAAATCTCTGGTAAAGAGCAGGGTGAGAAGAAATAAGGATATTGGGCCCCTTCAACACGAATAAACTGAACAAAAAGGCAAAGTAAATGAAACTGACAAATGGAAGATTCTCCATCTGGGTTGAGCAACTGAAAAGAAAAATAATGGGGGGGAATCCCTGAAGGCGGGGATGTATAAGATAACGCATCAAGGTTCCTAAACCGCCCGATTCTTTGCTAGTCTTGCTTCAAACAAAGGGGGGGGGGGGGGGGCTAACGTTTTTGGGTGACCAAAGTGAAAGAGCGTAGATGTGACAGAACGTCAAAACCACCGATGGTAACTGTCATCCTATATGTGAAACGGGCTGGAAAAAAAGGGGAAAAGAGTTTTGGCAAGGCAGGAGAGGGTGGGCGACGAGAGGGACCTAGTGGGTTCCTCCTTCCATAACTTGGACCCAAAAGCGGAAGAGGGGAAAGGAACTGTCGCGTTGGTCGAACAGAACACAAGGTGGAAAAGACGGTAAATGAGTGGGAGTAATATTCATGGAAAAAAAAGGAGGGGGGTTGGGCACACGCTCATACAATTTATAGCAACGTGCTATTGGGGGTTAAAAGGAAGAAACAAAAATAATTCGGTCTGAATGGATCAGGGAAAAGCAAAAAAGAAGGGGGGAAAACGATGGAAAGTTAATTGAAAGACCACCAATAAACTAATTCTAGGATTATTTTCAAGCAGAAAAAAAAAGAAAGGTGTGCAATAAATTTGGGGGCGGCTTCTAGCGAATGTATTGGGCGGGAAGGCAATATGAAACCGCCTGCATGAGGGCAGTTCGAGAGTCAACCAAAAAACAGAAAGTAACAATTGGTCATGGGGGTGGGGAAGAAAGAAAAGGTGCGCGAAGTACTGACGAATCGGAATAATATGGCCGCAGAACCATGCCAAGAAAGAAAAGGGTTCTTCGCAAATGGGGGTGGGAAAAGGTTAAAAAAACACAAAGAAGGACTACAGCTTTTTGAGAACGAGGAGGACGGCCAGGAGCACACATACACATGCAGAGGGAAAAACGGGTCAAAAACTGGGGGACAATACGGTTTGTCTCTATGCAGCCAATCATGGAGGAAGAAAAGGCCCCTTTTTCAAAAAATAAAGGTTTTAGCAAGGGGAATGAAAAACGCTGGAAGTCTTTCGGTTCACCTAATGGAGTTTGTCAGTGGGGAGGTCGACACTATGCAAGGTGGAAATTTTGCACAAAAAACAGGCAGAAAGGGAAAACAATTGGATTAATAGCAAGGCGAATTTAGTGGGGAAGGTGCTTAGCTGCTCGCGGTGAAGGGTACTCAAAGGATACCGAGAGAACGGCTGGAGTGGCATGAAACAGCAAAAAGAGAGAAACCTAAAACACAAACGAGGAGTTATTAAAAGGGATAGCCTTCAGGTGGTACAGGAATCCATAGATCAGATCCTTGTATGCCCCGGATTCACGTGGCGAGGGAGGGAGAAAAAAAAGCTACCTTACCACGCGAAAGAAAAGTGCACGTGTGTTGAGACAAAAAATTGTTTCTGTGTGGGTTGGCAAAAGAAAATGCAGGTATACAAGGAAAACGCCAAAAAAAGGACTGGAAGTACAATCACATTGGGGACTTCCATCGTTCATAACGGAGTTGGCTTTTGGAAAACAAAATGGGGAGCCGAGGTGATCATCAAGCTATTGGAGTTGTACTCTCAAACGGGTCCAGTGATGGGGGAAAAAAAAAGACACAGTTAAGCGATAGGGATGGGGGGGCTTAAAGGAGCCGGAATCTTAGTTCACAAGGTGGGCTCTGTGACAGTTTCAAAAAAAGGGGGATAACAGTAAACTACATGTTTGAGCTTGGAAGGGGGGGGGGAATGAGGTATAAGATAGGGAAAATTCGGTATAGGTTTAAGTACCGGCCAATTGGGGGAGGGAGAAAATTAACCAGGCACCATGGTTTAAATAGGTAGTGTGGGGGGAAAATATCATACAGCCTTACACAGCTTGTTAATGTCTTCGTCAGCATAAAGCGGAAGAAGATAGGTGGGGAAACTTCTTCATTTTGGCCAAGGATGGTGTTTATGGAAAATCCATGTCCCAAGAGCCGTAAGGGGGAGCAGCTTTTTGAAAAAGGGGGTATCTGATAGTGGGTCTTACTTTTCAAGACGGAGGAGCGCCCCGCTTGAAAATCCGGGAACGGGGGAAATTGGTGTAAATTGAATCGTGTAAAAAAAGGAGCAAAAGGATACCTGATTACGGGGAATTGTCGGAAACAGAATGGAGAAATGAATGACGAAGGAATATGGACTTTTATGTTGAATGATTGGGGAAAGACCACGATCACCTTGAGAAAATAGGAAGCTGTTTTCCCACAGTGCGGTAAGTGAAATGGACCATATAACCGTATTGCTGGTATTTCTTTCCTTCGACTATTCGAGAATAGACAGTACCCAAGAAGACTTAAATGGACAGCAAGTAAAAAAAATGTGAAGATAACATGCCTATAGTGGGCAGAAAAGGGTTTTCTAAGCGTGGATGAATTGTGGGACAAGAAAGAGGAGGTGGAGGCCAAAGCGCGGTAGGAAAAATACAACTTACATCACCCCTTGAAAAAAGGGATCCGCTGATAAGAAACCCACAGCAGGTCAAAAAGAGAATAGGGGATCTGGGGTGGAACTAGGGAGAACAGATTGGGGGGAAGATTGATAAGGGGAATTTGTGGGTCAGTAATATTTGCCATGGCTTTGTGAGAGGGGGAGGAGGGGGTGACGTTTCTTTCGGGAGAGATTGGGGGAGAGAACCGGCTCTGGTACTAATTGGCAGGAGGGTGAGGGAAAAACCATTTCAAATAGAGGCTTACCTTTTAGGTTGTATTCAAGGTGAAGAAGGAAGGGGGAGAGGATCCATTCAAATTATTAATTCTGGGCAAGGCAAAAGGTGGGAAAAAAGTAAATGAAAAAGGAGGGGATAGTCCATAGCAAAGTATATGCGCAGCATTTTGGGACTGTAGGGGGTTTAAGGGGGCACGCGGAGGGAGGTTGAAAGTTGATTCTGGGTTTAAAGGCTCCAACGGACGGAGAGTAAGTTGGGTGTACTTTATCGAAGGGAGGTTTCAAAAGTCGAAGGGAGGAGGGAACAGCACACTTGTTATTGCTTTGGCCCCACCCAATAAAAAAAAACCAAAAAAACCAGGAAACAATTGCAGAAGGGGAAACATTCGATAAGGGGTAAGGAGGTTTTCAAAAACCCCTCTCTAACTCCCTCGTTTTGGAAAAAAAAATACAACAACGAAAAAAAAAACGGTGTGGGGGGAAAGTAACACTGCCAACAGTTTGTTGTAAAAAAATTACCGGAATGGTGAAGTCCTGTAATTCAGTCAAGCAGTGGGAAACTCCCTTTTGTGAAAATTTGAGTAATGACGGTGGTGGAACAAGAAGCAAAAACGTCCGGGGGGTAGGCATCTTCACGGCACAAGGAATGAACTGAATCGTTGAATGGTTCAAATGGGACCATCTAAAAAAAAAAAAAAAAAGAAAGAAAAAAAAAAAAAAAAAAAAAAAAAAAACACAAAAAAAAGGGAAAGAAACCTGGAGTGGGAGGCTATGCCACTACCTACCCTCCTTACCTTCCAAAAGCTGAATAGGAAGGACGAAAAACTTCTCCTGAAAAAAGGTGGTTTGGAACGAAACGTAAAACTGGTGGCCTTCGCGCGACTGGGGAAGACGTGGGAAAACACGGAAAGTCGTCAGCATGGGCTGGTTATTTCACAAACGGTAGGGGAAAAAAGGCAACTTGGGGTTGAGGTCCCATTTGAAGTGAAAACGGGCATACCGTCGCCTCAATGACCTATTTTCTACTAGGGAAAGAACAACTCTCCTATAAAACGTTTTTTAAGACTCGGTTCACATCGGGCCCTTGTGTGTACTGTCCTAACAGACAAGGAGGGCCAGAAAAAGACAGGAACAGTTCACCATGGGGAATGTTTTGTGGGCGGATGGATGTCCGCACGTCAGGATCTTAGCCAAAACTTAAAGCCATTACTTGGCAACAAGAAAAAAAAAAGAAAGAAAAGGGAGACGATTTACCCTCCCAAGACACACAATGGCCATTTTTAGGAAGGCGGAAACACAAGGAAGGAAAAAAAAAGACTAAATCTACTCTAGCTTGGTTAATCAAAAAATAGCTTTTGTGATACAACGGAAGGGCCAGGTGACGAAAGGGGCAAAAAGCAGTGATCAAAAAGAATAATCTGCTTTTGAAAAGAAGCTCTTCAAGGGGAGAGAGAAGTGAAGTAGCATTTCTATTGGTATTGCGTCGAGAAAAAAAAAACCAGGA
>Ga0179591_1294906_pt1 | contig 12627 bp, 10 predicted proteins | sample CZOMad2_1_08_16f_FD_182891 | JGI IMG/M metagenome (GOLD analysis project Ga0179591, IMG submission 182891) | Vadose zone soil fungal communities from Angelo Coast Range Reserve, California, USA - CZOMad2_1_08_16fungal (PacBio error correction) | ecosystem: Environmental > Terrestrial > Soil >...
CCTATAGTATAATAGGCCAGACGGGGGTCTTCCTTGTGTATCACTAAAAATAAACGGTTTGAGACGAGAGGGAAGAGAGTGGGGGTTTGTCCGGACACAAAAAAGTGGGGTGGAGGGAACCGAGGCCTGGGCGACTATGATAAGAAGACAATATTTTAATGTGGCATGTGGCTTCTATAAAGGTTGTGGAGCTGCTAAAACTCTTCATACAGTGAGACCCCCCAATATGGAAAGAAAAAAAGGGGGGGCTCAATGAGACAGATTCCGTAGAAGAAAGGCGGCCGGTGGACGCGTGTCCCCCTCGTCCTTTGTGGGGGGTTCCTCTGAGGGAAAGGAAGAACTCGCAAAAGGAGCCAGGAGGCCACCCCGTGGGCAGAGGGAGGGGTTTGATCCGGAATCTATGCCGAACCTTTGAGAGTAAAATGCCACAAAAAGTCAAAAATAGAGGTTTTTTATACAGACATCCCAAAAAAAGGGTGGGAAACGGATTTTAGAGGTTGAGAAATTAGGGTCGACCGTATCAGAGTTTGACCTTGATTTGAACAAGGAACCTGTAAACGTCAATCCAAGCAGTGCTCACGGGAAAAGTGATCCGATCAAGTTCGCCGGCAAGATTTTGACACCAAGGAAGTCACTACATGTCCAAAAAAGGGCATTGGCGAGCTTAAAGAAAGAAGGAGGGAAAGCGAAAGCTGGGATCGAATCTCAAGGAGAATTAGGGTTTTCGCGCTCTGAGGAAGGGGCCAGGTAAGTGGCGTAGGGTAAGTTTGGGCGCGGACAGCCCGGAGGGGAAAAAGAGGTAAACTTGGAGAGCAGCGCGGGGAACACGTATTCGCTACAAGGGAGAAAGGCACATGTTAACAACCGTTTATGATTGGAACCAGGGAGGATCGAAGAGATCATTAGGTTGTCGAGTGGTAGGGTCCTTGTCCTGTCGTTTCTGGCGAAACAACTGCATGACTCACGTCAAAAAAAAAGCGATTTAAGCGGGAACGGGGGAGAGGCGGGGGAATGTGTGGAAAGGGACTTAAATTCGCGTACCCTCGGGCAAGGAGGGGGTGGACGCGGACAGGGTCTTCAAGTAACCGGGTAAAGAACTTCAACAGAAAAAGAAAAGGGGGGAAACAAACTCTCGCGTGGTTGGTAAGGTACGAATCTCAATGAGAAACAACGGGGGGCCACCTGTAAGTAGCTGAACGCGTTCAGTGTCTTGCCGGTTGAAATCAGGGGGGTGTTGGCGGGCAACTTTTATCGGAGGGTCAAATCAAAAGGACTTCTGGCTGGTAGTGGGAGGAAATTTTTGGGTCCGGGGGGGGGGGGGGGGGGGGGGGGGGGGGGGGCTGAATGGGGGGGGTCAACAGCTGACCGGGGGGGAACAAAGGGGTGGCGTGGGGCGGATTTGTATCTGGTACTTGAACTTACTTATGGATAGCAGCATCAAGAAGGGGGACGATCGCTCTAGCGGGTCGAGTTCAAACTTAACGTTCAGGCAAGAAGTTAAATTCGGTTTAAAACTTTGGAACGGGGATATTGTAAAAAATGTAGATGGTGACAGGAGGAAAAAAATGGGAATAAGGGGCCATCACCCTGTTGAAAAAAGGAAGACTTAGACTGGTCAGCTCGTTACGCGGTCGACCTTGGTTTAATTCATCTCGTTTTGAAAGGGAATTAGAAAAAAGGGTACTTGTGGGTGTGATAACGTGATAGGAAGCAAACCTATGACCACAAATTTATCATAAAAAATTCAGACAGTGCAGCCAATCGTCCGGGGAGATGACGGCAGCGTCGGAGGGAGTGGGCGGAAGAATTGGGCATCAGAGTCCTCCTTAAATGGATGAAGAAGGACACCGAGTTGGGTCTGCAAAAAGGGGGGAAGGTTAAAAAACAGCACGACAATCCCTGGCGAGGCTAAGGAAGAATGGGCGATGGATAAATTTTTCCGTTGAGGGGTTAAATCGTACAACAACGCTACCCAAGTAGGGGCGAACTGGGCTGGAGAAGGAAACAAAAGAAAAATTCATCTTATGCGTTCCGGGTAGGTCAGGGAGGGGGGTTAAAATTACAACGACGGAATTCTGAATTTGCTGACTCGTAAACCTGACAAGGAGGGCTGGATGCATTTTGGCCAAAACACCAAGAGTGAACAATTGAGAGGGATAAAGGGAGGGGTTGGTAAAGCGGGGAAGGGGGCGAATTTTTATCGAAAGAAATCTGACGTTCTCCTCACAAAAGCTCAGTGTATGGCCGGAAAGAAGTGAGCCCGTTCTGAGTTCCAACAAGGGACGTCGCAGAAGGACAAAAGGGGTGGAGTAGCTGGATTGACGATGGATCCCGAAAAGAAGGGAAGAAAAAAATCCTCCGCGGGCTTAAGCTAAAATGACGGTTGACTCCCTGGTAGAGAATCGGGAAAAAACTCTGAGAAAAAAGGAATAATGCACCACGAGAAATGGGCGACAACTGACCTATCTATCAGAAAAAAAAAAAGGAGTGGAGAGAAACGAAAGAAAAGAAGACAGTTGAGAGGAAGATGGGGGGGGGGCATAAGGCGAAGGAGTTTGTTTTCACTCAATACTTCTTACGATGGAAAAGAAGGGTGTTTCCAACCTACCTTGAGAGGCAAGAGGAGAGAACGTCAGGCGGATTCCCGGAAAAAACCCGACAGGAAATTCCCTGATGGGACCAGGGTTTAACTCGGATATAATATAAACGCCGGGGCCCTAAAAAAGTTACCCAGAAGGGGCGGAAAGGGAGGAGAAAGGGAGTGCGAATGAAAATCTGGACATTCCGTCCCAACGAAAAAAAGGGAGAACCCGATACATTGGTGGGTGAAACCTTCGCTGGTGGTGCCAATGCAAAAAAAAGGAAAGTTTTTTGCCTTCATAAAAATGGAAAGGTAGGGGTACAACAAAAAATACAAGTAGAAACGCATCTGAGCAGCTGGGGGGGAAGTCGCAGAACAGTGGTGCGCAAAGTTTAGGAAAACACCTTCATTGGACGCAGGGCCAAGCCACACCATCTGAAGGAAAAGGAAGCAGCGGACCGCCAGGGGAGGGAGGGCGTTGTGGTGACACCCGCTTAAAGTTTTTGAGAAAAAAAAGGGGGGGGGGGTTGTGGGGTAAAGTAGTACGACCCAGATATCAGACCTCCCCGTCGAAGTGGGAAAGAGTAGTATAGCAAACAGAAGGAAAGGGGGCTGACCACAGGGTGAAATTGGCCATTTCCTGGGTTATTATAAATTTGCGGAAACTTTGAAAAAGTTGCCTTCTTGACTGTTTGAAAGCCAAAAAGACGGTAGGGGGCGGGAAACCGAAGAAGAAATAAAAATGGAGGGCATTTAGTATACTGTAGATAGAGGGAAGGTGGGGGTAATCAAAGTTTAGGGAATATGCCCGAGGGACGAAAAGTGAACATCCAGCTACCAGTAGAAACTCCCAGGCAAACCGAGTTTGTGAACCGCAAGGCATCACATTCTATTGATGAACGTTCATTGCCGTATGGGGGGGTCAGGAATTGGATTTACAGATAGAGCAGGGGAGAAGGGACGATGAATCATCGCAAAACCAACCTAAACCCGCCTTAAAAGACTTTACCAAGAAGGTCAACAAAGCCTTCACCGGGACTCTGCGGACCCGGAAAAAAAAAAGGGGGGCATTTCGAGAAAGCAGATAATGAGGTCGTGATCGGAACCCACCACTGAAGGTGAACAGGCACTACCCAGACGAGTCAAGAAGAGGTGACATGGGGAACACTGTGGTATGGGATCCAGGAACAAAAGCTCGAGGTTGTTATAGCTCGGGTATTTCTTGATTAATCCAACCGGACGGGAGAGTGAGGTCTTTGACCACCGTAGGAAAAAACTTGAAACGGGGCGCGAACATTGGAAAAGAATCTTCAGGGTCCAGGATCATTCCTGCGCGTCACGAAGTAAGAGGGAGATGGCTGACTCCTTGAGGGGCCACTGGGTCATTTAAGAAGAGAGAAGATTAATGAACCTCCAGAAAGAGAACCTATACTAATCGACTAGCTAGGATCCTCTACTGCGATTGGAAAGAGTAAAAAAATAGGAAACTTTGTTCTCAGTGATAATTTCTGCGAACAAGGTATAAGGGCAGGCACTCTTATAGGGAAGTGTATCTAGGGGAAAGTTGTTCCGCGCGTAAAACTTAACGGAGGCAGTAATGTGTAACCCAAATATTATGGCAGTAAAAGGATGAAAAGGGAAGGATTCATGAAGTATTCACGTAGATATATCTTTCAAGGTAATCTTTCGCCTAATATCAGTGAAGTTTACTCATTATACGGGAGGGGGGGGGGGCATTTGGAAATGTGAAAATTCACGGGGGAAAAGAGGGATCTATGACTTTGTCTTGACAATTCTTTGAAGTGGTCATAGGGGTGGAAAAACGGGGCTTCGGAACTCTAAAGGGGACCACGAGCTCGGGGGGTGACCAGGAGGCTACGTGCAACAACAAGAACAAAAGTCCAGAATTTAAGGGTTGATGGGAAGGGGTCTAGTATGGAAAAACCTCAGGGGAACGGTTTCAGGGGGAAGATAAGCTGGGTTTTTCTTGCATCGGAGTCCGGTCGAAATTGGCTCAAAAGCGTTTGGGGGGGTCAAAGAGAGACCTATTTTGAAATGGGGATCTGATAGTGGGTTAATGTCCTGGAAACGGTGACCAAAGTCAAATACGCCTTAACTTATCTTGGACCTCCAATTTAAAGGGCGACGTAAGAGGGTAAAGATCAATGATATTTTGGGCCCACTATACTTTCCGAGTGTACCAGATAAATGGATCAGGGGGGGTTTACTAAAAGCAAAAAAGAACTTATAGGAAGCTCCAATCTCGCGGACTTAGCTAGTTACTCCAAAGTCGATCGGGGAATAAAGACGGCAGAACACTTTTTCCCCAAAAAAAAGATATATTACCAGGAGTCTCAAATAGTGGTGGGGGAATCATAACAGTATACGAATGACGAAAACTTCAAGTACTGGACTGAATTTAATAAGCAGACGGATCTCAGATCCAACAACCAGGGGGAAGGGGGAGAAATAAGAGGGGATTAATTATCATGGAAAGGACGTCCGGACGTTTCGGCAGTGTATACTGCGGAAAACTGACAAAGAGGGGTGGACGAGGATAAGAGGGTGTTTTAGGGGAAAAAACGTGGGTTTGCGTCAGGGAAAAGAAGGTATCAGGATCCTTTCTACTAGAAGTACGTCATAGGGTTGAGGTTAAGGTGGTAATAGAACATTGGGGGGGGCTAGTACAACCAAAGATCCCGTATATTGGGAGTGAGGACTTTAACAAGAAGGCCAACGTGCACCGATTACGGCCTCTCCCTGAGTGGGACAGTTACAACATTCTTCCGGTGGAATGTGGGGCCGAGGAATGGAAAGCAGGGACCAGACGAAGAGAAGACTTACACCTAATCTTCTGGGTGAAAACAAACCATTTGGGGCGAGATGAAATGTTGAAGAAAAAAACCAAGTCACCGGTGAGAGGGGGCACCACAGCACGGGGGGAAAGAAGTGGGGGAACATCTACGAACCACAGGGATGATTGATAGGGGGGGTTGAGACGGTGGATACCCAGGAACTGGTCGAAAGGTCCCCACTATAGAGGGGGGGAAAACCGTTAAGGGGATTATCGCCCGCGGTAACAAGAGAGCAGGACTCAAAAAGCAACATTCTCAACTCCACCGCAAGGGGGGAATGGATCCTGGGTTCAAAGACGAACAAGCTAGGAGGAAAAACACTGATTTTCATTGCAAGATAAAAAAAGGATATCCCGCGAGGCACTCCCGGCGAGAATCTAAGGAAGACCCTAGGGAGTTTCGAGAATAACTAGTTTGGTAACACAGAACGCGGTACAGGGGGGGTAAACTGCGTCATCCCTTAAAAGAGATTTACCGGGGAAAAAAAGGGATTTACCCCCAGGGTTGCGGGGGTCTCAGGAGAAAACAGAAAGGTAACGGCACAAAAAGAGTGACTTATTTTAGCCAAAAATGCGAGGAGAAGAAACTGAGGGAGACATGATCTGGAAATTTGGGGGTAAGGCCTGTCGGGTTGCTAAATAAAGACACTCCGGAATGAAGCCTCGAATCTTCCAGGGGGTGTAGAGACTAGTTACAAGGTCTGGAGAATTGGGTGTAAGCAAATTGAGCGCCCTGGATTGCCGGGGTGAAGGGTTGACGCTGACTGTGGTCCTCAAGCACGGACCGTGAAGTAAGGAAACCAAAAGCAAGGCCTGTCTGACACTCTCGCGGGGGGTACGGGGGACGATGTCAATTACAACTGTCAAGGGGAAAATAGGATCGGAGTAGGGGGTCACCGTTTTACGCCTGTGGTTGTGGGGATGCCGACGAAAAGGAGTATCATTTAGTATGGAAAAGAGCATGGAAGCCAGTGTGAAGGGGGCCGAAGTTCAACGGGGATGAATGGGGGGGGGGGTTTCCAAAAGGCCAATACTGCTTTGGTGAAATCTTATCGTTGGGGGGTTGGAGGAGGGTGATTACGTTACAAAGGGGGGTAGAAATTCTAAGCAAAGAGGGGATCGGCGCTTAGATCACGGAAATCGCACGGGAAATGAAAGAAAGTGAATTATCTTCCTGAGGGAAAAAACGCTGGGTTCACTGAGGTATGTGGGGAAGACGGAGGGATTTTTCATGGGGCGAGGGCCGAGGAGAAGAACCATGTGGGTACAAAAAGAAAAGAATAGGGTCAGCGGTCCGTTAACCTGAAATACCGGATTCCGGCTCGGTGCCTGTCAAACAAAGGAAGAAGGTGGAAAGGGATGCACCAGAGATATTCAGAAAGGGGAAAGGCAATGGAGGGAACACTTGAGTGAAGAAAAAGGGGGTGACGGCAGCGTCGGATTTGGAGAGGAAGGGTGGTCGGCTCAAAAGGCCTCACTGCTGAATTTCCACAACCCACAACCATTTGGGACAAGGGAGGAGGGGGGGTTCACAAAACGGAGAAAAGAAATCCCCGTCCGCAGGGCATTCAGGAAGGTTCGATTATGAGAAACGAGGGGGAATTGTAACAACCTGAACGGTGTCTTTCCTAGAAACAGAGTCAACACTTTCTGCGACTGGAACCAACACTGCAAAAAAAAAAAGTTACTTAGGGTGACGGTTCGTGTTCGGGGAACGGACGGTAGCGAAAAAAAGGGTCATACGCGGCACACGACGTGGCGTCTTGAGGAAATTAACACCAGCACGGTTTTCACCTGTAACGAGGGGAGAGGGAGTGTCGTTGGGGGGTGCAACGTGGAGGGCGATTGTACTCAACTTCACTCTCGTAAAGTCGCACCTACGAAGGGTGAGAAGGAATAGTCTCCGTCCTGATTGAACAACATTTGAAAAAGGTAGAAAAGATAAGGAAAACTGTGGTCGCTGGATCTGGGATTGTGATTGACTCCCGCAAGACGTGAGCGAGTAAGCGAAGGGTGTGCACACTCCAAAGTCAAAGGAAGTATCCAACAAGGACGCGAGAAGAGGGAACCAAGATGTAACCACGAAAAGGGTCCTTATCTAAAAAAAAAAAAACAGGAGTAGAAAAGAGAGAATATACAGAATGGTGCACATGGAACGATGGTGCAAGGGGGAAAATTGGGAAGACGATACTGCGACGAATGGGACAGGTACCAAAAGTAACATGGGGAGGAAAAAGCCAGAGGGCGACAAGGGCTTGCGTGTAGTCCCGGGACAAAAATAAGATCCAGCGACAACAGTTTGATTGAAGAGGAGGGGGGGGGGAAAGGGTGTGAGTACCGGCCCTAATTCTCTTTGAAGAAAATGAAAAAAAGACGTAGGAAGTTGGAAATTCTTTACCTGGAGGAAAAAAAAAGGACGCAAGTCCTGCGTGTCACCGAAAAAACATGCAAACAAAATATGGTGAAAAAGGTCGCGGGTTGTTTTGCCAAATGAATAGAAAAGACCCGTCCGTTGCCGGAAAAAATGGCGGCAGTTCCCGGTCTTGGGTCGAAAAAACAACGAAAGAAAGGAAAAAGAAAGGAAAGTGCGGGAGCAGTGAGTAAGGCTACCAGAAAGGGGGGAAGCAAAACTTTGGTTTGAGGAAAGACACCGTCGGGTCGCGGATCCACCAGATTTATCATAAGAAAATCCAAGAGCCTCCAGTAGACCATGTATTTTCTGAAGGGAAGACTGCGTTAAAAAAAGGTGGGGTTGAATGAGTTAACTGTATCACTCCATGAGCATCGAGAGGGGGGGGGGGGGAAAAATCCCGCCCAAGCTCCGACGCTAAAAAAGGTCAAAGCAAGATTAAAGCATTGATGCCATTGCCGTTTTATAGTAAAGGAGGAACATTTGGGTCAGCAGGTGAAGTAGGGGTACCAGGGTGAGCAGCAGGCCAAACGAAATCGGTGGGTCGGTAAAATCAATCGCCCCAGGAAAAAAGAGGAGGAGAAAGAGTTAACGACGACTGGGAACGGGAATGTTAGCACAAAAACGGTGAGGGGGAAGTCGGGAACCTTCGTGGTTGACCTCAGGGGACAAAATCCCTCAAACCGTAGGTGAGAGACAAAAAATCTGGGGGGAAAAGAAGGCATGACATTCAAAGATGGGGAGGAAACGGGCAGTTGCCGAGATCGCGAAGGGAGAGGTAAACCCATTCCGTGTCCTTGATCATACTTCAGTAACCGTCCACCGGAAGCGAAAAGAAAAAGATAAGAAACCACGAAACGGCTGCCGGGGGTGGCAACAAAAAGGCCGCCGTGTCAAAAGGAGCCCTTCACCATGCCAACGGAAATTTCTGGAAGACCAGAATTAATACAGCTTTAGATCACAAAAAAACGCCGTGTTGAAAGTCGACCAGAAAGCCGCTGGCGATCTTGACACGGGTGGGGACACTTTTAATTGAGATGCATCTTGGACAAGCTAGGTTGGGGAGAAGCTCTTGAGTAGAATCGGGAAGCTGGAAGAGGGAAAAAAAAAAGGCGGCAGCGTCAAAACGTATCCGGAAACCCAGAAAAAGGAGTCAACGTAAGACCAACTCGTCAAAAGGCCTGCGCGGTCACAAGAAAGAAGGGAAACAAGAAGAGTTCGATCCAGGGGGGAGGGGAAAATGAGGGTCTTTATCACAAGGGAAATCAAAACCTGGAAATACAAGGATACATCGACGCATGAGATCCACTCAACTGTCGGCGTGAGCGAAAGAAGTGAGAGTTTTAGCACTTGAAACGGTAATGCTTTCGATAAGGGGGTATCAAATATGATAGTGGAAAAATTTTGTACTGAGGATTGGGGCATCAGGGCTGCCCCCGCGAGGGACCAAAGAAAAGAAATACTTTTTCCCCAAAATTAGGTGGCACGAAGATAATGTCTTGGGAAAAGGGAGAGTAAACGAACTGAGTGCTCGGAGAAATATAGGTGGAATTAAACTCGCCTGGAATTGAAAAAACTTTTTAAAAGTAGTGAGGGGTAGTTGGTTCTTTGTCAAAAGAAATGATTATCGGATTAACGGGGACTTTACACTTGTTTAAGTGATGTAATGCAGGGATGTAGAAAAGGGGGCGAAAACTAAGGGGGAACTTCGCTGAGGGGGGGGGGGACCGGGACGACCCATCGAACGTGCAGTCAAAAAGAACACTCCACTATGATTCGTAAATGATCGAGGAAGTCGAACAAACGAAATACTCGAACAAGGGGAAGGATAGTTGACAGACACATGGGTCGATTCCACCGGGTGGTCCCGAGGGGGTAAGTCTGTGGGGTATGTACTTGAAATCTGACCAACAACTAAAAGGGGTGAAGAACCGGTCACCGAAAGAGTTTAAACGGAAGGAATCGTTAGAAAGTATAGAGATGTTGAGCGGGACCCATAAAGGGTGTGTAAGCCGCCAACAATCAGAGAAAACAAAGAGTCCAAGAGTCAGTAATGCAGGAGGTAGCAACAGGCGACGAAGGCGTAGGCCGGCAAAAACAAAAGTTTGGTCCATAAAAAGGCTGTATATGACCTATAGTCCAAAAAAAAAGTGGGGTAGGCACAAAGTGGAATGAAGAGACGGACGTCCGTCAAATCATGAGGCCTGAATCACAACAACACTTATGGGGGGTAGAGATGATATTTAGATGAATGCATTACGTTTGGAGGAAGTTTTGCGCACGGGGCCACCCATAAACTGAGTGGTTGAAATCTCGGCATAATACACAGTGGGTTACAACTTTTTGTGGGGAGAGAAAAAATATAACCGATACAGAGGATAATGAAGAAGATTTGGGGGACGTGATAGTAACTCTGTTTGGGGATTACAAACTCTCCTTATATGGGGGTCCCCAGGACATCCTTTCAAAGAAAGAAGGGTAGGCTAACACTATTCTTAAAGGGAAATCGGGACGCGAAAGGGAGGCCGGTGGGGGAGTGTTGGTCCTCTTGACAGGGGAGGAAACGAAGACGCCCGCGCTCACGACCAAAAGGGCTGTACCACCCGGTGGGAGTTTGGAAGAAATCCTATTACGTAAGAATTGCCACAGAAGAGGGGAAGGAGAGAGGTTGTCAGTCAAACTTAAGAGGAACTGACGCCACATATTTAAAACTGAGGTATTGAGGGTGGGAAAAATTTTATCGGCACGTTTCGTGGGCTACATAAACTAGAGAGTGTTTACGGGGGGCGAAGCGAAACTAGTCCCTCCACTCCATAAAGAAACATGACCCAAAGGGGTAAAGAATGGGATCGGCATCTGTTGGAAGAAAAACCAACCACGTTCACTAAATGCTCCAATAAATGGCCGTCCGAGAACTATCTTAACGACGAAATAGATGGAAATAGAGAAAAGTCAACTCCAAGGGGAGAAAAGACTAGGAAGTTACCTGACGAAAAGAAATCTGGGGTAGAACTACGGCGACTTTTAGTGGGGGGTAAGCAAAACCTATGGAAAAAGGCTCGAAAGTTTACCGAGAGGCGTTGACAACGGTCGCAGAAGGTATCAGTTGTCAAACGTGAACGTGGGGACCACACTAATGTTCACGTCTCACTATAAGGATACGAAAGGGGCGTCAGAAAGTAAAGAAGAGGGTAGACTGGTAGGTTCACGGTTTCGGGGATTAAAAAACCTCCGAAGCCTCACGTCCGATCGCAATCGGAGTGCGGGAAACCGCGCAGTGGAAATACGAAGGTATTACGTTAACTTAAGAGTCGAAACCGGAGGGAAGTTTGTGACGGGCCGGGGGGCCCGGTGGTAAGACCTTTCCTGAACTTCTTATAATGCATCAGCCCACTGCTCCACTCTCGGTTTGGGTCGGGACGGACGAAAAGTAAAAAGTGGGGGGCACTCCACCGGTACTATCGAGGGCCGTTCCTGTAGTGTCCGGTTTGATTGGGTGGGAAGGGAGAAACGCATTAGAAGGATGATGGTAAAATTCCTTGAAGGGTTATATTCCGACCAGAGTTGGGGCACGGTCTGTTTGGTGGGTACCCCATGATAACCGGCTGTTGAGAGAGGGGCGTGGGGAGAAAGGGGGGAGATGGTGACGATAATTGAAAAAGGAGAAGACACCCGGCTTGGTCCCATCTAAGGCTAGTGAAAAATCTTGTAAAGGAGAATTGAATAGGAAGGAGGTGAAAAAAACACGCGGTGTGAGATTAGAAAGACGGGGTCGCTGGATTTTGGCAAGGGTTCGGGGGGGGACTCGAGAAAAATAAACGTTGACAAGAAAGGCAGGATCGTAAGTTGTCGCTGGCCGCCTGGGTGGGGGAAAAGGGGTCACTTGGGAAAAGGTTTGCATTACGACACCACGTACGGGGGAGGCCACTCACCGGATACAGGAAGGCAAGGGAGACTGTTACGGCAAATGTTCATAACAACGGGATTCAAAGGTGCATCCAAAAATCCTCCGGGGGCATACGAAGGGAAGGAGGAGGACGGGCGGACTGAGGGGGGAAGGGGATGTCAGCTCTGAGTATCTCATTGAGGTACCAGTACTAGGTTACAACCAAAAAAGGTTGGGGGCGCAACACTGGCATGCGGGGTCACAAAAGAACAATCCTGGCGGGAATCTAGTCTTAAGTTGAAGGAGATAGATGGGGGGTCCTTATATCTGGTATCTGAAAAAAATGGGGAATAAACAAGTTCTTGCGAAAAATACGGAAGCCGTCACCAACATCCAAGGACACGTGACTGAGGGCAAGGGACTGCGGGGGTTACTATGCCAACGACGTGACCGGAGAACATGGAAAGAAGAAGTACTTTTCTTCTGTTCTCGAAAAAAAAAAGAGCTAGGTACACCAATTCAAGATGACGGGAGGTTTGGGCAACGCGACGGTGATTGCAACGAGGAAACACTAAGGCCCAGCGCAACACTACTCAAGAGAGAGGGGAAACGCGTATTCGTGCCTGAAGGTAGACCTTCTGCCATAAAAGGAAAAAAAAGGGGGTTGATGAGGGATTGTTTGCCTGCTGGAAGCCCGCAATCGAAAAGGGGGACAAAACGCTTGGATGGAAAGAGGCGTGTGAAATATAGGGCGTGGTGGAAAGAGGGTTGGAGCAGTGAGAAGGGAATGAAGCAGGGGACGGTTGACCCTCCCGGCGCTCTAAGAGAGGGAAGACGTGAATAAAAAACTAATATGCCCCCAATCGGATGGGGAAAAAATAGTGGAACTGGTCCTG
>Ga0179591_1276976_pt1 | contig 12626 bp, 5 predicted proteins | sample CZOMad2_1_08_16f_FD_182891 | JGI IMG/M metagenome (GOLD analysis project Ga0179591, IMG submission 182891) | Vadose zone soil fungal communities from Angelo Coast Range Reserve, California, USA - CZOMad2_1_08_16fungal (PacBio error correction) | ecosystem: Environmental > Terrestrial > Soil >...
CGACATTCATCACTCGGTCCGGAGGGAAGCGGGGGGCAGCCCGCCGGGGTGCGAGGGGGACGTCGCCTCAAACGGCTTGTCATAGCCAAAAAAACCTCTAGCGGGGGGGGAGAATCCATCGAGCGAGCTTGGGAAGAAAAAAATGTATCACGATGACTGTCGAAAAAACATCCCCGCTAGTGCAGGAGGGGAATCGAAATATAGAGGTCCGGAAAAAGGCCATCTTGGGGGGGGGCGTCTGAGGGGGACAAAGGAGTCTCTATATCGAGAACTAGTCGAGAAGCGGAGTATTTTCCTTCACTTAATCTCGTATAGGAGTTATCGGAAGGTCTGCGTCGTAAATGCCACTACATCAGGCCTCAGCCGAAGCACGCTTAGACATCTTGAGGGGGTGGACCCTCTGCCCTCAAAATGAGAAAAAAACGGATTTGCCGAGGGGAAGAGATCCGAGGAAAAGCTTCGACAGAGGGGGGGTGGGCCTGGACAGCTCTATCCCGGGAAAAGAGCGTGATACAAAGCGTCAAAAGGGACTTTTCCTACGACGGACTCTAAAACGGCGATTGACGCCCGACGAAACACAAAAAAAAAAGAACCAAACCCACAAAACCTAGAGGGAAAGATTCCTACTCGCTCCATTTTCATCAGTCGAGCACGTAAAAAAAAATCACCTCGACGAGAAAGGGGACTTCTTCAACTTCCAGGAAAGTCACAGAAGCGCGAGGGCTAAAGGATTTTGCGGGATGGGCATCAGGCCGAAAGGACATAAAGAAGGAACTAGTCATCCCCCTCAGCCCGAAGAAACTTAAGAAAAAAAAAAGACAGTATCTTCCCGAAGAAGACTGCATCACAATATACTAATAAAAAGTATCCGGGGAGGCTTCTTTCTCTACTCCAAGAGGAAGAATGTGAAAGGCATAACGAAAGGGCCCCCTGCCAGGCCATCAAGGGGGAGGAATCGAAAGAGACATTGACAAGTTCCTACAGGGAGGTGCCGAAAATTCCGTCAGGAGAAGGGCGATTACGTTGAAGCAGAACCGTATGTCGGTGGGGTCCCCTTCAGGAAGGGAAGGGGGCAAGATCCCGAACCCACGCCCAAAGAGGGACTGAAAAGAACAGGGATAAAAAAAGACTGACCCAAAGGAAAGGTTGGGGGGCCAGACGCCTCTTTCGCTCTCTCGCTATAAAAAAAGGGCAGTGAAGGGAGTGACTTCTATTCGTTGGGGAGGAAGGAGCCTCGAAGGAGATGCGGAGGATCTTCTTGATCGCGACAAACCTTTGGAGGAAGGGGATGGCAAGGAAAGGTATTGTTTGATTCCAGAGAAGAGAAGGGGGCCCATTTCCTGGGAAAAAAAGCTCTCTCGTCACGCACGTAGATGTAAACGGAAAAAAAAAACCGGCGACGATAAAAAAAAGGGCGATATCTTTAAAGTCCGACGCCGCTCTAGACGCTCAAGAAAATATATATGTCAGGAAGGAAAAACAGGGGGTTATATAACCATGGTGTTTAAAGGATGGGCCGCTCGGAAAAGAAAGATTCGACGTGCTGTGACGACGAAAGGACGTTGAAGACATGTTCAGAAAGAAAATCCCTTGAATCCACCCAGACACAGATCCGACAGACGATCCAAAGAAAGGGAGGGAAAATCTACCGAAGGAGAGGAGGATCGAATCTCCGCCCTCGTCGCGAAGGAGTAGGAATCACCGCATGACAAGACGGCACTGCTGAAGAGCGCAACGAATTCGTCGAAAGGAAAGGAAAGCCGGCAAGATCGGGATCGCTAAGCACGCATCCTGGTTTAGCCCATCCTCCTGGGGAGGAAAAAATGCGCCACGCTCAAGCGAGAAGGCAGGACCTCTGCTCTAAAAAAGACTCGTACGAAAAAAGAAAAGAAAGAAAAGCATTGGCAACGTCACCTAAGGGTTCTTGCCGAATCGGAAAGGTCGCTGGGGCAGAACATGGTCGGCACCTGGGGGGGAAAAGGAGGGGCGTCGACTCCCTCGGGGAAGGCTCGGTCGGTTAACGGTCTTCTTAAGAAAAAAATTGCTCTACAAGGAGGCGCTATTCACAGGAAGACAAAAAAAACGGATCGTTGCATGAAAGCGGCGCAGTGAAAAAAAAAAGACTATCATGGAAATCTGCACATTTTTTTGAATTCGATCGAAAGAGGAGAATCGCCCTGTCCGGATTATCAATGGTCTTTCTGAAAACTTCGGCCCTGAAAAGGAAAAACCATCCTCCTGTCTAGTAAACAAGGAGAAGCGCGCCTTCTGGAAAAGGCCGCAGGAAGGACGCGGTGATCGTGAACCTAGCTTGAGGGTACTTTCGCGACAATAGCGGAAGGGAAGAAGCATCAGGGCATCTTCTTTGTCCTCGGGGAAGAAAGTGCGGCCGCCTCGTCTCGGACGAGAACCGTCCCCGCTATCGTCGACTCCGGCGGTGATCACGCTCTTGGCCAAAGAAGCCGGCCAAAACGAGGGGGGAAAAGGCAGACTCGATCTCTTCTAGAAAACGCGGCAATCAAGGGGGGAGGGGGAGACAATCGCCGCCACCTGCGCGGGGGAAGAGAAACGCGGGTTTCCATTCTCTTAAATCGGCTTAAGGAAACCGGTAGAGAGAACCGACCGCTCCTGCTACTCAAGCCGGGTCATATCGCTCGAGAAGCCCCGTTACGCGCAAGGGGACGTTACTCGTCTAGGGGCGGAAGCGCTCGCACGAGGAGATCGTCGCCATGAAATAACTACCACCCTCGCGGGGTGCGCACTCTCTGATCTGGGGAACGTCGCGTCTGATGGGAGAAAAAGCGAGTGGCTGAAAACGAGAGGAAGGGCTGCCTCGAAGCAAAGGAAAGCTTACTCAACCAAATCGGCGCGGGAGGCGGGAAAACGGCTACCACCTCCTTTCCCGGGAATAAGAGCTTAGGAAAGAGCTCGCCACGCGCCGCGCGGCCAGGGGAGCTCTCTCCGACCCGAGTCTTAAGAAGGGTCGAAACCCCAGCTCTCTCAAAAGGGGGGAAAAGAGAGAGGAGACAGTTTGCTCAAAGAGCGAGGTCGGAGTACGAGCGTCCGGGACGCCTCGCGGGAGAGAGGCTCTTGGACGATACGAAAGGACATCCTTTGCGGATGTAGCCGTCCATCGCCGAAGGAGGGGGGGGAAGTCATCCCAGAGGGGGGAAAACCCCTAGCCAGGTCACGAGGAAGGAGGGATCTGCATATCGTCAGGCGTTGGCAGCCCCTCGAGCCAAAAAAAAGCCGCGAACTCGAAAAGAAAGTCGTTCGCCTCGAGGCAGAGGTCGGGAAGGAAAGACGAGCGCAGAACGCGCGACGACTAAGAACGTTCGCAGTCAGGTCGACAGCGAGAGAAAAGGAGGAATGACTTTTCTGCAAGGTACAGGATACCCGACAGCCGAAGGCAGGAAGAAGAGATTACCCAGGTTACCCGGGAGAGAATGTGTCAGAAGAAGAGAGGAGAGGGGGAACATAATCTCCCGGAAAAGGCTGCAGATAAGTCCTATCGGGGAGGGGAGAACTTACATCGCTATCAACGACGCAAATCTACAAGACGGCGCCTGAAGAGAGCGAAGTCCCGCGAGACGGGCCGTGACTCCCGACGAATCGCCTCACCGGGAAGAAGGCACAAGAAGATGTCGCGACAAAGGGAGATGTGCGCAAAGAAAAGGGGGAAAAGGGGGAGGGGGTCCGATCACCTCGACTAAAAGTCTCAGCGAAAACTGCCAGACGTCCAAAAGGTTACTCGACAGGGGGGAGGAAGGGATGTTCTGTCCAAGTGAGAGGGGAGAAGAAATAACGAACGACTAAAAGCATCCTCCTGAGGAAAAAAGTCCCGAAGAGAAGGGAGGGCTCCCTCTAACTGGAAAGAAGAGTCCCCAAGAATCCGAAAAAAGAGAAAGGGGAAAACCCCCCCAGCCAAAACCCAGAGAGCTTCTTTCTCGTACTCCAATTCTCTTAGAGAACTTCTCTGACCAGGCGAAAACCGATTAGAGTCTCACCGCCAGTCTAGGGGAGGAATTCACCGATCGTGAAAAAGAAAAGGTGTCCTACCATTATTCGGGGGGAAGGAAAAGCGATAAAAGACTGAAGAGAAAGGGGGGGGAAGTTTCCATGCCAGTACTATAACCTATAGCGGTCGCCGAGGTCCTAAGAAGAAAGAAAGGAGCGTGTGCTAAGAGCCCAAAAACCCCCAGAGACCAAGTCTTTCTGGAGAAACTACTGACGCCCTTACTGACCTGCAACATACTCTCGGCGAAGGTTAAAAGAAGTAGAGTCGGGGGGCAGGGAAGGGAAAAAAAGACTGTGCGAGTGTGCGGGTGAAAGGGAAGACCGGAGAAGCGACGGTGACTCGTCGAGGGGGAGGGAAAGGAAGACAAGCCTTTGGAGTGAACCGGGGGATGTGCCCGGGGTTATACGATGTATGGGTGGGAAGAGAGAAAAACCCATGTGAGGGGAGGGAACGCGCTTCGGTGCTTCAAAAAAAAGAAAACTAAAAGGTGGAGGCGTGTGGGGGGGGGGAAACCATGTTCTCGACCGGGGCGGTCTCAAAGAAGCCGATCATCTCTCATCAACTAAAAGTGGTGATCGATAGAAAGAAAACGTCTACGAGAACAGTTTTGTGGCTCGAAAAAGGGCACGCGTTGAAGTCCCTCGGAAGGGGGGGGAGGGGGGGGAAGCGTGACGACGCATCGCGTGGGACATTGGCAAGTGATAAGGGAAAATCAAGAAGAGAAGATCCTACGATCCCCTTTCCAAGGGTCCGCGATCCACGCCGCGAAAGATCGAGCAAGAAAAGAAGGGCTCTCGCGCTCACGTCCAAAGACGTCCGGTGCGAAGAAAAGCTCTCGCGCAGGAAAGAAAGCGTCTGGCCGCCGGCAACAGTAAAGGAGTGCGAGTCCTGTGTAGGGCTGATGGGGCGTCAGGGTTTGTGCTTTCTCTTCGGAAACGAACTAAAAGAGCAGGACCAAAGCGCTACCCCCACCTAACAATCTCATCGTTTCGAGATTCTATGGAAAAAGGGGAGGGGGAACGGATCTTCCTCTCTAGAACTGGTGGTCGAAAAGTACGGAACGGGAAAACGATCGTTCTAGAACTCCCGCGAGGGCCTTAAGGAGGGGTGAGGGTAACTTTACTTTTCTTATCGAGAAGAACCATTGCTCAGAAAAGGAAGGGCGTCGAGCACTCCGGGGGAAAAAAGAAAATGTAAGGACGGATCAAAAGTCGACGGCGCCTTCTTTGGGAAGCTTCAGGAAGTATCTTTACAAGGGCTTCTATCGGATTGCTGAGGAGAGGAATCCGCCGTCTTACTTATCAAAAGAGTGCGGGAGGGAGGAAAACTTCTGCCCTAAGAAAGACGCCATGGTCCGAGTAAAAAAAAGGCCGCTCGCCTTCTTACGGAGTTCGGAGGAGGGGGGGAAGGAACCTCTCTTTCCGGTGTCGTTCGCTACATCGCGGAAACCCTTGAGAGGAGATCTGCAGAGTCGCAATTAGAAAAAGAGTCGGGGCGGAAAGTAAACTTCTCTCGTACGTAGAGGGCCCCGCAAGCGGCTCAGGAAAAGGTCGACAAAAGGTCTTAGGGAGGGGGCTTGTCAGGAAACAAAGGGCGCTCTTACTCGGAGTTCTAATCGGGGAAAGGCATACCAAGTCAAAGAACGTTCCTTCTCTTCAAGAGTCTTGCTGGAAAAACGCTGGAAGGGGAATCGGGTACACCGTGTACCAATCGGCTACCGCGTCGGGGCTTGAGGGGATGGGCGGACTGCTGGGTACTGGGAGATCAAGAAGGCGACTCGTGCATAGGAGACATCGATGAAAAAGGAACACGTGCTCAGGGGGATCGTGAAAAAAACTTGCTTCTCTCTCAGGGCTCTACGGGCTCCTGCTCCACAGAAAGACGACGAATCGTCTAATATGAGTGAGAACGGATCTTAAAAAATCTTTGCGAGCGAGGGGGGAAACTGAGAGGGGGGGGCTGGGGATTCTGAAAGAAAAAGGAGAATCTTCTTCAGGACGGGATCCAGAATGAGGATTATACTTCACCAAAAGCAGGCGAGGCTGAGGGCAATAGAACGCGACAAGTCCCTGCGATTATAATCGTCTAATAGAGATCCGCAGAGCTTTCTAAAAAAGAGGGGGCGCGCGCCTCCGCTTCGCCACTAGGGAGAACAGAGAAAAATCTCAAAACCACTTAGAAAAATAATATCGGGGAGGAGGGGTAACGACTTCATAGAGGGAAATAAGTTCGGAGAGGAAGAGGCCTGAGAACCACGCGCGATCGAGAGAGAAAAGACGATCTCCACCAGAAACGTGGGGGGACCGCGGTATTCCGAGGCCGCATCCAAAGAGCGGGGTGGGACGTATCCATCGACGGACTGTGAGATGGAGTCACGGGATGACGTCGCAGAAAGGGAAAATTCTCCTTCTGCAAGAGCGAGACGTCGGGTAAGAGGCGTCAATCTCGTCTTGAAAAGAAAGCTTCGCGAGGAGGAAGTCTTTCATTTCGACGGAAAGGAGTAAGGAACTAAAAGGAGGCTGACGATCAACTGTAAAAAGGTATCCGGAGGAAGCTCTAAGGAGGGTCTCACTATTAAAAAAGAAGCTGGGGTTAAAAAAAAAGAAGCCTCCTCCGCAAAGGAGATGCAGAAAACGGTTAAACGAGGAAGCCGCTCATGGGAGCAAAGAGCGAAATCCCCGTGGGGAGGCATCTGTCTTCTTACGATGATCACAGGTATCAAGAATCTTGTGGGGAAGGAAGCTATCAACGAAGAGGAGACCTAAAGGTGTAAAAGGAAACGACTCCCTCTATCGTCAGTGGAACTCCCCTACAAAAAAGAACCTGATCGTCGACTATCCAAGGAAGATTCCTGCAGCGCAAAGGTGGAAAGGGGAAGCACTTAAAAAAACGGAGGGGGGAAGTCACTGTCTACTAATGTACTAGCACTTCACTTCCAAAATTCTCTATTCATATCGACTACATTATGAGTTGCGGGGGTACCTTCAGAAGCCTCATGAAAAAGAAAAAAAAAGCATCCTACTTACATCCACATCACCGAAGAAACTACATCCCCTCTTCAAAGAAAAGATCGTCCCACAGGAACCCAGACGAAAAAAAATCCGGGTGGCGCTGCTTCAGACGCCATATTCTCGAGAAGACGCTGAGGTCCGTGACCCAGAAGGGACCGGGGGGAAATGCAAGGAAGGCGCGCGGATAAAATAGACCGCACCGATAGGGAAAATTTTCCGAAAAGGAGGGGGTGAAAACCGCCCCATCTTCCTCCCAAGGGGATGCAAAAACTTAGAGACCAAGTAAGGAAAATGGAGGAAAAAGGAGGGGGTGGGGGTCGCTCCGATTTCCTTCAAAAAACGAGGGAGCTTTTGGCCTCAATATCCAAAAAAAAAAAGGGCTCCTCACAGGATGAGTGGAGAAAAAAAATACCTATCGCAGGGGGAAAAGAAACGTTGCAAGCTTCCAAAAGAAGAAATGATAGTCCTCTCTTCGTGCGGGGAACCATACGTCGAGAGAAAATCCTTCGAGAGAAAAGAAGGAGGGGCGATCTCCTCTTTCTTCGCGGTCGAGGAAAAGCCGCTTGATCGGGGGAGAAAGGGGGATTCCAGGTATAACCTGCTCAGTGCCAAGAGGTCTATCACCACGCGCTCGTAGAAAGGGAATTCCGATCAGGAACTCATATTGAATCACCGTAATCTTCCATCGCGAAGGGTACTGAGCCGAGGGAAGAAACAACAAAAAGGAGGAGGAGAAAGAGAAGAATGATCGGCGTCGAACGAGAATAAGAGAGAACATGGTGTTCTCTGTCGAAGGGAGGGGGGGGGGACCTTCCATAATGCTTCGCTCGGGGAAGGTTCTTCGTACGTGCGTTACGAAAAAAGGGGGGTATCAAAAGGGGAAAGGTTCCTAAAGAAAAAAAAAGAACTATCTCCGATCGACTGACTGAAAATCAACTCTTGCAAGGGAAAAAAGCGCCGCGACGGCCCAGAGAGGAGAGGAAGGAAAGGTCCCTCTCGCGTTCGAGCGCGCAAACATCGACTGAAGGGGAAAACCCGTCCACTGCTGAAAGCGCTCGCACGATTAGGACGGGAAGGAAGGAAAAAACTTTGAAGGGGGCGTTCAGAGAAGCGTCTGTCTCGAAGAAGAGGGGAGCGAAAAGGTCCTCAGGTTCTTGAGAGGAGAAAGAAGATCGACGCTCTACTGAGAACCTCGGCGAGAAATCGTTCTCTTCTAGTGGGAAAATTAAAGAGGATTACGGGAAGGGGAAGGAAGGGGCTCGCGAGGTCTCGGGAGCAAACGAAGAAAGGGGTACCTGGGTCTTTTCAAAGGAAGGGGTCGCTTTCCTCCAAAGTCCTTCATAGGATAGTTCTGCAGCGCCGCACTTGGGTCTACCCTCAAAAAACGCCGAGGGGAGGGAAAAAGGGCTCGAAACTTAGTTCCATAGTCTAAAGGCTCCTGAGATTACAGAGAAAGAAAGGTCTCTGTATCGGATGGAGGGATTCGGGCTGGCTCGGAAAGTTCGGATTCGGGAGGTCGTTCCTTTCTTTAGATCACAGTCAAAAGCCCATCCGTCAAGGGGGACCGCACGCTCTTGCCGCGCAGGTTGGGGCTGACGCAAATGTGCGTTGACTCCGAGAAGGGAATGATCGTGAACCCGCTCTTTTCCGTTGTACTTGCTCGATCGCCGGGGGGGACGTCATCGGAGGAAAAAAAGACGTTGCGCCCTCGTCGTGCTTAGACCCGAGCTTACTTCGGAGGACAGGGGAAGAGATCGTCGGAGAAGGAGAGGGGAAAACGCTCTTGGCTTCTTTAAAAGGGTCCGCCAAAAAAGGGTACGAGGGGATAAGAGGCTTGCTCCTCGGAGCGCAGAAAAAAGCTGCCAAATCAGAAAGGTGCTCTCGCGGGGAGGCTGAAGGTCCACCGACTAGTCGTTGGAAGGAGGGGAAAAAGGTTTCCGCTCGTCTCGCCTCTTAAAAAGCGAGGAGGAACTTCTGGAAGAAACCGACCCCGCCTCCCTGCCGCTCCTCGTGCATATCAGGAAGGACTAAAGGACCGTCGCCGTTCTTAAAAGCGAGCTTCTTCTCTCAGGAAACTAGGTCCTTCTCCGAGAACAGGAAAGACGGCCCTCATCGTATGACTATGAAAAGGGCTTTTCCGAGTTGGGGGGGTCGTCGATTCCCGAGGAGAGACATAGGCCCAAGGGGGGGAACCACGTTCTACGACTTCGATCAGCTGCATCGGTAAGAAAGCATCTCGCTCGATGGGAGAAAGGAAAACGCTCGCGATGATGAGGACTGATAAGAAACGATACGTTGCCCAGAGAAGGAGGGGCGAATCGTCTAATATCACCAGTTCGCAGCACGAAAGAACCCCTAGAAGAGAGGCCTACCTTCGCCGAGAGAATTAAAAGGCTCTATCGATCGAAGGGGGGAGGAGTAGAAAAGAGAAGAAGCAAAGTGTTTCTAGAAAATAGATAGGGGAAAAGGCTCGCAGGTTAAAAAAAAAAAGATTTCGCTAGCTTCTATTAAGCGACTCAAAAAAAAGAAAAAAAAAGTTCCCTTCGGTTAGGAGGGAGAAGGGAACATCCATCTCCTCTAGCGGAGAATAGAGCGAGCTGGGAGGAAAAAACCTATAGCAGGAGGAGAGGGGACTTCATCCACTCTGAGGGGCTGGCCTGCTTGAAGAAAGGTCCACGACGCGGTAGGGAAAATCTTCCATCTTCGAAGGGCAGTAGGATTTCAAGCTTCGCAGAGGGAAAGCTAGCTCAACAGCAGGAAAACTAATCAAGGGGAGCTCCTCAAGGGGTAGCGCGATCTCTATCTGCGTATCTGCAAAGATCGGGGTCAGATACAAGAAGAAAAGAAAAAACGGAGCTCTTAGACATGCTGTCCCGTTTTAACTTTCCCGCCCCGCACTCTCTAGCTCAGAAAAGGGAAGGAGTTGCCTCGTTCTTCGAAAGGGAGTGCCGCCGAGAAAGATTTTTGTAAGAAAGAACAAAGAAAGTAAAAGCGGAAAGAAAAAGACTGGAGCAAGAATGGAGGAGAAGAGCGGGACGGTTCCGACTACTTCCGCGGGAAGAGAGAGGAGCGCCGAAAAAAAAAACCACTAATATGAAGAAGGAAAGGCCTCGATTTCTGCTACGGAAGAAAGATCTGGGTGAAGAGGGGCCTCTAGCAGTCGGGAAAGGAAAAACAGAAGTCGCTCTTCATATCGGGAAAAAGGATGGGAGGGATTTCGTGAGAACCTCAGAAACGCCTGAAAGAGAACGACTACGTCGACACCGCGGCACTGGGATCTACTCTAACCTATGAAGAAGGAGAGGGAAACCAGTATCGGTCAAGAAAAAAGAAGCCGTTATACTAAAAGCAGTAAGGGGGATCTGTAGGAAGACATCCAGATGCGCGTAGAAAGGTTGCGGCTCTTACGACCACAGGAAAGGGAAAGGGTCGCCCCTCCAGGAAGAAGAGGAAAGCGACCGTCACTACGTAAAGTGCAACCATGAGGGAATCGAGAAAAAGAAAAGGAGAGGCACTAACTTCAGACTTTGCGATGACGTTGCCAATGCCCGAGAAAAAAAGAGGGGGGTTTTTGGTAGGCGCCGAGGTCAGGAAGGCTATATCGTTTGCGAAGACGAAGAAACAGAGTGACGGGATTCGGGGATAAAGGAGCTCTACTACGACCCCATGACGTTGTAATGAGTTCGAATTCGGCAGCGCGCCAGAGAAAAAAAATCAGTTCCTGTTCTCCCATTACGAGAGCTAGGGAGGGGAAAAGAATAATTTCTAGAAAAATAGGGGGAGGAGAAGAACGGGTCGTGATCGCGAACAAGGAGCGTGTGATCGTCTGAGAGGGAGGGGATTCCATTGAGAAAACAGGAAAAAGGAAAAGGTCGGTCGATCCCCACGGGGGGAAGCAAGTAGAAAGAACTCATGCAGGGACGTTCAAAGACTGAAAGAGGGAACGATAACACCAATTCTCAGCACACGGGACTCGTCGACGCCGATCATCTCTCTTAAAAAAGGGAAAAAAGAGATGAGCGGCTGAGAAAGAGAAACGAAGAAAGACATTGTGTTCTCCTGTCGTCCGAGAGGGAAGTCCATATGCGTTCGCGTTCCTTCACAGAGGAGAAAAGAGGGGGAATCGACCACAATTGGAAACGTGATGAAAAGGTTCTCCTGAAGAAAAAGATCCGATCAGACGAACCAAAGGGAAAGAACGCTTTCCTAGGAAAAAAAGAGGAGGGGGACGCCCAGACGAAGGCTCTCCGCGTAAAAAGCCATCTACGTCCTGGGGGGAGGAGAGTCTTAAGATCGCAGGAGGGAAAGAACGACGAGCGTCTTTTCCGAGGAAGGGGGCGGATGCTAAGCAAGAGAAGGGAGGAGGGAAGGCCTCTGGGGGAGGGTTAGGCTCAAAGAAAAGGCTCTCGTGAGAGGTCCTGCAGGAGCGCTACCCCAAGGGAAGAGGGGAAAAGGCTTCGGCATGGCACGTAATGGGCTGGAAAGGGATACTTTAGTGGGGGAATTCGATCGGAGGGGGAAGACTCCTGGTCGGCCCCTGGGTAGTCTTTAAAGGTAAAAAAGATTAGTAACTGGCGGGGGACGCTTCAACGGAGCCTGTACTGGGGAGAAGGGGAGGGTCCCATTGCTCGAAAGAGAGGCTCTAGCCCGCCGCGACCTGTCAAGGGAAAAAAAGGGGCATCGTCTACGCTCATCAGATCGGACGATCCTGTCCAAAAGTCATCGTCGAGATTCGGGAAAACGCGGCGGTATCGCCGTCGGAGGTTGATTGGGAGGAGGCGAGAACCGACTCCCACAAGAAGAAAGGAGGGGCCCCCTCTCTGCCGCTGCGACTCTGGCCGATGGCAGGACCCGCGCAGGAGGGGGCGTCGCGGTGATCGTGAACCAAGGGGTTCCGGTGTACGTGCGCGAAGGAGTGCCCCTGTGAGCAGAGGACTCTGAGAGGTCTAGGGGAGGGAGAGAAAGAAGGGCGTCACGCCGTCTCGGGGGGCGGACTTAAGAACCTCCGCGAAGAAAGGAAGTCGTCGTGGGCAGAAAGAAAAGGGGTCTGTCGTGGGGGGCGAAACAACCTATTTGAGAACGAAAGAGAAGGGATCGCTTCTCCCGTACGCAACCGAGGGGAAAAGTGTCGGCAGAGCGTTCTTCCAAGAGCGTGACTCGGGGAACGTTTGGAAAAGAGAGGAAAGCGCTCGGCCTTTCGGCGGCTGAGGCTGGTCGGGTCTCCTGGGAACGCTCCTTCCGGAGAAGGTGCAGATCGTCTCTTCGACAAGGGAGGACGAATTCGAAGGAGGAGATCCGGAAAGCTCTATCCGAAGACTGACGCCTCACGAAAGAGGGAGGGAGCGATCTTTTCCGCTTTTTAGGAGGGGAAGTCTCTCGGCGGAGGGAAAGAAAAGTCGACGACTATAGAATCTGAGCATCTTGATCCATCTATAGGGATTGATAAGGTCCCACAAAAAAAAACGCAAAAGAGGCCGGCTAAAGAAAAACACGCCGGTCCGCGAAAAAAGTCTATCGAAAAAGCGCCGCAAACTAGAGGCGCGGGAGAGCCGTCGCCGAAGGGGAGAAAAATGAATCGAAACAACACCGCGCAGAAG
>Ga0179591_1277376_pt1 | contig 12626 bp, 22 predicted proteins | sample CZOMad2_1_08_16f_FD_182891 | JGI IMG/M metagenome (GOLD analysis project Ga0179591, IMG submission 182891) | Vadose zone soil fungal communities from Angelo Coast Range Reserve, California, USA - CZOMad2_1_08_16fungal (PacBio error correction) | ecosystem: Environmental > Terrestrial > Soil >...
TTCGGGGCTTTCGTGATATGACCTTTGTGGGTCCTAGACAAAGAAGAGACGCTGTCACACAGAAAATGACGCTGGGGGGCTTAGGGGAAATGTAAAAGGAGGAGAAGGGTTAAGAGGACAAGGGCCATGTTGGGGGAAGAGACGGCGATAGACGCAGGAAAAGATATAAACCGAGGGACGACTATTGAGGAAGACGAAAAAAGGGAAGAGAGAAGGACATAAGGAGTGGGAGATTGCAACGGCATACGGTAAAGTTACAACCGCCGGGGGAAAAAAGAGTGGGACTTTGGGAGGAAGGGAAGGAAATAGGGGGGGGAAGGAAGGGAAAAAAAACGGGGGAAAAGTGGTGGGGGGAAATAAAACAGAGGGGAAGGGGGACAGGCAGGAAGGAACACGGCGTAGGGGAACATAAATGGGGGGAGCAGAAGGGGGTGTGGGGAGGGAGGAGAAGGCACAAGATGGAAAACCACTGTTGGAAAGTTGATACAATGGAAAAAAAGGGGGACTGTCCCCTTTGGGTACGGTTGTGCTTCCAGTGGGGAGGTAGGAAAAAAAGGGAAAAAGGAGTCCAAGGGGAGAGTAGAATGCCTGGTGAAAGGGTTGAAAAAGGCATCTGGAAGAGGTACACCGTGCGTGGAGAAAACTATGTATTCGTGGGGAAAAAAGTTGGGGAGAAAAAAAAGACGAGTTTGAGGGGGGTAAATGGTAAAAACGAAAAAAGGTGGATAACAGGGACGGGAACTGTTAAGGAAATTAAATAACAGCGAACCAAAGAAACTGGAATAAGGTGGGGGAGAGGGGGGCCTGATCACAAAAAAAGACATCTGAGGGGAGGAAGAAAAAGGAAAAAAAGGTAGTCAAAAAGGAAACCAGAATCGAGGTACTGATAAAGGTTTTGAGGTAAAGAGTAAAATAGGAAGTCCGTAAAACATTTCAAGGGATTGAATTGCCCCAAACGAATGAAAAAGGGAGGGAGCTGTGAGGGAGAAGGGAGGAACGCTGGGAGTGGGGGAAGGGGGAACAGACAGGCAGGGCAGAAACTGGGAAGAAAAAGTGGGAGGGGAATACAATTTCAGTTGAAGCCTAACGGGGGAAGAGGGGGAAAAAGTGTGGGGGGTGTAGGGGAGAAAGACTAGGGGGGAGAGAGAAGAAGAAAAACAAACGGGAGAGAAAAAGAAAAGATAAATACTGGGTATGGGTTCAGAGAAACTTAAAAAAAAGGGACCGTATAAGGAAAGGCGGCGTTAAAGGAAGGGGGGGAAAAAAAAAAAATTTAACGGGTATAGCAAATTTTAGGAAAGGGCAGGCGGGGGGAGGTCCTCTTAAATATCAGGGAGAAGAAACTATCAATGAAAGAAAAGCCACATCTTTCTGGGGGGGGGGAGGTAAGTGGGGAAGGAAAAATTAAAATAGTCAAGGAAGACAGTAAACGAGGTGTTGCTCTGGCCAAGACAACAAACCTGTGAATCAAAGAGATTGATGTTGAGAGGGGGCGAAGGTATAGGGGGATGTGTGTGGAGGGGGGGGAGGAGGGAAGGAGGGGGGGGAGGGTTTCTGTGGTCGTTGTGAAGAGAGGAGTTGCCATATAAAAAAGGACATTCCTTTGGATGAGGGAATAGTATGATGTAGGAAGATTGAAAGGAAAGGGAAAAAGAAGGATATACCAAAAATGGGTGAAGGGTTCACATAAACCCATGAAAATCTTATCATGATCTAAGACTACAACAAAGGGGGTAGAGCGATGGGGAAGAAAAAAAAGGGAGAAAAATACGGGTCACCTTTAACAGAAACTCGTACGAGAGGGGTTTAGGAGGGTCCCTGGTGGAGAAAGACAATGAAGAACAGGTATGGATCTTTATGCAGAATACATGGCCTTTTGAGAAAAAGGGAAAAAGGTGGGCTCATCTAGGAACGAACATAGGAAAGGGAAAAATAAAAGGGGAAAACGATAGGAAGGCGTAACCGAAATGATAAAAACCAGGTTTTAGGGAAAGGAAGTAATTGTTGGACAAGGAACACCAGTGAAAGGTCCTGTGACGAGGAATTCAAAAGAGGGGGGGGGGGAAAAAAACTTCTGGGGAAGGAAAGGAAGTGTTGGGGGGAAAGGGAAAGAAATCACAACGGAATAAAAAGTATATTACAGCTGTGGACAATGGAATTTGGAAGTAAATCAATATGTCGACGGCTGTATCAGGGGGGGGGGAGGTTAAGTTAGGCCTGGTGTATTTCAACAAATTGAGGGAATGATTAAAAGAAGCATTAAGAGGGATTACCAAGAGAAAGGAGTGGAGGACGAAAGATGGAGGTATCGAGCAGGGTCCTTAAAGCCAGACACAGGGGAGGCAGATGGAAGAAATTATTAAGTGAGAGGGAAAGGGATTAGACAGAAAAGAACCAGGGGTGGTTGGGTGTTGTGGGTTCTACGCAAGTAAAGATAAACAATAAGGGTGGGGAGGAGCGCGTCACAGAAACTGTTTCTGAGGGGAGGTCGAGGAAAATTAGAAGGTTTGGGGGGGGGGGGGTTAGACGTACACCCGAAGGTGAGTTCTTAAAATTTTGAAGACCAAAAGAAGGGAACAATCGCGGGTGGGGAGGCGTCTAGGATATCAAAGGAAGAGGTGGGTTTTTGTGACCCCTCAGATTCAAACAATTTCCCCCACGAGACGACTGAAAAGATTTACAGAGGAAGGGGAACAGAAACAAGGGGAGAAAGGGGAGTGTGAGGACGGGAAGAGCTAGAAATAGAGTGGACAGGAAACACAACGCAACGTAACCGCACTGGTATTGGCAAAGGCGGAAATCGGGTGAAAAAGAGGAGGGATGTCTAGAAATGACAGCTGGGAAGGGCAGGGAATTTTGAAGGGGGGTGTTTATAACTGGGTTCTGACTTGAAGATGGGGGAAGCATTACGGAAAAGGACCTTAAGAGAGGAACAGTTACAGAAAAACCTGGGAAGAAAAGGATGGAAAGCGAGGTAGGGGAAAACCTGGTTAAAATAAATCAACAGAGCCTCTCGAAAAAAAAAAGAAAACTTAGGAGAGAGAGAGAGATTGAGGGAGTAAAGGTCTAAAGGAAAGGACGGAGACTCAAAAAGATCCCTGTTGGGGAGGGGGCCGTGAGTGAAGGTGGGAAGGGAAACGTCGATGAGAAAAAAAAAGCAAGAAGAAGGAAAAAAGAGAAAACTAGACGTGGGGTGGGGTAAGGAAGGTATGTACCGGGGAAGACGAGGGTTTGGAAAGAAGGTGAATTATACAAGTTGAAAAAAAGAATCAGGGGGAGGGGAGGAGGGGGGAACGGAAACTAGTATAAGGGAAGATAGGAGTCAGAAACTAGATCAAGGCGTTTTGGGAACAGTAATATTTGGAGAAAGCGGGAGAATGAGGGAAGGGTAGGGGATATCACTGACAAAAGTTGGAAGATTTTGGGGGAGAGGAATAGATCGGTGTGTGGGACTGAAACCAAGAGGGCCAAACAAAGTAAAATGACGAGGGAAGACAAGACGCATTGGGGAGGGAAGAGAGTCGCAACAAGAAAAAAGGAGTAGGGTTGGAAATTTTAGGAGTGGGAAAACAAAAAAAATAAAGCTGTTTGAGGGTAACCCTGAGGGGAGTCCGTGAAGGCAAAGGGGAACGTAATGAAGAAAAGGGTGTTGGGGGAAAAAGAAAACAGAAAAGAAAAAGAAGCAAGGGGACATCAAAATAAGTCAGACGTTAAGAACGAAGAGTTGTTCCTATAAAAAGGAAGTGGTGGGGGACATAAACTAGAAGACATTCCTGTCTATAGAGAGAAGGAAAACCAACAGGTGGGGGGGGAATGAGACATGAATTTGGTCAGAACGGGAAAGAGAGGAGGTGGGGAGGACTTTCAGGGGGAAAAGACATTTGACGGGGTGAGAAACCCCGCCGTGGGAAAAGAGGGTGGAATTGGTTAAAGGGAGAAAAGTAGGTTTACGAGGTAATTATTAGGGGATACTTGTGACACCAAAAAAAAGAAGGGTGGAAATTGCAAATTTACCGAAGAAAGGGAGGAAGGGACCATACTGAGGGGGGAAGATGGAAAATGGTGGGAGAAAACGGGACAAAAAAAAAGGGGAAGGGGGGTAGGGGAAAAATGAAAAATTGTGCGAAAATCCAAGGAGAATAATACATTTTTGAGGAAGTGGGTGAAGGAAAGAATATAAGGACAAAGGAAAAGGAAGGGGGGTACTTGGGGAGGACGCTTCATGGGAAAAAAAATAGGGGGTCAATAAACCACAAATGTAGAGTATAAAACGTTTGTGGGAGACGATTGGAGGGGAAGGGGGGTGTGGAAGAAAAAAGAAAGCAGGGGGAAACGGGGGGACTTAAAGAGAAGGGGAGTATAATTCAAGTAAAAAGGGAACAGTAAACGTAAGTTCATGGTGGGTTTTAATATTTGAGCCGGGGAAAAAAAACCCCGGGAGAGGAGGGAAAAGTTTGGGAAGGAGGGGGAACAGTCGAAAGAACATCCGATTGACAGATCACGGGGGGGTGTAAGTAAAGAAAAACACAAAAAAGGGAAGGAGGAAAAAAATTGTCATGGCTGGAAGGGGGGGACCAACAATACTGACCAAAAGAAGGGACTCGTGCTGGATGGGAAGGGGGGGGAAGTGGGAAGGGTGGGGGGGAAGATATAGGAAGACAGAAAAAAAGGGAATAGAAGGTGTCGTTGAACTAAATAATGTACGCAAGGGAATCCGGAAGGGACGATGGGTTTTTGCCAGGAGAAAAAAGACAGGGGGGGGAAGTCCTACGGAAGAAAAAACAAAAAAAAGGTAGAAAAGTAAAAACAGGAGGGGTGAGGGAAGGACCAAGAAAAAACAAGCGTGAAAGTACTTGGGGGCGGCGATAAAAGGACAGTACGTTACCGACATGGGAAACGGGGGAGGTAAAAGGGGGGGAGGGGAAAGAGTTTCCACGAGGAAGGAAAGAAAGCAAAAAGGAAACTAAAGAGTCAAAGAAGCCAACAAGAGGGGTGGACCATTGTTGGGGGGAAAATCAAACAGAAAGGAAATGGATGGGAAGAAGACTGAGAAAGGGGGGGGGAGCTTGAAATAAAAAAAACAGGATCCAGGGAAAGAGTGGAGTTTTTAAATTGTGGGAAGGGGTGGAGGGCTTTGTAACTGTGCAGAGGGCAATTCCAGGGGGGGGGTTTACGGGAGAAGAGAAGGGGGACAAAATCAGTAAAAAGAAATGGGGGGTGAACTGGGGGAGCGGATAGGGGGAACAGGCCTCTGCAGGTCCACAAAAGGGAAGAAGAAACACTCTCCAAAAAGACTTGTTAGGGTTCAAAGGGAAAAAAAGGAAATATAGGTGGAGAAAAAAAAAGGTGTATGGGGGGGGGGGAGGGGAGTAAGGGTATTGCAAGGGAGAACTTTTGAAAAAAACGGAAAAGTGCACCTTTACACAAGGAAAGATCCTCTTGAAAAATGTGGAAGGAGATATTGAAAGGGTTGATTCGAAAAAGATCCAAAAGTATAGGAAAAAACGGGGAGTAAGGGAACAAGGAGGGAAGGGGCGAACAAACAACAGGGACAAAAACGGGGTGAGAAGAAAAAAAAGAAAAAAAAAACAGCTAGGGAGAGGAAAAAAACAAAAAAAAAAGATGGTCCCTAACCACCACATCAAGTTCCGGAGGAATGGAAGTCCGGAAAATGAAACCGGGGGGGGGTGGGGGCTGACAATAAAGAATAAAGGGGGTAAAAAGAGAGCAGGGCACCGTAAAAAGTAGGAGGGCAGAGAAAAGGAAACCGGGGTTGGGTTAAAAAGGGCCGTTTGTATAATGCGTTACAATTGAGTTTCAGGAAGACAAAAATAGACCAATAGAAGATGATGGAGCGAGGAAGAGGACATGGTGAAGTTTTCAAGAAAAGAGGGAGACTTGCTGATCAGGGGGAGGGGGAGAGCGGAAGATTGGGAAGAAAAGGGGGAAAAACAACAAAGGGGCAGGGGGGGCCTAGGGACAAAAGAAGAAGTCTCGGGTGCAAAAGCGCAACAAATGGATGGACGTGTAACAAGAAGTTAAGGAAGAAAAAGGGGGACTGGAAAAAAAAAAGTGGAGGAAAAGTCCCTGATAGGTGTACGCAGTACATAATAGGGGCAAGCCCATAATCTCTGGGAGAGGGAGGCGGGGTTGGGGGGGGGAGAAAACGGAGAAGCAAACCATATAAGTGCTGAGAAGGGGGGTTGAAAGGGAACGGCGCCTGTCATCAAAACCCGAATCAAAAAAAGGGGGATGGGGGTTCGCTGGCCAACAACCAAGATGTGGTTAAAAAATTATGGTTATAGGGGAGGGAATACCTATCAAATTAGATGTGGGTGAAAAAACCATAAAGGAAATCAGGGGGATGGTTGGCTAGGGAGGTAGGGAAGGTTGAGTGTGCGTAGACCTTCACTGAACATGAGAGGTGTCGCACAAACTTTTGCAAAGCAAAAAATCGTACTGGGGAACAAAAAACGCAAATCGGTGGGTGTTGGAGGATGATTCGGGGTTATGAAAAGGAAAGATAAAACATGGGTAAAAGTAGGGGACGCTTACAAAAACAAAAAGGCAAAAAAAAAAAAAGAAAAGAAGGGGGAACACTCAAGGCAATTTAAAGTTGGTGTAAAATTCCGGGGGTGACGGGTAACCCTTCACTAAAGAAGACATCGACTAATTTAATACTAGGGCGGGGGCGGGGATGTGGAAAAGAATGAGAAGTAAAGGATGTGTTGGAAGGATGAAGGTCAAGGAACGGAAACTGCCGGGGGGAAAAGGGGGAAAAAAAAACAAGGCGTCTTGGGGAAGGATCGCAGTGAGGAAAACCGGGAAAGAACTAAAGAAATACGAGGAGAGAAAAAAAAACAAAACGGGGAGTCGGGGTATCCAAAGAAAGAGATGGTAATTCTTTAGTGTGAAAGGAGAATTCGAAGGGCGTGAGCGACTAAGTTCATGGGGGACCCGCGGGTGGAATAGTGAAACTACGGGAATGGAAAAAAAGGGCATGGACGTAAACGTAGAAAAAAAAAAACAAGCGGAACAAAGAAAATCAAATCAAAGCATGACTTAGAGGTAAATCTGCGATGTCATGGAGAAAGTTAAAGGTATCAATGATACATTCAGTTAAACGGAATCCGGGATCACATTGGTGCTTGGGCTTTTTTCCACGGAAATCCCGCAAAGCAAAGTGGTGTGCCCCGCCAACGAGCACTCCCACCCAGGGCTACAGGGGGGGGGTCGGCCAGGTGATAGATACGGGGGCCTAAAGGAGCATGTATTGGCAAACTATGTTTGTGGTCATCTCAATAGGGAGGGTAGGGTCGTCGTGCACCATTCTGAATCCGGGGTCGAGATGGGAGTTGCTGAATCCGTCGCATCCGGGGCGGGGAGGATGAGGGAAGAGAAGAAGAGGTTGAGAATGGGTAAGAGCGGGGGGATATGGAGGGGGGGGGAGGGGGGGCGGGAGGGGGGGCGAGTGGGGATCCACTTTTGTGTTAAACGCTTCCGAGATAGGAGCTGGAGGGGGGGGGGGAGGACACTAACCGAAGGCAAACAGTAGGGGCGAATGTTAGGGGGACCTATCGTGTGGGAGAGGTGCCATCGAACAGTAGGGGGGGGGTGTTAGGGAATTAGCAAGTATGAGAGTTAATAAAACGAGAGATCACGTCTTTTTGGGCTAAATGACGATTTTTTCTAAAAGGGGAAAGAATGTTAAATTGAAAAGATAGCACTCACCGGTCCAATAAAACTTTGAACAACCGACAAGATGAGTCGATTTGGGCTCGAATAACTAAGGGGGGTAAAGGACTAGAACAAGAGGCAAAAATCGGGGGAACGAAAAGAAAAAGGGGGGGGACCGTAATCGCTATCCCTAATCATTATTATTGGCGGGGGGTAGGTTAGAGTTAGAACCACCAAAAAATAAAGGTACGGTACATGTCGGAGCAAATGTTGGGGGGGTACATATAGGGAACAATGGTGTTGAAAAAGGGAAAGGACCATAAAGTGAGCAGGGGAACGGGTCGACGCAACTGATCTGGACTTTCAATACGGGGAGAAGTTAATGGTGGGGGATACAACGAAATTGGGTTTGGAAATAAAACTTCCTCAATTCATCAAACATCGAAGATCCGACCAAAACTATGATTGAAGAAAAAAAGTGCACTGTCATAAGAAAGAAGGCAGAGGGGAAGTTTGCTTCTTTAAAAAAAGAGGAAATAAGTGACGGAAAAACTTTTAACATGCACGGTTGACTTTTGAAAGTCACCTGATTAATGGGTAGGGAGGGGAAATAAACAGGTGGGGGGAAAGGGGGCTAAGTCAGATTTGGTATATATTGTTAATATCAAAACAAGTGCGGGTATGGACAAGGGGAAGGGGTTGGAAGCTAAAGGATGGAGGTTTCATAAAGAGGAGGGAAACGTGAGGGGGGTAAGGGGGTCCGGGAGTGAAAAACGATACAGGGAATAAAGGTAGGGAGTGAAGAAGGTGGGCTTGGAAAAAGGGTAGACAAAGGGGAACGAGAAGAGGCACCACTGAATAAGTAGGCGGATGGGGAAAGTGGGTAACAAGGAAGAGGGTGCTCTGGAGAAAAAGTTCCTTACACCAGAACGCTCGAGGGTAGCGGGACAATCACCCAGTGGGGGGAAAGATTTGTTCTTGAAAGGGGGATTTAACTAAAACAAAAAGGTAAGATCTTGGGGTTAAACGGTATGGTTACTCCAGTAAACCGACAAATAAACCTGGACCAGTATCAAAGGGGAGTTTTTGGGTTCAACATCTTGGGATTCAGGAGAAAACCAAGCAAGCGGTACTCATACACCGGTAAAGGCGGCCCCGGAGAAACAGAAAGAATGGACTGAGGGGGGGGGGAAGGGCGCAGAAAGAGGCTACAAGGAAGGGAAAGCATTGGAATGGTACGTTGTGAAGTATGGCCCCAAATCTAGAAAAATGCTATGCATACGTTCAGTTGATAAAGGTAAAAGGCACCGCTTGGAGGGGGATCTAGATAGGGGAACATCCCGCCAGGGGAATGGAATTTGGAGGGTTAACGAAAGTCAGTTTACGACAACCTCCGTCGAAAAGGAGTGGGGGGGGCTTGGGAACGTTGGGACTGAAAAGGCAAATGGAGGGGGTATTACAGATGATCTAAAAAAAGAAAAAACAGGGGGGAAAAAGAGGTCAAAATAAAAGTTAGGGGGGCCAGAAAAGTTAAAAAACCAGACGGTACCAGAAAAAGAGTAACTGAAATCGGTATTGAATAACGAAAAGTTTGTTTGAAAACGGGGTGAAGGCTCCGACGGCTGGAGCGGTCCTATCGGAGCAAAAACAACATAAGCGAAACGGGATCTACCAAGAGCCATTTTTGCGGACTGTGGGCAAAAAAGGAAGGAATGCTTGGGAGAGGGGAAGCGTTGGGCGCTCTAAAAGTCCCAAACTAAAACTATAAGGTGAAGTCAGTAATGGGAAAGGGGTGCGAAGGGGTGAGGAAGGGAAGGTTAGGGGAGGTCATGCGGTGGGAGGGACTAAGGGATCAAAGATAAAAAAAAAAGTAGTAGGGACGTTGGGTGGAAGGGGTCGAAGGGGGGAATTAAAGACGCGAAAAAAAAAGAAAATGTCTACAATGTAAGGGTAGAAAAAAATTCCAATGGAAAGAAGAAGATCAACTCAAAATAAGAAAAAACACGGTGGATGGCCTCTAAAGGGGGAGGTCAAGACAAAAATAAGAAAAGCGGGACGGGTCCAAAAAGGGTACGAAACGTTCAACCCCGCCTCGAACTCTTGAGGTGGGAGGGTAAGTAGGACCTGGTTCAAGACCAAAGTAAAAGAGGGGTAGAACAGGGTTGCACAGAAGGGTACAATACCCTTGAAACAACGTGGGCGATTGACTGTACGAACGTACAGATGTAAAGAGGAAAAAGAAATTCACTATACTTACCGGGGAGTACATGGGGGGGGAGGGGAAAAATGGCGGCATAATATGTACTACCCTTGGTTGTGCTCAAATACAAATAGAAGGAAAAAAAAAAAAACCGAGAAACCCATATAGCAGTTAATGGGACTCAAGGAGAAACAGCTGTTGAAAAACAAGCGGGGGGGATAAATTAGGAAAGGAAAAAGACGCCAAACCCACGTAAGGGGTGTACGGACTCTAAATGGCCTTGAATCACGCAAAGAGGTTGGCTGAGCGAGGGGATAGGAAGTTATGGGGGCAGGCCAGATGTACTGCTAAGTAATTTTGCAAAAAAAAAGGGAAGTGGCCGATAGATAGCAAGAAAGCGGGAACAGATGCACATAGATGCTATGCTGGGGACCGAGTCATCGATCTTGGTAAGCTATCAAACAGGGTAATTCAATTACATGGAAAAGAGGGATGTATACGAAGTGTACCTAAACCTTTAGATTTTTTGGTGTGGGGGCATAACGCCAGGAAGAACTATACGGTAGTCGGGGGGGGCGACGAAATAAAGAGAGAACCACACTGTTTTCGGTATTGTGTTCTGAAATGCACGTTTGGTTAAATTATGTTTGACTGCCGTCCCCCCCATATACGGGCCGCGGAACCGGCCCCCTATAACTTCAAAGAGAAGCTCCGTTCGTGGGATGAAGTTAACGCTCCGTTCGCACTTTAAACCAAGGATCTTAACGAGTTAGAATCGGAAAGGACCAAAAAGGGACGGCTCTCGTGCGTTTATGAAGGGACTGAAACTAGCATTGAAGACTCTTAAAACAAAGAAACAAAAGGGAAACTGAAGAAAGGGGGAAGTAAAACAGCTAGTAATCTAACCTCGCTGCGGTACATGGGAGAAATCAGGGGAATCTCCGTTTAGTGTTTATTGGGGGAGGGGAAGAATTCTTAGGAGGAGGTGTTAAAGACATGACGTCAAAAGGGAAAACGGGAAAGTCCATGAAAGGAACGAAAGACTCATGGGACGTCGATCGGATGGATGGACCAGTAAATAAATAATAAACCAAAACAACAGGAGGAGGATTAAGAAGAGATGGATTTATTGACCGGGGGGGTCGAAAGAAACGGAGAGCAGACCGAGAAAAAGGGGTCCCTCCGGTAGGGAATGGAATGTGTACGGTCATGAGGAAAAAAACATAGAAAATCCCGATACCCTAAGCGTAAAATGGGGGGAAGGGACGAAGTGGCATGGAGACTTTAAGAAGAGGGTGTGGTCAAAAGAGGGGATTAGGATGGAAAGTCAGGCGGGGGTAACCGTGGGGGGTAACTAATTATACAACTATTATTAAGGACGAACGAGGGGAAGGGGTTGGGTCAGGACAAAAAGGGGGTTTCCGAAAAAAGGGAATAAAAAGGGGGAAAAGTAGAGCACGAAGACCAAATGGATGCGCTGGGAAAATGTGTGCGTCTGAGGGAAGTGTTTTCTTGCAGTGGGGTTTTGGTTGTTTTTGTTTTTGTTTTTGAACCAGTCGCGGACACCACAAAAAAAAAGAAAAAAGGGGGGGGGGGGGGGGCAACAAGCCCGGGGAGGGGGGGGGAGCGGAAAAAAAAAAGAAGGGGGGGGGGAAGAACAGAAACGGGAGAATCGGGAAGAGGGAATGACCAGGGGGCAAAAAAAGCTCGAGCAGAACTAAGGACGGAAGCGGTGAGGGGGAAAAGGGGAAGCACACGCGGCAAGGGGTCATAGGCCATGAAAGAGGGTAAGAAACGGCCAAGAAGAGAAAACTAGAATCCGAAAAAACTCGATTAGAGGCCAAAAGGGCCGATTGGTCAGAAGAAAAAAAGGAGAGGGAGATGGGCAGCTCATACATGTGAAATGAGCACAGACGTTTGGAAAACCAGAGGGGGGGACGGTGGGAGGCCAGGAGGGAAGGGGGATGTGATATAAAAACTGAGGGGGGGGGGGTACCGCAAAAAAAAAAGTGAGCAGGCCTAAAAAGGAAGACGGATAGTAGGGGAAAAGACGGCAGGGGTGAATAAAGTAATGGGGGGACCACGGTTTCATCCCTCTGGAAACCACGTTGTAGGGTGTCGACAATGACAAGGGGGAAAAAAGTATATAAAAGGTGTGGGGTCCATGGGGGGGCGTAGAACAAATGGAAGGGGACTCCAACGGTCAATATGAGAGGGTCCGGGGGTAAGGGAAACAAAAATAGGAATTCCAGTAGACCTCTGTAAGACCATAGGGGTGGACCGAAAAAGGTTTGGGAGATACAGGGGGGGGTGGGGAAAGTGGTGATTGAAAACAGAACCCAAGCAGGGATAATGGTTTTGGAACGGAAGGACTTATTAGCACAAGATAAAAAAACCGACAAAAGTACTAACGCCTTATAGGGTTGTTTTTCAGGACTGGGAAGGACGTAAACCCCTGCAGCGTTGACAAGACACAGCATTGAACTGGAGACAAGGAGACCCAATGTTGACTTATAAAGTGCCAGAAATCGGTCAGTAGGGAAAAAGGACGGTGATATGGTTTATGGAACCCAACGACCTACCAAAGGGTCACGTGGAGTGGGAATCCAAGGAGGCCGCTGTCTGTTATCTAGAGAACGAGGCAGGCGGGCACGAACGGTAATTTTGTCGCTGGGGGGGGGTTCAGCCTCAGAAGGACGGTCAAGCTTGGTTGGGGGGCCATTTGATGCCAGCAAAGGGGGGGAGGGGG
>Ga0179591_1351599_pt1 | contig 12626 bp, 8 predicted proteins | sample CZOMad2_1_08_16f_FD_182891 | JGI IMG/M metagenome (GOLD analysis project Ga0179591, IMG submission 182891) | Vadose zone soil fungal communities from Angelo Coast Range Reserve, California, USA - CZOMad2_1_08_16fungal (PacBio error correction) | ecosystem: Environmental > Terrestrial > Soil >...
TTCGCCTGGGGGGGAGGCGCTAAAAAAAGGAGGAATGAATCAGGCATGGTTCCAGCCGCTAAAAACCTGCTAAAAACTACGGAATTCTCGGGGGGAAATCTTTCACACATGGTCATACAACCAAGCGTCCACATAGAAACCAGGGACCATATTCAAGCAAGGGCGTTAGCAAACCCTCGGAACGAGTTTGGTGGGGAGGAATGATCAATGATGGGAATAAATAGCCTTTCTAGCGTGAGAGGATACGTTGGAGGATTAGCTCTGGTTTCGAACTACTGATCCGGGGAAAAAAAGTGCCTGGGGGTCTCAACGCAAAAAGGAAAACAACTACAGGAGGGGACTGCGGCTAGCACAATTAAGAAACGACAATGTCTCGAGTGCGGAAGGGACCGGAAGCTTTTACAAGACAAAGGGACAGGCGAAAGCTTTTAAAGGAGGCGGTGGGGAGAAGTCAACAACCAGGATCGCGCTTGGGGGGTAAACGGTTTAAGACTTATTTCGGCTTCAGCGAATAAGACCAGGAGGGAAAGGGAAAAGACTCTCAGGATGAGATAGTAAAGGGAGGAGAGCTAAGCTGAAAGTAAGATCGTATAGAACACATCCTCACAAGCGGAGTAAGGCTCGATATTAGGGCGACTATGTTAACCCAAGATGGGGGGTAAACCGTGCGAGTTGTATTTCCAGCGCAAAAAAACCATCCTTCCTGGAAAAAAAACACCATGCCCCCTCCGACAATCGTATCGAGATAAGTATCGTCTAAAGTAAAGCCTGCTAAAAGATCAGTCTTAAATCACAATAGCTTACATTTCTACATTAGCGAGTTCAGGTCAAGCGCCGAGGAATCATGACGCTTGGGTCAAAACCGGGTTCCAATGAACGGGTATCAAGGCGGGGGAAAGGCGGCGGGTTCAAAGAAAAAAATAACGGGGCGATGGGGAAAGGTTAAAGGAGGAAGAACCAAATATGAAAAAAGGCAAATTTGTACCTAACGTTAACAGACTACCCAACCTGCTAGTAGGTGTAAAATAAAAAAAATTTGAATGGGGGGACGAGCAAAAAATTGTGGGGAGCGCAAAAAAGAGAAAAAAAGGGGGGCCATTTGGAAAAATCAGGACCCCTTGGAAAATGCAGGGGGAAGGAAAAATAGGTTTGAGCCATAAAGAATCGAGGTTCAGGGGGGGAGAATTTCAAAAGGAGGCTCAGAAAAACGAATGCACACAAAATCGGGCAGAGCCGGAAAAAAAAAGATAGTTTAATAATAACTATGTAGGAACCATACGACCTTTCAATGGGGAAGGGAGGCCTCATGACAGGGAGAACGTGGACTTGGGCTCTTGACGAAAGGAAAAAGATCGGACTTGCAGGGGAAGGTCAGAGGAGGAAGGTGGAGAGAAGCGCTGAAAACCGGGGAAAATGCATTGGAGGGAGAAGGTCAGTGACGTGGTAAGCGCAAAAGAGAAACTAGCAAAGGACCCAACCGACCCAACAGTTAAAATAGGGGGGGGGGGGGGAGATTTTCGACGAGTAGAAAAAAAGAGTGAAAGACGGCATGATTAAAGAACGAGCATCATCGCAGTCGGCAGGCGCCTCTCCTACTGGCAAAAGAAAGGGAAAAGAGTTTTAAGCAGACCCCGTGGGAGAAAGGGGAAAGAATTTGATCAGGGAGGTACAGGAGGTCAGCCAGTTGGCAAAGTGCATGGTAGACTAGGTCTGAAGAGGGGAAGAAAACAGTTGTTGACTGCCAAACGAAAAGAAAGAGAAGCGGGATTGGACCAGAATTCCGCTTTTACGAAAGGTCAGTTGAGCAGGGAATCAACCCACGGGGGGGGGAGAGAGATCGTTCCGCCACCTCCCCTTCGGACACGGAAGGACGGAGGGTAGGGAAGAAGGATCGGACATAGCAAGTAAATACCTCACAAGGAAGGTCGTCCCAGAGAAGAAAGTCGTAAAAGAAGGGGAACCCCAAATGAAAAGGAACAAGGCTCTCTGACTATTCAACTCTCAAACAGTTCAGAAAGGCTTCTCTCTTGGTTAAAGGGAGCCGGGGCAATCGGAAAGGCCGACCGAAAGCCCTAAAGACGAAGGAGAGGAGAGCCAATCTCTCAAGTGTCGGGAAGGAAAATTTGACTTCATCTGGGGACCTGGCAGTAAGAAGGGGAACCGGGCTGGTGTGCTATAAAGGGGGAGGCAGACTGCGGCTTAAACCACCGGTCCGGTTTGCCGGGTTGGGACAATCAACTCCCTCGAGACCATAAAAGGCAAGACCGGGGAAGCACACGTAGGAGGAGTGCGAGCACAGCAACCGGCATCGGCTTCATGCGGTGCAATTACTAAAGAGGGGAAAGAGGAGGGAAGTCAAGAAGAAGAAGGAGGAAATCGTGGGGCAGAACCAAGGGCAGCTTCTCTTGTACGAAACCGTAGGGGGGGGTCCGTCAGGAAGCGCGGGAACGACACAAAGAAGGGGGAGGGTTATGAAAATAAACCACGTAAACTAGCAAAAGCCCTCAGTCGGGAGGGGAATGTGAATCGTGGGTCTTCCACTAACATATGGCCTAGCAGTTGGCAGGTCGTGGGGGGAGACTAGGGTGAAAAGGGAAAGGAAAAGGGGGGGGGTAGTAGTGATGTCAGGGAAATGATAGCCTTATTGCGGTTTCTGGTGGAGGAAAGCACAATTTTGGGAAAAGGTGCCTACGACATGGAATCAAGGATCGCAGGTCAAAAATAGTGCACATTTTACACCTGGTTCAACGGGCTGCTATGTAGATTGACCTAGCAAATAGCAATGAACTAGGACTGGGGTTACTGGTGTCTAAAATGAATTCATCTGCCCTCTCATTGAGCAGAAAAAGGAAATCCGCTTGAAGTTGCTTCGGGGGAAAAGAGGGTGAACAGGAAAGGGCGGTGGGTAGGCCAAATAAAGGAGAGTTTCAAAAAAGACTTTTTGAGACGCAAGTCTCCAACTTACTATTCATCGCCAGCGATGGGGCTCAACTGATGGGGGCAGATAGCTCCTGAAGTGATGACCGCAACTGGCCTCAGAACAGCTCAATCTCCCTCCTCCTTACCGCGCTGAGAGGGAGGTGAAGCCTATTAACCTCAGGGGACACAAAGGAGGGGGTACCCAAGCAAATGAGATAGCACGGTGCAAAGGGAAAATGGCAAGCAATTAAAGCCGTGACCAGCCTGTCGTGCGCAAAAATGACAAACAGGGCGGCGGGCCTCTACAGGAATCCATCTTCGAGCAAGGGAAGGAACTGGGTGTAAGGACGGAAGCCAATCGAAAAGCACCGAAGTGTGCTGAGGTTTAAAGCGCTCCGTGGAGACAGGTGAAAGTGGAAAAAAAAATGGGGCAAACGAAAAAAGGAACGCGAATCCGCACATCAGGCTGAAGCTGATTAGTCCTCCAAAACGGGAGAACAGAGACACCAAAAACAACTCTATACAGCGATGGGAAAAAAAGGCTCCTTATGAAAAGGAAAAGGGATAAGGGGTGGAGCCGGCGTCAACTAAAGGGCGGCCGTGAAAGCAAAAGGAAAAAAGAGCAGTGAGACCGACATCAACGATCGGGCTAAGGAGAAGTTTTGAAGCTGTCGAAAGGAAGCTTCATAGATCAACAAAAAAAACTTATTCTAAGATATTAAGGATATACCTGTGCTCCTTATCCCTATTCTTTCCGAGAGCCTTCTCCATGTCTCGCGAATTAGTCGCGGGCCATCTTTCGCAGGCAGAAGCTCAAAGAGAAGAAATGTGCATATCCGAAGCCTGTCCTCTTATAGCCACTCAGGGGGGGAGGTTTGGATAGGGGGGTGGGGAAAAAAGTCTCCTACGCCTGTTTAGAATGAGCCGGGAGCAGATTCATGGGGTGAATGAAAAAAACTCCTAGATCGAGGGTGACATAGGCTCAGAATGGGAAATAACACTAATAATAAACGGAGATCGCCATTACCAACCAAAAAAAAGTGAACGCGGGGATCCGAGTAGGGGAATACGCGGAAAGGCGCGCTCACCGGGAAAAGAAAAACTTTTGAGGAAGAAGGGGGAAAGCCGGATGTTGGCAGCCGACCGCGACAGCTTTTAAGGAATGTGGGGACCTGGGGCGCCATCGGTGCGCTCGCATGCTTGGAGGACCGCAGGGCCTGCACGTGGCAGATGACAGAGGAGGTAACAAGGAAAAGCGCGCATCGAGCCGAGGGGCAGAGGAGAAGGGGGGTCTCCTGCAAATCTAAAGGAGCTCACGGAAAACAAGAGGCGGCCAACCATCGGCGATTCAGAGGCACCGAAAGGTTCCGCCCCATAAGTACCGAAAATTTTGACGTGGTTGGGACACCGAAAACCAACGGGCCAGCGCAAAAACTCTTCAAGAGAAAGACCAGCGTCGCGACCTTCTAGACTTTAGGGAAAGAGAGGGGCAGCGCCAGCAAGAGAAGACCTGTAAAGAACAGGCCGGGGGAATTGCCATTCGTCCATGCGAGTGGGAGGGTAAAAAAAAGAAGCGATCAAACGGTGGGAAAAAGGGTGCAATGGAGCGCTCGCTAAGTTCAAAGAGGCGGAGAAAAGAGGGAGGACCAAAGCCATTTTTTCACGAGCAAGACGTACCAACTACGCAAAAACACGTAAATCCTAAATGTTAACAAAAGCCGCAAAGGATTTGGAAAGCGAAAGTGGGGACGAGAGCAGGAGTCCATTTGGGGGGCGAAGGTCACATTAAAGCCAGTTGAAGGACTGTTGGGAAAAGAAAAATAGGGGGCGCATGGCAAGCAGACGCGAGGACTTTTACCAGGATTGACGAATCCAGACAATGAACTAAGGGCCGGTAGCACAAGACGCGTGTAGTACCCCCGACTGAAAAAAAGGACGCTTCTTGAATGCCTCACCTATGGATGAAAATGACAGAGGTGGAGAGAGTGTTGTTCTCTTGAAACGAAAAAAAAGCGGAGACTGTAAACTATTGGGCAATATTAACAAGGGGGTCAAAGACTGACAAAAAAACATGCAAGCATGTGAACGACCAGTTACGTGAAGGGAGACGCCCTCAATCGCGATATAGCAAAGCGGTTCCAAACCCCCTCCAGAAGAAGAATTGTTCGAACGAGAGTAAAGAAAGCAGGGGAAGAGAGGGAATAATTGAAGGGAGACGGGGGAGGGGCATCTTTCTGTGAACTGATCCGTCCATCCGCTCCGCAAGGAATCAAATAAGAGAAAACGGTGTGCGCCCGTTTGGAAATTAGAGCAGGGAGTACCAACGATGAGAAAGAGGGGGGGACGAGAAGCAGGGGGGGAAGACCTTTATGGTGGGTCTTTCCATGCATAGGAACCAAATAATGAAAGGGGACTCTTTCTCAAAGAAAGGCTAAAGTGGCGGTATCTCTCTCAAACAAAGGATCGAGTAATAGGGAACCTCAAAAAGGTACACGGACTCTCTGCGAACATTTCAGGGGATCCTATCGGGTTCATAGGCAAAGAAAAAGGAAAGGTCGCCAAAGCGAATCGAAAGTTAAAGGTCCAACCTGCGGGACAGTTCACGTGGAAACCGATAAGGGAAAGGAGACAACAACGCAACACAGGGTCTGAGGATCGCCGAGTGTGAGGGCAAGAGATCTTAGAGGGCGGAAAAGCAGGCCGAACATGGCCCGCGGAGCAAGGCTTCGGATCAAAATAATTCCTAAGTTAGGTTTACGTATCCAGTTGATGCTGCAAGCGATGAACTGTCCTTTTCTCATGTTTTAAAGGAATAAATAGCGCTTTAGGCAAATACAGGACGTCATGCCAACTAATGCCGGGGGACCGGGGAGTCGCTTCTGGCGCCTCGGGGTCCAACCTTGCAATTACTGAACAGCTTCCACGGTTATGGTAAAGAAGGGGTCGAAGGAGGAAAAATGACCATCGCTGGAAATCCCATTGGGATGGATAGGGTCATTCAAGAAAGCTTCCACATCTTTGTTGGGAAATGGGCGAGGTGGCTAAACGAGGTGGGGTAAAAAACGTATAATCAAGGGAAGCGCTGTACGAGGATATTAACACGACGGCTGAGGGGACGAGCCACAGGTGTACTAAGCAAATTCCCCAGTCATTGACGGGGAGAAATGGGGACGGAGGGGGGACAATGAAACTCGCCGGAGGGGGTTCGCACAATCGGGTGCGCTAGGTTCATCGGCGCAGGCTTTTTTTCGGGAGGTGGTCACAATAGCGTGAGGGGTCGGGTTTTCTGGAGGGGGGGGCCGGAAAGCGAAAATGGCTTTAGCGTGCCGACGGGAATGGAAAAACAGGAAAAGCTCTAAGGAGCACTAAAATTAGGGACCACGCAAAGTTTCGTCATCAGTTCTTGCGCGGGCCATACAACGAGACATGGCACACTGGAGCTTTACTTCTTTAAGACGGCGATGAGGGGCTCGTGCCTTGGAAGCTTTGTAGCAAGTCTCTATAGATCCTTCAAAATTAGCGGGGGCCAGGGGTGACCGCCCCAGGAGGGGTGTTTGACCCAAATCAAAGGGAAAACCGGGGGAGTTAAATAGGGGGTAGAACAAAAATCTCGTCAAGTAAAAGGGTCCGGAATTCATAAAAGAGAGAAGGAGGGGGGGAAGGTGTCCTTGAAGGGAAAGGGGGAATGAGAAGATCCTCCGCCTCGTAAACGATAGAATAGGAAGCTGAAGCTGCCTTTTCTTCTCTGGAGCCTACTATTCCGAAGTCCCATGTAAGGGAGACACATAATACTAAAGGGAAACCGATGGACTCCCAGAAACAATGGCAAGACATGAAAGAACGGTCACTTTCCGAAAGGCGAGGGTCAAAACTCGAGAGGTGAAAATCCAGAAGACTATCAAAGGTCCTATCTTGGAATGGTACAGGATAATCGACTCGTCAAAAACCGAAAGGACACTTTCTACTTTGCGGAAGCGCTCAAAGTGGAACCCCCTTTGTGGGACCATAAGCCGCGGCGCGACACATGCGCTAATCACAAAAAAAAAAGCTGGCGCGAAATGATTTAGCAGCACATTTATGATAAAAAACTCGGTCAATACAAGAAGGGGGGGGGGGATCAAGAGGGATGGAGGAGAGGATAATTGTCGTCAAAAAGGGCGGGTAAGGTCCAACATTAGAGAGAAATGAGAAATGATAAATAATGGAAAATTCATAGGGATTTAAATGAGAAGTGGGGCTGCAAGAATCACTGACAGCCTCTAAACACAACGGGGGGGTTAAAAGGATACTGCCCTTGATTAGGGCGATCGGGGCCAAGCGGAGGAAGAGGGGTTACTCTGTTGCGGGTCTCCTTAAGGCATCAGTCCGGTTGTCGACGGACAAATCGTGCAGAAGGCAGAGCTCCACTACCTTGCATAGACAACCGGCTCTTAGAGATACTGTATGGGGTTAGTGGTTGTTTTGGGCAGCCGAGGTGACAGACACTGGGGGGGGGGGACTTATTCTAATAAGAAGGAATCAGGGTATCTGGTGCTGTATGAAAAGTTGGAGAGCAGGGCCAGTACAGGAAATAAACGGAAAGGGGTTACGGACAAAGGAGAGGCCAGGAAAACGCCAAAGGACTTGAAATAGGGGGGTGATGAGGAGGAGCCGCCTGTACATTCCCTATGCGGGACCGCGAAGTTCGGAAAAGGGTTTTGTCAGAAAGAAAAAACCTAAAAGAAACGGCTTTTAAAGGAGTAGGGTGGGCAGGGGAGAAAAAGACTGTTGCCGGCTTGGGCGAAAGTGGCCGAGGCGTTTCGATGCGGGCTCGGAAACAGAAAAGATGATCAGGAGGGCAGAGCATGAGGAGAGACTAAAAAGCGAAAAAGCTAAAAGAGACTTGAAAATCAGCGGAAACACAACATCGGCGGGAGCACAAGGAGAGGCGAGGTAGCGGCACTATGACTTGACTCTATTGGAACGCACCTTATTGGTAACAGAACGGAGCCAGGGGTACTTGAGTCAAACAAACCCGCAATGGGCCGCGTACACGACCGTCGGCCCAGCGCCAGTCAAGAATTCCTATAGGCGGGGTCTGAGAAAGCCGCAAAAAAAGGTCCGGCATCGGGGGCGCGTCTCAGTACCCAAATAATAACATTTCGGAAAAGTCTCGAGTCAGCGACCAAAGGACAACCTACATAAACTTGGGTCAACGGTGCAACGGTCGGCTCAACTTCCGGATAAGGCCGTAGGCACCTGTGGACTGACCAAAGCTTTGTCGAAAAAGCGTACAAAGCCAGCCCACAACGTCAGAGGGAGAAATTCATTGAACTTCCGACGAACAAATCTTGTGGAACGAGCCCAACCCACGAAATTGTTGGTAAACTAGGAAGGTTCAGGGGGGTGCATCAACTTTGAGGGGAAAGCATAAATATGCGTGGAATTGGGGGAAAGAGGAAAAAGTGGACAGCGGACCGCGTCAACTTTGATTCCAGGGTGAGACAGCGCTCGACCAGAAACCGATACTTACAAAGAAGAAGAGAAATTTTGTCACTTTTCATGAAGATAAATCGTGAAGGAAAGCAGCCGACCTTCATAATTTGAAAGGCAGGATGGGTGAAAGGAAGAGGGTTTCTAGGGGGAACAAACCAGAAAGGGCTGGAAGGTCCGTTTAAGAGCGCAGGTGTTGGAGCCAACCGGAAAACAAGGCAGGGGGAAGAAAATGTCAGTTGGTATGCCAATTGAGACAGAGATATAGCAAAGCTGAAACCTGAGTGGCGCCCCCGGACAGGGCATCAGGGAGCGTTAAAAGAGATCGCAAATAAATGATTTCACGGAGGGATCGCCTAGAGTAGACGAGAGAAGAGTCAACGGATGCCCGCTCGACCTTGCAAAGACGCGACACGGGGTCTGAAGAAAAAAAGTGTTGCAGAAGGGAAGAAGTTAGAGCCTATAAATAAATGGCGCATTTGGAACTTGAGGATAAAGGAAACATAATTGGGTGGTATTTACACCGGATATGACAAGGAAGACATAGAAAGGAAAAGGAAACCGGAACGGGAGGGGGGTTCTTAAGCTATCTAAAACAAAAAAAAAAAAGGAGGGATGGAGATAGATGAAGACACAAAATTCTGGGAAAAACAATCGATGGCTCAGGTCTTATGGGGGACGAGAAATAACCACAAGACCAGGGAAAAGAGTCGAAAAGGGCGTAAACTCAAAAACCATTGAAAAGGGTTTACTAGATAACTGACTTATTAACTATCCGGTAGGATTCGAAGTCCATTCGAGTGAAGGGACGCAAGGACTTCGAAGAGGGGGACGGAGACCGCCTCAGCTGGCATCAGCAGTACAAAGTCTATCTCATTTCTTGAATCGATTGATCTTCTCTATGCACATGGGACGGGTGCATGTGGGGAAAAGCTCGGTAGGAAGAATGCAAATAGGATTCTCAGGTAAAGAAGGGTTGCAACTAGCCGCTTTAGACTAAACCGCGACATCAAGGAAAAGGGTACTGGGAACGCTTAAGGCTGGGGGAGGGGAGGCAATAAAATAAACCTGTTTAGATCTCCTTCAAACTCTGAGGGGGGCGAAGAACTCCCGGTGATGAAGGGCGTATGAGGGAATTAAAAATATATAAAGGAAAAGATCTGGTTTGTGTGGGTCAGAGAGGCTCGGAGCGGTGGATAAAAGTTCTCGTGGGAGGGGCGAGGCCGTTTCGCAATGAAGCACACGACAAGGCGAGGGAGAATTCCAGGCGACCCGGTGGACAGAAAAACACGTAAGTGAAGATGAAATGTTACAGGCTTGGAAAAAAAGATGGAACATCTGGGAAGAGGGTGGGCTCAAACAATTTCGTGGGGGGTGAAGTTAACACCACAGCAAGGAAGGGGGGGGGTAGTTTCATAGCGAGGACGGGGTGGGGGGGAGGAGTTCTGGGAGTGGTGCGCAAATGGGAGGGGGGAAATTTAACAAAGCAAATCGCAAGGGGGGAAGACACATCAGTAGGGTGTCCAACATTTTTGGTAAAAACACGGGCAGGGCTTCTAGGGGGCGCTGAAACAAGACCATGAAAAAAAAGTGGTGGCGCGGGTGGAGGGCTTAGAACTCCGCCGGGACCTACTGAAGGTAGACAGCCCTGCTAGAAAGGATAGCATGCGGTCCAAGGAGGGACGCCGGCTAATTGCTAAGGGGTTTTTGATGTCAATCCAACGTCACGGGGAGAGGGAAATCGGAAAGCTTCGTCAATGAAGAAAGGTTAAGCGCCGCTATGGGAAGTCGAAATGATGGGGTAGGACAGTATAATGACTTATTCAAAACGTACAAAAGAGAAAAGAGAGCCTCTTATCCTCTGAGCTCAGAAAGCGCTCGGAAGTGAGGTATGTATCGCCTCCTGAGGCAGCAGAAAACAGCAGCGTCCAATTAAAAAAATCAAATAGAGAACAGGACAAGAAAGCAGAACAGCCGTTAGACATGTGCAGGCCGCCAGAAAAAAGGGGGGATGCGTCCTCACTAAGACGTCGCGTCAAAGATACCTGTGCTGTCCAATCGCGACAACACAAACCGCGGGCAATCACATGTCAGTTGGTGGAGGGGGAGGGAGAGGACCGGCTACAAAGGAAACTGTAGTCCCTTCCGCTACGGTAACGCGGAAAAATGAGAACCGATCACCTCACTGCGACTGCGGATTGACCGAAAAAAAGGAGGCGAAGACGACCCAAAACATAATAAATAAGAGATGGTGCTCAGAAGTCCGAGGAGGGGAAAAAGAGACAAATAAGGGGGTAGCTTACTGCCGGAACCAAGAGGGTCCCGAAAAAAGATCATTATATATGAAACTGCTCAGAGGTCGAGAAGGAATCAATAAGGGCGACATCGAGCCGAAACAAAAAAAAAACGGGGGATATTAAAATATAGAGTTCTCAACTTTGCTGCGATCGCCAACTAAAGGAAAAGCCAGAAGGAAGGGGGTTCACTGGTCAGAGAGAGAGTAGCGGTCCAAGAGGGGAAATAGGGTCGCAAAGAAGCTAAAAACTATTCAAAAGAAATCTTAAAGAGGGGGGGTGATATAGGGGGGGTTCTTCGAGGCAGCCAGCCTTAGATCTCGCAGCTTAGATGCGGGTGGTGCTGAAGAAAGGTGGCTCTCCAGGCTGGCCGGAAAGGTAAAAAGAGGACCGTGGAAGGAAAAAAGGGGAAAGAAGTACAACGCACATTGGAACGGGGTAGGACAGGAAGATTTGATGCAACTCGACGTGAGAGAAGGATCGGAGAGTACCACCGAGGGTTTTAAATGTCGAAATCAAAAGGAAGCGGGACTGTTTAATTGCTTAGGGGGGGGGGCATGGGCGAACATCGTCGTCAGAATTGGCGAACGCCAGGTTAACTCTTCTGTGCGAGCTGCCATCGGCGGCCGCCCGGAAAAGCAAAAAGAGAATAATTATGCATCGAGAACAGAGGCGAGCGCTAGAGAGAAAAAGAAAGTAAATTATCGAAATCACAAAACAGGTCGCATACCTCTAGGCGGAGGCAGATTAGAATGGCTAACTAGGGGGACACCCAGTATTGGGTAAGAGAAAAAGGCAGAGTTTAGAGACGCAAACAACCGCTTCAAAGAAAGTTCAACAGGCGGGAAAAATAAGCGGGGATCGAATCTCTCTTTGCCTAAAAAAGACAAGAGAGCAGCATACGCGGCGTCGAAGCATTCAATAAAAACTAAGACTGGGGCCTTTTCAAAAGGGGATAGGCGGTAAAGCCAATAAATCAAGGGGGAAAAAATGCAAAAGGGGTTGCAAAGCCGTGAGGCGAGCTAAGAAGGAAGGGATGTCCCTTAGGAAAGGGGGATTCCAAAGAATTTTAAATATCCGTTACGCAAAACGACGCAAAAACGGGGCGCTATCATTTTGACCGTCATAAAAAAAAAGGAACTCGTATAATGTGGAACAGCTCACAAAGAGGACATTTGGCTGCTAAAGCGAAAGGGACAGGTGGTACGCCAAGGGCAAAGTTCATCGTAAAGGGGAATTGAAAACACTGAAAACTTTGGCTAAGGCGCAGAAAATCGATTGTGGGCTAATCAACTGGGGGGGAGGACAGGCATACACAGAGATGACAACACTACCAGAGAGCGCTTGGTGAAAAAAAAAATATGTTACCGGACGGGAAGTAGTTGGGGGGGGAAAGAGACGAAATTCTGTGAGGGCGGCGACAGAAGATGGTGAAATAGCTAGGGAATTGTGATAGGTACTACTACAGAGGGAGAAACAAGGAAGGTCCGTAAAAGGGGGGACAAAGTCTCAGTTGGTTAGAGAAGGAAAAACAACAACAAATGATTTTGCTCAGAAAAAGGGGGTCCCTTGAAAAAAGACCAAGGAGCACAGAGGCTATAACTCTGGGCACACAAATTATTACTCCCACTGACATTGGACTAATTTTGATAACCGGGTAGATATTCAATAGAAAAAGAATAGGGAAGCGCCATTTAGATAAAATGCGGCGATCCGAAAAGATTCGCCTATCACGAGGCCTAAGTGGCACAAGAGGGGGAATAAAGACCCTTTGTTCTCCAAAGGTTTTGAGTCGTAGAGGCCGGCGATTACAAGAGTAAGGGGGGGGGAAAGAGTTACAGGGGATATTCGATTCAAGAGGGACCTTAATTGTGCTGTATGACTTGCATTGAAAACGGACAGAAAATGTGGATCAAAAAAAAGTTGTACCTGGGTCGGAAG
>Ga0179591_1365838_pt1 | contig 12626 bp, 14 predicted proteins | sample CZOMad2_1_08_16f_FD_182891 | JGI IMG/M metagenome (GOLD analysis project Ga0179591, IMG submission 182891) | Vadose zone soil fungal communities from Angelo Coast Range Reserve, California, USA - CZOMad2_1_08_16fungal (PacBio error correction) | ecosystem: Environmental > Terrestrial > Soil >...
AAGGTAAGGAAAAACCATCTTAATCGGGGCTCCGGACAACAAGGGTTCAGAGAAAATGAGGCAATGAGACACGAAATTGGCGAAGGCAGGGCCCTTCTGGCGAGATTTCAAGGCGTTTGCGTTCAATGAGGGGGACTAACACGTCGGGGAAGTAGAGGGGAAACCGCAAAATACTCCTATGTGCCATAACGAATTTAGCGGGAAAGAAAAAAGAAGGGAAAAACTTGCCCTGTATGTAAAAATCAAGGAACCCGCCCCGATTGGTGGCACAGGGAACCCGACGCTGGGGTCCTTAGTCCGTTTAAGAAGCTGGGGAAAGAATTGGGCGAAGGGACAGGTTGGTAACAACAAGCGCTTTAGCGAGGAAGTTCCGACGACTCTATAAAAAAGGAGAAAAAGATCGCCTACGACACCGGCATTGGGTTCCTCGCGCACATCATCGGGACAGAAGTAAAGGGCAAAGGGAGACGGCGTGAGAAAAAACGATCAAGTCCACCCGCTGAACACAAGACATCGAATTGGGGGTCTTCCGGAATTGTTCAAAGGCCCAAACGCACAGTAAAGCCTCACACATTTGGTAGACTCTGAAGAAGGAAGAATGTGTCACGAGGGGATTCATAGAGGGGAAGGAAAAGGGGGAGCGCCTCCGGCAAAACAAAAAGAAGGAACGGTTCGCGCCAAACCATAAGGCGCGGGAAATCAGAAGGGGGAAAGAGACCTAGTCATAAAATGGGAGGCAGAAATCCTCTAGCTCGTCAGGAAGGAAAAGGAACACCAGTTGATGAGCGCGGTAAAGAGAATGACCGAAATAATTTAGATTAAGAAAAAGATAATGGAAAACAACAGACGGGACACAGGATCTCGGTGACGAGAATGAACGCCCGGAAAAAGGAGGCCAGCAAGGTTTGTCCGCGGGCATGTGAGGGGGGACTTTCGACTGAGAGGATCAGTCAATCGAAAAGAAAAAAAATGGAGCTCATATCTGGACGCAAGAGAGGGGCTATTGCAAAACTCCCGGGAGAGAGAACCTTCTGATCTCCGAAGCCGGAACTTATGCCGAGAGATCGAAGGGATGAAGCATATTGCTCCGTGACGTTTCTCTCTAGGGTGATGAAGGGGAAAGAAAAAGTTATCAGAGGATGGAAGTCAAGCAGGGGCAAACATGTGCTGGCGGGGAGTTTCAAGACGAACGTTATAAAAAACCATGATGGTACGAGATGCCGGAAAGGTCCGTGATCTGACGAAAGGGAATACGCACATGACGGGGAAGGACTCCGTCATGAAACAGGAGGGAGGTAGGGAGAAGAAAAATTGCTCGCAGGGGTAAATGAACGGTTGAGGGGGAAATGGCGAAGAGGCATTCCGGATGCAGGCGTGACCATGACTTAAGTCACTGTCAAGAAGGCAAAAACCTTCGAGGAAAAGGCGGAACAATACTCGTACGGTGTGGAACGAAGAAAAGGAAAGGTTCGGGCCCCAAAGTATTGCGACTATTGGGTCTGGAGATCAGGAGGGGGGGGAAATTTTACCACTTCATGAGGGGGGGACACGGAAGAGCGGTAAAGGGGAACGCCGGAAGCAGGCGATAGGACATTGGGAAAATAAGAAAATAGGATAATGGGGGTAGATTTCACGGACTACAACGGAGTTCGCGCGTTTACTTCGAGACCGGCATTCTTAAAAAGAACAACGGAGCCCGGCTTAAAGCAACAATAGGCTGGGGGGGGGCTTGGACAATCAGAAGGCCTGAAAATAATAGACGGAGGGAGGGGGCTTGTTCTGCTAACTCGCCGGAAGATGGTGCGGTCAGGGGGCGCGGAAGAGGGCGGGTGTTCTGCGGTGCTTCGCATCAAATATAATATCGTCAAAAAAAAGGGGATACCTAGATCGGCATCTCCGCGACGGAGATTCACCTGGCGAGGGTGGCGCGCGTCTCGGAGGTTTGATGCTCGGCGGCGAATACGTCTCCAGATAAACCTATATGAAAAGAAGGGATCATAAAAATATGCCTAGATTCGAGCTGTCAAGAAGTTAAAACGTGATTAGTAGGCAGCTAAAAGGGACGTCAGAGGGCCTATGAGTGGATGCAAAAGTGTGTTTGACGACGGAGGCTGAAAAGGTTAGGAGGAGTCGGTCGGTGATCTATCCGGGCATGAAGAGTTTGTGGGAAAACTTCATGCGTAGCAAATCTGCAGAGAAGAGGCTTTCGATACTCCCAAAATCGAAAAGAGTCACTGCTCGATCAGCGGCCTCTTAAAATATCCGGAGTAACTGGGAGAAAGGGGGTTGTGAATCACGAAGGGGCACTGCCTCATTATACAAACTCACCAAGAGGAATACTTGGGGGGGAAAAAACTTTCCGTAGGAATCACAGGATTACTTCAGACAACTTAATTGATGGGTAAGCTCTTAGTTCAGAGAAAAGTCTTAATAAAAGGTTACTGTCGCGAGGTGACCGTATAGGGAAAGGGGGAATCCGAGGCACGATCTTTTTCATGGCCTGGCAGGAAACGCTGACACTTGTTACTAGGAAGAAAAAGCTTGGAAACCAAGTCGCATTTCATGTAAGGGGTGCGTGTGGACGACTGAGCAGTGGGTCGCAGCAGGTCCTCGATCAAAGTCAAGAAGGAGGGGGTAATTCGGATTGGGTTAAGGAACATTCAAAAAAAGCAGCGGTTCTTCCAGCCGACAGAGGAGAAATGGTGGGGTCCGTGTGACGGCACACGCGCCTGCGATATGCGCGTGGAAAAGAGACAGATTAATTAAATTTTCTATTAATATAGAAAGGGCATGAGGACTGTCGATGTCAAAAACGAGCAACTATGCGCGACAAAAATAAGGAATCTGGGGGAAACCGCCGAAGAGGCTAATGGAAGTTAAATGCTACGAACCCTGAACCATCCGACAGAGAAAAAGCTGAAGCCAAAAGAACGTGGAGCTCGAGGACGGGGAAATCACAGGGAGACCTCCCTCAAATAGGAAAGATATGGCCTTAGGGAAACTCATATGGGAACAGGACTGGGGGGCAACTAACCTCGCCTAGGGCGCAGCACTCAAAGGTCCCAGAGCGCTGGATGCTCGAGGAACTTGGCCTTTGGGAAAAAACAAAAGACTGTCTGGTTGCTGCAGTTTCCAGCACAACAGCATACATTGGGAATGCGAAAGCATTGGGGGGGTCAAGTGACTACCCGTGGGGTCGAGAAGTTTTTTGGTTTTTTGGATTTAATTGTGGGTTCGAAGCAAAAAAAGGGTCGAGAAGAGAGATAAACAAAAACCACTGAAACAGAATGCAGATTACACCATTGGGATTGGGGGGGGGCCACTGCGGTCGACAACATTAATAGACAAAATAAATTAACTTAGAGGAATAAACCGGGTATCACAGAAAATGAATGGGAGAAGGGAATGTCTGGAGGGGTGAAAGATAAAACGCGTGAAGAAGGGAAGATCGGGATTTCTCCACCGCATACAAGAGGTAGATGCAAAAGAACTAAGAGGAAAAGCTGAGGACGCAGCACGAGTCCCCCCGAGGGGGCAGGAAAGGTCAGAGTGAGGGGGAACTTCGGGTGAAGACGATGTCTCCTGACCTTTCGTGATGTCTTTCCGTGAGAAACCGAACAGACGCGCCCAGCGCGGCTGGGTTTGCGGAATCTTGCTGAGCAGGTCGGGTCAGGGGCGTAGTGAAAGGGAAGTCACCGGAGCCAGATTCGTCCTTTAGGGCAATAAAGATGGAGGATTGGTGTACGCAATCGGTGGCGTGCAATTGATAGTCAATAGAGAAAAAGGAAGATGAATAGTAATTACCAATCCGCTTGCACCGATGGATAGGTGAATAAAGCGCGAAGATGAGGCGCGGTGAGCCGGAACAGAAATGAGCGAGTGGGGAAAGGTCACGACATCTAGCGGATACAGTGTTTGTAGGACATGTAGGAGGAAATAGATTGATACGATGTCATATCCGGCGAAAAGAAAACCGCAAAATCAAGATTCCCGGAACTTCGACTTGGGGGCCTGGTCAGAGTGTGGGATAAGTAACCGGGGCCAATACCGTGCCGGACACGAATAAAAAAGAGAAAAGGCGTGCAGTCCGGTATACGTCTTACAGCGGGGGGGAGGCACGTGACCTGCCTGAAAAGCATTTTCCCGCAAAAGAGAGACCGAATAAAAGAAGGTGTCGGCCTAAATTTGAGGCCGACGAAAAATTTGGAACACAGTGGAATGGGGGGTTGGGAATGTGTAGAATGCGGTGACTTTCTGAAGGGGGTTGTAGACAGAAAAAGTAACATTAGATATATTTTAGATGGGGAGAAGGAGGGAGCCGGGTCAGACTTGGCGATTTTCCTTCATTTGGCGTCAGTCAAAGAACGCACTTCTTGGCTAATTACAGCTTTTCAGGGGGGGCAAAGGAGAGGGGAAGAAAAGCTAGGAAAAGGGACCATACACTAAAAACTGAATTCGTCAAGACGGAACAGGACATTCTCTGAATCCTGCTCAAAAACAACAGGGTGGCACAAAAAGAATGAACTATAATGCTCGTGCTTGTGAAGCCGATCACGTAGGGGGGAATTGAAAGCGCGGGGGAATAGAGCCGGAGATATTGTGATCCGAGAAAAACCAGAGAAGAAGAAGTTATCTGGCGCAGTAATTTTCAGCCGCCGTGGTAGGGCGACAAAATCGAGGGCGAGAGAAGAAATCCGCAATACATCTGAAAAGGGGATAAAAAGGCCTATAGGAAAGCTGTAGGCTTGTACCGAGTGAAAAAAAAGGTTAGAAAAAGCACATCAACAAACCGGGGACAGCGTCAGCAGGACCAATCGCCTCCAGAGCGGAAAGTGTAGGACTAAGCCAAACTGAGCGTGAAGGAATAAAGAAGTAAATCAAAGCACCGCGGGCAAAAAGAAGGGGGAGCGGAAGGGTACTACGGGATAAGCTGTTCGGGTAAGAAATTGAAGGGAAAGAGGTAAGCGCGAAAAGCGTGTAAGGGAGAGAAATATAAAAAAGTCGAACTATGATTGACCATACCGGAAAAAATGAGGAGAGGGGAAAGGAGTGAAACAATCTATATCGGGGTCCGAAAAAAGGGGGACTTGGGGAAAGTTTAAGGGTCACAGGTACGGAAATCTCCAGAAATCTGTCGCAATCTGTGGGGAGGAACATTAGGGGAGTAGGGAACAACACATAGTGAGATGTCGAGGTCTCGCGAAAGGGGCCTGGATGACCAGTGACCTTGGCCGAAGGGGGAAAAAAGGAACTCACCGGGGGAGGGAATTCACCATTAACGAAGGAAAACAAAAGTCAGTTCCATGGCGAGCAAGGTGGAGCCTGACGCCAAGCGGTGCAGAAAAAATAGCCGGAAGGCGTGACTTCGCTTAGGCAAGTGGACGGGGGCGATCAAACGTACCTTTGCGGCGAAAGGGAGGAGCCCTGGTGGCGGGCTGGACCAGGGAAAGCAGACCCAAAAGGTGGACACGGCGGGGAACGGGAGACGCGGATACACTGTCGAAGGAAAAAATAAATCGGAACCAAAAAGACGTCACCGCAATATGTCTCGCAGCAAGTTCCTGAGGGAGTCGGGAATAAGGGAACAATCTCTCTCTAATCAAGGGTCGCTGAAAAGACACGTCATGCTTCTGCCAGAGGCAACAAGAGAGGCGCCGATCGCGCTCCAGTTTGGTGGGTCGATAAAAAGGAGATAATATCATACGCAGCGGAAACAACATACAAAGGTCCCGTCTGACACGGATGTCACGTTACGGGGAACTTTCATGAAGCGGGTAGATATCATGTCGTCATGTCGTGTTTGGGAAAAGGGAAGATGCTCGTATGGAAAAAAGGAGTTAATTTCAGAACCTGGAACCGCGGAGGAAAAAGATTGTAATTGGGGGGGAAAAGGTGAGAGATCGATTATTGTCGTTAAAAACTTGTAAAAAATGAAAAAAGAGGTCGGGGGGGCTGTCACTTTACCTTGTTCCAGAAAAAATTGGGGGGAGATGGCGAGAACCCCGGAATTTGCTTGGTATCGCTGAAAAGGAAGGGGGATTGGTCCCTTCTAGATGGATATCAGGCGATAAAGCATAGTGCAGAGAAGGACGAAACCCATTGGTTCGAATTACTACATGAAGGGGGGGGAGTTAAACGGCGGGGGCTCAGACTGCGAGATGGCTGGGGGTAAGGCGTTTCTTGAAGTTTGGAGCCGGGTGCTACAACCCAGGTAGCGCTGGCCGACTTAGAACCCGATAGGGACAGGAGAGGGGAGGGGAAAAACTCGTTGGATGTTAGGGGAGGAGAGGGAAGGGACTTGCGAGGTGTTTCGAGGGGAAAAACGGAAGGAGCGGGGGTTAACACCGGGTCCGTTCCAGGACAATTCGGTCCCAGATCGGGAAACGGATAGGGGAAAACGTCCAGCGCGGATCGGGATTGTCGAAATAGGGTGAACCCAGAAGGGGAAGGGGGGGTATTGGACTCATTGGTAGCCTAGTGGTTAGGACCGGGGAGGATTCTTTGGAGGGAAGCAATCGGGTAACGAGGCGTCACCTCATTCGACCCGGGTCGAGCAGCTGAGGGGACAACAATTGGCCTGTGGCAAGAAACGCCTTTTGAACTCTAGCCAAGAGGCAAAGGAGACAGTCGAGAGGGGGGCTCAGTGACCTGAATTCGGCGTGGAACAGTGACGTAGGATAAACAGCGATTTGCGGCGGGAGTGTCAAGAAACAAGTAGACAAAGCTAAAAAACAAGAGGATAGGAAAAGATAGAAAGAGAGAATGTCAGGGTAAAACCCTCTGCAAGAGATGGACTTCCGAACTGTTTGTATCTCTGACGATTAGCATACGAAAAGGGGGGAGACTTAACAGGGGGCATGCTGGCCCTCAGTATGGGGTGTGGAAACAACAGGCGTTGATTGCCAAGTCCAAGTGGACCTTACTCGCGATCGCTTGACCAGGGAACCACAGAGGAGACCGACCGATTTTTCGTCAAAAAGCATTTATGAAGAACAAAGAGGAGCTGCACGGGGAAAATAAGAAACCCTGACAGATTGGGTTCACTATTGCGCAAGGATCCGCAAGGGAACGGATGGCACGGTTCCGTCTTGGCCGAAGGGAGAAGGAATACACTGTGGGGGTCAAACAAGAGCTGCTTTCTTCGGCGAAGAATTCAAGGAAGAAAGAGGACGCCGTAAAAAATAGCCTAAGGCCCCCGGGGGAAGAAGGTTTCAGAGAGCAGCATCATAGGGGTCGCGACTTAGGAAGAGGAAGAAAACTGTCTGGGAGAAAAAAAAAAACAATCACGACTGAAAAAACCACCAAGCTCAAACACTCAAACACAACAAACAAAAAACGGCAAACAACAACCTACAACACAACACAAAACAACACGCGCAAACAAAAAAAAACCAGAAAAGAAAAAGTCCGACCCGCCGAAAAATCACAGGATTCTGCCTCCGGGAAGCCAGACTCAAATGAAGTCAAAAAAAACAGTTTAGAGCGATCTGCAACGATTTGGAAGAAATTACAGCGTCGAAGTAAATTCTAGTACTTCGGAGCGTAGAAACAATACACTGCAGGTTAGCTCCAAAAGAGCCCATTTCAGGAAGAAAAGAAGTTAAGAGAAAGAGGAAGAAAATTTAGGCACCGAGAAGACGAGAGGACTTAATCAATTACAGTGAAAACCTTGAAAATGCGCGCGGTACCATATATGACCGGGAATAGGGGAGGGAGGGGAAATACGAGAAGAGAAGAGAAAAACCGTAACGACCTGAATCTACGACTCTCAGATGAGCCCAGGGAAAGGAACAGCCTTGGGGGTCGACGGGATGTTCTTGTTTCGCTGCGGCGTCACTATGGGGAAAGGAGGAATACACAACATGGGGAGGGGGGAGAAAGTAGTCAGAACCTGCAGGTTGGTCGAAGGACTCAGGGGGGCTCCCAGGGATGAAGAGGGGAAGACCGAAAATTATTCAGAAGCTATCGAGGAATGCTGATGCTCTAGGCGAAAGAAAAAAATGATCGAGGTAGGGGAGTACCTTTGTACTGCTTGTTCCAGGTCAACGCATGGGATTGACTGTCTTTTACATCAGTCCAACCGGGATCCTGAAAGGGGCCCGACGGGAAAGGAGGGATCGATCGAGGATATATCCTTACAGACGTAGGCACGAAGGGTCACATCAACCGTTGCGTACGTCTCACAACTTGGGACGTCGAATGGGGGGTGGACAAAGTCAGTGCAGAGCAAAAAGGGGCTTATTTCAGTGCTTCCAGGAAGGGGGACAGCACAGGTACAGAGCACGGGGTTCGCGGAACCGAAAAAGGTCCCTTGATGGGGGGGGAAACGAAGGAACTGCGGGGTAGTCACACTTATTGAGACTAAAGGGAGGGGAAGATAAGGAGGGCGCGTGAAAAGGTGAACCGTAAGCTTGGAGGACATATCGTATATACAGCTGGCTTGGGGGAAATATCAATTGAAGAGACTTGGAGGTCGAGACTCCTTCTATGTAGTCGAAGATACAAGCGGGGAGGAGCTTTAATAGCGCCTGGCATTCATTCCCAATCGATCAACGAGTACATAAAAGAAAGGATCGGGGGGGGTCAGGTAGATTTTACCTGAGGCGGGAAGGATCGGATCAGTGGCGGGAGGCGAAAAAAAAAAAAAAAGAAGATCTGGAACTCGCTATTGAAATAGGAAGACGATGGAGGGGGGGATGCAGTGTCCTCACTTATCATCAACACGCCGTGAATAAATGCAGCAGAAATCTGAAGAATCTCCGGGTAGGGAATTCTGGCGCGGCGGCAGCGTAGCGGGGTTGAAACTCGAAAAATACTTCCACCAATCATAGATGAGGGAGGGAAGAATTACAGATCTCGCGGATTCATATTTCTATCAATGTCAGAAATCCACATGGGATACAGGCAGGCCCTGATACGGCGATCATAGTAGCAGGAGGGCTGGCAAAGTGTTTGTGAAGCAGGGGAGAACGAAGGGGAGGGGGCAAGAATTCCGGTTCGTGAGAGGGAAAGGAGCGCGAGTTTGACGCTTCATGCTTGCGCACGCTGAAAGAGGGAACGGGCGTGAGAAGGAAGCCAAAGATCTCCAAGGCCTTAAATGCTCTATCAAGAGCAAGACTTAAGGACGAGAGAAACTGCTATTGGTTGTTACGGCACTCAAGCAGGAGGCAAAGAAGGGAGAAATACAAACGGAAAAAAAGGATGACATACGGGTCACATGGTCACGTCGGGGACTCACCGAGGGGGACAAAACGAGGGGTTCGGATCGCTTGATTTTCGAGGAGACAAGAGGCAGAAGGGGGAAAAGGTCGCGCTGGCCGACAGTATCGCCGAAAAACCGCTTCTGGATTGTTTACACAGGCGGGGGGGACCGCAATCTGGCACGGGGGGGTTCAAGACCTCACAACGATGAATGGAAACAAAGAGGAGGTCAGGGGAAGGTTTGATATTCGCACATGTCTAGGGGTCGACGATGAAGACCTCGAGAAACGCCATCGTGAAGGGGCCGAACAGGTTTGCAAATGACCCGCGAATATCGTGGGAACTGCACTACAGAGTCAAAGGTGGAAAGTATTGAGGATTGGGACCCTCGCCTGAAGAGCGCTTTCATTGACAAGAGCATCGGGCACGAGAAATTTGGTGGAGAAAATGAAGAAGCGAAAGGGATGATCAATCAATGAACCTCTACTAAAAGATAGATAAAACGCGAGAGCGGAATGGAAAACGACAAGAAAGGGGGGCATGAAAATGGCGAAGAAAATGGACCAAATCCTATCAGCAAAAAAAAGGATCAAAAAAGAGGAGGGGGGCTCGTGGCCGTTTCACCGTAAAGAACTCCCACGGAGAGTAAAATTGACAACGGGACAGCATCGGAAAGGAATGCCTACACCTCAGACCTCGAGTAGACAGAAAGGGAAAGCCGAGCGGGAGGGATAGGAGGAGAACGGTAGGGGGAGAATCCGTTGACTTTATGTGGACAGACATTTTTTCACGGAACACGGGAACAAGGGTCACTGCCGAAAAAGGAGGGAGCTACCGGTTTATTCCTAATAGTTGTATTTTGTTTGATGAAATTTTTTGTTCTAGCAGGAAGCAAGGGGGAGAAATCTAAATCCAAAAAAGGTCCGAGGACGATAGACACGCGTAAACCCGTTTGAGGCACACAGCTTTAGAAAAAAAACCAAACAAATGAGAAAGGATGAAGAACCGGGGCGTAGGGCACCAAGGAATGGGTCGAAGGAAGTTTGGGGTTGGTGCAAGAAAATGCGCAAGCCCAGAGAGGATACACCGTCCACTTAGAAGTAGAAGCACGCACAGAGAGGAGAAAATGGAGCTTCGACGAAAGGAACGAGGTCGATGTTAGGTGCCAGTCACTGGGACAGATTCTGTAGGGGAAAAAGTCGAGCGAGGAGCCTACGGGGGAGGTAAGGTATCAAAAGTCCAAAAGCTCGAAGCAGAGCATGCCATTTGGGTTGCGTCATCTTGGGACTGATCGGAAGGCGGTCATGTTCTTCTGGACATTTAAAGAAACAAGGGGAAGGAAGTAAGTGACGGGAAGACTCCGTGGTCAGTCAGTGGGTGTCCTCGCACTGTGTCAGGGAAGGGAAAGGACATGGAAGTCTGCAGCAGGAGATGTAATAGAAACAAGCCTCTGGAAAACCGACTCGGAGAAGAAAGATCTAGAGCAATGTCGCTTGGCCGCTGGGAAGGACAAGTGGTATCCGGGGGGGAAGTGCCGAAAACGATCAGCTGACTTTGGTCGGAAATTCGGAAGGAAGTGGGCTTCGGGGGGGGATAAATTCCCGACAAATATAGGACGAAAAATGCAGCAAAAAGAAAGGGGGAAAGAGCTTGGGTTTCCTTCAGCAGGTTTTGAAATGATAAGGGGAAACTTCAATCTTTCAGTCAGGGAGAGAAAAAGGGATCAGCAGCGATGGACCGATACGGTCTTAGACACGCCGAAGTAAAAAAGGGGGCATTTTGAGCAAAGAAGAGAGCCGAATACTATGTGTTCATTTCCTCCGGTTCTTCACGACTGAAGGGGACAAAAGTTAGTAGGGTAGTTTTAAAAGGTGTAGATACGGCGGTGCCGGGGAACTGTCTTTGATGCAGAACCGAAAGGGAAAGGGTGGCGCGGATGGGTGAAAATATGTTCCGAGGGGAGAGGGATAGTCTTCCTGAGATTTGGAGGACTTTATTAGGAATCAAGTCTCAACAGAGGGCGAGCATGACGGCGGCAAAATCTCAGCCCGCGAACTATAAGAAAAACTAAAGTAGACATGAAACAGCATTAACTCCTACTTTCGTCAAAAAAGTTGAAATAAGAGGAGGCGTAGCATTTAGAGGGAAGCCTATCAAGGTAAACGTATTGAACGCGCGAACTAGCCCTCCGAAAGATAGGTGGATCAGAGAACTAGAGAAAGGGGTTGCTCTTTCTAAAAACTTATTCGACTGCAGGGGGGGAGGGCTCACACAAGCGGAGAATGCAACAACCAATGAGGGACGGCGCGCTATTAATTATCGAGGCATATGTCGGATTGAACAGGGAGGGATTCATTTACGATAAATGCCTAAAAAAAGAAAAACATCGACAATCGAAGGCCAATAGAGCGGGACCTCGATGTAAAAAAGGGCGATCGGAAGGAGAAGGAAATTGGTCGGGCATAAGCATCTTGGGAAACTTCGGGGGAAACGGTCGAGTGTTTCGACCGAATTCCGTCGCTAAGTAAGTGTCTAGAAAGGGCGTAAGAATAAATACCAGTCGAAATATGTTGGCCAAGAACGAGAATTAGAATGACTTGAGCCGTGAGGTCACCGGTCATCGAGAAATCTCATGAAGCATTCTGAGAAAATGGTAAAGGGTCAATGGTGTCATAGGGAAGAAGAAAAAACAAAGTATAGCAAGCTGTTACGAACGACATGGTCTGCGTTCCAAACAGAATCGGAATCTGAAAGGGAAAGAGCACGGGGAATTCGAACATTTGACCTGGAAACCGTAGGGCCAGCATTAGAAGGCGCTTCGCCGTAAGCGGTAGCAAAACCGTCATTTCCATTAAGCAAGGGGTGGAAGACTAAGTGAATGACGATCTCAGATATGCGGCCGGCTAGTCTAAGGGATGTAGATACATGAAAAAAACCTTTGTGCAGGCATACGGAACATTTGCAATTAAAGGGTGGCTGCAATGGAAAAAAAATACGCCAACACATGTTTCAAACGAGGGACTCGGGCAGCACGTGAATCACGGGTCTCGCCCTTCATAATCAAAACTCCATCGTCCCGGGAATATGCGAAAGGAAGAATACCAGTCTCTTGAGGAAATCATTTCCCGTTAGCGTGCGCATAAAGGGGAGGAGGAAGGCAAAGGAGCTTCTCCCGATTCACAATCTAAAGTAGCCTCTAGACGCTCAAGGTGGGGGAGATGCCTTTCGAAATAACAAAGCAGCGAACCGCACATGCCCGGAGAAAACGTCTGTTCCCGGTCAACTGTAGGTTCTGGGTCAGGGCAGGAAGGAAGCATGATCAGGAATGTTTATTGCGAAGCTCGGAAGAGGGCCACAGCGAAGTGTCGGTTCATCTCAATTTACCGCGAAATAGGGGAAGTGGAAGGTGATTTCGGCTAGACTCA
>Ga0179591_1374434_pt1 | contig 12625 bp, 12 predicted proteins | sample CZOMad2_1_08_16f_FD_182891 | JGI IMG/M metagenome (GOLD analysis project Ga0179591, IMG submission 182891) | Vadose zone soil fungal communities from Angelo Coast Range Reserve, California, USA - CZOMad2_1_08_16fungal (PacBio error correction) | ecosystem: Environmental > Terrestrial > Soil >...
GCGAGAAAAAAAGCGACTCACGCAGTAAGATTAATCGCGCGAGAAATGTTCAAACTTGAGAGCTTAAGATGTCGCGTGCCAACCATGGCCCTTAAGAACGAGTCCGTTCGCACCCCTGGAGAAGAAGGGAGGTAAAAGTAGAAAACCATCTGGGCTAATGAACTGGTCAATTCTTATGAAATCCAATTAGGGAATCAATGATAGAGAAGAAAGGGGCAGTTTCTGGGAGGTATGTGAGCCTTGGGAAGCCATACAAAACGCTGGGGGGAGGGGGGGAAGAGAAGCAAGGAGTGATAGCCTAGTCCTGAATTAAGATTAAATATAATAAACCAGCTCAACCATGGGAGGGGGGCCTCAGATCGCCAGTCTATATTGGATGAGAGAAAAATTCTTTAAGATTTTCACACAGAAATTGAAAATGCACGGAAACTGAGGAGAATACGATAGAAGATTGACCTACTTTTGCTGCTGGGTGGGAATCGAGGAAAGAGGATCGAATTGCAAAGGCGGGACGGGTGTAAGAGGGAAAAGAAAATCTTGTCGGAAGTTTGAATATCAGCACTAAGGAATCAACGTACGCGGTGGAAAGAAAGGGAGAACTCTTAGGCGGGGATCTCCGAGGTTGGGTAGTGATAGAAAAAACGTGACAATCAGCAAAGTAGAGGAGATCTGAAAAGAACGAAATAAGATTAAAAACTTTCAGGAGCCGGTAATAGGCATGGGGGACAGGAAAGTCAGGAAACAAGGAAAGGAGGGGGGGGGTTACTCGTGTTGTATAGATAATAGGGGACCTTGACACGTCTGTTGTATATCCAAATAAAAGGGGGGGGGCTTGGTGAAATGAAACCCACATTTTAATCATTGGGGGCGAATGGAGAAAGCGTCGGCAGAAGAGTACAGAACCGAGAAGAACGAAGTGAAACTATGGATCCCACTCAATGGAAAGCACACAGGAGAAAGTTTGGGGGACGGGGGGGGAAATTTGGAGGTGGTGTTACTTAGGGACCCACTTCTACCAGGTCAAACTTCCGGAGGGGAAAATCAAGGAAACTTCCTGAGAAGGAAATCAAGGTCTTGTGTGTAGGAGGGTTTAAAGTACAGTTTATAAAGCGATGTTGGGGGCGAGGGGGCATTGGGTATCACCGCGAAAAATACGCGGGCAGGATATTAGAAGAATACTTTATAGTGGGGGGAATGTGTCGACGCAAGGGACGAAAGAAACGAATGGGGGGGGAAGCCAACGCATCAAGACGAAAAATTTACAATGGGGTGACTTAAAAGGCGGAATTTTGACTCTTCTCTCCACAAACGGACAATTCGGAGTGGTGTGGCAGCTGAAGAGTATTTGGGGGAAAAAAAGGGCCGAAGAGGGGGAGCGAAAGGCTCCTATACTGACGCACAAGAACGAGTGCAAAGTCAGTTCGAAGAAAGGACACTACGAGTTTAGACTGCTGGAACTTGATGGCGGGTAGGATTAGTAGGCAGGTTGAGTGGGGAAGCGTGCGGGGGAGCGGGGAGAAATTTGGAATTTGGTGGTTCAGACAAGAAAGGGGGATATGGGTAATTATGGGAGGGAAAAGAAAAAACCACAACAAGTTCTAGAAAGAAAAAAAAGAGCGACAGAAAAACGCGCAGAATGGGGCGAGTTGGGTTACGCCGCTAGGGGGGGTGGAAGATAAAGAAAATTGAGGTCGTAAAGGCTTTTCAGTGGGGGGCTGAACAAGCGCGATATATTTGCCCTGCAGCGGAGGAAAGCGCTCGAGGGAGGGGGGACCCGCTTTGAAAACACGTAAGCGAGAAAAGAGGTAAACGTTGGGGGTCACATAGAGGGGAATATGAGGCCCCTATCTTGTCGAATGTTATTCACAAAAACAGGCGGAGAGGGGGAGAGGTTGAGAACGATCACCCAGACCACTGGAAACGAAACAACTTAAGGAGGGTATTACGTTGGTTCGGCTAAGAGAGACTAAAGGGATCCCCGGCTCCAGTGAAGCGGGCACGGACGTGCGGGTCACAGGGCTTAAGAACGTGGGGATGGGGGGTAATGGTGAGGGGGGGATACAGAGATATTTTCTCAGGCATTCTCTTCAAACAGAAAGGTAATAGCAGGAGACAATCCGCCGATTATCCAGGGGCTGAAGAGAGAGCACAACAACAAAGGAAAGAAGATAGATCAGAACCAAATATGAATCGCGGCTCTTGATAAGAAATAACCGGGGGAAGAAAAGGAAACTGAAAGCCACCCATTAAAAAAAACAAAAGGGGAACGACTAACCTTAAGAGTCGGCAGGAGGTCCGGAATGGGAAGGTCAAAACCCGGTAGGGATGCAGAGTCAAGGCGAACTATATCCTTTATACTCCCTAATTTGGTGGTGGAAAGGGGGGGGGATCTTAGAATACCTAAAGAGGGTTTGGGAATCACAGAGAGAACGAGCCGGTCCTCAATAGCTATATGGAAAAAAATTGAACTGGGTACCTCTTCGAACTCAGAATAAGCTCTCTAAAAAAGGGATCAATCGGTCCGAAGCCCTCATCAGGAAGAAGACCAAGGTTTTATTTAGAAGATCCACCTCTACTCGCTTCAAAACCTCCCCATAGCGAAAAAGTTTTTCTGTCGGACTTTGAAATCGAGAATACCGACAGGTGGTTTAGGGTAATTAATAGAAACATTATTGGAACAATCCAAGTAAGCCGAGCACCGGCTAAGAGGAAAAAACAATCAGCAGCTCCCGCCAAGGAGCCCATCATTCTCACCCTTTCGATCAGGGAAATACGAGTTTAGTCGCGCACTCCCAGGGGGGGGGGGAAAACCAGGGGGAGAGCAATTCTTAGCCCAACGCCAAGGAGACTACGAATCCCTCCAGCAGGAAAAAACCGGGTCCGAAAGGAAAGGAGGGGGGGTAGAATTACTCAAAAAGAAGTTGCTTCACATTTGGCTTCTGAAAAAATGAGCCGGGGAAAATTAGGCTCGGAGGACGGGGGCCGTCGACTACATCAAGAAAATACAGTATCCACATGTGTGGGGCTGGAAGAGGAGGGGGGGAAGTGACAAAAGAACAGCGACCAACTCTTCTTATACATGCTTCCCTCCCCCTCTGGGGGGAAAAAAAACACAATCTAGAACAAAGCTGAAAAACCTCCAGGAAAGAAAGGCCAGAAAGGGAAAGAGTGGCGTTTCAAAAAGAGGTCCACCCCAACAAAGTCCTTCACCGTATCCACTAGATCAAAGCTGACAAGGAAGGGAATGGAGTTCGTAGGGCTCGTAGACTTGGGCAACAGAGGGGGAAGGCAGGAAAGAAAAAGGAAGTAAAGTGGTTGCGCGGCAAATACCACAATCGGGCTGTAAGAGGAGATAAAAACGCAAGGAGAAGTTCTTTCGCTAGAAGGAGACAAGCGGGAAAACGTTAATACATTTGGGGAATTCCGCCTATGATCAAAGAGCCTCAAGGGTTGAGAGGGGGGCGCAATGATAAGAGAGGCAGAGAGAGGAAAAAGTATTGTCACAGGTACTCGAGGAAGGACAAACCGCGATCGAGAAGAAGGGGTGTCTACCATTGATAAAATGAGCAAGAGGGAAAACTCCAGGACAAGGAGAAGACTCATCAACGTCGAAGAAACGATAAGCACAGAATAATTCGAAGCCGAGAAAAAAGCAAAGGAAGAGAGATTAAACGAGCGCGATAACATAACGTGCTCTCTTCGGGTCATGACGATCTTCATAAGTTGAAAAGAAAAGAGAAACCGAAAGGGGTGACGAGACCAAGGCTATCAGATGAACACTCGAAGGGAAAAAGAGTGACTGGGGGATATAAAACCCTTTCATCCGCAGCACGATTGGAAAGAAAGGCTATGGAATCCGGGAAGAAAATCCAGCGGGTGAGAAGTACTGGCGCCCCAAGTACAAATATGAAACCGACAACAGGGAAAGGGGAGCTAGAAGGGAATGCACTACAACGTGGCATAATGAAAGAAAGTCAGAAGAAAGCCAGAGGTGGTCGACGAAAAGTCTAGTTGGAGGTAAACAGGGAGGAGAGGAGTCGAAGGACAGTCATTTTGGCGCGCGACCGTGAACAACGGGAAGAGAAGCTCCGAATAAAGACTCGGATTTCTACTTGCTTTATGAACGCATGGGTGAACAGAAGGAGCAAACAACAACATTAATAGAAAAAGATGAAGGAGGGAGAAGGACTAAAAAAAGTAGATGAAGCAGCGCGTAGGGGGGCGACTTGCTTAAGGAAGGTTCTTTAAAGTAAAAAGGAAAGCACAGGGTTAACGGCACCTGCGAAAGAAAACGGTCGTTCGCTGGAACCTAATTCGAGAAGAAGAAGGGGGGAAGACGTCGACAACCAGCTGGCTTGAAGGCCTTGGGAGTATTCACGTTCAAAGAGTTACAGAAGGAGAGAGAAAGTGCCGGTGAGGTTTATTCACTTTAATCAGGAAGCCATACTGCTATGATTGGAGGGGCGGAGGAGAGGGGGATGGGAATAATTCCGGCCAGAATATCTTGTTTATTTCAGAAGACAACGAGCAAAAGTTGTTTAGTGGTACGAAAGGCGGTCACGGTATAGTTTGAGGACACCGGGGGGAGGATTTGTTACATTTGCACAGGGGGAAAAAAAAAGGAAGGGGACAGGATGACGTAAGAATATATCCGAGGGAAAGCTCGTGGGACATTGCTCTATGGTGAGCTGGGGGGGGTAGAGATGCTCGCTATCTCCCTTTTCTCCTGGGGTGGGAGATATACGAGGAGGCGTGTCTGAAGGGGGGAAGAAAGGTCTAAAGGGATAACTACTCTGGGCATTTTAAGGAGAGCAATCCTCAGGGGCAAGACCGATTTCATTGATAGGAAGAAAGAGGAAAAAAAGATTCCAGAGGTCGACTTCTTGATAATTTCTCACCGACTGAAAGGAGGAGATTCTATATATGCCAGTAAAGAAAACAAGTCTGAAAAAAAAAAGAGGTTGGGTGCCGTTGCTCCGGGATAAGAGCAGTAAGTCTAGGAGGGGGGGGGGGATATTAGAGAAAGAAAAAGAAAAACTTTTTGCCCCACCTTTAGAGGGGGAAGGAGTCTTACGAATGAGGAGTCTTAAGGACGAAAGGAGAAGACGGAAACTCATCTCAATAACCCCAGTTGTACGGGGATGAGAGTGGGGGGGAAAAAAGAAATGTGATCGTGTAATCCGGAATTAAGGGGAAAGGATACACACTTCTTTTTTTGAAGAGGGAAGGGGGCTACCAGGAGCGTGGGAAAAAGCGAGGGAAACATTCTTTTGGAGAGAGGGGGGATGAAAACGGGGGAGGACGAAGGACCGAATGGGGGGGGGGAGGTTTAGGATAACCCCGTCTTCCATGACCGGAGTCTCAAATCCTTTAATGGGGAGACGTAGCGAAGCGACCCGCTAAAGAGAAAGAAGGGGGAACCGGCATAATTTAGCCCAAATTGGCGGAACGGCTGTAAGTTCGTCCGAAAGCACACGAGGGGGGGAAAAGCGGACGGGGTTGTGGGAGCTTTGAGGTAGGAGTCGCCTTGGGGGGAAAACCGGAGGGACCTGGGGGGAGCATAAGCATTGAGTCAATACTTGTCGTACACCGGGGAGAGGGCTAAGGAACTCAACAAAGGAGGTTTCCACTAAGATATCTTTGAAAACTGAGGGGGATTGATGTCTTTTGAATGATATATTTACTATGTTCAGGTAAAGGTGATGTGAGCGGTGGGGGGAATTTAATCAGTGGGGGGGGGATTTTCAGTTTTGGCGTATGGAGGTACTAAAACGGCCAAAAACGGAAGTTAAAGAGTAGAATTAAAGCTACAAAGAAAAAGGGGAAAGAAGGTGTTGGAGTTTACTCCTCTTATATGGTGAGAGGAGAAGAACTTGGAAAAGGATTTCTGCGGATCTGAAAGAACTGTCGGGAATCGATGTGACATGTCAGGAGTCGATCTAAGAGGGGACTTGGGGACATATAATATCGTCAAAAGGTTGTTGGGGGGAAAAAAATAGTTTAAATACCGTATAGGGTGTCAGAGATTGGGGATCCCCAACGATAGTTCTTCTGCTAAACCGGGGGATCAAAAATCCAAAAAGGAGGGGGTGCAAGTCAGAAAAGGGAACAGGTATTTTGAGGGAAGGTAACGGGGATTCATAAGCTAGAACAGTGGGTCACAAAAAAGTCTAAAAGGTTATCTCTCGCTAAGGGCCAAGAGATGGCCGTTTTTGAGGTGTGGATGGGTGGGTAGGTTCAGTTTTCATACCACAAAGGAGAGGACGAATACTTAAAATATAGGGAAAGAGGGGCGGAAGCTCTCGAAAAACAACACGCGGGATTACAATAGGAGCAAACAAGATGCTGGGAAATCATCGGGATGGAAAGGATAAGAGTGGGGGGGGTAGAATGCAACTGCGAATCTCAAAACACCCTCAACAATGAAAAGAAAACGAAAATGCACTGAGCTTCAAACGCCATCTTCATTACGATCGGGGGGAGAAGGGGAAACCTCTTTAAGCTCGGCTACAAACAAGAGAAAAAGTCCGCTTAAAACGTAAAAAGAAGTTTTGGTAGGTGTTATCACTGTTAAACAAAAATAATCCCAGGCTTGTGGGGAAGAACAAAGAGAGAAAAGACAATATCGTCTTTAACCAAAACCGGGGACAGTCCTTCTAGAGGCCGAAGGGGCCAAAAAATAAAAATGATAGGGAAGAGAGGAACTTGAAAAATAGATGACGAAGGAGGGAACTAAAAGCCTACTCACGCTAAGTGGGATGTAGAAGAGCTGGCGTACAGCCTCAAGACATACGAAAAGATGTCGTTTTCTGAGGCTGGAAGGGGAGGCTCGAAAAAGGGAAGCCGGGGGGCAGGTTTGGAAACAGGGAATAACATTTAATGGTTGAAAAAAGTAATCAAGAGAAGAGACAGCAACCTAAAAGCTCAATTTCCACATCCTCTCCCCCGCACCATCAAACCTCACTGAAAAGGAAGAAAGACGTGGCAAGAAGTGGAGTCTACCGATTGCCCTCTCCCCTTTTGGGTAAAAAAGCCTTTCGGCGAGACTTAGCAAGAAGAAACGTGTTGCTCCTACTACTACCCTTAACAACTCAAACAAACAAAAGAAAGAGTCACGATGGGGGGTGCTGACGAAAAGAACAAGGGGAAAAAATGAGAAAGTGTCGGCTGTATTTTCAGGTTCTCACGTGAAGACGGTGAAGGCGGGAGGGGAAGACTCAAACAATATGAAGTTGAAAAATCACTTAAGAGAGTGGACAGCCCGAAAAGAGAACAGCGTCGGGATATCATCACCGGATGGGGGGGGAATCAAACATCTAAGAACAAAGCTGAAAAAAAATGCAATGATTCAAAGACCTAAAAGGGAATAAGAGAAAGGAACGTGGATTTTACGCAAAATATCAACAAGGAAAATTCTTCCAAGTTCACTCTATCATGAAGTCAAGCCCGTGGAAAAGAAAGAATGTAGAGTATCGCGGGCACTGGTACACGACTACTGCAAGGGGAATAAGAAGAGGAATGGGGGGGGGAATAGGGGAAACTTTTCTTATCGCATCCTAAAAAACGCCGAATGAAGGTAAAAACAGTGGTAAAAGGAAAAAAAAACAAGCGGAAAGGAAAGTGGTGCGGCACGGGGGGGGGGGGGGGAGCCGCATTGAGGAGGCACCTTCGAAGAAAGGTGTGGAGAGTATGGACGATTAAAAGGGGGCATAGTTGAAACTAGTGGTACGAGGTCGGGAGATCAAGACAAAGGTATACCCGCTAGATTGGGTAATCATATTTACCTGAAGTGATCCTTCGCAAGATTTCATAAATCGTCCTACTGAAACCGGCGACCAATCGAAGAATGCTAAGACTCAGGGCACAAAAAAAAGCAAGCAAATAGCATCTTCCCCAACGAGGCTATCTATCCACTCAAGCAGGGCTTACAGTAATGTAAGAGAGACAGCAGTTGAATTGACAACCTACGAAAAAAAAAGGGGGGAAAGTCATCAGCTAGAGGGACACTGACTGGACAACGCAAATAAGTGTGAGATGTTGGGTGACTACCAAAAGAAAACCTCCGGGGAAAGAAAACTGTAACGGCCGAAGGGGAGAATCTCCTACAAAAAATATTTTAAGCAGGCTTCTGAAAAAAAAAAAAAGATCACAGAAAAAGACACCCCCAAGGCAAAGTGATCTAGTTTATGTCACTAAAGGGGGGGAAACTTTCTGAGTCAAGTGCCGGCAAAGTTTTTTCGACGATCGGCGATATAAGGGAGGATTCCCATCCCGGAAAAGACAGGCCAAGTATCATCTCGAAAGGGGGGGGGGAGGGGAGACCGGTAGAGCAGCAAGGCGCCCGACATCATCGCTTCATCTACTTGCGGATTCAGAGAGAGGGGCTCGGGCTCAAAAAACCACGTCTTATGAGTCAAAGAATTATTCAATAGATCTTCAGACTACACGGGAACTCTGAGATAAAAAAAATTCATGGCTAGCTTAAAAGGTCTTCAGGGTTCACGGAGACAGGAGGTACAAAAGTGCCGTCAGTGCAGCGGACAGGGGGAGAAGAGCTAACAAGAGAAAGATCTTCCGTCGACCCATCTTGCTGGGATTCAGAGGGGAAGTTATGCCATCAGTAACGTGGGGAAGGTGTATGGTATTATTTATGATAAGGGAAAACCATACTGCAAACCTTGGGAGGGGGGAGGAAAGGGGATGTTAGAGCCCTGCATAATTCTCTGCGAGAAATGTTTTGGGAGTAAGAATATTTGCTGGGGTAAGTGAGAAGTCTGAAGAAAAAGATTAGTTGGATTAAGTACACGTTCGTTATTTTTTAGTCTCGGGGAAAAGGGGTCCAGAATGAAGGAAAGAGAAAAGAGGGATCGTTTATTAATATTTCTCGGGGGAGACGTGGAGAGATGTCATTAGCGAAAAAGTCTTCAGCGGAAGGGAAAGAGATGAGATAGTGTGGGCAGGGGTTGAAGTACCGAAGGGATCAACAGTAAGGCCCCGTCGTCTAGGGTGGAAAGTGAGAAAAGACGCAATCTTTTGAAGGCTTTGTAGAGTAGAAAAAGAAAAAGGCTCACTGTGAGGACGAATGCAAGGAGTTTCCATTCAACCTAGCACAAGGGGATTAAAAAGTTGGTTAACGATGATACTTTGTTTTTTCCCCTGTGACTCCGGTAGAAGAAAAGGACCCTCTGGCTGGGGGAAAATCTAAGTGAAAGTAGGGGGGGGGAAGGGGGCAAACAGAAGACCAAAAACTTTGAAATTTGGGAAGCGAATGCCGTCGTCGGTGGGTCGGCGAAAGTCGACCGATAACGACGTGGAAAGGGGATTCTCAATGATGCACGAGCTGTTATCGAAGGCGGAAAAATTTGTCGTGACTAGGAATTGAAAAAAAGGAGAACCAAAGGGCACTCGGGATGGAGAGTAATGTCTTCTTTGCAATACAGTCAATAAGGAGGTCATTCTGGGTGTGTGGAAGGCAAGAGGGGAGGGACGAAAAATGGGCTTCCATCCTAGGGTTGGAGGGGGGTTCCGGGGGGTGAAGGAAAAAAGAAAACCCGTAGTCTTATTACTCAAGCAAGATAATTAGGAGTGGGGAGATTTAGGGGGGATCGCAAGAGCAAGGGAGGAAAAGAAAGGTGGAAACACCATAAAGAAATAATTCGCATTGTGAAAAAAAAAAGGCTTGTCATGTACGAAAGGAGGTCAATTTAAGACGACGTGTTGGGGGGCAGCTGGTGAGGTCGTAGGTAGACGGGTGGGGAAAAGGGGGGGCCGAAAGGGGGCGCATAAAATGCTCGATAATTAAAACTGTAAACAAGGGGCCGGGGCCAAGTAGTCAAAACCAACTCGGCTATCTGGTGAGGCGTGGGCGCCTGCTGGGTTTTTAAAATCTTAGGGGAGGGGAGGGGGGGTCGGGGAACAGGTGATGGTCGCGGCATTTTTACATTGGTGGGGGCCTACAATAATGGTTCGTTAGGTGGACGTACCGCCCTCCTTCTTCGTCAAAGAAAACAAGGAAGACAGGAAGCAACCGATAAAGAAGGGGTCGGGCTTTGTGAGGTTTTCTCTTGGGGTGGCGCGGAAGGCCAGAATGGGGGAGGGATGCCTGCCTTTTAGGCAGCACTCAAAAGAGAATCGAGGTATCCGGGGGGAAGAGGTAAAGATCGAGCTCGGGGATACCGCGCGGCTCAATAAGAAGAGAGGAAAAGGTTTTTCAAATCGAGCGTATGGGAAAGATAGGTAAGGTTATCCCAAACGCGGATGGGTCTGCGGGACGACCGAGAAAGACCAAAAGGAGGGAAGAAGGGAGAGAAGTGGGGAAAAGTGGGGGGGGGGTGGGGGTGTCCTGAAAGAAGAAACTATAGAGAAAAGAACCACTTCGAAAAACCGCTATCCTTACTGAGGCTCGCCTCTCTGACTTAAGATCAGGGAAAAAGGGGTGAGTTGGGGTAGGGGGGGGCGAAAGGGGAAAGGGGGCAGGAGACCACACGGCATCGGGAACCTGTTCAAGCAAGGGGAGAGTGGGAGAAGGGGAGAGATATCAACAACAACAGAGTAGGGGGGGGGGAAAAGAGAAGGGAAAAAATTCTTACTCTCCCGGAAGGGGAAGTTAAGGGCGTGACCTTTTTTTAAGTACATGCAAGAAAAAATGTAAACATCAGTAAAAAAAAGTGCCTCGAGATCCGCAGCGCCTGACTGTAAGGTGGGGGGGAAATACCTATATATCATCAGGAGAACGCCCTCAAAAAGACAATTAAGAAGTCCGAAGCAGTATTACGAATAAGTGGGGGGAGGCCGGGAGAAACGAAAAAAAGAGACGTTCACAATATATAAAGAAAAGGAATCACGGAGAAGCTAGACAAGAAGACTCTAAGGGGGGGAACGGGGGGGAAAAAGAAAAGCTATCTATCTATCGCTAAGGTCGATCGATGCAAAGTGGTGCAAGGAACGCAGACTGGATAAATCCAATTTTAGTGAGGCAGATAAAAAAAGAACAAATCCCGAAAAGAAAAACACGTATAGAGGGTTTTCGTCTGTAGGGCTCGCGCCTTGTGGGGGCCGGGGGTAGTAAAAAAAAAATAAGTAATATAACCAGAATTAACAAGGACCAATGTCAGCTCAATGGAAAAAAAAGGGACAAAAGGAAAAGACATCATTCACCAGAATCAACCAAAAATGCCGCACAAAGGGAAAGATCTGAGGCCCTCCTCATTCTAAAGAAGGCCTAAAAATTGGTGTGAAGACCGAAGGGATCGATTCGAATGGACTCCAATCTCTTCCACATCGGTGTCAAAAAAAAGAGGCCTATACACGGACCAAACCTCGGCCGGGGAAAGGGAAGGAAAAATTACAAGGGGCTTGGACATGGGAGGGATTGAATAAGTTACCGATTCGTCTTAATGAGCCTGTCGGCGGGGGACTAATACAAAAAGAAAAACTAAGTATGATAAGAACAATGGGGTGTAGCTAGGGGGGATAAAGGAAAAACCGGAAAATCGACCACATCGTTCGTAAAGAAAATCCCTCCAAAGAGGGTGTAAAAAAAAAAAGTACCAAACTGCAAAGCAAGAAGGAGGCAACAGTAAGATTACGTTCCAAACGAAGGAACGTGGTAGGATTTTTCAAGAGGAAAAGAGACAAAAAAAACGGCTGCAACGTTACAGACCCGACTCAATGGGTGAACACCTTGAACTAAGATTGACGGCGGGAGGAATCCGACCACGACTACGGGGCCATAGAAAAAAGAAAAATGTTTAAGTTAATCCAAAAAAAAGAGGGCCTTGAAGGTCTGACTCTACAACGAGAAGGAGCTCTCTATCCCGGAGAACGGTTAACACGGTGAGAAAGATGGGTGGCGGTGAGGAGGAGACGGGGCACGCCTCATTTTAGCCGAGCGATCGCAAGAGAAGAGAAAGATTTCCCCGAAAAACTCATACAGCAACCAGAAAGGGAAACGAGAAGGAATTGGGGACTCCTTACAATGTTACAAGGGGTTGTCCCGGCGCAAGAGGGTCCAAAAAAAGAGAAGACCTTCATCCTCGCAACCGACAGGTAATAATGCATCAAAGCACCCCACACCACCCCGGCCTGGGGGGTGGGGTTGAAACAAAAAAACACCCCCAAACACCCCCGATCTCCTCTACAGCTCACAGAGAGAGCTCAACGTCGAGGGGAGGAGTGCGCTCGTCTTAAAGGGGAAACAAAGAGCTAAAACGGAGGAAAAGTTGAGGAAAATCTAAAAGGGAAACTGTTACTCTCAATCCATGGGTCGTATTCAGAAACTAGAAGGGCCAGAAAAGGGGAAGATTTCTATGAATCAACATTCGACCGACGCTAGGTAGCCTCCTATGGAATGCTTCAGAAACACGCAAAAAGCGGTGGCATTCTGGAGGGAAAGGATAATAAACCACGGACACAAGGATCGATAAATTGTATGGCAAGATTTGAACTGCGATCAAGAAGTGGCTGAAAAAGCAATGTTTGGTAGGCGTCAGATAGGGCGATATGCAAGGGAGGGACTAAGGAGAAGGGAACAAGGTTTGCATCGAGGACGGCCTGAAAGACCGGTAAGTATTCGCTAGGAATCTGGCATATAAATGAGGGGGGGGGGGGGAGCAGGAGAATTGAA
>Ga0179591_1258099_pt1 | contig 12624 bp, 12 predicted proteins | sample CZOMad2_1_08_16f_FD_182891 | JGI IMG/M metagenome (GOLD analysis project Ga0179591, IMG submission 182891) | Vadose zone soil fungal communities from Angelo Coast Range Reserve, California, USA - CZOMad2_1_08_16fungal (PacBio error correction) | ecosystem: Environmental > Terrestrial > Soil >...
TATCCGGGAAGTGGAACACCGGATATCAGAGATGCCGGGGAAGGAGAGGGAATAGGAAGTGAGGAAGTCAATCGCGAGCATGTCGAGCATGACTCGGAGGAAGGAAGGTACTGTCGAGGGGATAAGAATAGCACGGCTGGGGTGCTGCGTCGAGAGGAAGTTTGAAGCGAAGGCACATCATGAGACCGTTCTAAAAAGGGGTGGGCTCGTTGTCAAAGGACAAGTGTGACGGGGGCTTTAACCCCCGCGGGGGGGAAGGGAATAATGAGGAAAGCAGGGTCGGAAAAGTCCTCCCAAGAAGCCATCAGAAGCATTGCTCCAAAGTCCTTTGATCTATCGAAAAACATGTGTTTTGCCGAGGAACGCGTGGGCTAAGAGAGCCTTGGAGAGGATCAGAGAGGGGGCGGGGGTTAAAGAGGGAAGTAGGCAAACAGCGCCTCGGAGAGGAGGCTCGTAAACCAAGAAGGAGGAGCAAAGAGGGGTCCTAGCCGGGTGAGTATGACCGAACATAGAGGAAGAGAGAGAGGGAAGGAGGGGAAAATGTAGGTCAACGCCGGCAGATTGACCAAAGGAACAGGTAGAACTAAAAAAGGGTACGGTAGAAGAAAAAAACCAGCATCTCGAGGGAGGATCCAAAGAAGAACGCATTGAAATAGGAGATAGCTCTTGGGGCAAAGATGATCTGTTTCAGGCCTTATAGGAGAATGAGGATGATGACAAAACGATTAATCAGAATCCGCGGAGCGCGCTTGAGAGAGCCGCAAAACGGGGAGAAAGAGAGGGGTCCATATGTCGTAAAAGGGTGAATAAACAGGGCTCATGCTAGTCTGGTCACGAAGAGGTGTCGGCATGAGAGAAGTTACACCAGAAAATCGGGGGACTAGGGACTAAAAAGGTCAAATCAGTATTTTGACTTCCAAGAGAATCCACTAAGAAGGCCAGAAGGGATACAAGACAAAAAATGGGTGATTCATGGGTGGCCGCCTAAATCTGGGCTAAGGGGACAGGAATTCTTGGGGAGGTAAACCTAAGAGAAGGGGTAGTGAAGATTTGGATGGGGGATAAAAGCTGAAGAAGGAGGAAGGTACAGAAAGGGGGCGAACTGTGAGAGGGGAAAAAGGAGCTACAGGAAAAGAGGAACCATATAGACATAAAAGGGGGGAGAGGAAGAGTAGCTTTTGCAGAGGAAATCTCGGTTACTCAGATAAGAGGGGGGGTAGATCGGGTTTTAGGCGGAAAGCGAAAAGAAACAACGAGGGAATGCACTTTGGGGGGGAGTGCTCGGGGTGAAGGGAAGGAGTAGGGGAATTTGGATGAGGAACAGGAACAAAAAGAAAGACAATGGAGTTCTGTGCATGCAAAAACAATTAACGAAAGGGTCGTCAAAGAACACAGGGAAAGTCTCTGAAATTCCTAATACGCGTAAAGTAAGATCGTACTGGGGGACAACCGATGAAAGAAGGAGAATGACTTTACAGGAATGTAGAGCAAGGCGCGTGATGGAGTTAAATCACGGGAACGGTTGGAGATTGAGGGGGTAAGTACTCCTATCGCGGTCTAAAAGTAAAGGGAGGAGGGGAAGGTTTTATTTTGAATTCAGGAGATACCCCTCACGGGGGAAAGGAAGATCAGGCTTAAGGGGACATAGAGAAGCGGTGTGCATTGAAAGAGAATCAAGCAATCCCACGGGGGAAGGTCCAGAAAGGGGACGGATTGGAAAAGGGAGGGTAGCAGTTCTAGTGGAAAACTCGATAAGAACTACCGAAACGGGTACGGGAGTTCAACCTACCGCCGCAATAAAAGGGAAAAGGGAATCTTTCTAAGGAAGGAGGATGAAGATAACTGGTGGAGAAAGGCGTATCATCTAGAGGAAAAAAATGATCTCGATCCAAAGGGGGGAAGAGATAACGGAGAAAGATTAGGTAAAGAAGAATAGGTCTAGAGAGGCGGGTATCAAGATGTCGCCTCAGACTGAGGACCATGTGAGTGGCGGAAGGGAGAAAGGATGTATACCCGAGATGGTTTATTTCTGTCACAAGTGTAAGCACAGATATTGGGCATGGACAAGCTTTACCAAATGGTTAGGAAAGACTTAAAAGCGGGTGGAAAGAGGGGGAAAAACCGGGACTCAGGAGGGACATGACACGGATTGAAAGGGGATGCAAACAACTAGGAAAGGGAAGTAAGGGGTTACATAAAAACCCGAAACGATCTAGGTCATCCAGCAGAAGGGGCATAGGAGTGGACGAAAAGGGGGAAAGGAGGTCGGGTATATAGGTAAAAAAGATCTGGGAACGGGGGGAAAGGAACTGGGGAGAAAAAGATCGAGGTTACTGGGGGGTTCAGGAAGCATACAGGGCGTCTGGGGGAATACGAGGTAGTTCCTGTCCGTGCAGGGAACATGGGGGGGAAGGGCGGGGGGAGAAAGAGGAGGGAGGGCCTCTACTGAGAAAAAAGACTGGTAGTCGAAAGAATAGCCAGAGCCACTAAATGGACGCCGGAACTCGTCTTGGGGCATACGTATGACCGAGGATGAAAGATACGTAAGCGGAGGATGAAGGAGGGAGTAGGGGAGGGGAGTCAATCACAAGCTGTGAAAAGAATTGAATGACCTAAGAAGTGGGCGAAAACACGTGTCAACATACAATACGGAAGGGGGGGGAAAAGGGGGTGGGGAAAGCAGAGCGGGAAAGGACTGGAAAAGACGGCCTTGGACTCGAGAGAAAGCGCGACCCAAAAAAAAGATCTATGTCGTCGACACAGAAAATCGACAAGCGAAAGGGGAAGGGACAAAGATGGGGGAACAAGGAGCAAAGAAGAAGGGACAGGTCAGGGAAGAGATCAGGGGGAAGACGTCAGTGGGAGGGACCAGGCGGCGTGAAAGACCCGAGAGGCTCGGAGCTATGTCAACAACAGAGTACTCGGGGGGAGATAGGCCACGGGAATAACTATGACGGCACGGATGCAGACTGAAAGACAGTTGGGTGCTGAGAAAAAAGAGTTGGTAACCAAGAAAGATCAAAGGGGGAATCCGATAGATTCCCTGACTAGAGGGGGAAAAGGGGGAAGGGGGGTGGGGAGTAGAACGTGCAGGATAAATGAGGTTTTGATGAAGGGGGGGGGGGTCGGAAAGAAAATAGGGGAGGGAGCCGATGGATATCGGGGACTGGTTCGGCAATTTCTACTGGTGGCGATACGGGACTGGCTTCAAGACCATCGATTTAGGAAAAAAGAAAAAAAAAAAAAAAAAACTTCTTGTACGGGAAGGTGAAAAAAAAGACCATAAGAGGAGAGTACGATTCCGGAGGACGAGAAAAGGGTGAAGGAAGAGGGGCAGAGGAGAAGAAGCGGGGATAAAGATGGAAGAGGAAAAGGAGACATAGAATGGGAGAATTAGTGGTGCGGGAATGGTAGCTAAGCTCAGGAGGGGGGGAACGATATGAAATGAAGAGAGTTAGTGATGGGGATAGAGAAAAAAGCCGGAAGAAGGGAATAGATAGGGGAGATGGAAGACGACAGAGTGAGGGAAGTTTGTCTTATCAAAGCTGGAAAGGGGTTAGGTGTAGCCATGGAGGTCGGGATAGAAAAATTATCAGGAACAAAAAAGTTGAGCTACGGGAAGGAGGGGGTGGTTCTTAGATCGACTGAGGAAAAAAAAGGAGGGTGAGATTAAATGCTATTGGAAGGTAAAGTTAATTAAGAAGAAGGACTCACAAGAAAAGCGATCACCCCAACGTGAAATCGAAAGGGGAGGACTGGTAAGGGGGGGTTGATACCGTATAAGGCTTGGCAGAAGGGAAGGAAAAGGGGAAAAAAGTCAAGGATTAGAATTAGGGAGATAAGGGGGTGAACAGGTCGTACGTCGAGCCCGGCGAGCGTCTCCGGACTGAAGGGGCTCTGGGGGTATGTAGGTCCCGTGGCTGCATAAAGGGGGGATGATGAGCTTTGTCCAGTAACCATAGGCGTGGGGGGCTAGGCGTGCGAGCCATGGTATGAAAGGGAAGAAAAAAGACATAGGAAAAAAAATGGGGGGGTATAGTATTAGGGAAAAAGGGGGAAGGGATGAATAGGCGTGGGACAAGAAAGAAGTCAATCATCCGACGTTTACTGGAATGGAAACGAGGTCGGGAAGAGAGAGAAAAGAAAACCGGTAGGGATACAGGCAAGAGTAGTGAATTCTTTACGTCAAGAAAGTCTTGGGGAGTCTTTCGGATCGATAAAAGAAGAAAGACGAAAAAAGAATCGAATCGAGGGAGCCGGCATTGACGTAGTCGAGTGTGGATTAGGGGGGGATAAACACAAAAACCATATAGCGTCTCCTGGGGAGCAGGGGAGGAGGGGAAAGCTAGGCACTTGGCAAGGCAAGGGTTGCTTCGGGGGGGAAAACGCTACAAAGTGATAAGAGCTGAGGAGATGGGGGAGTTCGGGCTGAAGGGTGTCTAACAACCTCCGATAGAATTAGGCTTGACAAGCACCAACGGAAGGGGGGCCGCGTGACAAAAAGAAGGATAACATTGGACAGGGAGGGAAGGACAAAGACCAAGAGGAGGGGTCATGAGGGTGAATCGACGCAATGGCGAGGGAAGGGGCCGTAAGCGTATGGTCAGGGCGACGGAAAGGGTTCGCAAAGAACGCTTTGAGTTGTGGGGCTGTCTACGTGATGAAAAAAGGAGGGAGGACAAGAAAAATCAAAGGAAAGTCTGACTAAAAAGAGGGGGCACAACAGCACAGAAAAACCTTAATGTGCATGTGATTCAGACCCCATGGTGCACTAGAGAGAAAGAAGAGCAATCAAGCTCACAAATGAGCAATATTGAGGGACGGAAATGACAGGCACTATCACTAAGAGGATGCGGCGATACGCGTGGAGAAGGGGAGAGGAGCACGGGTATGTGGTATGAGATAACGAGAAAAATCAGTCGTTCAAGGAGGCAGTAGCCCTAGTTTCAGGGCAGTCCCGTGACAAGAAACAAGCGCGTAGAACCAAAGGAAGTGGGAAAAACCAATTGCACACGTCGAGAGGAGGGTCGGTACCTCGCAGACGAGAAGGGGAAGGCGGGAAGGTGGGGTGGGTCAATAAGGGTCGTGAAACTTGTCACCTGTAGTAACAGACCTAAGGAAGGTAGGGAGAAAGAAAAAAGTGGTCGGGAAAAAAAAAGGAAAAGGAACCCAGTAAAAAATACGGGAGCTTCAGAAGGCCATGAAAAGCAAACTGGGGACCCGGAGTGAATCAAGGAGAAGAAAAGGGGAGAAGGGAGTGTAGAGAAGAAATCGGCAGCCACGTTAAAGGAGCGCCAGTTTGGGCCTAAGGCCGGATATTGAGAGGAGAGGCGCAAATGAGGAGGAAACAATCATCGCGGAACGAAAAAACAAGTCGGGTTAAAGGCGAAGTTTTCGTAAAGGGTCAAAAAGGGCACACGCGCTATCTCTTAGGCAGTCCGAGAGAAAAAACAGGGGTCTTTGAAATGGAATGGAGATCGGGCCGAGGGGGGAAAAAGTCGGGAGGACTAGCATCCTAGTCTAAATGCTGGAGGGAAGAGGCTCGGCTTCGCGACCGGGGAAAGAGGGACACAGAAAGTAAGAAAGACGGGGAAAAACGACGGATGTGAAGGGGGGCGAACTGAGAAGAAAAGGGGAGAGAAAAACAAAACGAGAGTATGATTAAAGAGAGAGGTCTCTTCAGACCCCATGTTCTTTTCGAAAAAACTGGCGTCTCGCAGCCGTGACGCTGGTCGCAGTCGGGTCGCCTCGTGCTAGAAAGATGCGAAGACTTCTCCGGGGGACGAGAGGGACGGAGTCGCCAAGGGCTGGATTGTGCGGGCATTCAAAGAAGTCAAGTACGTGCATTAGATCCAGATTCTTTCGTCTGCAGAAGTCTCTCAAAAAGACGGGGCGATAAAGGCATGCCTGCGAATCATTGTGCAATGAGGACTACCCACTCAGGACGACTACGAGGGTTCGGCTGCCTTAAAAATCTCCTAAGATCTTTTCGTGGGGAAATTCCTCATGGCGGGAAAGGGCGACAGACGAATTCTAGACGCACTACCAAAAGTCGGCGCAACTGTAACTCCAGACCGCTCAACGGCGTGCGCGGTGCCTATCGCGAGCAGGTGGGGGTGTCCTCTTGGTTGTGTTCCACCTGAACAATGGTATCGGCAAGGGTCTCTTCAGGGGGGGGCCGGCACCTAGGTCAAACGAAGGAAAAAGGAAAAATCTTATAACACGGGCTCTACTCGTCATATTCAAGGGGGGGTCGTGAGGGCTCGTAACTACGGCGCAGAGTGAGTCGGAACCTATGGTGGTCAAGAGGCCCAAAGGGTCGTCGTCCATAGTAGAACTCGCCAATAAGTCAACTTGACCTTCTATACAAAGGGGGGAGAACTACTCCCTGAGGCAATAAGAAGGTAAGAATTGCCGCGTCCTGAGGATAAGCTTCCCGTTTTCAGGAAAAGGAACTTGCAAAGAGACGCTGCAGAAATCCTGGGTGCGGGTCTACCGAAAGGGCAAAAGGGAAAGAACTACCAACTACATCTCGGCCTTCCTGCAGAGAGTACCCAAGGTTCAATCATTTACACGTTCAAAAAACAATTACTCACAGCGGGGGGTGGACAAAGAAAACTAATACTACCGTAAAAATACTCATGATGATGGTCTGGGTACTATGCAGGAGGCCCTACTAATAACTGTACTGTGACGGGTACTACTTACAGAGGAGATTGTGTTCTGAGACCGCTCTCCTTTTCCAGTACCAAGAAAAGGCTTTCACTATAAAGAAGTGAGAATGAAAGAGCCTCAGAGAACACAGCGAGAACGAAGTGCCCTATCGGACCTGCAAGGTCCAGAATAAAACCGGGTACCGCCGCACCGTGCAGGGAATCCTCTAGAATCCTCTGGTGTCCTGGCGCAAGACAACAAACGAACTTAAAGAAAAAAATAAAGTCATGTCTACTACGTGGGTTCGGTCCTTGAAAAAACAAAGCAAGAACGGGGCAAAGGGACCTTAGGGAATGCAAAATCAACTAAATGCAGTCCTGACATCCGCGCCGAGGTAAAAAACTCACGAGAACGAAAAAAACTATCAGCGAAGGGGAGCTGGCGACAGATTGAATGCCCTCCCGAGGTAGGAGGGCCGAAACGCCAAGTTAGTCAGCAACGGGACCCCAAAGTCCCCGCCTCCTTCACATCCTCCGTGCCATCAATCAGCTAACTTCCGATTAGAGAAACTGTGTTGATGCAATCATCGGATAAGAACTGAACCGGTAGCCCGATAACTCAGCAGGGCTCGTCACACCAGCAGACGAGGCAAAGTGGATCGAAAAGACCTGGCTTTGCAGTCAAGGGACATGCGAAAAAACTTGGTGAACTTATCTCAGGAGCCGACGGGGAAGGGGACCAGGGGACAAGCAGAGTGAGAGCAAATCCGTTGCGGCTGCTGGAACCTTAAATGGGACACTCTCCTCAAGGATGGGCGGCACGAAAAGTGAAGTGGGGCCCATATACAGGCTGGATGGGGAGATAATAGCCTTGGCTAGGGGAGCACGGATGCATGCAGTTCAAAGTTCAAAAAGTGAACTCCTCTCAGGGACGCCAGCTTAACGTATATTTCAAGCGGAAGTACACATGAAGCTGAGTCCTGAAAGTCGTGACTCCGAAAGGAGGGTTTTTGGGAGGCAACTTCGCGAGCGCTTGTCACCTGAAGCTTCTTTTGGTTCGGTACTAGGACTATCCTAGGCTACTAACAGAAATCAAGGTTGTGTGAAAAGATAGTTATCATGTCGAGGCATACATATCGATAAGGCGGAAGCATCCCGAGTGAAGTCGGTATCGTTCGGGATTATCTTTTCCGGAGACGGTAAGGGTAGGGATTCAAAATCAATAGGGATATTTGTGCGAACCTTCAGGTGGGAAACATGAAACCCCCCCGTCGTCTTCGAGGGAAGAAACTCGCTGTAGAGTTACTTCTAACGCAAGATCGCCCCCGGTGACCACGACCCGGGGAACTCCACCGAAGTTCCACTTTTCTGAATTTTAAGGAGAAAAGGGGGTCCGAGAACCCAGCGGGGTTGGGGTTGGGTTGGATATTCACCAGATATGTTCGTGTGGCCTTATAGAAAAACGGGAACAGGGGTGACGGTCCGAACGGGCAATCCGAACTGCAAGTCCACAGGGGTCGGACACTCATAGGCTCCTGGAAATAAACTAGGATCCTAAAAAAAACCCCTGCCCTCAACCAAAAAATGGTATGCGAGGAAGTACACGGCGGTTAGAGATGTCAGGATAAAAAAACAAAAAAGGATGAGGAAAAGGAGGAAGTTCTTTGAAGAGATCAACGCCCGCTAGACGGGCTCGCGTGCTTGGGGGCCTTGGGGAGATTGGGGGTGTAGAAGACAAAGTACGATTCTTATCTCCATTGATCACGTAAACAAGAAGGAGGTCAGGAGTGGAACCTAAGGGTGAAAGGAACAGGTACTTACCTACCTAAAATTATGAGATCAAAACTAAAGCAGTACTGTAAGAAAACCGTAGGATGGAAGAAAAAGGCCGGAGAATATATTAAATTTGGTATTATCTGAGGGTCTTTGCTAATTCGTGAGTTGGGGAACGAAAAGCTGGGATAACGTGGGCACGGGACGACGTAAGGTTCCTTTGTGGGAATTAAAAGATCAAATGATGTCTCTCGCCGACGGACTAGAGAGTCCAAGCGCCATCATTCGAACAAATCTCTCGTATGTTTAAGTCCGCGACAGAATAAAATAGATTGCTACTATCTCTATTCACTCTGAGGTGCGAGTTAGAATCGTGCGCGACTAAAAACTCCTCTGCGGAATCGAAACGCGAATCACCAGACTATAAAAACTCACACAGTACTGTGGCGTCACAAAGATCTTGACGTGAAAAGTTTTCCAGTGTACCCGAGGCAGTAGATCGGAGAGGGGGGGGACGGGTTCAGCGGCATGGCATACACGTGCGCAGCTAAGCTCATACGTGTAACCTACCATACCGCTAAGTTTCAACTAATTCAGGGCCGTAGGCTTGTAATTGTGATTGGAGGTGGGGTCACGGAAAGCTAAGCCAGACAAATGGGGGAATGGTGCGCATGCGTGGACATGGAGGTGAGGTAAGGTGCTAAACTGGGGATGAAGGGGAAAAGCTTGTTGGCGCGCAGGTCCTTTCGGGATTCATGAAAGGGGCTCTGGTCGGAGTCTGCTCGAGGTCAGTTAGGATTCCATGCATCTTAGGGGACGAGGCGGCCAGGTCCATAAAACGACGGGGCATAAGAAAAAAACGTCTCTCTAAGCGGGAAGTGGGTATGCCACAAATTACTGACGGGAGTCTTGTTTTCATCTGGGCTGAAAAAAGGTGTCTTCGGGACTCTCTATAATGCATCATTAAAAAGATCTCTCTCATTCAAAGTCCTGTTGACGGGGGGAAACTGGATTTAGGCTCGTCTACTCTTGGGGGAGGTCAAGCTGCGTAGCATTTTTCATTAGATACAGGGGGGCGCCTTACAGGCCTAAATAAGTCGAATACGATATATAGGGGGGCTTCAGTTCTTGCTTTAGCCAGGCAACCTTAGAAGAGCGCGCTGATTCCGGCGGAGGGGGGTACGACCTTGTTTTTTAACATTCCCCCTATTTCAATAGGGGAGAGCCTGTATTTCAGGGGGTTCAAAGTATACATCCAGGGGGGGCTGTGTCAGCGGGAGCGTTTGGGGACATCTTTCACTCCTGTCTTTGCGTCCTGGGAACCCGCTTCTGAGGAAGTAGGGGTGTCCACAGAAAGTCGGGGGGATTCCGGCATGACACGCCACCAAAATATATCGAGGCATGAGGAACTTATCTTATGATGAGGTGTCCAGTGGAGCTCCAGTTGGGAAGTACCTTGGAGATATGATAAACTAGGATGCAGTCAGCAGGCTCTTCGGTGAAGGGCCAAAAGGAGGTGCATGCAATACGAAGTAAGGATACAAGACAAGGATTACAGTTCAGTTCAGCCGGGCGAGGTGGACGAGCACGCCAGGGCCGAAGAGAAAGAGGGAAAGTCCTTACGGGAGGTAGTGAAGCTACTCAGGGCAACCCAGAGGGGGGGACTTTCGCTGTTACCACTGCGGCGGAGTCGCGGATGGAAGGAAAGAAGAAAGTAGGAGCAGCGGTGGGCCTTCTAGAGGAGAAGGATCAGGCCGAGCCCACAAAGCCTGCCAGAAGAGAGAGCACGCTCAAGTGGTTAGTCGGGCTTTCCTATTTTTAGGCCGAAAAGAATCCAACTTTCAGGGGAAAACCAAACAAAAGAGAGGCACGCGCTATCTATCGGAGCGGCGACGAGGGCAAGCAGTTGGAAGGTTGACTAGTTTGAGGGTAAAGGAGGGCCGGTAACGTACCCTTGGACAGTTTGTCTGAAAGGCAAAACCTCCGGCGTACGTTGAATCATGCGAAAAGACGCACAAAAGTTTATTCTCAGTAGTGATCCAATAATCATCCCCGGGGGAATCGCAAGGCAGATCGAGTGGAAGGGGGTATACGTGGGATCTATCCCTCCTATTTGCGTTGGTTCGCCATCGTTCCAAGAGACGGGCCTGTACGGACAGCACACGGGCTTGGAAAAAGGGTAGTCCGATCGTGCGATCAGACGTGAGGGAAGACGGGAAGGCATTAGGAGACACAAGCCTCGACCTATCGTAAAAGACGGCAAGTAGACATTTGAAGAGCATCTCCAACCACTTAGTATTAGTAAAATAATGAAGAAGAAGATCAGGGTGCGGGCACCCCCCCTTTTGCCGTTAGCATTCTTCTACAGGACTCTCACATGGGTCGCCTGGGCGGTCGTCACAGACGAGTGGAGAGAGGCGTACGATCTCTCTCCGTTTCCGTGTATCCTATAGCAAACACTTCTGTCTCCGCAGGACAAGGCTCAGAGGGTAACTCGGCGAAAAAAATCCTTCTGGAAAGGAGGCCAAAGAGGTTCTATCCAGACACTTCAAAGGGGAAATCAAGTGAAGTCTTGAACATCCAGGATCGCTAAAAAAGGTCTTAGCGGACTCCATCCTATGAGGCACCGAAAATCGGCCCGGTTTTAAAAGGGCAATGTTACACGTCTCTGAGCTTACTACTATGAAAGCCACCGTATCACCTCTGACTCTCTTGAAAAGCTTTCTCCCGCAGAAATGCGCTGGTGTGGGCCAAGAAGGGTAATAAAAGGTGGCTAGGAAGGTCAGACATCGCAAGACAACGGAGGAACTATCCCGAACGTGCAGATTACTAGCGCTTGGGGGTGTCGGGGGACTCTAGGCAACCGCACAAATCGGGGAGACCAGAACAGCAACAAAGGGGGGGGAAAGCCGAAGGGACGGAAGGGTTGCGTCTCAGAAGTCGCGCATAGGAACGTTTCCCACGGGCTGCAACTCTGGCGCCGCGTACCAATCGAAGGCGGGAGAAAGGGGCAAGGCCTCTACGAAATGCCGCATCAGAGAGCTAAGTGCACTCAACTAAGGCTGCAGCTACCCTCTCAGGTGATGTTAAGATAGAAAGAAATCCCTACTGATGAGTGTGCGGACCACGTCAGAAAACATAAGAAAAACGCACGAAGGATAGAAGGGAAAAGGGGAGTGTGACCAGGGGGGAGGGGGAAGTGGGTTGGGCAGGGGTTAGATAGGAGTGGGGAGGGAAGGGGGAGTGGGTGGGGCGCTCGGGGATACGATTAAACAGAGCTAGCAACGGCGTTAAGATGAATTTGGAATTAAAATTATGGTCCACGTGGAACACCCCTACAAAACTAATATACCGACGAAAAGGAAAGAAAAACAACTTGTTTTCTTTGGCTTAGGAAGGGCACCTGAAATACGACATTGGGTAGGTAAGGTAAATACTTAACTAAGACGGGGGGACTAGACTCAACCGAGTTGTGAAAAAGTCCACGCCGGCAGATCCCCAGCTGCTGAGAAGTAAGTATGAATCACCAAGAAATAAGAGATTCTCTCCGAGGGGGGATACTCGGGGGTTAGGGTTTAAAGACTTGGGGTGTCAAAGGCTAACACGGGTAGCTTCATCACGAGAGGCGCAAAACGCTCGATCCTTACAAAGAAATAATCTCCTTGGGAAAAGACTTATGAATCTAAAATAACTGACACTCTTCTACGAAGTCTGATCGTAAGGGGGACTCCTAGAATATCTAAAGTGCACATTCTTGGAGAATTCCGACAAAGGAAACCTCCCCAATCGACCCCAGCTTCAAAGCGCGCACGAAGGGAAAGAACTTATTGCGCGCGAGAGATGGACAACAGTGGAAAATGCCTACCTCGAAACGGGTAATCCCCGGGGCAAGATTGACCCAGCTCCGGACACACTTAGGACTGCTCCCGGGGGACATCAACCATAACTCCTTCGCCTCAGGGGAGACCCGTGGTTAGGCAGAAACCCGAGGTAGCGTTCCGGCGTAAAAAGCGAACTAGCCTGGACTTGCTCAACCACGAGAACGTATATCAACGAGGGAACGAGTGGGGGGTCGACCCGAACTCCATGGGATAACAGGAGGCGCCCAATAAACGGCATATCCATAATTCTCCAGTAAAGAATGGTCCAAGCAACGCATGAAAGGACAATATGATCGGCTTGACGGCTGGGAGTCCGC
>Ga0179591_1319421_pt1 | contig 12624 bp, 16 predicted proteins | sample CZOMad2_1_08_16f_FD_182891 | JGI IMG/M metagenome (GOLD analysis project Ga0179591, IMG submission 182891) | Vadose zone soil fungal communities from Angelo Coast Range Reserve, California, USA - CZOMad2_1_08_16fungal (PacBio error correction) | ecosystem: Environmental > Terrestrial > Soil >...
CTCTTGGGGAAATAGGGAGGGAAAAAGACCAACAACTTCTTGGGGGGAAAAAGAGCGGGTTAGCGGAGGCCAGGGGGGGGGTCCGGTTGAAGATTCGAACGAGGAGACGCGGGGGATTGCTCGTGGAGGAAATTAGGAAGGGAAAGAACGAATCCCGGTTTGAGGGGGCGGGAAGAGTAATCACACGCTAGCAGCCGGGGGGGAGGAGTAATGATTGACGGTAGATCTAGGTGCTCAGTGGAAGTGAGAAAAAGGGGGAAGTGAGACGCGGGAGGACGATGGGTGGTCGAAAGAGTGGGAGGGAGTAGGAGGGGATTTATTCCTGTTAGCGGCCGCAGGCAGTTCGCAGTCTTGTTGGAGTCAATAAAAAAAAATAACCAAGAATTGGGGAGGACCCGGGATGTTTTATAAAAAGAAAATCAAACATTGGACCCACATTGAAGTAAGTTGATGGGCTAAATGGGCCAGTTGGAATAAGGAAGAGTTGCAAAGTCTGGAACTTAAAGGAAAACCGTTTTGGACTACAGACATCGAAAAACGGCGAGGCCCTCGAAAAGGCAGAAAGGGCTTGGAGGAGAGATTAATTAAAAGTAGACGGTTTGGCAAACTCGGACCCCTTCGCCGGGGGGATTATACGTAGCGACTACGACTAGGAGCTGCGGCTAAATCAGGGGGGCCAGCAAGGGATCGTACAATCTGCCTGCCAAGTCTTCAACCTCAGGGTTACGACTCAGGCGTGTAACGGAGTTCAAAGGTGCCTTAATGGAAGAGCGGGTATTTGTCTTTCAGGGAGGGGAATTGGACGGGGTGGTGGTGGCTTTTTATTAGGAGAGCGAGAGGGATGCCCATGAGCCTTTTTGGTTAAAAGTCGTCTGGCCAGGGCTTATGCTCGCAGGTTTACAAATAAAAAGAATAATATTTTTCGAAAATGTATTGGCGTCCGACGAGACCAGAACAGAATATACAGAGGCCGGATCGGCCAAAAAAAAGGAAGAGTGGAATTGTCTACCTGCAAAAGGAACAGATTGGGAAACATAAGATATCAACCTTTTTCGGTAGTCTTGAACTTATCCGTTTCGGTGGGTTATTGTTATGGGAATGTCTAAGGAAGTTTAAACGAGTTTCGAAAGTCTCTCCAAAAGCAATGGGTTCTCTCCTGTGACCTGACTTTAGAAGGCTATGTCCAGACGGTTCGTCTGAGGGTTCTTGTCAATAAGCAACTAAGGGGGAAATAAAAGCAAAGAGTGTGATTTCATTTATCAAAAAAAGGGATCCCACTTCTCAAACATCTTATACATCTCTTTCGTTGAACGGCCGCGTGATACCGACTAGGAATTCGTGAGAAAAACGGGAAGATTTAAAAACCCTATGCAATCGGATACAATTAGGAGTTGCAGGAAAGATGGGGGGTTCTTAGTCTCGGGCTATTGTCCAAGGACAAGCACCGAGGCAGACTTGTTAAGCAAGTGCCACGAAACGCCTATAACAAGGGAAAAAGGAATGATCAGACCGTTGCGCTTCTGGGTTTAGGTTGATATGTTTATCAATGCTCATGGATAGAAAACTTGAACGATGCGTAATCTGTTACGAGAATCGGCCACATCACGGCCTCGCTGGCCACAGTTGAGCTGGAGCAAGGGATGAATCATGCAACGGGAACGCGGTTGGCGTATACGTGGACGCGATGCGCATTGATTGGCGGGCGAAAAGCTGTTTGAGCCAGGGAGCGGCATTTTAACTACGTGACAGAACGGGCCTATTTGCGTGCGAGATGATGGGAACCGTGAGCTCTCACAACCGGAGGAGGAAAGAGATAGAAACGCGCCTCAACTGGGTACAGCCACTATAAAGAGTCAAATCCTCGGATGGTAGCAACATCTGGAACGATCAATAGTTTCCCCTCCAAAGGTCACAGGGTGAGGCTGATCAACAAATCGGAATACAACCGCTGGCCCGGCGGGGGAGGCCGCAGACGTTGCAGGTCGGCATCCCCTTTATTGGACGATGTCGCCGAACAATGGGCTCGTCTTCATCGGGGAGACTTTATAGGATCCCGCAAACTCCAATCCCCGCCCTACAATATCGGTAGGTGGTCTACACTCTTGTTTCACCTGGGTTTCCTTGCCACTTGCAACAGAGGGAAGTTCACCGGCCTGGTTAACTGCTCCGAGTCCTTTCGGAATCAGACCGAGAAGATAAACGTCTCCCTTCACAATCACATGTAGCCCGAGGCTTTGTCTTTTTAAAGTGCCAAGCATACTTCTAACGGAATGGAATTCCCATATTAATCTCGTACGAACGAATCGGGCGGACTCTCCTGAAGATCCGAATGATCTCTGTAAAAGTTGCAATAGGAGGGTTGCTTGGTGTTCCAATTAGGGGGAATCGGAAACCGCGCCGTCATTTCGACAAGACGCGACCGAACGAAGGATGCACCGGAACTTGCTGGCGCCTCGCGCCCCCGTGAAACGGGCCGCGACAGGATAAAAACCAGAACAGCAGCCGCCACAACGCCACGGGGACACTATAATGTGCTTCCAACGTTCTGGAGCCTTGGGCTGTCGAACAGAGGCAAGCTGGCCTAGTATGCGGGCCATCTGTCTACTTTTCTTGGGAATCTGGGAAGAAAAGAAAATCTAGGGGGGGGTGTAAAAGGCATATCAATCCCCCGAAAGAGATGTTCAAAGAAGAAGAAATTCCGGCGCTGTCGATGCGAATAGCGGGAGAACTTAATCACAGGCACAAAAGGAAACCGGAAAAGTACTTCGAAAGCCCAGCAATCGTAGGGAGACAGGGACGAACACGTCCTAGGTAGAGGCCTCTGGCTACGGGTGAGCTTTGAATCCTTAGGTTTCACTATCGCACCAATACTCTTAAGTCTCTCTGTCTCCCGAGGTCCCGAGGCAAAACCTTGCTTCTCTGAACGCCGAACTACGTTGCGCGGGAAGCCTTTTTCCGTGTGGTACGGAGGGAGGGTCCGGAGCAACCGATTTCCAGCCATGGGCCCGCAACTTGAAACGGCAATTTGTCAATTCCTTGATGGAGCATGATGAATGACAGTTTCACGGAGGGTCTTGTTGGGGAACTGAGAAAGACAGCAGGCGAACTAAAAACACTGCTAAGGCGACAAGCAAGACGCCTTAAGGTGTGAGCCCCAATCCGCTTGCCAAGGGTAAGGCGTGCAAGGTTTTTCTCCGTCGAGGACCGAATTGAAAAGGGGTAGTGGCAATATCAAAGAGACAGGAGAATTTTCCATTAGTGGTTAGTAGGACCGTAAAGGGACAGCAAAGAGTAGTCAGAAAAGTTAAACAGAGGCACGATGGGGGGAACTACCGTTCATCGTTGCCCAAAGATTTTGTTCAAGTTCAGCTTCCCAAACAGACAGGGGGCACTTTTGTAAAATTTGATGGGGGGGGGAGGGAAGGTGGGAGGTGGAACTGTGTGGGGGGTTTGCGGGGAAACGTCTTCTTGCTCCCGGCAAACCCCCAGAACGCCCAAAAACCCCCATCGTATGGCCCAGCTCTTGTAAGAAAAGGGTCGGCCAGCCCACCTAACGTCTGTCCCACGTGGCCGCCAGCAAACATCTTTCCTGCGGCGGGAGTCAGAGAAGATGCAGGTTTGGGGACATCCAGTTTTATCATGATTTCCTGTCGGAGGCCGAAAGGCGTGCGACGATCCTGCAGCGAATTCGCAACACTATTGCTACTTTTCAAGTGTGGGAAATCTGCGGAAAAGGATGGAGGCAAGACGCGATTTCAAGACTGGGGGGTCCACCTTAAACTGTCCATCGCGACTATGCGATTGGGGGGTTGCGTGTCACGCGAAGAGGTGTATCAGGCGAAAAAAAAAGAGGCGGATAAAACTTTTGTCTCCACTTCTATTCGGGAGAGAGGTAAATTGAGCGGAGGGTCCATGGGGGGGACTGTATGTTGGAGCGAGCTCATTTATCTTCCAAATCTCGAATGACTAATAGGGGGGAGGAGGGGAACGAATGGCTAAAGTCGCTTCTCAGCGAGGAAAGAATTTTATCGGGATAAAGCGGATGGGGGGACCTGTCCTGATTATTGGAACGCGCAGGAGAAGAAGCTTTTGATGAAGAACTTCGGTCAGGGGTCTCTTGGAGAGAACCGTGGGCCAGCACGTGGGAAACGTGTCGGATCGGGGGGGGGGGGGGGGCGCGAAGGCGAGGTGGGAAGACTGCCTGTATTTCCGAGAGGTGGGGCCACGATAGGTTAGTCCTTTGCCGGAGAACCGACCAGAAAGGGAGAAAGGATAACAGCGAGTGGCGAGATAAAAAAGTCGCCGTTCTGTATTGGGGGATCAATTTTCAAGGAAGCGCTCATTGGGGCATCGGCGGAAAGGGGGGGGTGGAAGAAAAGGGGGGGGGGGGTATCGCAGATGGTGAAAAAAAACGCCGGCCGAGCGAACTCTCTTGAGCTCTGGCAGATCCGCTACGGTGTTGTCAAAAAAAAAGGGCGAATGACACGAATATGAAGGGGACTATTTCCGGTAGCAGGCCGAGTCTCACGCCGAATCATGCGCCATTTTTATGAAACGTCGACGGGGCATTCTCAAAGAAACACAAGACAGACGGGGGGATGAATGGTGCGATGACGATTCTAAATATGGAAAGCGAACTCGTATTGGCTCTGCCTGTGCTATTTGGGTAACTGCCGAGGGGAGCGAAAGAGTTCAGGCTGCCACGAGGCGGCACAAGTTGAATTGAAGAGGTGGCCCGCACGAGGGCTTCGGCGCTCAGATAAGAGAAGCGCAGTTAACGAGAGGACAGGAGTAGTCTACTTGAGTAGAAACTCCGTGGCGTCGCCCCCGGAAAAAAAGGGGAAGGAAGTTCCCTAATAGGGGAATCTCTCTCAAGCGTTTCAGAGAAAAGTCGTACGAGTAAGATTTTTTAAGACTGTACCGGGACCCCCTATCGAAAGCCTGTGGAATCTTTGACGCTAGAAAGCGGCCAGCGGCTGTACTGGCTGCGGGGGTGAGACAGGGGTGAAAAAAGAAGGGGAAGCGAGAGGTCCCGCACGTGGCCGAACTACACTTATGAGGATATCACAAACAAAGGTATTAGTAAAAGAAGAAATAGTTGGTCGTGGCGCCGATAAGGCTCACTTGCTTGAAACCTAAGCATCGGCAAACCGATTCACAAGCTAAAGAAAGAAGAATCATCCGATTGGGCAGAAAAAGGTTCAGATCGACCTTCTTAAAAAGATCTTTCATCTGTGGTTCCCAATAAAGACTCTAACGCTGCGCACCCGGTAGATAGCACGAGCTGAGTGACGAAACCCCGCTATGTAGGGAAAAAGGAACTAAAGGGGAAGGTGACAGCACGGGCGGCCGGAACAAAAGTATTAAATGCCCTACATTTAAGATCCGCCTGCTCAATAATCTCTGAGCATCTAGCGCCTACAGGCAACGTCGTCAGCGGGCCACAGAAGGAGGACATCCGGGGAAAAGGGGGGGGGAAGACTTCAACAGACTCTAACGGAGGTCTCGAAGGAGGGGAGGGAAGTTTACTCGGCAAATGAGTAATGTCCTTTGGACATCCTCGGTTGGAAGCATTTCCATATTCTAGATTCATCGCCTTCAACAACATCGTCGAAGAAGAAAAGTGAACGGTGCGTTCTTGCGCTATAAGAGAAGGGGAAGAAGGTACGTCAGATGATAGTTCTCGCAACGGCGCCTGATCACCTCTGCAAAGATTCAAAGCGTCGAAATATCTTGATGAAAAGCCATAAAGAACCTGCGCGCTTGAGCCTCGAAAGGAAGAGAGTTTCCGCCTGTCCTTCGGAAGTCAGGAGGGGGAGACGGAAACCAAAGTTTTCCCATTCAGGGCTTCCAACCTTCCTCATCTCCCCGTCGCTGCTTGAAAAAAGATCAGAACAATACGCCGGGGAATTGAGGGAGGGAGAGAAAGTATCAAAATCGTACCGGGGTACGCTCAGAAACGTAAAAGTGACTGACGGTTACTCCTCCTTCAAATGGCTCCACTATTCGATCGTCTTTACTCAAAGCGCGAAGCTTCGGCGTAATGCATGAAGACGATCCTCCCTTTCCATCTGGCTGTCTGACCAGCAGGGGGAATGGCCTACTGCCGTAAGGAGAAGAAGAACCGGCGCCGCAGGAGGGGGTTAAATTCAAGCAGAAAGTCCCACCGCGCTCCATAGCGAGTTCCCTCGAGCGATTTTGCATAGGGGCTACCCATTCAAGAACGGTTCGCGGCTTCTGGCAGAACCACGGGAAAGCAGGCCGACAAGGAGGAAAAAGGCAAAAGAAAAAAACGCAGGCGAGAACACTCCTACCATTCCCTCGGAAAGCTACTTGACAAAAAAAAAAAAAAAATGGGGGGTCTCGCAACGAGTGGGGGTTGGGAGGTTATCTGGATCCACTTGAGAAGGATATTTCTTGAGTGCAGACGACAACTCAAAATCGCTCTCGGGGGACGCTAAGGGGGGACCATGTTCAGGAGGCCAAAAAAATTTACTAGGTTGAATCTCCGACAGGTACAGAAGACGGGGCCGCATAGATGACCACCTTCAATTCCAAAGGGTCCATCGTGCTTGCCTTTGTGCGAGTTTGAGAGAGAGGGCACGACCTTCTGCGGGCGCTGGAACTTCCATTAACACTTTATCAAGGGTTTCCCTCAAGGGGGATGATGCCGGCGTCACAGCTGAAGGGAAACGGACACCGTGATGAGGAGGCTTGGGGTGGAGCAAGTAGGAAAAGCGGGGAAAGAACGGGAGAAGATGGAATTGGCCGTGTTGGTCGGTGTTGGGGTTGCTTAGGGACCGAAGACTTGCCGCTGGGTCAACGCAACCAGAAACCAAGAGAAAAAGCCAGAAACTACCTCTAAAAACAGAACAAAATTTTCCAAAATGAAGCGAAAGGTTCTCACCGTCTTCTTGGGTAAAGCGTGACTAAAACAAAGCAGAAAGGGGAGGGGGGGGACAACATGGAACCTTTAGGAGAAAGACACATTTGGTCAGGAGAAAGAGACGGGAAGAGGTGCGGATTGCTCTGAAGGGGCTTCATATGGAAGGGACCAGGGAAAAAAGGAAACCGAATCCTTGACAATTTTTTGTACTGGATCGTAGCGACGACGCTGGCGAAAAGCATAAGAATTCGTTAAGTGGCCGAGCAGCAATACGGCACGCAGTGGGAGGTGGGGTCCCGAAATGGGGGGTCGAAACGCTTTTGAACGGGGATTGGTTCCATTTGATGAGACGTAACGGAAGGCGACGGATGGTTAGAATGACCAAAAAAAAAATGCAAATATAAAATTAGTCACGGAGGTTAATCTCACACATGGACATGGAACCTGCAGGGGAGTTTAAGGATAAAATGGGAAAAGTTTGAATCAGGAGAGTTTTCAAAAAACTCAGGGGGATGCACGCAACAACAGACTTTTGAGACACAAAAAAGGAAAACACGGCGAGCCCTCTAAAAGCAGGGCAGGGGGAGAGAGGAAGTCATTCACAGGGGGTGGCCTCTGGGAGCACCGCGCCGCTTATAAAAGGGGGGGGGATCGACTACTCGAGAAGGCTGCTCAATCGGCCAATCAGGATAAGACAAGGAGGAAGACACGTGGGAGATGGGGAAGAAGCATCCGGAGCGACAAGAGCGGCCGGTAAGGAAAGAGGGGGGTTTCGCGCTTTACTTTTTAAGGGGTCTTTTGGAAGGGGTGATGATTCATTCGTCGCGAGAGGAAAGGAAGGAGGAGACGGTATCGGAATTCCGGGGCTGGAAAGGATGGATCAATGTTTTACAAAATGAAGCTAAGAGGTTTTATGGGGTCCGAAAAACACGAAATCCGTCGGGGGGGGACCGAGAGAGAAGAGGAAAAACTTCGGCGTGCAAAAAGAGGGCGGAACCAGCGCCAAAGGCGAGACATTGCGCTCTATTTATCTTATGCAGAAGTGGCTGTTCGCGTAACGGCGGCAAGGGGGGGGGCTGGGCTTTTCTAGATTGTGAAAGGGGGGGAGACGAGGGGTCAAGGAGGGAAAACGCTGGGAAAGACTCCACATGGCGAGAAGGAAAAGTCATCGGAAGCGGAATCAACTATGGGACGACAATCGCCCCGAGGCGGTGCTCCAAAGAATTTGCCATCAATAAGCAACAACCGAGGTAAAAAGGGGAAGAAAAGTTTCAAAGCACACAAGGATCGAACGTAAGAGGAACCACGGAGGCGGATTCGTGACAGGGGGGCGCTATGATACGGTCCTTATTCTGTGAAGGGCTGGAATTCCTGGGCCGGGCATTCAGAATGAGAAGAAAAAAGAAGTAGGACATGATGATGGCAGGGGATGGAGTAGGGTGAATACCTCTCGAGTTCAAGATTCAGTCAAGGGAAGCATACACAAAAAGTGGATGGGGGAATTGGTGTAAAAAGGGGAAAGAAAACATAAGTGGAACAAATCAGTTCGCTACATCTCTACCTCTAGGGGAGCGTGCGAGGTTATTGGTGGTGGGGGGGGGGAGTATCAAACGGGAAGGGACAGAGGAGAAAGGTCTCCATAAAAAAAGGGGTGGGGCCCCCCCTTAGTCCAAAGTATCGGGCTGATATCGGAGAAAAGAGGCCATAAAAGGTTTGATGGCCCGGAAAAAAAGGAAAAGAGTTTGAGACAATAAAAAACCGCACTGGAAAAGTGCGTTTGTGTCGTGGCGCGATCTTGGCCAGTCTAGACCATGTGCATGGGAGGGGGGCGCTGGTTGAGGTCAGAGGGAGGAGACGAGTGGTTGGTTCAGGGAACTTTAAAGAGAAGCGATTGGCCTATGTTATCGTGGGCCGAAAAGGGAGGGTGAAGAAGAGGGTAATCTGCAACACAACACTGATTAGGATTTGGGGAAAAGATCACAGAGGAAAATCAATCCGACCTCCCCCACTAGGCAAGAGGTAAAATCCGAGTAGCATGGCATTCATTAACCAACACGAGGGAGAACCGATCATCGAAGCCAGGCCCATGAAAGGGAGATAGACGCTCCAATCGGACCAGACCAAGGGGAGAAACATGGAGGCGTGGAGAAACTTCTTCCTCATCTTATTGAAGTAGAAGAGAGGAGGGCGTGGGAATATTCTCCTGAGAAGAACGCACGAGAGGGATGGCGACCGTTCGACTGAGGTACTCTGGAGGGAAGGGGGGATAATCCCGCCACCACTCACTAAAAGAGCAGCGACAAGATCGGATGCTTTATGCTCGATCACGTTGGGTTGAAACTTGGTTTATAGATTCTTGTCCGTTGCGAAACCAAAGAGAAGAAAAGAACCGCCTGGATCGGGAAAATCCTGACGGAAATCCCTCCTTCCGGAGAAAGATTTAGGACTAGCCCTTTCACTGAAAATACGCATGTATCCTGAGAGTGAAGGAGGGTTGAAATTGGCCGGATTCAAAGAAGACTCTACTTAAGCGGCGATCTCGCGGAACGGGGGGAAAAAAGGGAACGGCAGTCAGGTCTCAGGAAGGGGAGAGTCCTTCTTGAGCTCGTTGAAAGTTGCCATAAAGCGTGAGGGGGAATGGAGTGCAATTTATGAAGAATCAAAAGAGAAGGCCGGCTGTACGAATGTCGAAAAAGCAAGACTGAAAAGTGCCGTATAGCCCCAATTCTGTAGAGGAAGCGGCGACCAGCGGGTAACGGGACCGCGGGAAGGCACCTCAAAAATAACAGCAAGGGAGAATCGACCCGCGAAAAAAAGGATGCGGAATATAAGAAGGAGAGGCGAATCAGGCCTGGGCGCGAGGCGCTGGAGAGGACAAATCTTTTCAAAAACTCGCGGCCGAGGTTTCTCGGTCTCTTACATCTTTCGACTGATTTAAGGGGCATCGTAGGGGGGGGGAGCCATGAAAAAGAAAGGGGCGGGGGGGGTAAAAAAGTGAAGAGAAAGACGACCGTACTACTGAATTTTCACACAATAAAGGAGAACGGGAGACCCTACTCTGCTCTACTAAGGAGAGAAAAGTCCAACACGACACAGAATTCCATCTCGAGCAATAAAAATCAGGGATTAAAGGAAAAGAAAGGCAATAAGAAGGAGGACGCAAAGGCGTACAACGCGAGGCAGAACTTGCGGCGCTTTCTAATCCGGGGAAAGGGGGTGGCATCTTGGAGCGACGCTAGGCAGCTCACTGTCTAAAGAAAACAGGGGGTCAGGAGAGGGAAAAAAGTGGACGTTTCATCGAGAAACATCCGAGAAGGTGGGGGGGTTGACGGCCTCGCGTTCGAAAGGGATGTACCAAACCGGAGTTGGGAGGTTGGAAGGCATAGGAAAAAATACGGGAACCTGAGCACTGGCCAAAAAGGTAGCCAAGCACTTACCGCATTTTGTTCAATTGGGGTTACCTTGAGTGTTTTTCAGGGAAACCATGAAAATAGATAAGTGTGAGAGAGGTCCTTGGGGGGGAACAGAAATAACAAGCAGGCGCTGCCTCTAATCTTCAAACAGGAAAGAGAAATACGCCGAAAACAATGAGGGGGATACAACGCACTCCGGAGGGAAAATTCAGACTTCTTGGAGGGCGATCGGAAGCTATTAGCACCGCTGGAAAGGATGGTGGGGGGGGCCGGAAGAGTCGTCGATAAAGAAGGAAGTCAAAAATTGTCGATCTTTCGTTAGGGTAACGGAAAGGGTCAGAGAAAGAGCAATCTGCCACATTACTCGGGGGGGGGAGGGCACTAAGGAGAAGAGACTACGAGTCAAAGAGGGGAAAGAAACATTCGGGTGTGTATGGGAAGGAGGGTTCCACCCAAAAAGCGAGGTGTAACATGTCGCTGGAATTTGGGGGAAAAATGTGCTTGTGGGGGTTGGCATTGCGTTTCTGTCGGGGAATGGGGAGGGAAAAGAGAAAGGAGTGCGAATGGCCAGGCGCAACCCACAAAAAGGGACCAACAATCAAATACCTCGTTCGAATAATTACAAGCTTCAAGGGGAGAACCCCCAATAATCAGCACGTCAAAAAAAGGGTGAAACCTTGGGAACGTAAAAGAATGGGACATCGTCAGTCAAAAGGGAGGGGTGATCAAGATGTTAAAGATGTCATTTCAGGATCTGCCTCAGGGGCTTTCACGCTCCGACGAGACAATTCAAATCAAAATGGCGACGTGAAGGGGTAAGCAGGGGCGGCAGGATGCTGACAGAGGGAGGAGTCACGGGGTCACGGGTTGTAAAAGCCGGACGACGGCAAACGACGCAAAGCATTTGAAGTGGGGAGTCAGAGAAAAAAGAAAATTTGATAAATAAGAAACAAAAAAACACCCGAGAGAGTCGCAGACAAAAAGTTTCCCCAGTCCGATTCTGACAGCATTGAAGTGAGGGGTCACGGGAGACGAGTGGGTTGGCCTGTGCGAGTGGAGACGAAGGGATCGACAGTGGATCTAAAGCGCGACCAGTTCGTGGAATAGTACATTAGGAAAGAAGGCATCGGTGCTGCGAAAGAAGGGAACTCCCCCCATAGGGAGATGTGACTCTGGATAGCGAGGTTACCGGGCGGATTAGGGGAAACACGAAAGGCTGTCACTGCGCTAAGGCTCCTTCGGACGTTGAGCTACTGGAACCTTCGGTTGGGGGCATAAGCAGAAAATGGTTACATTTTCGTGACTTACATTGATTTGAAGGATGCTCCGGTCGATGTGGACGTGTTTCCTTCCTCGGAGTACTACTCCTACTCGTGTCTACTCCTTAGATCGGGCACAGACCAGGAAAGTCAGCACTGAGAATTCTGCGTTCTTGACAGACGAGGTGGCACATTGGGGGCTCGCGGAAGAATGCCGCCTCTGTAGAAGTTGGAGCAAAGAGATAGGATGGGGTGCGATGCGAAAAGGTGGGTGAAGCTCCGGGCCAAAAAAGATTGGGTATCTCCGAAAGTGAGCAAAAAAGCAGACTAGGGGAACTAAAGGGAGAAGCGAGGGGGGGAGGGAAGGAATCCTATTGTCTAGGGAGAAATCGAAAGCAATAACGGAGGATTGAAATATTCAGCCTGAGAGGAAGGTGGAGTCCTCACCGAATGCTCTAAATTTATGAAACGTCGGAAGGAGTATATTATATCAGGGCAATACACGCACGGGAGGCGGAAAAGGCGACGATTGTAATGAAGCAAGATGGCGAAGAGTAGAAGAGGAAATGTCGACCGGGAGGAGTTGAGAAGGGCCGTTTCTCATGTGTCGTAACTTGCACACGATTTAAAAGGGCGGAATAGAGATTTCTTTCACACTGGAGGAAATCGTGAGGGCACAAGTTGGCCGACTTGAAGGGTGGAACCGAACGACGATTTCTGTGGCGGGAGATATGAAGGCTCTGTGAACCAAAATCTAAGGAGGAGGATTCGAAGGGAAAGGGAACTCCAAGAGCCGTTCTTTCCGCAGGAAACTGCCAGGGACAGGACGGCCGTATTCAAAGGGAAGAAAAAGAAAGCGTGTCTCGATCCAGATAGGGGTGCTTCTACGCGTTCGCCGCTTAAGTCAAGGCTATTCACCGGCCCAACAAAAATCGGAAAAAGAGGGGAAGCGGTCGCGAAATAAAAAGAAAAGGATGATACTGGGCTGCGGTGGTAGATCCTTTGTGATCGGCACAGATACGTCGAAAGGGACGAAAAGTGGAGAGATTGTAGGATCAACAAGAAA
>Ga0179591_1223497_pt1 | contig 12623 bp, 9 predicted proteins | sample CZOMad2_1_08_16f_FD_182891 | JGI IMG/M metagenome (GOLD analysis project Ga0179591, IMG submission 182891) | Vadose zone soil fungal communities from Angelo Coast Range Reserve, California, USA - CZOMad2_1_08_16fungal (PacBio error correction) | ecosystem: Environmental > Terrestrial > Soil >...
AGGGGGGGAGATGTCATCTCAAAAGTATCTTTGACAATAGAATGATCTAAAGTAATCCCTTCCACCTATGCGATGCTGGGAGGAACACGAGGCAGTGCATATCCTTTTTTGTTGTCATTTCCATTAATTTTTCAAAAGAATTGGGACTAAAAAGGGGGGTGGGGGTTGTGGTTATAGAGAATTGGAATTTAAACTTGAGGGCGCTGAGAAGGTGAGAAGGGTATAAAAAGGGGGGGGGGTATGTCTAGTATTAAAACCATTGCATATTATTAGGGAAAAAGATTAAAAAGGATGGGAGAGGGGGAAAACACATACTTTTCAGTACAGGTGGTAAGAAAAGATACGCAATCGTATAAAAAATAAGACCGAAAAGAGAAAGGAGAGGTATGATCCATATTTCAATCTCTACCTAAGTGAAAGGGTACGGAAAAAGGGTTAAGAAAGTGGTGAAATAATTGATTTAACAGGGGGCCTAGGGAAGGAATTGGATTTTCGTGGGCAAAAGGATCTCCCGCGGGGAGGTCACATATCCTGGGGGAAAAAAATTGTATTCTTTGACCTTACAAGACAAATTTCAGCTTTTCGCTGGAAAGCTATCATGACGGAAAGAAAGGGGACAAAGTGAGTGGGGAAAAACAAGATAGAGGACCATGTAATCTCGGGTTCAAAACGAAAAAGACACAAGCAAGGAGTCGATGGTCTAACTTGGCTTTTTCTGTTTTTGGGACGTGAGGAGAAGAAAAGTAGGGAAGGAACGCGAAGCACAAAAAGGACTCAATACCGTAGCATGTGTAGGGGCGTGAGACAGGGGGCGGGAGGAAGTGAAAAACATAAAATGCCGTGCCGGCGGGGACCAAGGGAGGCTCAGGAAGAGACCCATGAGGAGGGGGAAGAGAATATTCGCGAACACTGAGCTGGAGAAAAAGATGGTACACGGGATGATTCCTTTGACCCGACGCACTCTCAAAAAAAAATGACGAAGGGGACGCCAGGGAGTTCTCAAAAGCCCATGGGGGACAAAGAACTGGAGGAAAGACTTGTTTAGGGAGGCCAGAATCGGGGTGGGTCAAAGGTGAGTCTCGCAAACAATGAAAATATGTCACGAAGGGGTGGTGTGTCTGGCCTCCTCCAAGGGGCAAAAGATCCCAACGGGAGTAAGATCACGGACCTTAGGGGACGCCCCTAGTCTGTTCTTATTGAGGGGGAGAAAAAAAAAACAAAGAGGGGGGAGACTTTGCTGTAAAGAATAGGAAGAAAAACCGGAGCGGGAAAATCTAGGGGAACAAGCAAGGGGGAAAGACCAGTCGTCTACTCTCAAAGAAGTGGTTACCGTTCTTTCGCCGTACGAAAAGACTGGGAAAAAAAAAAACAAGGAAGCAACCTGGGGAGGATAATCCATCCCCCGTCAAGCCTTAGCGAAAATCGATGGCGAAGAGACTCTTCTCTCACTAGCTGTCTCCTTTTGAAAATGGCACGGGAGAAAAAGAAAAAAAAAACTGGGGAGAAAGAGAACCTGGTCTATCATAAGGGGGCCCGCCAACATGACTGGTAAAAAGTAGAGAGAGCTATGGACCCTGTTCTGTTTCCCTCAGAGAAGGGGGGAAAAGGCCATGGGGCTGGAGAATATCCTCTCGAAGAAAGAAAAAAGGAGAAAGGGCGTAGAGGGAAGAATTCAAAGAAGTGACTACTACCATCGGAAGGGGGACACCGGTCTTCCTTAAGTAACAGTGAAAGAGTTGGGGGACAACCCGTGACTTGTTGGAGGGGGGGTGTTCCTCCGTGCACAGGTGTGAAACGGGGGGGGGGGAAAGGTCAGGCAGTCTACTAAAGGTGAATGCGTTGTTCGCCGAGAGCGGCCCTGGGAAGAAAGAGAAAACATTGAGGTAAAAGGGGCCCTTGTTCTCCGGTGTCTCCCAGACTTAGAAAAGGGGGAATCAGGGGACGTAAAGGAGGTAATAATCCGGAAAGGGAGTGATGAAGACCCGAGGGGGAATCAGGGTGACGGGGGGGGTTAGCTCCCCTCACCATGCCTTTATGTGGTTTGCTTCGCTTAGTATAGACCAACAACAAAACGGAGGGGATAGAGTAATCTCTCTCAAACACATCAAGTCATGGTTGGACGTTGAGCTCCAAAAAAACAGAAACAAAGTGGGACCGCTTTTCCGGCTACACTCCCTTTGCATGAGTAGAAGAGGAAGGGGGAGGAACAGAAAAAAACCGGGCGCAGCTCTTGTTATAACCTTATCCACAGGCCCCCATGGACAAAGAACCGGGGACAGGGGAAGAACCTGAAACCAGTCTTTCCCTCTCGTCCTTAATTCCACAGGGGGAAAAAACGTTGGGGCGACCTCTCGGGAGGGAACCAAAAAAAACAGGGGGGCCTGAGTAGCACGTTTCTCTGCCCGCATGTCGGCACGCGATTTTAGTAGAGAAGCAATGGGGGGGCAGGAAGGCGACTCAGTAGAAGAGACGTTTTGGCCTAGTAGGAGAGAAGATTGGCTGGGGGGATATGCTGTGCCATCACATTTTAGAAGGAAAAGAGAGAGGGAAGTTTCTTTTCCAAGGAGTAGCTTCCACTTCACTTAGAAAGGGGTCCCCACACGTAAAGGAAGTTGGGAGAGACAAAAAAGAAGAAAAGAGAGGAGCAGCGCGAGGCTCAATTTCTATTCATACTTTTTTAGGAAATTGGGGGACTGGAGAAACCAGAAGATTACGGGGACATGCTTGAGTCAAGAATAAAAAACGGTACACCTGAGAAAGAAGTACAGAAGGGGGAGGCGTAAATGCGTGTTATCACTCTCTTTACTCTCCGGTTCTCCATGAGTAAACAGAACTGAGAAAAAAAAGAGCGGGGGGGGGAGGAGAACGAAGTAATACTAACAGGAGGTCGTCCAGCAAGGGGAGATTAAGGAAGGTCAGTTCTGAAGAGGGAAAGAGAAAAACACACAATTCGTGCGTAAGGTTTCTCTACTAAGATCACATATGAAATTAACTAGGAGAAAAGAAAAAGGGGCGGGGAGGATGCTTTTATTGTACAAAGGCTGTGGTGAAGGAACACACAATGAGAAAGGGAGGGCCGTCTAAATGATATTGCTTCTTTGTCAACTAATCATCCGGGAAGGAGGGGACAAGCGAAAAAGGGAAAGAATATGTTAGGGGCAAACTTGACGAATGGAACGTATCATCTGGTAGATCAGGCCTGGACCAGCAAGGTCTTAAATCTCGACTAAAGTTTTCGAACTCCCCATTAAACAAAAAAAGAGAGGGGGGGTGAGAAAGGGGGGGTGCGACCTCGCCTTAACCACAGTGGGAGTCTAACATACAAGGAACAAAAGCACCAGAAAAAAATGGGAAAGGGCCATCACCTACTTGCGCGCGGTTAGTTTCGAAACCCGGAAAAAGAAAAGGAAAGGGGGAACTATAAGAGGGGGGTTTTCAATTCAAAGATACGGTTGGCGTATAAGTGCGGTTGATAGAATTGGAAAGGAAAAAGAGAAAAGTTTCCTAATTTTTCTTATGATATTAAAGGATATTCATAGGCAAGATAGCAGATGGGGAGGGGAAAAGGATAAACAGTCTTGAAGTATATGAAATAGTAGGAAAAGAAAGTAGGTCAGGGTGCTGAACGGGGGGGGAAGGAGATAATGTAGTCACTTAGGTGTACTATGGGAAGGGGACTGGACTTCTAAGTAGGGGGGGGTATTAGTTTGGTCGATGGGGGGGATGGAAAAGGGAGGGAAAGAAGTATTTGTGAAGACTTTCAGTTAATTAATTTTTAAATATGGGGGGAAAAAAAGAAGATTCCCATGTAGGAAAGGTATACAGAAAAGTTTAGATTCAAGTCTAAGCATCCTGATAAGGGAAAAAACTGAGGAGACCCACAACAGCAAAGACAGTCCCGGGAGTAACTTCTTTCCCCGAATCATTGACATGGCACCCCTCCTCGCATCGGCCGGGGGGAAAGCGTATAAAGATGCTCAAGTGGTGCCTTGATTCAGGGAGAGAAGTGATATGGGAAAAGCTCTTTGAAAAAAGAATTCAAACTGAAACGGGTCTCTGAAGCAAGAAAACCCCCGGAGGGAAGAGAGAGAGACCCTTGTCTAGGGTCATCTCCAGTATCGTGGGGAAAAACAGATGGGGGAGAAGGCCCTTCGCCCGAATGAATTATCTTCTGCGATACAAAAGGCAGAAATGAGGGAGTGGGGGCATTGATTAATTGTTAATAATTTTGTACATCAACTTAAGGAAGTTGGGGGGTGGGGGAAGTAGATTGGATTAAAACGTCTAAGATGATTAGGACTTGCATTATAATTTTGTAAAGAGAGGGGGAAGAAACATGGATCCATCGCTTGTACATTATTACAACAAGGTAATTAATTTAACTCGAACACAAAAGAGAGTGGAACATTTTGGACTAAGATCAAAACCAAAGGGAAAATGCGAACAAAATAACAAAGATAACTGAGAAAGGGGTAATATGATCGAGTACCCTCTATCCCTCCTGTCAAGAAAAGGGGTAACCTTGGAAAAACAGGGAAGGGAAAGAAAAATCATTGAGGAAAAAATCAGAGTGGTCAAATAATGAAACGGGTTTGGGCAAGGTGAAAGAGGACCTCCGCTTTTGGTAGCGTGATCGCCTCGCCGTGAAAAGGAGAGAGAATAGGGATAAGGGAGTGAGCTTGTGCACGCTGTACGCAGAGCTAAGGAAAAAGAAAATTATACGCAGTCTCTTGCCTTGTGCAACAAAGAGTATATTCCAAAGACTAGAAGAAAAAGGGGGGGGACTACCCGTCCAGATCACGGATGTCCGATTGGTCTACAACTTTCTGGGGGGGGGGGGGGGACGGAAAGGAAAAAATCCCTTGCCTTCCGGGCATTCGCACACAACGGGACTCAAGACAAGTGAAGTTATGGAAAAAATGCAACGAGGGGGGGCGTTCTAGATGTAGCCCACATTTACCCGAGGGGGGAAAAAAAAGGAGGTATCGCAGATGATCCTGTCCCATGTAGTAATTTTTACAGCAAAAGGGAAGAAAAAGAGGGAGAGAACAATATTGAAACCATGATTAGTTGTACCAGCCGCCCTATCAATTCAGCGGTGGAGAAGGGAAATAAATGTAGTTAGAAAAGTCCACGGGCCATAAACTTCCTTCAGTCAGGACATTGGTCTTGAGGAGGGAGTAAAGGGGGGAGGGTAGCCGTAAGTCCTCTAACCCTTATCAGCAACGTTGGGGGGGGCGTGTAGGAACGACGACTCACATCCGCCTGGACTTTAAGCGACCAGTTGCTTGAAGCAGAGGGGGGGGAAGAAGGGGAAGGGAGACAAACCCAGAGGTTGGGGGGGGGGGGGCGGACGTGTTTCGGTATGAAAGGAAGTTAAAGCCTATTGATCACAGCAGTTCCGTAGCCTTGCGATAGCAGAAGGAAGGGGGACAGGGGGGAAAAGAAACTGTCCCCCGGCTTAGGAAAAAAGGGTCTGGCGATCCAGAAACCGAGAATAGGAGGCGAGAACAGGGGGCGCCTGCTAACTCCTTCTCTCGGAATGGGAATCCGTGTGGAACAATTCAAAGACTGTGGGGGTAACCATGGGGGAAAAGGCCATGACGAGCCTACTGGGCAACAAGCAAAAGGAAGGGGCGTATATCTCATCGAGGTACCCTTTATGAGGGAAAGACTGCGCGAAATTAGCGGTGGCTCTCGCAGAGGAAAAAGACCAAAGACGGACCTTCTTCCGAGTTCCGTTATTCCCATTCAAGGAGGGAGTACTAACCTCGCGTGAAAGAATCAGGGGCGAAAGGAGGAAACGGGTTTCAAATAAAACCTGTAGTGGTCTTTTTTTGGGGCATAAAAAGGAAGACGGGGAGAAAACTTTTGGGGGGGATTTTAATTCAGGAGCCTAGGGAGGGCTGGGGGTTCAAACTGATAGTCGGCCCTTTTCTAAACACATGGGGCATACAGGAAATGGTAGAAGGGGTAGAGCCCAACTCTTATACCAGTCGTTTAGAATGGACGATAAAAGTATAATAACTCCGGGCAAAGTTATGGGGGGTAGTCCGAGGGGGGCAATATTTCAATAGGCGGGGGGGGAAAAAGGGGTCCTCCAAGGGGACCAGCCGTGATGTTGGTGGGAAGCTCTTCGTCTCTCAAAAAAAAAAAAAGGAGGGGGGGAAAGATATCCTAGCTATAGCACACACATCAATTCTGGTGGAGGGGGGGGGGAAAGAGAGACCGGGAGGAGGGGTCCACTCTGGTCATGCAAGAAGCCTTTGCCGGTCGGAAATGAATTTCTGGAAAGGAGAACTAAGGAGAGCCAGTTGGGAGGAACGCTTATCACACAGGACCAATTGTGACCCTCAAGCCTGGTGAAGCACAGGAGAGCTCCGAAAAAGAGGGAAAGATTCTCCTGAATGCACCAACACCAACGGTGGTACGAGGAGGGGGGGAGGGAAACCCCCGCCCCAAGACCGGGTTTTCCTTAGTGGCACCTTTTGAAAACGCAAGGAAAGAACTGTCTGAAAAAAGGAGGGAGGGGGGGTTGGGGTATTAGACAAGGATTTGGGGTGAATCCGCCTCGGACGAAATGCTACTTTTTGTGGATATTAGACGAGCGGAAAAGGGGCCGTCGAGAGCTGGCAAGCCCATGTGAAGGACGAGATACCGAAAGATGCGGGAAACGTAAAGCTCGGCCCCTTTCTTCAAGGGTTTTCCCCAAAGGGAGGTGGCGAGGGGAAAAGGGGGAAAAGCTAGAGCAAGGAAGAGGGACTCAGGTCGAGTCATCCTTTGGGATCTGTTGTCCTGGTCGAGAAAATGGGGGAGGCCGCCGGGGTACATTCTGGGAAGTCGAACTTTACAAGGAGGGATAGGGGAAAACGAAGGAAGCCAAGGAGGGTTTTATCAATAGCTTTCCCTACTCACCGGTTCTAAAGTATTACGGGAAGGAAAACTGAAACAAAGAGAAGGGGGTGATGCGCATCAAAGAACGTACTACGAACCTAATATGTCTTCCGCTAAACTGGTAGGGGATTAAACGGAGAAGCGGGATGTGACTGATTAGGCTAAAGAACCAAAGTCGGAGAAAAAGGGGGGGACTAATAAAACATATGACTACTCTTACTTCAGAGAACAAGGTCCTTAGCTGCAGTGGGAAAAAATGAGAAAAGGGAAAAAACTGAGGCAAGGAGAATTGAGAGTGCGTATGTTTCAACGAAGATACGGTATGGGGGGGGAACCTCTACGAGTTCTCTCCTCTTTTGAGGCAAAAACTTCTAATGGGGGACGGGAAATGGGATAGTAACGGAAAGTTGACCACCGTCAAGTGGAGGAAAGATCGAAAAACGATTTCGAACCCAGAACATGTCTATCGGTAGGGATTCCCGTTTTTTCTAAGCGAAGGGAAAAAAGGGGGAAGTAAAAAATAAAAAAAAAAAACAAACAGAAACAGACAATTAATACCATCTGAACGTCGCAAACAGGGGGGAAAAACGAGAAAGTACGGCTACTATACTCTTGGGGGGCCCCCTGGGAAGGGAGTAAGGGGGGGAAAGTTAGTTTGAAGTCTATAAAGGTTCCAGCGAAAAGAAAAGTTTCGAAAAAAGGGGGGGGGGCAAGGAGGGGGAGAACTATAAAATCTGAGGGACTCAGGTGGACGGGGGAAAAAAGAAATGAAAACATAGGTCAGGGGGTATGAAAAAGCTTGATGAAATCCATTATTTCCAAGAGTTAAGGGAAAATTGTTGGTAAAGTGATACTTTAGGAACTTAGGGTACTAAGGGGGTAAGGGTGTTGGATCATAGGAAGCGCAGGGAGAAGGGGCACTTATCTTTGTGTGTGAAGACTTCCTTTGGGGGTTATCGGGGAAAAAGTGAAGGGGGGAGGGTAGTGGAAGGGGAATTAAAGGTCAATTTTTGTAATAATGTTGCAAGCGATAGAATATGCAATGCTACATAGTAGGAAGCGTGATAGAAGGAAGTCAAGCCTCCTTATCAGTTTTCAGTCTCATTCTATAGAAACAAAAAAATGAAAAGGGGTGAGTAAAATTAAATTGGCACAGACTGTACATAACCCCCAGAAATGTCTAAAAGGTGTCAAGGAGCAAGGAAGAAACATAAGGGGACAAGAAGTAGGTAAGGTTAGATGTCACAGCTCCGTTGAGGAGGACCTGAAAAGGGAGAAGAAACCAACAAGGGGGAGGGGAGAAAAGAGGGGAGACCAACGTGTGATAGGTCCAATCTAAGGTACGCTTTGACTATACTTCTCTAAAGCTAAGCACACCGGGGCGGATGGAGGGGCAAGTTATTACACCCCTACCCAGGCATATCCTTTCTGGGGTGAAAGGGTCATTAAAAAGTGGGAAAGATGGGTACTCACTGGGGAGGTGAGGGTCTGTTGTGTTATATGCCTGGGAGGCCAACAAGAGAAAGGGATGCGGAGGCGGTGCAGGAGAAGTTTCTGTCCTAAGTATTTAATACCGGGGGCCTCTGATTATATCAGGTGGAAAAATGAAGAAAGTAGGGGGATCGAAAAAAGAAAGGATCAGAAAGGTTTTCCGACATATAAAAAGGAAGTCGAAAGAAGAAGAGGGGGAAGAAGAAGAAGGTGAATCCAATCTTTACATATCAGTAACTAAGTTCCTAACATTAAATAGAGAAAAAAAAAAAGGAAGAGGGGAATAGTTTATTTAAGAAAAAAATATGTTCCTCATCCTGACCTCCTGTGTTCACTGTGGGGGGCGAAGAGGGATAAAAATCCATTTTTCTTTCAGCCAGAGCCTGGACCGATAGAAAGGGAAAATTAAGAAAATTAAAGGTTAGGGCGGTACCCGAGATCGACGTCAAAGAACTATACGTAAAGGAGAGGAGGGGACCATAAAGAGTGGTAGTGCCCTTTCCTCTCGGGGGGGGTCGAACCTCCCAACAACCGGGGCGCACGGGTAGTCAAGTCTGGAAAAAACTTGTCACGGGTGCTGTGTTGACGGTGGCTGAACACGAAGGGAAAGGTAGGAAGAGGGGAGAAACACACCCGGGGACTCAAATCCGCGTATCATGTTAAGGTTCAGGTGAAGAGGCGTGACGGGGAGGATGGTACGACACAATTGCCCGGGAAAGAGGAGAACGCAGTGATACGGTCCAATGGTCTTAAGTGTACTCACATAGGCGCGAAGACAAGGGGGAGGGTAACAGGGAAAACTGAGATTAGGTTTGACCATAAGAAAAATCAGAGCGGGCAAGTGGTACGCCATTTGTCGCACCCACCACGGGTGTACAAGAAGAAGGGGGAAAGGGGGGAGAAGACAGTAATGGAGAGGATCTTAGTTCTGCCACCTTTTCTCACGAATTGTGGGGGGGTTACTGGTTGGGGAAATAGGAACGATCAAAAAAGGAAGGGAACTAGGGACCAGTTGCGGGAAATAAAGGTATTTGGAGTTATGAAACGGGCGAGGACGTAGAACCAGAGTTGGTGGGAGTAAGGGAAAAGTCATAGTAACAACCGGCGCTGTGAAAGCGATTGTCCCACGAAGAAGTCGTCAGAAGAAAGGGGTACCGTTCGCTGGAAACACACTGTCCCCGCGAAAGCAAAAAGGGCGCGATCCAGAGGCCCAAGCTCCAAAAGGTAATTCCTCCGACTGACGCCTCTCTCCGAGGGAGTCGAGGAAGGGAGAAAAGTAAGGAATGGCTCACGGCGTTTGTAACCCGGTGCGCCCGGGCCTACCTGGAGAAAAAACGAAAAAACAGGGGTCGGAATCGCCGCTATTTACCCGGTGCAATGGTCCATCCTAAAAGGCAAAAAGTGCGGGGGGTGAGATCTAGAATTCTTCCCCACCGGAGTCTATCGGAATGGGCCAAGGTCACACTTAGCTCTACCATCTGTTAATAAATGAAAAAGAAAATGAGTAAAGGGGAACGAAGTACCCAATCGGGAGGGTTGGGAAGCCGCGAAGAAAGGGGCCCACGTTGTGGGTCGGTGAATTCAGGGTCTGAAAACGGGGAAAGGTCAACGAGAAAGGAAGGTCTCAAAAGGTCTGGGAAAGGGGGGGGACCGGGATTCGGTTCTCCCCTCTTATAGGGGAGGGCGGGGGACTAAAAAATAATGATACGAACGTCAAATTGAGTTAAGGAAGTAAAACCGAGGGGAATCTCGGTTCCGGTGTTTTTTATAGTAACAAAAAAATGGGAAGGGGGGTTGGGGCGTATCGCTCTTCTTCAGAAGTCGAAAAAAAAAAAACAAGGAGGGGGAGAGAAAAGAGAAAGAATCAACCAACCACATCCATTGAGGGGTGCTTTTCTCTCAAAAACATAGAACTGTGCCCGCTGCCGGGCACACTGCAAACCCTTGGGAAGGTAGATTATGTAGCTACCCGTTCAACTCACTTCGCACTCTTTTAAGAAGAAGGAGAGACAAATGAAGCAAAAAGGAGGACTTGTTTGGGAGAAACGTCAAGCTTAAACCGTGACCAAGAGGGGGAAAAGAGTAGGAAGGATCACCGACCCCCAACTTTGGCTGAAAGGTACGGATTAAAACCAGGAAAGAGGGGGGGGGGGAAAGGGGACACTGGGGAGAGGGGGAAACATTGACTTCACGAGAGTTTAGAGTAGCTCACTTCTTGGAAATACATCAAGAGAAAAAACCGATAAGTTGGGGGCGTCGATCTCTCCACCTCTATGGCCGTCTCGTAGCGAGAAAAAAACAGTGGAGACAGCTATCTAACTAAAATTCCTTGGCCTTTGCCACTGAGTTCAGACTGCCCTGGCGTCACATTGTTAACCACATAAGGAAGAATTGCAACGGAAGAGGAGGGGACATACGCTATTCTCAAGGTTCTAGGCCATCCTTTTTGGCGGGGGAGGGGGGGGAGGCAGAAAGTTTAGGCCCTCGGTAATTCTGTGTTCCGCGAACGTACAGTATTGAGCAAGAAGGGGCTAGGGCAAAGGAAAAAATGTTATCAATAGCTTAAAAGCTCCTGTTCTACTATTATTTAAAAGAAACGGCCATGCCAAAACTCTCGTGGGGGGGGGTGGAGGAGAGATATAAGAAGAAGAGGGGGGGGGATACCGCAACTGGGGTCTAAGTACAGTTCCCGGCGATCGTGTAATGCGTCAAATAAAAAAAAAACAGGCGGGAAGAAGGGGGCGCTACTTCAAGATCCTCTGAACTAGAGTCGGCCTACGGGGGGAAACAGGGGGAAGGGGAATGGGGGGGAATTCTGTTAACACACGGTTATGTGAGAAAACTCACTGGCGGATGGGAGGCACGAAAATATTGCGTATGGAACCATACTCAGCCTGTAATTATTGGGAGAAAAAAAAAAAGAGAACGGGGGGGAGCGAATATGTTAGTCAAACTTAAAATTTACCGTAGAATCGTAAGTACAGGGACAAAAAAATGTTTCAAAGCTCTAACGCAATAGTGTGAGGGGGAAAAACACAAACGAAAAGAAACGGATTGTGATCACCGTGTGGTGCGTCAATGAACAGAAAAAGGGGACTGACAAGAAAGGAAACCCCAGCCAAGTGTCCAGAGCAAGGAGGAAGTGAGAGGGGGGGTAAGAAAACGAGATCAGGCTACTATACTCTTTGGTTTCCACGCAGGAGGGGGAAAAAAGAGGGGGGTTTAAGTCCTTGCGGGGGGACAAGAAAAGAGAAAAAAAAAAGTTGGGGGAAGATGGTAGATGGAAAAAAGATGGCAATTATAGGGCTCCTCCTAGCAAATCGTATTATAGATGTGGCAAGGAAGGTAATTGGGGGGGGGAAAGTGAGAGAAAATTAGGTTGACCAACTTTCGAATGGGTGGGGGAAAGGGGAAAAGATATTTAGTACCTTAGTGGACTAATGTCCCTATTGTATCAGAGGAAGGGGATAGGGAAGAAAGGGACGTAGGATGTGGTTCGCAGTCCTTTTATATTAGTAAAATTCTTGGGATGGGGGGTGACTTAATTCATTTTTTAATAATGTCCGCTATAATCTAGCCCATTTCGGATAATGAGGAAGAAAGGGGTTGAAGGCAAGATAAGGAAGCCTGAATACAGTGGGAAGGAAAAATTATATATAAAAAACATCAAATTAGAACCGGGTGGGAGTGGAAGGTTGGCATGGCAAAAATAACGTGAATAGGTCCGGTGTGCGCTTGTACAGAAACAACAAGAAGAGAAGGGGGGGGGGGAGGGGAAAGAGGATAAGTCAAGCTACGTTGAAAGGAATGTACCTACCACGGGGTCACGCTCTCAACAACCAACAAAAAAGAGGGAGGGAGAAGACCCGTTTCTATGTATCTCAACGTACCTTTTGACAGTAACTGGAGAAAGATCCCAGGAAACACCAGGGAAGTATGCTTGCTATAAACTGAAAAAAAGTCATTGAATTTTTTGCAATTAAAATTCAGGGGTCTAGGGGGGGGAATGGTAAATGGTTTATGTTTGTGTTCTATAAGATTTGGAATTAAAAAGTAGGGGAGGCTTAAAGGGCATTAATAAAAGTGGGGGGAAGAAGGGGAGGAAAGACATGGGCAGTTAGAGAGTTAAAAAAGAGTAAATACTTAATTAAATTCTCCCCCACTACTATGGTCAAGAAACAGGGTGAAAGAAAACCCGGAATGCAGAACGGAAAAATAATACTTTAAAATCTAAAAAG